>Ga0335076_10005393_pt1 | contig 12926 bp, 10 predicted proteins | sample Lox_Sample_25_FD_206717 | JGI IMG/M metagenome (GOLD analysis project Ga0335076, IMG submission 206717) | Soil microbial communities from Loxahatchee National Wildlife Refuge, Florida, United States - Lox_Sample_2.5 | ecosystem: Environmental > Terrestrial > Soil > Wetlands | place: USA...
GGATGTGTACCCGCGGAACCACCCCGAGCGCGCCGACCTCATCGAGGGCTCCATCGGCGAGCTCTCCCCCTTTCACGAGACCTACGGCTACTACGCGCAGGGAGTCGGGGAACGGACCGCCGTCTTGCCCGACGGATGGGAGACGCGCCTCGTCGCCGTCCCCACGTCCGCAGGGCGTGGGCTCTGCCTGGAGCCGCACGACCTCGTCGTCTCGAAGTACGTGGCGGGCCGCGAGAAGGACCGCGAGTACGTCCGGGCCGCACTCCGCCACCGCCTGGTCGAGCCGTCGGTCCTTCTCGACCGTCTCGCCCGCACGCCGCTCGAGCCCGCCTCGCGCGAACGGATCGCCGTCCAGATCGGGGCCGACTCGGCGCCCTGAAGGGTCAGGAGCCGGGCCCCGCTCCTGCCATCGGGTGTTCCCCGTCCTCGCTACCGGCCGAAGAGGTAGCCCACGGTGAAGACCCAGCGCGAGACGCGGGTCTGGACCGGGATGCTCCCCCCGATGACGGGGACGCCGGGAGGCAGGCCGCCGAACCCGAAGTCCCGGTTCCTGCTCCCGGAGGCGTACTCGACGCCGAGGCTGAAGCGGCTGCTGCCGAGGCTGAAGGCCGTCCCCCCGGTGACGTGGTAGAGGTCCATGTTGGAGGACGCGGCCTCGTCCGGGACGACGTCGGGTGAGGCCGAGAAGTCGGTGCGGAAGCTGCCGTAGAGCGCCCAGCCGCCGGAGGACGGCCCCCGGTCCGCGCTCACGCCGCCGAGCCAGTACTCGACGGCGGCGCCGGCGTTGAAGACGCTCTGAAGGCCCTGGACCAGCGTGACCGGCGAGCCGGTGTTCGTGTCGGTCTTCCCCTGGAGGACGTCGAACGTTCTCACCGCGGCGAACCATTCCGCCGACGCGTGGACCTGCAGGCTTCCCCGTCGCCAGGACCCGCCCGCCGAGACCGTCCACGACGACTCGTAGTGGGAGTCGAGGTTCTCGTCGAGGCCGTTCAGGAGCAGGCTGTCCGGCTGCCCGTCGCCGTTGAGATCGGCCCCGGTCGCCGACCTCGTGAATCCGGCCTTGCCGCTGCCGAAGAGCCCCGCGCTGGGCGACGTCACCGCGAGGCCGAGCCGCGTTGCGTTGCCCTCCCAGGCCAGGCCCACCTTCCCCAGGACCCGCCAGTGCGAGTAGTCGAAGTCGTCGATGATGAGGGCCGAGACGCCGCTTCCGTCCGGGTAGGCGAGCTGTAGGCTCTGCTCCCAGCGCGTCCTTTGCCCGCGGTAGACGCCGTAGAGGGTCGCCCCCAGGCCGAGCCGGTCCGAGAGGCGGCGGCTCAGGGTGAGCCCGCCCCACGTTTCCCCCATGTTCTCGTCGAAGAGGGTCTCCAGGCCGTAGCGGCCGCCCTTCGTCGGCACGTCGCCGGTGAAACGCTGGTCGATCCGCTCGACCAGCTGCTGCCGGGTGAGGAGGGAGAAGGCGAGCGTCGTCTTCTCGCCGAACCAGCTCCGGGGGAACGTGAACGCCACGAAGCCGGGGAAGGTCGCCCAGTCCGTCTGGGAGGTATTGAGGAAGGGCCCGCCGCCGACCGGTTGGATGGAGAGCCTGAGGACGCTGAACGCCTGGACGGACAGCAGGAACTCGGGGTTCGTGGCGAGGGCGAGGCCACCGGGGTTGTAGTAGGTCGCGGAGAGGTCGCGCGTGCTGCCCACGACCTGTCCGCCGAGGAGCTGGCCGACCGGGCCGTACTGGATGTCCCAGTACTGCGAGTCCTGCGCGCGGGCGGGGGCGAACGCGAGCACGAGCGCGGCCAGGAGGGCGGCGACGGCGAGTCGGGGGAGCCTGCGTCGAAGGGCCAAGACCCTCCCCGGACCTGTCGCGTGGTCCGGCCTCGACCTTGCCCCGCCGTGGTGCGACGCCGTCCGGTCGCTCACTGCCCAGCCGGCTGGCCCAGACCGTTGAGCGTCCGGGCCACGCGGAAGAGATCGCCGGTCCTGTAGAAGTCCACCGCGAGCAGGTTGGGGATCTGGCCCCGCTCGGTCTGGCACTGGCGCGCGCGGGCGAGGAGCGCGTCGTAGGCGTTGACGATCGCGGCGTTGCTGGGCTTCGGAGCCGGGGTGGTGTCGATCCAGTTGTTCATCAGGAAGAAGGACCCGGTCGTCCCACCCCGGTTGGGCGCGCAGGACAGCTCGCCGGGCTTGGTGAAGTGGTAGGGGGTCTCCTGCACGAGTCCTTCGTACGCCGGGCGGAGCCAGGGGACGCCCTTACGGCCGGACTCCAGGACGACGAGGACGCGCTGGCGGCTGTCGATCATCTCGCGGAGCGTCGGCCACGGCGGGCCCGTCTCCCCCCGGTAGACGAGGCTGTCGAGCCCGCTCTGCGCGAACGCGGCCGCGATGTCCTGCGGGGAGGCGTAGTCCTCGATGTCGATGACCAGGACCTCGTCGGGGTTCTGCACCAGGAACTCGTGGATGCCGCGCAGGGCGGCGACGAGGGGAGTCGCGCCCAGCTCGCAGAAGCCGTGGCAGAGGTAGAGGCCGCGCGGGCCCTCCACCTTGCCGGCGAGGCGGTCCCGGACGCGCATCGCGGCGTCGACGCCCTCCTTCCCCACCGCCTTGTCGAACTTGTCCCGCGAGCCCAGCTCGCTCGCGAGGTCGGTCTTCACCGCGCTCTCGACCGGCACGCCGTAGTGGACGTCGAAGAGGAGGGCACGGATCCCGTCTTCGAGCTGGACAGGGATGCTCCGCTCCTGCTGGGGCATGAACCAGTTGGGGATGTCCGCGGCCGACATCGAGTTGTGCGTCGCCGGGAAGACGATCTCGTCGACCCGGCGCGAGCAGAGCTCGGGAGCGCCGTTGCAGGCGCCCGCCTCCAGCCGGGCCACGGCCGCCGGCGGCCGGCCGAGCACCACGATGGCGGCCACGAAGCCCGCGGCCAGGGCGAGGACGATCGCGCCCCGGACCTTGGCGCTGGGACCGCCCGCGGAAGAGGCCGACGCGCCCGGCTCCTGCCCCGCTCGGAACGCGATCTCGAAGATCTCGCGCAGCCCCAGCAGGGCGAGGCCGCCGCCCACGAGCACGACCACCACCGCCACCGCGTCCGCCGGCCGGACGATGGCGAGCGCTCCCGCCATCACCAGGACGAATCCCCGGACGAGCCTCGCCCGAGCGCCGCCCGGCGGGTTCGCCATCCAGTCGAGGAGGCGTCGGCTGCTCTCCTGGGGATCGAAGCGGGCGAGCAGCGAGTGGCCGGCGGTCTGGATCACGAGCCCGATCCCGCCGAGGACGAGCCCCCACGTGCGCAGGGCGCCCGCGAAGGCGTCCCAGAGGCCCTTGGCCGCCTCCCGGGCCAGCTCGCCGTGGGGGACGAGACCCACCGCCGCGCGGCCCGCGGGCATGAGGAGGAGCAGCACGATCCCGGCCACGACCAGGTCCAGCCCGAGCCGCATGAGCGCCCGCCTTCGGCTGGACGCGACGCTGACCCCGACGAGGGCGACGAGGGCGCCGCCGCAGAACACGGCCAGGGTCGCCCAGGCGCTCATCCGCGCGATCTGCGTGAGGCGCACGACGTAGTGGTCGAGGCGCCGCTGGCCGATCGACGCCACGACCGCCTGCACCCGGGGCGGAACCTTCTCGGCGAGGGCGGGATTGGCGTGGGCGAGCGCGCTCTTCACGAGGACCCCGACGTCGGGCACGGAGAGGATCACGTTGCGGCCGCCCTGCGTGAAGAGGCTGGCATGGGCGGAGCGGGCCGCCGTCCGCACCAGCGCCTGGAAGCTCGAGGAGGAGACCGCGCCCCGCGCGGTGCCGAGGATCAGGGGACGGAAGGCGGTCAGGTCGGGGTTCGCCTTGAGGACGCCGTCGGTGATCCGGTCCGCGGCGAAGGACGCGACGCGCGGATCGGCGAGGCTCGACGCCAGGTGGTCGGCGAAGTTGTCCGGGAAGAGCAGGGCCCGCCGGGCCACGCTCAGGATGGCCCCCAGGCTCAAGAGAAGGACGCCCAGGCTGATGAGCAGCTCGGCCGCCACGCGCCTGAGGTAGCCGGTGAACATGGTCACCCTCCTTCTTCCGGTTGCGGTACTGAGCCTCGCTCGGGGGAGGCTCCTTCGTCAGGACGTCGGCCGGCCGCTCACTTGGCGGCGGCGGCCAGCCGGTCGCGCGCCACCTTCAGGTTCTCCTTGACCGCGGTCTCGAGGCCGTCCTTGACCTTCCCCATCAGCACCCCGCCGAGCATCCCCGTGGGGGGATCGATGCGGGTCCGCAGGAGGCTCAGCAGGTAGAGCCCCTTGCCGTCGGGGGTCGGCACGCCGGCCGTCATCTCGAGTGACGCGTTGAAGAAGTGGGTGGAAGCGAGGAGCTTGTTCGCGATGAGGGCGCCCCGCGCCTCCCGGTGGACTGTCATGTGGTAGAGGGAGACGACCGGCTTCAGGCCGAACTCGTCCCTCGTCCAATAGAGAACGTCCTCGGTGTCGGCGAGCTTGCCCTTCGGGTAGGCCCCGAGGTAGTCGTTGAACTCCTTGACGTACTCCGCGAGGTAAGGGGAGTGGCCGAGGAGCGCCTTGTACTCCTCGGTGCGCGTCTTGGGCGCCTTCTTGTCCATGATGGTGCCCATGACGTCGGTGCCGCCCTGCTGGTAGGCGGTGACGTAGTCCACGATCATCTGGTTCAGGAGTGCCGTCGCCTGCGCCTCCGCGTCCGCCGCCTTCCAGTCGATCTTCGCCACCTTCTCGAGCGCCGCCGTCCCGAGCTTGACGTCGCAGCTCCCCGGCATGCACTTCTTCAGCGCGTTGATGTCGTCCGGAGGGTGGGTGAGGCCCTTCAGGTCGTCGAGCCGGGGCGGGCGCGAGAAGAGGCCCATCTGCGGGATCTGAGGCACCTGGCGGAACCTCTTGATGTCGGTGGCAAGGCGCAGAAGGAGGTCGGGCGTGCCGGCCGCCCTCACCACGCCGAAGGCGGCGATCTCGGGTTTTTCGGTGGTCTCGAGCTGCTTCGTCACGACCTCGCCCTTGTCGATCGCGGCGAGCTTCTGATCGTCGAGCCGGATGACCTTCCGCAGGAACGGCCGCGGCGGGGGCTCCGACGGTTGCGCGAAGAGCGGCGCCGCGACGCACATGGCGGACGCAGCGACGAGCGGCAGGGTGAACCTGGTGTCTCTCATGTCTCTTGATCTCCCAGAGCGCTTGGTACGACGGGCGGCGGGATCATACTTCGTCCCGCGGCGGCCGCGTAGGCCACCGGGAACGGGAACCGCCGTCGGGCGACGGCGGCTTGACTGCTGACGCGGGAGAAGCGGGGGGCCGCCGTCGGGCGACGGCGGCCCCCGACGCCGGCTGCCTGCTAGAAACGGAGGACGATGCCGCCGTTGAGGTCGAACTGGTTGGCGTACTGGGCGTTGCCGACCAGGTAGCAGCCCCAGTAGGGGTCGCACCACCAGCCGGTCGCGTCGGACTTGATGTAGGTCGGCGTCCAGCGGGCCTCCAGCCGGATCCCGACGTTCTTCCCGGGGTACATCTTCACGCCGAGCGCCCAGGTGCTCGAGAACTCGGTGTGGCCACCAATCGTCCTCCCCGAGGCCAATCCGGTCGTGACGGCGCCGAACTGCGTCGCCCCCGCGCCACCCAGGATGTACGGCCGCGCCTTGGCGTGCTCGTCGCCGAAGTTGTAGGCGAAGTAGCCGTGGTAGTTGTAGATGCTCTCGTCACCGAGCGTCGCGGTCGTCGAGCCACCCAGCTCCAGGCTGCTCGACTGCTGGTTGAAGAGGAAGCCGACCTCGACGTTCTCCGTCGCCATGAAGCCGAGGCGGGCGCCCCACGCGAACGAGTCCTTGGGGTCGATTCGATTGAATGCCCCGACGCCGGGCACGGTGATCGTGTTGCCGCTGACGCCGTCGCTGAAGGTCCATCCCGCCGTCCCGGAGATCTCGAACCGCCCTTCCTGCGCCCAGGCCGCCGAGGACGCCAGAGCGCCCATCGCCACCGTCATTGCCAGTTTCCGAATCACTTGCTCATCTCCTTGTCAAAGCCTGGGGGCGCCCCCGGTGCTCCAGGCGGCGCGTTCCCTCTCACTTCACGCTGATCGCCAGGGCCTCGGTGTAGGTGATCTCGACCTTGTCGCCCACCTTCAAGCCCTCGAGGTTCTTCTTGTCCTGGATCTTGGCCCCGATCGTCCGCCCGTCGTCCGTGAGCACGACGATCGAGGGCACCTTCGGGTCGATGGCCTTGATCGTCACCGTCTTCGTCTCCTGCTGCGCGATCGTGCCGCCCGGCTTGGGACCCTTGCTCGGGGTGATCGTCGGTCCCGCGGAGGCCGGCGCCGACGCCGGCGCGCCGGGCTTGCGCACCTGGTAGACGATCGACTCGTGGTAGCTGAAGGTCACCGTGTCGCCCACCTTCAGCTCGGCGAAGCGCTTCACCGCCGGTGGGGCGTAGATCGTCTCCATCTCCCCGTCCTTCGTCTTGAGGGTCACGAGGCGCGACGTCTGGTCGATCGCCTCGATCGTCGCCGTCACCTGCTGAGTTTCGGCTTGCGTCACCGGCTTCTGGGCCAGCGCGACGAGCGGCAGCGCCAGGAGCACGGCCAGTACGAGCAGAGTTCTCTTCATGACTGTCTCAACCTCCAACAGGAAAAGATCCACGCACAGGATGTCCTTTCACGTTAACACACGCCGTGCCCGGCCGCTCCGATCACATGAGCCCTCTCGATCCACCTCATGAGTCTGCGCGGCCGTCGCCCCGCCCGCCGGAAGGCCCTCGCCTACCGCGCCTTCGGAGCGAGCGGGTTGCCCCCCAGCGCGTTCGAGACGTCGGCGATCGCCTTCTGCGCCTTGACGCTGTTGCCCGCGTCGTCGAGAGGCGGGGAGATGACCGCGATCCCGAACTTCCCGGGAGAGACGGCGATGATGCCGCCGCCGACGCCGCTCTTGCCGGGGAGGCCGGTGTGGTAGAGCCACTTGCCGGAGTCGTCGTACAGCCCCGCCGTGGCCATGACCGCCAGGACCTTCGGGACGTTGGCGACCTGCATGACCTGCTTTCCGGTGACCGGGTTCTTGCCGCCGTTGGCGAGCGTCCCCGCCATCGTCGCCAGGTCCTTCGCGTTCACGCTCACCGAGCACTGCTCCGTGTAGACGTCGGTCGCCTGCATCGGCTTGTCCTTGATGAACTCGTAGGCGTACATCAGGTAGCCGATCGCCTGGTTGCGCTGGTTGGTGTCGGACTCCGACTTGAAGACCTCCTGGTTGACGCCGAGCGGCCGACCGGCGAAGTCCGAGTAGTAGCCGAGGATGCTCGTCCAGACCTCGTCCCGGGTCGCCCCCTTCACCATCGACGTGGCCGTGATCGCGCCCGGGTTGACGAGCGGGTTGATCTCGGGCCCGCCGAGGGCCTTCTGGGCGAACTCCACGGCCACGATCGAGTTGAAGCGCATGCCGGTCGCGTCGACGCCGATCCGCTTCTCGATCGCGTCCGGTCCCGACTCCTCGATGACCTTCGCCATCGTGAAGACCTTGGAGATCGACTGGATCGAGACCTCGGACGTGACGTCGCCCGCGGTGTAGACCTTCCCGTCCGTCGTCACGAGGGCGATGCCGTAGATGTTCGGATCGACCTTGGCGAGGGCCGGGATGTAGTCGGCGTTCTTGCCCTCCTTGAGGTCCTTGTACTTCGCGTAGGCCGCCTGCAGGGCGGCGTTGACGTCGGCCTCGGTGTAGCCGGCGAGCGAGGAGGGGGCGGGCGCCGTCTTCGCCGCCGCCTTCGTGGGAGCCTTGGCCTTGGGGGCCGTGGCCGCCGCCTGCGGTGCCGCGCCCGCGGCCGTCGCCAGGGCGAGGGCCGAAACGGCGAACAGCATGCGTCGAGTCGTCATCACTTGCCTCCCAACGAGAGCTTGAAGTTGTACTTGGCCGAGAACTGGATGCGGAAGTCGTCCGAGGTGAAGCCGCCCCGGAAGTTCTCCCTGTTCCCCCACTGGATCTCCGGCCCCAGGAACACGTCGGGCGTCGGGTGGTAGAGGATGTTGGCGAGCGCGTACTGGCCGCGCTTGAACGCGGAGTCCGCCTGGGCGTCCGAGTTCTTGATGTCCACGAGCGACCAGCCCACGGTGCTCGTCCACTTCGCGTCCCAGTTGAGGTCGAGGAAGGCCACCACGCCCAGGATGGGCAGCGCCTTGCCGACGACCGGCGTCCGTGGGTTCGAGAGGTTGTTCTGGATGCCCACGTCCACCGGCGCGTCGTTCATGTAGTTCTCGATGCCGTCCCCGTACACGACCTGGACGCGCGCGACGTGCTTCTGGAGCTTCAGGTTCGAGCTGACGTTGATTCCCCAGCCCGTGGCGCTGCCGCTGAGGTCGTACTGTCCGGGGTTGAGGTCGTCCCACTTCATCGACCGGAGGATGCCCGACACCTGCAGGTGGCCCCAGCCCCCGGCGTAGCGGTAGTGGGCCGACAGGTCGGGCAGCGGGAAGCGGGCCTTGACGTTCTGCAGCTCGATGCGGTCGGCGTAGACGCCCTGGTCGGCCGACGCCCCCGGCCGCTCGAGGGCGACCATGAAGTTCGAGTCGCCCTTCTGCCAGGGCGTCCACCGGAGCTGGACGTTCCGGAAGAAGACCATCCCGTTCGGGCCCCAGTACTCGATCGAGTTCGGGAAGACGTCGGGGTCCATGAACGGGCTCCACGTCTGGCCGGCCCCGATCTGCCCGAGCTCGCCCCAGGCGTGGCGCAGGCGGAACGTCGTCTGCCCGGCGTCGACGCCGGTGCCGAAGAGCTCGAACTCGAAGATCGTCTTGAGCTCGCCGAGGCCCGTGGGGACGAAGCTCTTGACGCCGAACCGGCTCTGGCGGACGCCGGCAAACCAGTGGCCGTCCTTGCCGTACTCGTCGGCGTAGGCCGGTAGCTTGGTGGGCCGCAGCACGTCGTACCAGTCCGGGTCGTTCTGCTTCGTCTGATAGCCCGTGTCGAGCATGGCGAAGCCGTAGATGTCCAGCCGCGGCTTCGCCTCGGCCTTGGCGGCCGGGTCCTGGGCGGCGTCGAGGGCGGGCGTCGGTGTCGGGGTGGGGGTCGGGGTCGGAGTCGGCCCGTCCGACGATCCTGCCCGCACGGCCGGAGCGGCCGCGAGCAAGAGGGACGCGGCCAGGATCCACCGGACGGCCGGCGGGCGATGGCCGCAGTGCGGTGTTCTCGTCACGGCTTTCCTCCTCATGATTCCGGCTCGGCCGAGTCGCGGGACGCTCCCTCGACAGGCGCCGGGCTACTTCACATTCGCCTTTTCCCAGGCCCGGACCTTGGCCCGGGCCGCGTCGAAGAGACGCTCGTAGTTGCCCTTCCGCACCTTCTGGCTGGCCTCCGGCGTCAGCCTCGCGAAGAGCGGCGCGTACATGTCGTAGACCTTGAGGTACTTCGCCTGGTCGGTCGGAGCCACCTCGTCCGTCCCGAACAGGAAGCGGTCGGGGTGCCGGTTGATGAGGTCGGCCACCGCTTGCGTGGTCTCGGGCGTTGCGGTCAGGTACTTCGCCACCTCGTCCCAGGAAATGTCGATGTGCAGGTGGGCGAGGTCGGGGTTCGACAGGCCCCGTTCGACGATCCCGATCTGGTCCTTCACCGGGCGGACGATCCGGCCGAGGCCGCAATGGGCCCAGATGATCGTCGTCTTCGGGTGGCGCCGGAAGAGCTCCCGGAGCTGCAGCACCTGGTAGGGCTCCTGCCCCGGCTTCGGGAACGGCATGTCGACGTCGTTGTGGAGGAGCACCACGAGGCCGACCTCGCCCGCGAAGTCGAGGATCCGGTCGAGGGCGGGGTTCGTGAGGCTCGCGGTCTCGCCCGCGATCTTCGCCGACACGAACTCCTTGTGGATCGTGAACTCCCCGATCCCCGAGAAGACGCCGGGGAACGTCTGCAGGACGCGCTTGATGTGGTCGGCCGCGTACATGTCGGCGGGGTTGAAGCCGGTGATCATCGGGTCGAAGCGCGCCTGCTCGTCCTTCGTCAGCGACCGGTACGCCATCGCGATGAAGGCGTCGGTGAACGAGTAGTAGTAGAGCGGGGCGTCCGTCTGGAGGTAGTAGGTCGGCGCGAAGTCGCCCGTGTTCCCGTACGACCACGTTTGCTGGAGCGGAATCCCGAAGAGGGCCACCCGCCCGACCTTCGTCCCCATGATCTTCAGGAAGTCGTGGATGTCGGTGCCCTGCTGGACGTAGTTCGTCAGGTGGAAGTGGGAGTCATGCACCTCCGGGGACGGCGCAGGTTGGGGCTGTGTCGCGCCAAGGGCCGGTGCCATGGCCAGCGCGACCCAGAGCCCGAGCGCCTTCCCCGGAGGCCCTGGCCATTTCGCCCGTCGTTCGTTCCATCTCTTCCGCTTCATGGCCGCTCGTTTCCCCTCAGAAGTTCATCTCGAAGTTCGTGTGGAGGACGTCCCCGTTGCCCCCCACGGGATAGGGAACCGCCGTGTACCCGACCGGGCACTTGTTCAGGTGGATCCACTCCGCGTTCAGCCGGAGCCCTCGTTGCTTGACCACGTACCAGTTCAGGCCGGCCCGCACCTCGGAGGCGTTGCCGTACTGGCCGCGGATCGCCGAGCCGCCGACGTACACCTGGAGGGCCTTGGGCACCGCCATCGCCGACGACTGCACCTGGAAGCCGTGGTCGTCGATATCGGCGATCCCCCCGGTGTTGATGCCGGAGAAGTTGCTCAGCCACCGCCAGTAGTACTCCGCCTCGAGCGAGAGGCCCCGGTACTTGATGCCCCCGTCGAGGCTCGACATCTGGTAGGTCACCCGGTTCACGGTGATCCCGGGACCGAAGAGGTCGGGCGTGAAGATGACGCTCCCGTCGGTGAGGCGGATCTGGCTGTTCTCGATGCCGTTCGTGGCGGGCTGGCTCTGCTTGTCCTCGCGGCTGTGCGTGTAGTGCCCGGCGAGCCGGGTCGCCACCTTCTCGTGGTAGTCGTAGTCGCCGAAGGTGCCGTAGAGGCCGAACTCACCGGTCGTGGGCAGCCACTGGAGCATGAAGGACGTGGTGTTCACGCCGTTGTCGAGCTGGGACGCGCTCACGCCGAGGGTGCTCAGGTTGTTGGCGATCATCGCCATGTACTTGAGCTTGGTCGAGAGCTCGCCCTTCAGCCAGAAGCCGGTGGTGTAGGAGCCCCGGAAGAACTCGTCCGCGATCAGCCGGTCGTCGATGCCGAGCCAGTACGGGAACTGGCCCTCGGTGCTGCGCACGCTGGGAAGGCTCGTGATCCCCCCTCCGAGCGTCACGTAGCGGTTGAACGTGTAGCTCAGGTTGCCCGCCCCCACGACCTGGGCCGGGTCGCCCTGGGAGGGGTTCGACGACCAGACGTACAGGTAGTAGCGGAACTTCGGGGTCAGGAACCAGCCGGAGAACGGCAGGAAGAACTTGTTGAGCTGGACGTCCTGCCGCTGGGCCACGGCATGGGTGTTGCCGAAGTAGTCGGTGTAGCTCGAGTCGAGGCCCTTCTGGTTCAGGTAGCGCACGTAGCTGAAGAGCCGGACGTACATCTCGCCCTTCTCGCCGCTGACGAGGAGGAACCCGATGTTCGGGACGTACGAGAGAGGCTTCTTCTTCGCCTCCTTCGCCGGCTTCTCCGAGGGCCCCGCCTCCTCCTGTCCGACGACGAACTCGGCGGAGCAGCCGTCCGCCACCCAGACCCCCTTGTCGTCATAGCCCCACGTCTTGCCGAGGAGGCACGGCGACTCACCGAAAGAGCGCGCGAGGACGACGCCCTTCGACGTGTCGGCCGGGCACTCCTGCCGCTCCCCGGGCTTCGAGGAGCAGGGGATCCTCGGCACCGGGGCCTGCGGCACTTCGGTCTGGGCCGGCGCGGGTTGGGGCGCCTCGGCTCGGAGCGCGTGGGGCGTCACCAGGAAGACGGCGGCGCCCAGGAGCCCGCGTCCGACCCGCGACAAGACGCGTTGACCCATCGAGAGACACCCCTCCTCTGTTCCCGACCCTCCGCCGTCGATGCCCGGTGCTCAGTCCTTCTTCTTCGAGCCCGGCGGGAAGTCCTTGAACATCTTGTCCGCGGCCTTCTGGATCTTCTTGATGTTCTTCTCGGGCTTGTCCGAGATCTCGTCCGAGGCCGTGCCCCGGAACATGAGCTGCTTCGTCTTGGCGTCGAAGATGTCGACGACCAGCGTGCCGACCAAGTACTCGGAGGTCGTCGTGGTGGCGGTGCCCATTCCGCCCATGCCCCAGCCGCGGTAGCCGTAGCCTCCGTAGCCGCCCGAGTAGAAGGTGTTCAGGCTCTTCTGCTTCTCGGTGGCGCCGTGGAGCAGCACCAGCGCGTCGGGGTTGGCGTCGGCCACCTTCCAGCCCTTCTCGACGAGGGTCTGGGTGAACTCGTCGGTGATCCGCTTCTCGCTGATCGGGTTGTTCCAACTCGTGCCGATCTTGACCGCGAAGGTCTTGATCCCGGCGAAGTTGGCGCTCTTGTCGAAGTCCGTCTTCACGTCCTGGGCGAAGGCCACCGAGGCCATCAGGGCGAGTCCGGCGGCGAAGGCGACTCTGCGCATGTTCAACTCCTTGGATAATCCTGCTCTACCCGGAAAACGGTCTCTAGTATTCCACGAACAGGCGCTGGATCTCGCCCAGGCTCCGCGGCTTCAGCAGGGCCAGACGCAGCAGCACTCGCGCCTTCTGCGGGTTGAGATCGTCCGAGGCTATCAGACCCAGCTTGTCGTCGTCCACCTCGACGTTGCGACCCACCCGGCCCGTGGTCACCCGCGTGGAGCGCACGCACACCACGCCCTTCTTCGACTGGGCGGCGAGGGCCTTGAGGCCCGCCTCCGTCATGTTGCCGTTGCCGACGCCCGCGATGACGACGCCCTTCGCCCCTGCCGCGACCGCCGCGTCGATGATCTCCCCGTCCATGTTCTCGTGGGCCATGATGATGTCGACGCGTGGCAGAGCCGTCACTCCGTCGAGAGAGAACTCGCTGTCCACGGTGTTC
>Ga0335076_10005395_pt1 | contig 12925 bp, 8 predicted proteins | sample Lox_Sample_25_FD_206717 | JGI IMG/M metagenome (GOLD analysis project Ga0335076, IMG submission 206717) | Soil microbial communities from Loxahatchee National Wildlife Refuge, Florida, United States - Lox_Sample_2.5 | ecosystem: Environmental > Terrestrial > Soil > Wetlands | place: USA: Florida...
CCGGCTACCGCGCACAGCCCGACGAAGGCTTCGTCATCATCGGTATTGCGGGTCTTGCGGGTATCCTGGGCGCGCGTCTCTATCACGTTTTCGAGACTCCCAGTGATCTCTTCGCCGACCCCGTCGGTCAGCTTTTCAGCCGCTACGGTTTTGCCTGGTTTGGCGGATTTCTCGGCGGATTTGTCGCGCTCGTGATTCTGGCGCGTTGGCTGGAAATCCCGCTCCTGGCATTTCTCGATATTTGCTCGCCGGCGGCCTGCGTCGGCTACGCCATCGGCCGCATCGGCTGCCTGCTCTCCGGTGACGGCGACTACGGCATTCCTACATCTCTTCCCTGGGGCATGAGTTTTCCGAATGGCCTCGTACCAACGACCCAGCGCGTTCACCCCACACCGCTCTATGAGTTTTTCATCTGGCTCGCGATTGCTGCCTTTCTCTGGCACATGGGCACCAAGTCCCTGAAAGGCCCTAAAGCCCAAGGCGAAATCTTTTGCAACTACCTGATTCTTACCGGCATTGCGCGCTTCCTGATTGAATTCATCCGCATCAATCCGCGCTCGTTTTTTGGCATGTCCAATGCCCAAACTGCCAGCCTCGTTTCCATCCTGCTCGGCGCGGTGTTACTTTGGCGTCTTAAAAGCCAATTCCACCGAAAGAAAAAAGAGCACCGCATCGTAGAGCACATTGCATCGAGCGGCGATGTCCTTCAGCCCGAATACCACCGCCCCACGCCAGAATGCCCGCATCCGGAGCGCTGGCATATGTATGATTCCATGAGCGCTGAAGTCGAAGTTCTCGATTTTCTGAGAGCGATTGTTACCACCATCAAGCCTGAACTGATCGTCGAGACCGGCACTTTTTCCGGCTTGAGCACCCTGCGCATCGCGGAAGGTCTCAAAGCCAACGGCTTCGGCCGTGTCATCACCTGCGAGTACGACGCAAAAGTCTTCGCCGCGGCGCAGCAACGCTTCGCATCTTCGGGTCTGCTTCCATGGATTGACGCCCGCAACGAATCCAGCCTCGATATGAAAGTGGATGGCCGCATTGATTTGCTCTTCTGCGATAGCGACGCGCCTCTGCGCGAACAGGAAGTCCGCAAATTCCTGCCGCAAATGAATCCGCACGGACTCATCCTCATGCACGATGCCAGTTCCCTGATGAAAACAGTCCGCGAAGGCGCGCTAAAACTGGAAGCAGAGGGGTTGATTTCTGTCTTGCTTTTACCGACGCCGCGCGGCCTCGTGATGGCCCAGAAACGCGAAGGCCGAACTTAGGTGGCACAGACTTCAGTCCGTGCAGGTTGGCTTTTCAAGCAAGCGGCAGCTGCGATTTCAGCTCAATTCTTCAGGATTGATCCAAGACTCAGAGCATCTGCCTCAAAACGTACTGCAAAATGCCCCCGTGATGGTAATAGGCAACCTCTTCCGGCGTGTCCACGCGCGCAATCGCGGTAAATGTTTTCGACGAACCGTCATCGGACTCCGCGCGAACGGTGATCACTTTTTTCGGTGAAAGCGATGTGACGCCCTCGATCTCAAAAACCTCGTGTCCCGTTAGTCCCAGACTCTCGCGAGTTTCGCCTGGCTTGTATTCCAGCGGCAGCACGCCCATGCCGACCAGGTTGCTGCGGTGAATCCGCTCGTAGCTCTCCGCAATCACCGCGCGAACGCCAAGCAACCGCGTTCCTTTGGCCGCCCAGTCGCGCGAGGAACCCGAACCGTATTCCTTGCCCGCCAGAACGACCAGCGGCACTCCGCCCTCGCGGTATTTCACCGCCGCGTCGTAAATGGACATCTTCTCGTTATCCGGCAGGAAGTGGGTCCACCCGCCTTCCGTTCCCGGCGCAAGTTGATTCTTCAGCCGGATATTCGCAAACGTGCCGCGCATCATCACTTCATGATTGCCGCGCCGCGCTCCATAGGAATTGAATTCGTGCGGCTTCACGCCATTGGCAATCAGGTATCTTCCGGCCGGCGAATCCACGGGAATCGATCCTGCGGGCGAAATGTGGTCCGTGGTCACGCTGTCGCCCAAGACCGCCAGCACTCGCGCATCCTGAATATCCGCGAGCGCCGGAGGCGTCTTTGGCATGTTGTCGAAATACGGCGGCAGCTTGATATACGTGGACTTGGGATCCCAGCGGTACAAATCGCCTTCCGGGACCGGCATGGACTTCCAGTGAGCATCGCCTTCAAATACGTTCGCATACTCTTTGCGGTACATTTCGCTGGTTACCGCGTCGCGCACCGTGGATTCAATTTCCTGGGGCGTCGGCCAGATGTCGCGCAAATAGACTGGCTTTCCCGCGGAATCCGAACCAAGCGCCTCTGTCGTCAGATCCATATCCATGCGCCCCGCCAAAGCGTAAGCCACAACCAGCGGCGGGGAGGCCAGATAGTTAGCGCGCACCAGGGGGTGAATCCGTCCCTCGAAATTTCTGTTTCCGCTGAGCACGGCAACCGCCACGAGGTTGTTTTCCTTGATTGCTGCGCCAATCGCGTCGGGCAGCGGACCGCTATTGCCAATGCAGGTCGTGCAGCCGTAACCAACGAGGTTGAATTTCAATTGATCCAGATATTTCGTCAATCCCGAAGCATCCAGATAGTCGGTCACGACTTTCGATCCTGGCGCAAGGCTCGTCTTCACCCACGGCTTCACGCGCAATCCGCGCTCGACCGCCTTTTTCGCCAGCAGCCCGGCTCCCAGCATTAGCGACGGATTCGAAGTGTTCGTGCAACTAGTAATCGCGGCAATGACCACCGCACCGCTCGAAAGATCGAAAGAGTCGCCGTTGTTCCGCACGGCAACGTGCTTTTCCGGCGTTCCTTCGACGACCTTGGTGAACGAACTCTTCGCGTTTCGCAGCGGCACGCGATCTTGCGGCCGCTTCGGCCCCGCCACGGTTGGTTCCACGGTACCGAGATCCAGCTCCAGCTTGTCGCTGAACAGTGGATCCGGCGTTTCATCCGTGCGGAAGAGCAACTGCTCTTTGCAATAAGCTTCGACGAGCGCGATTTGTTCCTCGCGCCTCGCCGTGAAATGCAGGTAGGCCAGCGTTTCCGCATCCACTGGGAAAAAGCCCATCGTCGCGCCGTATTCGGGCGCCATGTTCGCAATCGTGGCACGGTCCGGCACACTCAAGGTGGAAAGCCCCGTCCCGCAAAACTCCACGAATTTGCCGACAACGCCTTTCTTGCGCAACATTTCCGTCACGGTCAACACAAGGTCTGTGGCCGTCGCGCCTTCCCGCAATTTCCCGTGCAGACGGAAGCCCACCACGTCGGGAATCAGCATGGACGATGGCTGCCCCAGCATTGCCGCCTCTGCCTCAATGCCACCCACACCCCACCCGAAAACGCCGAGTGAGTTGACCATCGTTGTGTGCGAGTCCGTACCAACCACGGAATCCGGATACGCCTCCACTCTGCTTCCGGAAGGCATGGCGCAAACGACCCTCGCCAGATACTCCAGATTCACCTGGTGGCAAATGCCGGTGTCCGGGGGAACCACTTTGAAATTCTGAAACGCCGTCTGCCCCCAACGCAGAAAGGCGTACCGCTCGATGTTCCGCTGAAATTCCAGTTCGGCGTTCAAGCCAAAGGCATTCGCGCTGCCGAAGCTGTCCACTTGCACAGAATGATCAATGACCAGTTCCGCCGGAAACAGCGGGTTGATCAGGCGCGGATTTCCGCCCATGCGCTTGATGGCTTCACGCATTGTCGCCAGATCTACCACAGCAGGCACACCGGTAAAATCCTGCAGCAAGACGCGTGCTGGCATGAACGCAATCTCTTTCTCCGCCGCGCCCGGCGTCCAGTTCGCCAATGCAAGAACATCCGGCGGATGCACAAACCGCCCGTCCTCGCAGCGCAGCAGATTCTCCAGCAAAATGCGCAGCGAAAACGGCAGCTTCGCCAGATTGCAGTGCGTCTTTTTTTCGAGGAGTTCCAGGCGGTGAATATCGAATGATTGGGCGCCTACATTGAGCTTGTCGCGCGTTCCGAAGGAATTCCCTGCGGCAATGGCCATTCTCTCGTTCCTTTCGGTCCAGTATCCAGCCTCCCATGATAACTGAAAACGATTCGCGGCGGCGGCTGCCCGGCTATACTTGTATCAACGTGAATATCGTTCTGATTTCGACGTACGAACTGGGTCGCCAGCCGTTTGGCCTGGCATCGCCGGCTGCCTGGCTCCGGAAGCGCGGCCACGCCGTGTCCTGCCTCGATCTCTCCCGCCAGGCTTTGGATGAAGCGGCTCTTCGCGCGGCGCGCCTGATCGCTTTCTACATTCCGATGCACACTGCCACGCGTCTTGCGCTGCAGTTCGTAGAGCCTCTCCGGCACCTGAATCCGCGCGCGCAATTTTGCGCTTACGGTCTTTACGCCCCACTCACTGAGAAAAGTTTGCGCAAGCTGGGCATCGAGCATCTTTTTGGCGGCGAATTCGAAGAAGGCCTCGCCAATCTAGCCGATCGTCTCGCCGTTTCTGACAAAAGGGAAGCTGATCCTTCGCCAGAGAAACTCATTTCTCTCGCCCGCCAAAATTTCGAAGTCCCCGACCGCACAAACCTTGTCCCGCTTCGCCAATACGCCCACGTCCTCCTTCCTTCCGGGGACCATCGAACTGCCGGCTATACCGAAGCCAGCCGCGGCTGCAAACATCTCTGCCGGCATTGCCCCGTTGTACCGGTCTACAAGGGCGTGTTTCGCATCGTGGATCGAGAAATTGTCCTCGCCGACATCCGACAGCAGGTTGCCGCGGGCGCGCAGCACATCACTTTCGGCGATCCCGATTTTTTCAACGGCATCGGGCACGCGCTCGCGATCATCGAGACTCTGCACAAAGAGTTTCCTCAGCTCACTTACGACGCCACGATAAAAATCGAGCATCTCAGAAAACACGAAAAACATCTGAAAACTCTTTGCGACACTGGGTGCCTCTTCGTCACAAGCGCTGTCGAATCCCTCGATGACGATATTCTTCGTAAGCTCGACAAGGGCCACACGCGCACCGATTTCCTCCATGTTGCGCACAAGTTTCGAGAGCTCGGACTCACGCTTCATCCTACCTTCGTTCCGTTTACTCCGTGGACCACCCTCGAAACGCACCTCGACTTGTTGCAAACACTGAACGACCTGAAGTTGGCCGACGCCGTTTCGCCGATTCAACTAGGGATTCGCCTGCTTATTCCCGCTGGCTCGCGACTCCTCGAACTACCGGAAATCCAGAACATCGCCGGATCCTTCGACGAAAACTCTCTCGTGCACCCCTGGCGCCATCCGGACCCGCGCGTGGACGCCCTCTGCGAAGAAATTCAGGACATTGTTGTCTCGAGCGAAAAACTCAAGCGCACGCGGGCGGCAACTTTCGAATGCCTCTGGCAAGCCAAGCACAACTACATTCCATGCCAGTTCTCGCATCCCGCGCCGCCGTTCCTTACCTTAACGAGCCCTGGTATTGTTGAGCCGAGCCCACGCGGGACCAGTTGGTCCCTATTGCCCAGGCCCGCGAGGCGGTCCGGCAAGCCGAAGGATTCCTGTAGAGTTGCTCGCGGAGAAAAATATTCAGTGACTGCCACTGACCCCAAACGTCTTCTTCTTTTCACCGCCAAACTCGGCTACCAGACGCGCAGCTTTGAGGAAGCGGCGCGCAAACTCGGCTTCGAACTCGTCTACGTCACTGATCGTTGCCACCAACTCGACGATCCCTGGGGCGACCGTGCCATTCCAGTTCATTTCGAATCGCCTGACGCCGCGGCATACTCGGTACTGCAAATAATGCGCGGCCAATCGATGGATGGAATTCTTGCGATTGGCGATCGCCCCGTCGTAGCCGCGGCGTACGCCGCGCGCGGCCTGGGCCTCAGCTACAACCATCCCGCCGCCGTTGAAGCCTGCCGGAGCAAGCTTCGCTTGCGCGAAGTTTTCCGCGAAGCGGGCCTGCGCGTCCCCTGGTTTCGCTCCGTCCCCTTGAGTCCCGCTCCGGAGCCGTCTCTTCTCGGGATACTTTATCCCTGCGTCCTCAAGCCGCTTTCGCTCTCGGCAAGCCAGGGAGTCGTCCGCGCCAATTCCCGCGAGGAATTTCTCTCTGCAGCCGCACGCATCCGGCGTTTACTCGAGTCTCCAGAGATTCAAGCGACGCGCGAGCCCCATCTCGATCAAATCCTAGTCGAAGGATATATCCCGGGAAAGGAAGTGGCGGTGGAAGGATTGCTGACGGATGGAGTGTTGCGGATTCTCGCTATTTTTGACAAGCCTGACCCGCTCGAAGGTCCGTACTTCGAAGAAACAATCTATGTCACGCCTTCGCGCCTCCCCGATCGGGTGCAACGGGAAATTGAGCGCTGCGCAGCAGACTCCGCACGCGCTCTCGGCCTTTCTCAAGGTCCTATTCACGCTGAATTTCGCGTCAATGACGACGGCATCTGGCCGCTCGAAGTCGCCCCTCGCCCCATCGGCGGACTCTGCGCCAGATCCTTGCGTTTCGCTCCTGATTCGAACACCGAAACGATCGGCCTTGAAGAATTGCTTTTGCGCCATGCCCTCGGCCTTCCCGGCCGCGATTGGCCCCGTGAAAAATCCGCCTCGGGCGTCATGATGATCCCCGTGCCCGCCAGCGGTATTCTGGAAGAAATCGAGGGCGAAGAGGCAGCGCGCAGCATCCCCGGCGTCACCGCTCTTGAAATCACGGCGCGCCTGCACGACTACGTTGCCGCCTGGCCCGAAGGCTCAAGCTATTTGGGTTTTTTGTTTGCTAAAGGAAAATCCGCCGAAGAAGTGGAACAATCCATCCGCACTGCTCATGCAAAACTGCGCTTCACTCTAAAGCCACGCTTGCCTGTGGAGCATCCCTCCGCGCGTCGCAGGCCCGCGGCCGTGAATTAGCCTTTTGCTTTTGGCGCTACATACCCTTCGGGCAGCTTCGCTCTTGCTCCAAAGAAAAACTCTTCCATCTGCTCGCCCATAATCCTTTGGGAATTCGGATCAATGGGATTCAGCCGGTATTCGTTCATGATCATTTTGGAGTGCTCAATCCAGAGCTTCCACGCGTCTTTCGACACACTTTCGTAAACGCGTTTTCCCAGCTCCCCGGTCCAGGGAATGCGGTCGAGTCCAGGCAACTCTTTCCCAAACTTCACGCACATCACCATCCGCGTACCTGGTTTAACCGGCTCAGTCGCGGCCGGCTTGGGATCGCAAGACTCGCTCGCCATTCGCATCACCTCGTTTGGATTGCTATTTCCCAACATACTGCAACTCCGCCGAAATGCCTAGCGCGGCTCTCCAGGTACTGCCTCTCCGCGGCGGCCCGAGCTCAACGATCGTTCTCGTTCCGTTCATTAACCATTCATCCCTGCAACGGCATAAAGGTCGTTTGCCGCCACCTTGTTCCAATGGGACAATAGAAACATGCGAAAAACTCCAACTATCGTCATCACAACTGTAACTAGCGCGATCCTGTTTTTTGGCTACGCCCGCGCTCAACAATCCTCCACTACCGCTCCGCAGGCAACTTCGCCCGCCAAATCCTCACAGGCTCCGTCGGCGAAACCTTCCAACTCGGCGACAGCCAAGCCCGGTTCAACCGTTGCCAAGAAACCCGCCGTTCTGACGCTCAATACCACCAGAGAGAAGGCCAGTTATGCCATCGGTCTTAACTGGGGCAAGAGCATGCACAGGGACTCCGTTGACCTCGATCCCAATATTATTCTCCGTGGACTGAAGGACGGTCTGGCTGGCGGCAAAACTCTCATGACCGACGACGAAGCCAAGGCTGCCTTCGACACTTTCCAGCTCGAATTGCGCACCCAGATTGAAGAAACCAACAAAAAACAAGGCGACGCCTTCCTGGCCGAAAACAAATCCAAAGAGGGCATTGTCACGCTTCCCAGCGGCTTGCAGTACAAAATCCTGAAAGAGGGGACAGGCCCCATTCCCACTGCCGATGACACCGTCGTCTGCAACTACAAAGGCACGCTCCTCAACAACACGGAATTCGACAGCTCTTACAAGCGCGGTCAGCCAGCGACCTTTCCGGTCAACGGCGTCATCAAGGGTTGGGTCGAAGCTCTTCAACTCATGCCGGTCGGGTCCAAGTGGCAACTGTTCATTCCGTCGGAGCTCGCCTATGGCAAGGCCGGCGCTCCCCGAGGCGGCATTGGACCTAACTCAACGCTCATTTTCGAGGTCGAGCTGATGTCCATTCAGCCTAAGGCGCAGACTCCGGCCCCCAAGGCGAATCCCAATCCCAATCCGAATCGGTAGGGATTCGCGGCTCTATTCCAGGTTCATGAGCGCACCGCGGCTCCCGACATTGAACCGTTTGAACTCAGGCATTCGGATGTTTTCTGAACCGGAAACGTCTATGATGGATACCGTTATCACGTGAACCGGAGGTACCCGGCCTTGGCTCAAATCACGACGCTCTTTTGGGACATCGGCGGCGTCATTCTTACCAACGGCTGGGACCGTGGCTCTCGGCGCGCGGCTTCCGAGGCTTTTCATTTTGACTACGAGGAATTTCAGGATCGTCACGATCTTTCTTTTCCCGCTTTCGATTCCGGCCAAATTACCCTCAACGAATATCTCGACCGCACTCTCTTTTACCGCTCTCGCTCGTTCACTCGAGAGGAATTCAGCGCTTTCATGTTTGCTCAATCCCGGGAATATGCCGATACGCGCGCCATCCTTTCTGACGCTGCCCGCGCCGGCAAATATTTCGTCGGCGCCATCAATAACGAACCGCTTGAGCTCAATCAGTACCGCATCGAGGCCTTCAACCTCCGCCGCGACTTCCTGGTTTTTTTCAGCTCGTGCTACGTCCGTTCGCGCAAGCCGGAAGAAACTATCTTTCGCGTCGCTCTCGAGGTCACGCAGCGTCCTCCCGAGCAATGTGTCTTCATTGACGACCGGCCTTTGAACCTCGAAAGTCCGCGCCACCTCGGGATGAACGTGATTCATCATCAGAATGCCGGACAATTGCGATCAGAGCTGCGAAATTACGGTGTTGAGGTATAGTTTCCTGCGCCCGCTTTTTGGCGCAAGCGATCCCGAACCGAGCTGAGGATACCCATGGCTGAGGATACCAAGCGTTCCGGAAATCTCTATGGAGGTACCGCCGATCCCTGTGCCGTCGTGCTATTCGGTGCCTCGGGGGACTTGGCCAAGCGCAAAGTCATTCCCGCGATGTATGACCTTGCCATTCACAATTCCCTGGGTGCGCGTTACGTCATCGTTGGCTTCGCCCGTACCTCCATGAGCGATGAAAATTTCCGGACGACAATCGGTGACGCTGCCAAAACCATGTCTGAGCTCGGCACTATTGATCCCAAGCAGTGGGCCGACTTTGCTTCCTGCCTCTATTACAATTCGGGGGACTACTCCGATCCTCAGGCTTATGAGCAACTTGCCAGGCGGCTATCGGAACTCGAAGCCGAAAAAAAGCTCGGCGGCAATCGCCTCTTCTATCTTTCCACTCCCCCCGAAGTCTATCCGCACATCGTCGAACAGTTAGGGCGCGCCGGATTGGCTCGTCCTGCCTCGCCTGGCTCCTGGGTCCGCATCATCATTGAAAAGCCCTTTGGCCGCGACCTGGCCACTGCCAAGGAATTGAACAAGACCGTTCTAAACGTGTTCGAAGAGCAGCAGGTCTACCGCATCGACCACTATCTTGGAAAAGATACTGTTCAAAACTTGCTGGTCCTCCGTTTCGGCAACGGCATTTTCGAACCGCTCTGGAATCGCAACTATGTTGACTGCGTTCAGATTACCGCTGCGGAAACGCTCGGCGTCGAACGCCGCGGCGGCTTTTATGAAACCGCCGGCGCTCTTCGCGACATGATTCAGAGCCACGTCCTTCAGCTCACTTCCCTCGTCGCCGTGGAGCCGCCCGCTTCCTTTGACGCCACCGCCGTCCGCAACGAAAAACTCAAAGTCCTGCAGTCCATCCGCCCCTTCGATCTCGAAATGGTTGCTCAGTCCGTCGTTCGCGGCCAATACGCTCCCGGTATGCTCGATAGCCAGCGCGTTCCTGGCTACCGCGAAGAGCCCGGAGTCAGCCAGACTTCTCGCACGGAGACCTTCGTCGCCGCGCGGCTTCTGATTGACAATTGGCGCTGGGCCGGCGTTCCTTTTTACCTCCGCACCGGCAAGCGCCTGGCGACACGCAGCACCGAAATCATGATTCAGTTCCGCTGCGCGCCGCACATCGTATTTCGCGAGCGCGATGTCGAGGCCAACCGCCTGGTCCTCAACATTCAGCCGGAAGAGGGCATTTCCGTATCCTTTGGCGCAAAGCGTCCCGGAACCGACATGCGCATCGGCAATGTCACCATGAATTTCAGTTACAAGGAAGCCTTTGGAGATGCCTCGCGCAGCGCTTACGCAACGCTCGTCAACGATTGCCTGCGCGGCGACGCCACTTTGTTTGATCGCGGCGATAATGTCGAAGCAGCATGGGCCCTCGTGGATCCCATTCTTGATGTTTGGAGCGCTGCGAGAACCGGTAAAGTTCCGGAATATCACGCTGGAAGCTGGGGACCGCGTGAATCGGACCTTCTGCTCGAGCGCGATGACAGGCAGTGGTTCAACCCGTGATTTTGCATCCAACAGGGGACCGAAGTTTGATGGGGGGAATAGGTGATTCTTGCCGGTGACGTTGGCGGTACGAAATGCAACCTTGCTCTTTTTTCTGAAAAAAACGGAAAGCTGACTCCCGTTTTCAAGGAGCGGTTTGCCAGCAAGGATTTCGCTCAGTTTGACCTCATCGTTCGCGAGTTCTCGCGGCAAGCCGCGCCATACATCGCCACCGACCGTGTTCGCGCCGCCGGTTTCGGCGTCGCCGGTCCGGTCATCAACAACAAAGTGCGAGCCACCAATCTTCCGTGGACCGTCGAAGCCTCCACGCTCGCGAGCGAACTGAATCTCTCTGAAGTTGTCCTGATGAACGATCTCGGCGCCACTGGCCACAGCATCGAGCATCTTGCCCCGGAAGAATATTGTGTTTTAAATCCTGGCAAGCCGGAACACGGCGGAACACGCGCGTTGCTCGCCGCAGGAACCGGCCTCGGACAGTCCATCCTCGTTTGGGACGGCTCGCGCTACCGTGTTGTACCCTCCGAGGGCGGGCACTCCGATTTCGCTCCTCACACGGAGCAGCAGATTGAACTTCTCCGTTTCATGCGCCGCCGCTATCCCCAGGTCAGTTGGGAACTCATTCTTTCCGGCCGCGGCTTCCGCACCATTCATGAATTTCTCGGGCCCGATGTAAAGCACCACTCCTTTGAGGATCCCGGCATGGATCCTGCTCCTGAAATCACCAGGCTCGGGCTCTCCAAGGAATGCCCCGTGTGCGCGGACGTTCTGGATTTGTGGACCGCCATCTACGGTTCCGAAGCCGGCAATCTCGCGCTGAAGGTTCTCGCCCTTGGAGGCGTTTACGTCGCCGGAGGCATCGCCGTTAAAATCATCGAAAAAATCAAAGATGGCACCTTTTTCGCTGCTTTCCGCGACAAATGGAAGTTCGAAGGCTTGCTCAGCAACATTCCCGTGTCCGTCGTGCTCAACGAATCCGCGCCTCTGTTGGGCGCTGCCTATGAAGCTCTTGCTTCGCTTCCACGCTGAAATATTTCGCGCGCCACAACTATAGCCAATTCGTGGCTCCTCATCGCGGTCTGTTGTCCTTGCAATAGCCGTCGCCGTCCAAGCGAACCCCGCTGCTGTCTCTCCTCAGGAAACCCAGAACGGCACCGTACTTCCGTGCTTACGAATCGCTTGCTAGTCTGCACTCATGTCCCTCTTCGGCGACGATTTCCCCGAATGGAAACCCGTTTCGCGCATCGCAGGCATTGCCTGGCTCGTCTTCTATCTTCTTTTCCTTTTTTACGCTGCCGCCAGCCATTCTGGTTTTCTGATTATTGATTTCGTGAATCTGATGATTCACGAAGGCGGACATTTTTTCTTCAGTTGGTTCGGCGAAACCATGCATGTTCTCGGCGGCACTCTTGGCGAACTCATTGTACCCCTCCTTTGCGCCATCTTTTTCTGGTGGAAGCGAGAAGTTACTGCCGTCGCCTTCTGCAGTTTCTGGTTCTTTGAAAATTTTCTCTATATCGGCACTTACATGTCCGACTCTCGCACCGCAGCGCTCCCCTTGGTTGGAGGCAGCGACGAAGGCGATTGGACTATCCTCTTCACTCAATGGAACATTCTCATCCACGACCAACAGATCGGCGGTACCACCCGTGTCCTCGGTTGGCTCGGCATGGTCGCTACCGTCGCTTGGCTTTCCTGGCGAGTCTACCGCTCCGCCCCCGCGCCGAGATTCCCCGACTCCTGACGGAGGCATTCGATCGATCGCGTCTTTCCTCGGACACGTTTGTTGCTCTCTTTCTTGATAAACTATGTCTCTTAGCTAGACGCAAGGAGCAAGCCATGAGCAGCGCGGTAACGACGCATGTCACTGAAGTGCAAAATTTCATCAATGGCGCCTGGCGCCGTCCCTCCTCGACCGAATTCTTCGATGTCACAAATCCCGCCACCAGCGAAACTCTCGCCCGCACACCCATGTCCGCCCCGGCCGACGTCAATGCGGCGGTGCAAGCCGCCGCCGATGCTTTTCCCGCATGGCGCCGCACGCCGCCCGGTGAACGCGTTCAGTATCTCTTCAAGCTGAAGAATCTGCTGGAAGAGCACCTCGACGAACTTTCGCGGCTCATCACTCTGGAAAACGGAAAAACCTTTGCCGAAGCTAAAGCCGAACTGCGGCGCGGGATCGAAAACGTCGAAGTGGCCTGCGGCATTCCCATGATGATGCAGGGATACAACCTCGAAGACGTGACTCCCGGCGTGGACGAAATGCAGATTCGCCAGCCGCTCGGCGTCGTCGCCGCCATCGTTCCATTCAATTTCCCGGCGATGATTTCTTA
>Ga0335076_10005396_pt1 | contig 12924 bp, 7 predicted proteins | sample Lox_Sample_25_FD_206717 | JGI IMG/M metagenome (GOLD analysis project Ga0335076, IMG submission 206717) | Soil microbial communities from Loxahatchee National Wildlife Refuge, Florida, United States - Lox_Sample_2.5 | ecosystem: Environmental > Terrestrial > Soil > Wetlands | place: USA: Florida...
CTCGGCCCCGCAAAGCCGAGGTCGCCACGGATAGCGGCGTCCGGAGCCCGGCGCCGCGGAAGGCTTCGACCTCGGCCCAGCAAAGCCGAGGTCGCCACGGATAGCGGCGTCCGGAGGGCTCCTGTGATGGGTCCATGTCCGTTCGAGGACCCGTCACGGGATCCGGTGCCGCGGAAGGCTTCGACCTCGGCTTAGCAAGGAAACCGGACACGCGGCACCAAGGACGCCAGCAATGCGCCTCGAACCGGAAACGAGGTCGGAACGGAAGCTAAGACGCTCTGGACGAGCTTTCGGGGGGCTTAGCGCCCCCCGTGCCCCCACTAGAATGCGTACTCGATCCCGACCAGCGGCGTCAGCTTGTCGCGCAGGCCCGAGCTGTCGAGCTTGAACAGCAGGTTGAAGTCGATCAGCAGCTTGCCGGCCGGGTTGAACTTCAGGCCCGCCGCGCCGTTCGCCATGTTGTAGGACTGCTTCACGAAGCCGATCTGAGGGAACGACAGGCCGTTCGCGGCGGTGAAGGTCTCCTGGATCATGCGCGGCGAGTCCATCACGTAGGTGCCGAGGAAGTCGAGCGCCAGCGTGAGGCGCTTGGTGGCGCCGATGTCGAGCCCGATGGCGTACGTGAGCTGGTCCGGCATGTCTTCCTTCGTGCCCGTGGCCGGGTCGCCCGCGAGCACGCTCTTTCCGTTCCACACGTACGAGAAGTTGACGTGCGAGGATGCGCGGCCATGCGAGAAGGAAGCCGCCATGAAGGGCCGCAGCGAGTACGCGCCCAGCCCCAGGAAGTCCTGCTCGTCGCCCGTGGGGAAGCGGACGTCTAGGCCCAAGGCCAGAGCCCCCGCTTCACCCTGGACCGGCGTGCCCTTGACGCGTACCAGGAGATCGCCGATGCCGCTCGCCTGCCCGGCGTCGTGGAAGGTGCGGGTGTCGCCGAGGCCGCCGGAGCCGTCGTCGAAGTAGTGGACCGCCAGGTTGCACGAAGTCGGCGTACACGTCCCGACGCGCTGGATTGTGGCGTCCGAGGTCGCCTTGAGCGTAACCGAGACGAACGGGACGCCGACGGAGACGTCCACGTGGCTGGCGAGCCCGTAGGTCACGAACAGCACCGACTGGTCGACGTTCGCCACGATCGAGTTCATCGTCGTGACGACGTCGGAGCGACCGCCGCCGAGCTGGGAACTGTCGTGGGTGAACACCGCCGGGATCGAATCGAGCGGCACGCCCTCGAGGCTGTCGAAGCTGAAGTACTGGTAGCTGATGCCGGAGGTGAGCTTGCCCTTGCCGATCGTCTCCGCGCGCTCCGTGAGGATCGGGCCGAAGCTCTGGGTCGAGCGCTGAAAGACGCCGAGCGAGCTGTCGAAGGTGTAGGTGAAGCCCGAGGCCGGGGAAGGCAAGGGAATCGCTGCGAGCTGGCTGGCGAGCGCGATGTTGAACTGGGTGAACTCCGCCTGGAATGCGTTGTTGAAGTGAGCGGAGTGGGTCGACAGCGAGCCGTCGGCGTTGGTTATGAGCGCTTTGCTGTCCACCTTCAGCCCGTTCGGGCCGAACAGCGCCGGGATCAGCAGCGAGAGCTTGGTCGAGTCCTGTGCCGAGACGACCGGCGCGATCAGGCTCACGCAGATCACGAGCCATGCGGCTTTCCGCAACATCGCATTCCTCCTCTGCGGGCCCGATAGCCTCCCCGGGCTCGCGCAATGGACGACCGACCTGAATCCCTGGAAACGTTGAGCGAGATTATAGACCGATCCCCGCAAGGCAGCCGGCTACTGGCCCATCGATTGGATCTGCCAGCCGCTGCCGGAGCGGACGAGATGGAACGTCTGCGATTGCTTCGGCGTCGGGCGGCCGTTGACGATGTCCTGGCGCGAGACGCGCACCGTGGCGCGGTCGCCGCCGGGATCGACCTGGACCGACTCCTCCACCATGCCGACCACCCAGGACTTGATGACCTTGAACGACTCGCGCAGCCGCTTCTCCTCGTCCTGCGAGAGGTCGGGCTTCACCGAGCGGAAGAGTGCGATGTCCTGGCTCTCGATCGCGTGCTTGTAGTTCTCGAAGATCGCCCGCCGAACGGCTGTCTGCGTGGCGTCGCCGCCCGCCCCCACGGTCGGTGCGACCGTGGCGTACGGCGAGGCCGACGGAGCCAGCGGCGGAGCCGGGGTGAGCACGGCGCTCGTCGGGGCCGGCACCGGGCTGCCGGTCGGCGTCGAGCCCGGCCCGGGCAGCGCGCTCGCCGCAGGCCGCGCCGCGAGCGTCGTGGGCGCGGGAGCCTCGGCGACGGTCGTGGGCCGGGCGGAAGGCTGCGGGGGGTGCGCCGCGATCGCCGCGCGCGCCGCGGCGGCGGCCTTCGCCTCGTCGGCCTCGCGCTTCGCGCCCTCGAACGCGATCCGCGCCTGCTCGTACTTCTGGGCCGCGACCGTGAACTCCTCGCGCCGGAACGACGTCTCCGCGACCGTGAGCAGCTGGCGCGCGTCGGCGAAGCTGGTCTGCGCCTGCGCGCGCGCCTGCTCCGCCGCCAGCCGCGCGGCGTCGGTCTTGCGCCGGCTGTCCTCGGCCTGGCGCTTGAACGTCCTGTTGAGCTCGCCCGAGAGCTCGCCGACCACGGGATGGCGCGGATCGAGCGCCATCACGCGCGTGAGCGCATCGGCCGCGCCTGCCGTGTCCCCCCGGCCGAAGGCCGCGCGCGCCTCGGCGGCGGCGGCGTCCAGCTTCTGCCGCGCCTGCTTCGCCTGATCGCGGATCTCCTTGGCGTCGGCGTTGCCGTCGCTGAGCTTCAGCACCGCCTCGGCATGCTGCACGGCGGCGTCGTAGTCGTGGTTCGCGAGGTCGGTGCGCGCCAGCTCCACCTGGCTCGTGACGAGCGCGTCGGTGAGGATGCCGAGCTGCTGCTGCTGCACTTCGGCCGCCGCGGGTGCGGTGGCCGAAGTGGCGGCTGTCTGCGTGCGCTGCTTAAAGACCACCACGCCCACGCCCACCGCGACGAGGACGACTCCGCCGGCGACGAGGGCGACGAGCGGCGTGCGCGATCCCGGCCGCGCCGCCGTCGTGCTGCCGGAGAGCGTGGGCTCGGGCCGCACCGTCTGCGGCATGTGGCTGAGCGAGGTCCGGGCGGGCGAGCGGGCGAGCGAGAGCGCCGTGGCGCCGCGCACGCTCGGCTGGTGAGCGGGCTCGAGCAGCGTGGCGTCCGCGCCCTGGAGCACCGTCTGCTCGGCCTGCGCCGAGCCCAGCATCGTCTCGCCGCCCATGGCGTCGCGCACCTCGAGCAGCGCCTGCAGCATCTCGCCCGCGTCGGCGAAGCGCCGCGCCGCGTCCTTGGTGAGCGCGCGCTCCACGAGCGCGACGAGCGGAGCCGGCACCTCGGGCTCCCACTTCCGCATCGGCTCCGGCTCGTGGTCGAGGATCTGCATCAGCACGCCGTGGACCGACTCGGCGTCGAACGGGCGGTGGCGGCAGAGCAGCTCGTAGAACACGGACCCGAGCGAGAACACGTCGGAGCGCGCGTCGGCCTTCTGGCCGCGCACCTGCTCGGGGGACATGTAGTGCGGGGTCCCCATCACGGTCCCCGTCTTCGTCATGGACGAGTCGGCGAGACGCGCGAGCCCGAAGTCGAGGACCTTCACGTGGCCGCTCGGCTGCAGGTGGATGTTGCCGGGCTTGAGGTCGCGGTGCACGACGCCACGCGAGTGCGCGAAGGCGAGGCCCTCGAGGATCTGGATCATCACCTCGAGCTTGCGCCCGAGGTGGCCGAGCGCGCGGCCGCGTATGGCTTCGCGCAGGTCGACCCCCTCGAGCAGCTCCATCGCCATGAAGGTGAGGCCCTGGTCCTCGCCGAAGTCGTAGACGGTGATGATGTTCGGGTGGTTGAGCTTCGCGGCCGACTGGGCCTCGCGCTGGAAGCGCGCCTTGAAGTCGGGGTCGGCAGCGAGCGTCGGCGCGATCGTCTTGAGCGCGACGAATCGGTTGAGCAGCGGATCCTGGGCCTTGTAGACCTCGCCCATGGCCCCTTTGCCGATCTTACCCACCACCCGGTACTTACCGATGTGGTCCAGGTTCATCACCGGCCCGCACCCCCGCAAACCCCCACCTGCGCACGTCGCACAGGCGCCTCCCATTCCCCGAGGCGTGGGGCCTCGCACCCGGAAAAACTACAGAATCGTAACATTTCGGAAGGCCGTCGGGGCGAGCGAAGGTGCGCGGCGACACATGGAGCGCAAAGGAACGGAATGCGATCGCCCCCTCCGAAACCTCGCGATGGGCGAGCTCAGCGGTGCGAGCTCTTGGCTTCCGCGAACTGGACCCGGGCCTCGAGGAAGCGGCGGGCGGCGGTCGCGAGCTGTCCGCCCTCGAGCGCGCGGTCGCCCTGCCGCTCGAGCTCGACGCCCTGGGCAAAGCTGCTGGCCCGATCGGCCCCCGCCTGCTCTGCCTTCTGCCGCTCCTGGTGCGAGAGCGCCTTCGCGTCGTCCACCTTCGCACGGAAGGCGGAGCCGGCGGCGCTCGCTGCCTTCGCGGCCTCGGGCCGGCCCGGGTCGATCGCCATCAGGTCGAACGCCGCTGCGGCGAGCCGGTCGCGGTCGCTGCCGGCGGCCTGCACGGCCGCGAGCGCCGTCTCCATCTGCTGCAGCGACTTGTTGGCGGAGTCGAGCACTTCCTTGGCGGCGGCATTCTGCGGGTCGAGCTTGAGCGCGCCCTCGGCCTTGCGCGCCGCGTCCGCGAAATCGCCGGCTTCGAGCCTGCGCCGCGCCAGCTCGACCTGCGTGTCGATCACCGCGTCGGCGAGCTTGCGCACCTCGGGAGCCTGGGAGGGCGCGGCCGCCGGGCCGCTGCCCAGGTAGCGGCTCGCGAGCACGCCGCCGGCCACGAGCACGACGAGCCCGACCGCACCGCCGATCAGCAGCGCGCTCGTGCCGCCGCTCTTCGGCGGGGGCGGAGCCGGCGGACGGATCACACGGCTGCCGCGGTCGCTCCCCGAGCGCGAGGCGCCGCGGGCGGACGGGCTGATGACGGAGGCCGGCGCGCCGCGCTCCGAGTCGTGGGCGCGCCCGGCCACGACCGCGCGCGTCTTGCGCACCGCCGACAGCAGCTCGCCGGCGTTCTGGTAGCGGTCCGCCGGCTCCTTGGCGAGCGCGTGCTCGATCAGTTCGACGAGCACCGGCGGCAGGCCCGGCGCGACCTCGGCCAGCGGGGCCGGCTCCTCCTGCATCACCTTGAAGAGCACGCCGTGCATCGACTCGGCGTCGAAGGGCTTGCGGCCGCTCAGCAGCTCGTAGCAGATGCAGCCGAGCGCGAACACGTCGGAGCGCGCGTCGGCCTTCTGGCCGCGCACCTGCTCCGGGGACATGTAGTGCGGCGTCCCCATCACGGTGCCGGTGCTGGTCATGTCGGAGCCGGCCATGCGCGCCAGCCCGAAGTCCATGATCTTCACCTTGTCGCCGGGCAGCACGTGGATGTTGGCGGGCTTCAGGTCGCGGTGCACGATGTCGCGCGCGTGCGCGAAGGCGAGGCCTTCGCAGATCTGCTCCATCACCGAGAGCTTCTCGTCGAGCGTCATCTTGCGGCTGGCGATGAGCTGCTTCAGGTCCTTGCCCTCGAGCAGCTCCATGGCCATGAAGGCCTGGTCGGCTTCGAAGCCGAGCTCGTAGACCGTGATGATGTGGGGGTGGCTCAAGAGCGCCACGGCCTGCGCCTCGCGCAGGAAGCGCTTGCGCACGGTCTCGTCGGCGTCGAGGCCCGCCGAGATCCGCTTCACCGCCACGTCGCGGTTCAGCACCGGGTCGTGGGCCCGGAACACCTCGCCCATGGCCCCCTGGCCGAGCTTGCCGACGATCTGGTACTTGCCGATCTTCTCGGGCGTCGTCATGCTGCCGGCCGCACCTCGTCTTTCGTCTGTTCGCGGGAGGGCGCTAGGTTTGGCGCGATGATAGCACGCGCCGCGCGGCTCACCAGGCGTTGATCGTGCGGCGCCAGCCGTCCGTCGGGATCTCGCGCACGCGCGCGCGCAGGCCCTCGATCCGGGCCAGGGCCGCATTCGCCTGCCCGCTGCAGTGGCCGGTGCGCATCACGGAGAGTGCCTCGGCGAGCGAGGCCTCGTTGGGGTCGGCGAGCGCGTGGTCGATGTCGTCGGCCGCGGCGCAGTCCGCGGGGATGCCGGTGAAGTAGTCGCCCGTGCCGTTGGCGTTCAGCACCTGGAACACGACCGGGTAGAGCACCTTGTCGCAGAAATCGAAGCTGTACTGGCCGACCGGCTTCCCGTAGGTGGTGTCGCCGACCACCTTCACGTCCATGTACGGGCGCAGGCCGTTGATGATCGTCTCGGAAGCCGAGGCCGTGCCGCGGGTCGCGATCACCACGAGCCGCGGCACGGCGAGCGCCTGCGGCTTCGTCTGGAACGCGTAGGTCTGGTTCTGGGCCGACTGCTTGTCGTTCAGCGTGAGCGCGACGAACGTTTTGCCCACGAGCGGCGCTCCGGCGATCAGGCTCGCGAGGTGCTGCGCCACCGACAGCAGCCCGCCGCCGTTGTAGCGCAGGTCCATCACGAGGTCGGTCGCGCCCTGGTCCTTGAGCTGCTGGAAGGCGTTCGTGAGCGCGTCCGTCGACGGCGTGACGAAGTTGCGGAAGTGGATGTAGCCGACGCGCGCGGAGCCGACGTCGTAGACGCCCGTCTGCGAGACGGTCGGGATCGTCACCAGCCGCTTGGCGACGGTCGCGCTCTGCACCGGTCCGTTGCCCGCGCGCCAGGCGATCGTGGTGCTGTAGCCGATGGTGTCGGGCCCGAAGATCGTCGCGATGTCGCCGGTCTGGATCAGGTCGGCGATCGTGCGGCCGCCGATCGAGACCAGGTAATGGCCGCGGTCGAGCCCGACGTCGGCCACGGGGCTGCCGGGGTAGGCCTGCGTCACGCGCATCTCGAGGTCGCCCGTCTGCTTGTAGGAGAGCCCGAAGCCGATGTACTGGCTGTCCGAGTAGAAGGCCGTGCTCGACGCCTGGGACGTGATGTAGCTGTAGGTCGTGTCGAGCGGCTTGTAGCGCACGGCCTCGAGATAGGCCTCGGGCGTCGAGAAGCCCTTCACGTCCGGGTCGGGAAGCTGCTTGTACCAGAAGTAGTACTGCAGGAGCGTGTCGCGCACGAAGGCGATCTCGCCCTGCGCCGTGCAAGTGACGGCGCTGCCGCCGCCGCTCGTCGGGCTCGAGGGCGCGCTCGGCGCCGCGGGTGAACCGCCTCCGCAGGACGGCAGGATCGTGGCGGCGAGCAGCAGCAAGCTGCGCTTCATGTGGTCCTTCTCTCCTCCCAGCGAGTGTCGCTCGGCGGCCGGGGGGCGCGCAACGGCAGGTCGCCTTTCGACGCTCGTCTGACGATCCGGGGAGCGCGCGGGCCGCGGCTAGAATGCCGAGTGGAGGAAGCCACATGACCCCTCGCGAACTCTGGGAGCGCTACCAGGCGCTGTCGCTCGACGAGCCCTTGCTCGGCTTCCGCCTCGACCTCAGCCGCATGGGATTCGGCGAGCGCGAGCTCCAGGAGCGCGAGCCGCTCGTCGCGCGGGCGCTCGCGGAGATGGCGGCGCTCGAGCGCGGCGCGATCGCGAACCCCGACGAGAAGCGGATGGTCGGCCACTACTGGCTGCGGGCGCCGGAGCGGGCGCCCGCCCCCGAGCTCGCGGCCGCAATCCGCGAGACCCGCTCGCGCATTCTCGACTTCGCCCGGCGCGTCCACGACGGCGCGGTCGCGCCGCCGCGCGGCGATCGCTTCCGGCACCTGCTGGTGATCGGCATCGGCGGCTCCGCGCTCGGGCCGCAGCTGGTGGCCGACGCGCTCGCGAGCCCGGCCGACCGGCTGCAGCCGCACTTCCTCGACAACACCGATGGAGACGGACTCGATCGCGTGCTTTCCGGGCTGGGCGGCGCGCTCGCCGCGACGCTCGCGATCGTGATCTCGAAGTCGGGCGGCACGCCCGAGACACGGAACGGCATGCTGGAGGCGACGGCCGCCTACGCGGCGCAAGGCCTGGCCTTCGGCCGGCACGCGGTCGCGATCACGCAGGAGGGGAGCGCGCTCGACCGCCACGCGCAGGAGCAGGGCTTCCTCGAGCGCTTCCCGATGTGGGACTGGGTGGGCGGACGCACGTCGGTGATGAGCGCCGTGGGTCTCGTGCCGGCGGCGCTCCAGGGCGTGGACGTGGACGCGTTCCTCGCCGGGGCGGCGGCGATGGACGAAGCGACTCGCCGGCCCGAAGGGCGGCGCAACCCCGCGGCGCTCCTGGCGCTCGCGTGGCACGTGGTCGGCGAGGGCCGCGGCTCGAAGGCGATGGTCGTGCTGCCGTACAAGGACCGGCTGCTGCTGCTGAGCCGCTACCTGCAGCAGCTCGTGATGGAGTCGCTCGGCAAGGAGAAGGACCTCGAGGGCCGCGTCGTGCACCAGGGGCTCACCGTCTACGGCAACAAGGGCTCGACCGACCAGCACGCCTACGTCCAGCAGCTGCGCGACGGCACGCCCAATTTCTTCGCGAGCTTCGTGCGCGTGCTGCGCGACCGCGCCGGCGCGAGCCTCGAGGTCGAGCCGGGGGCGACGAGCGGCGACTTCCTCGACGGGCTGCTGTTCGGGACGCGCCGCGCGCTCCACGAGAGCGGCCGGCCCTCGCTCACGTTCACGATCCCCGACGTCTCGCCGCGCAGCCTCGGCATGCTGATCGCGCTCTTCGAGCGGGCGGTCGGCCTCTACGCGAGCCTCGTCGGGATCAACGCCTACCACCAGCCGGGCGTCGAGGCAGGCAAGAAGGCCGCCGCGTCCGTGCTCGAGCTGCAGCGCAAGGCGCTCGCGGGGCTCGCCGCGCGCGGCGCCGCGGGCGCGACCGCGGACGAGCTGGCCGCCGCCATCGGGTCCGCCGACGAGGCCGAGACGGTGTTCCACGTGCTCGAGCGGCTGGCTGCGAACCCGGGCCGTGGAGTCGTGCGCCGTCCGGGGCCGACCCCGTTCGCGGCGGTCTTTGCCGTCGAACGCTAGTCCGTTGGCCGGCTTGATCGGCGGACGCTCGGCGTGAGAGGCTCGCTTCGGAATCCTGGAGGTCCCATGCTGCGACCCGCCGCCGTCGCCGTCTCTCTCCTCGTGGCTCCCGCGCTCGCCGGCGCGGAGGTGCAGACGAAAGAAGTCACCTACAAGCAGGGCGACACGGAGCTCCAGGGCTTCCTCGCCTGGGACGGGGCGGCGAAGGGCCGCGAGCCCGGCGTGCTCGTGGTCCACGAGTGGTGGGGCCACAACCAGCACGCGCGCAACCAGGCGATCCGGCTCGCGAAGTCGGGCTACGTCGGCTTCGCGCTCGACATGTACGGCAAGGGCAAGCTCGCGACGCACCCGCAGGACGCGCAGGCCTTCGCGGCCGAGGCGACGAAGGACCCGGCGGTGGTGAAGGCGCGTTTCCTGGCGGCGCTCGACCTGCTGAAGCAGGACCCGCACGTCGACCCGAAGCGGATCGCGGCGATCGGCTACTGCTTCGGCGGCGGCATCGCGCTCGCGATGGCGCGCCAGGGCGTCGCCCTGAACGCGGTCGTCACCTTCCACGGCGCGCTCGCGACGCAGCAGCCGGCCGCGCCGGGCGCGGTCAAGGCGCGGCTCCTGGTGCTGACGGGCGCCGACGACCCGCTCGTCGGACCGGATCAGGTCGAGGCCTTCAAGAAGGAGATGGCGGCCGCCGGCGCGAAGCTCGAGGTCGTGAGCGAGCCCCACGCCAAGCACAGCTTCACCAATCCCGACGCGGCCAAGGCGGGCATGGAGCAGCTCGCGTACAACGCCGACGCCGACAAGGACTCCTGGGAGCGGATGCTCAAGCTGTTCGCCGAGGTGTTCGGACCGACGAAGCCGGCCGCCGACTGACGGCGGGCGCCCGCTCTAGGGCTGGCGCAGCACCGGGACCACGTGCAGGGTCTGCGTGGGGAAGGCGAAGCTCGTGCCTGCCTCCTCCACCACGCGCATGATCCCGAACAGCGTCTCCTGGCGCTGCGCGCGGAAGTCGGCAGGGTCGGGGGTCAGGAACCAGCACAGCACCTCGACGTCCAGCGTGGAGGCGCCGAAGCCGATGAAGCTCGCCGCCACCGTCTCCGGCCACACCTTCGGGTTCGCGCGCAGCAGCGCTTCGATCCCGGAGAGCACCTGCCGGAGCTGGGTCTCGCTGGTCGTGTAGGCGAGCCCGAGCGTCGTTTGGAAGCGGATGCGGTCGCGCGCCGCGAAGTCCTCGATCCGCAGGTCCGCGAGCTTCCCGTTCGGCATCGTGACGAGCGTGCGGTCGGGAGTGCGGATCTGGGTCGAGCGCATCCCGATCCGCTCGACGTTGCCGGTCACGTCCTCGACCTTCACCAGGTCGCCCACGCGGAACGGCTGGTCGGCGGCGAGCGAGATCGAGCCGAACAGGTTCTCGATCGTCTTCTGCGCGCCGAAGGCGATCGCGATGCCGCCGATCCCCAGGCCCGCCAGCACCGTCGCGACCGGGTAGCCGAGGGCCGCGAGCGCCGCGACCAGCCCCGACACGGCGACGAACGCGCGCGCGAGGTTGCGCGTGACCGACAGCAGCGAGCGCGCCGACGGGTTGTTGAGCGCCCACGGCCGCTCCATCAGGTACTGGCTCCAGGCGTCGACCGCGCGCCACAGCACCCAGAAGACGCCGGCGGTCGCCACGCCCCCCAGGATCGAGATCAGGCGATCGTTCACGCGAGGCCGCAGCCCGAGCCAGGGCAGCAGCAGCGCGGCCGCGCCGACGGTCCACAAGAGCGTGAGCGCGGGCGCGATCTCCTCGAGCAGGCGCTCGTCCCAGCGCGTCTTCGTGCGCCGGAAGAGCCAGAGCATCATCCCGCCGGTCGCTCCGCCCACCAGGCGGCCGGCGCCGAGGGCGAGAGCTCCGACGAGGGGCAGCGCGAGCCACTGCCACCACAGGATTCCCCACGGGCCGCGCCGCTGCAGGCCCTGCGGCAGCGTGTCGCGGATCCAGCGGTCGGGCAGCGCGTCGTACCACCCGTCCACGCGCGAGACGGTCTGGCGCGAGAAGGACCAGTGGGGGCCGCTCGCGTCGCGCGTCCGGACCAGGAACACCGTGTCCTCTCCGCCTGCGCCGTCCGGGACCTGCCCGAGGGCGTCGACGCCGTCGGGCAGGCCGTCCTGGCGGTTGCCCTCGGGCGCGGGTGAAAGCGCGTCGAGGCGGATGTCGAGGTAGCGCCCGAGCACGGCTGCGAGCCGCCTCGCGAGCTCAGGCCCGCGGTCTTCGTCCTCGCTGGGCAGCACCAGGTAGCGCGCCGCCGCCGCGTCGTTGCCCTTCTTCATCGCGAGCTCGACGAAGGCGCGTGCTGCCGCGCGCGGGGAGTCCGGCGCTTCCACCTCCGGCACGACGGGCGGCGGCTCCGGGGTGGGGGAAGGCGCGGGCGTCGCCGCGGTCTTCAGGAGTCCGGGCAGCTGCGCCCACGCGAGGGGCACGGAGAAGACGAGCAGGGCGAGAGCGGCGCACCCACGCGCGAGAAACATCTCGGGAATACGACCACGCGAGGCAGGGGTCGTCAAGCCAGCGCGCCACGGCACGAGGACACGAGCCGACGTTCACGGGGGGTCTGGGGGGCGAAGCCCCCCAGAACAAGGAAGGAGGCAGCAGCTTCGTAGTCGTTCGGGACTCTCTATCCAACCCGCTTGGAGAGCCGCAGGGCTGGATTGCAGACGAAGGGAGGCCCGGAAACGGACAACGGAAGCGGACAACGGAAACGGATAGACGCGAAGGCGTGGACCGGGCAAAGGGGGGCGCTCCGCCCCCCCTAGCCCCCCCGGGGTTAATCCAGCCTCTTCCGGAAACGCAGCGCGGCCACTGTCAGGATGGCGATGCCCATCAGCAGCAGCGTGAGGGCTTCCGGCCACAGGACCGAGATGCCGGAGCCGCGCAGGAACACGCCGCGGATGATCTCGGCGTAGTAGCGAAGCGGGATCGCGTACGTGATGGTCTGGATCAGCGGCGGCATGTTCTCGATCGGGAAGATGAGCCCCGAGAGGTAGATCATCGGCACCATCGCGCCGAAGACGGCGCCCATCATCGCCTGCTGCTGGTTCTGGACCAGCGTCGAGACGAGCAGGCCCATCCCGAGCGAGCTCAGGATGAAGAGCATCGTGAGGCCGACGAGCAGCAGGAACGACCCGCGCAGCGGCACTCCGAAGCCCCACACGGTGACGGCGGTCGCGAGCCCCATCTGCACGAAGCCGATGACCGCGAACGGCGTGAGCTTGCCGATCAGGAGCTGCCACGGCCGGATCGGCGTCACGATGAGCTGCTCGAGCGTGCCGATCTCCTTCTCGCGCACGACGCCCATCGCCGAGAGCAGGAGCGTCATCACCATAAGGATCATCGCCAGCACCGCCGGCACGTAGAACCAGCGGCTCCTGAGGTCGGGGTTGTAGAACACGCGCGGCACGAGCTCCACCTGGCCCGCCGGGGCCCCGCCGCCCGCGCCCGCGGCGCCGCGCAGCCGGCGCGCCTGGATCTCCACCCCGAGGCCCTGGACGAGCGCGCCCGCGTAGCCGAGCGCCACGCTGGCCGAGCTGGCGTCGCTGCCGTCGCTCACCACCTGCAGCGCCGCGGTGCGCGAGCCCGCGAGCGCTTCGCCGTAGCCGCGCGGGACCACGAGCGCCATCTGCGCGTCGCCGGTCACGAGCCAGCGGTCGGCGGCGTCCGCGCGCGCCTCGCTGCCCACGAGCTCGAAGTAGCCCGAGCGCGTGAAGCGCGCGACGAGATCGCGGCTTTCGGCGCTTCGGTCCTGGTCGACCAGCACCGTCGGCACCTGCGTCACGTCGGTGTTGACGGCGAAGCCGAAGACCAGCACCTGCACCACCGGCGCGACGAAGATGACCGGGATCATCCTCTTGTCCTGCTTGAGCTGCAGGAACTCCTTCACGATCACCCGCCACAGCAC
>Ga0335076_10005397_pt1 | contig 12923 bp, 14 predicted proteins | sample Lox_Sample_25_FD_206717 | JGI IMG/M metagenome (GOLD analysis project Ga0335076, IMG submission 206717) | Soil microbial communities from Loxahatchee National Wildlife Refuge, Florida, United States - Lox_Sample_2.5 | ecosystem: Environmental > Terrestrial > Soil > Wetlands | place: USA...
GCTGGCCGCCGAGCGTGGCGCGGGCGCGCTGGAGGGCGCTGTTCACCGAGACCTCGCTGGTCTCCAGCATCTGGGCGGCCTCGGCTGCGGGATAGCCGAGCACGTCGCGCAGCACCAGGACGGCGCGTTGCCGCGGTGGCAGGCGCTGCAGCCCGGCCACGAACGCCAGCGCGAGCGCCTCCCTGGACTCGTAGCGGGCCTCGGGACCGGGTGCGGCGTCGGGCAGATCCTCCAGCAAAGCGTCCGGGTAAGGCTGCAGCCACAGCGGCTCGCCCCGTCGGGTGGGCTCGGGCGGCGGGCTCAGAAATACGGATCCGGCCGCGGTCTCGGGGCGCCGGCCGGAGTCACGCAGCGCGTTCAGGCAGCGGTTCGTCGCGATCTTGTACAGCCAGCTGCGCATCGAAGACCGCTCCTCGAACGCGTCAAGCCCGCGCCAGGCTGCCAGCAGGGTTTCTTGCAACATGTCCTCGGCGTCCTGGACCGAGCCGAGGATCCGGTAGCAGTGCAGCTGCAGCTCGTGCCGGTAGGGGTCGGTGAGCTCGCGGAACGCCTCCCCGTCGCCCGCCCGGGCGCGGGCCAGCGCTGTCATGGTCACCATCGCATCCTCGCATCGCCTCGTCCTTCGCCTGGTCTCAACGGTCACGACACCAGCGGGGCCGGAAACTAACCGGTCATTTCGCGGCTTCCCGCGGTGTCTCAATCAGCGGCAATCACCAAACGCTGATCTGGAGGACACGTGGTTACCACGAGCAGGCAGCCGGCCGTGAGCCGGGCCCAGGGCTGGGCCCTGGCGCTGTCATCGCTGGCCTCGTTCATAGTCGTGCTCGACCTGCTGGTCGTCGCGACCGCGCTGAACACGATTCACCGTGACCTCGGCGCCTCGATCGGGCAGCTGGAGTGGACGGTCAACGCCTACACCCTGGCCTTCGCGGTGCTGCTGATGACCGCGGCCGCCGTCGGCGACCGGTTCGGCCGGCGGCGCGTCTTCGCCACCGGGCTGGGCGTGTTCGCCGTCGGCTCGGCGGCGTGCGCGCTCGCCCCCGGGGCTAGCGCGCTGATCGTGGCGCGCACGGTGCAGGGCGTTGGTGCGGCGATGATCATGCCGACGGCGCTGGCGCTGCTGAACGCGGCCGTTCCGCCGCAGCGCCGTGGCTGGGCGATGGGGATCTTCGGCGCGGTGACCGCGCTGGCGGCCGTGGTCGGCCCGGTGCTGGGCGGCGCGATCACCCAGGGCATCGCCTGGCAGTGGATCTTCTGGGTGAACGTCCCGATCGGCCTGCTCGCCATCCCGCTGGCGCTGCGCCGCCTGGAAGAGAGCTACGGGCCGCGCGCCCCGCTGGACTTTCCTGGCCTGGCGCTGGTCACCGGCGCTGCGCTCGGCCTGGTCTGGGGGCTGGTGCGCGGTAGTTCGGCCGACTGGGGCAGCCCCGAGGTCGGCGGGACGCTGGCGGCCGGCGGCCTGTTGCTGGTCGCGTTCATCGGCTGGGAACTGCGCACCCGCACGCCGATGCTGCCGATGCGCCTGTTCGCCTCGCGGGGCTTCTCCGCGGGTAACGCCGCCGTCTTCCTCTGGAACGCGTCGCTGACCGGCGCGATATTCTTCATGGCCCAGTTCCAGCAGGTCAGCCTCGGGCAGGACCCGCTCGGCGCCGGGCTGCGGTTGCTGCCGTGGGGCGCGGCCCCGTTCCTGATCGCGCCGTGGTCCGGGAGGCTGGCGGACCGGATCGGGGAACGGCCCCTGGTGGTCTGCGGCCTGCTGCTGCAGGCCGCCGGGTTCGCCTGGATCGCCGCGGTCGCCAGCCCCCAGGTGGCCTACCCGGCCCTGCTCGTGCCGATGATCATCTCTGGTACCGGGATCGCGCTGGCGTTGCCCGCGCTGACCAAGGTCGTGGTCAGTTCGGTCCCGCCCGGTGACATCGGCAAGGCCACCGGCGTGTTCAGCACCATGCGCCAGCTCGGCGGCGCGTTCGGCGTCGCGATCCTGGCCGCCATCTTCGCCGCGGCTGGCAGCTACGCCTCCCCGGCCGCGTTCAGCAACGGGTTCGTGCCCGCCACCTTCGCCGCGGCCGGCCTGGCCCTGGCCGCTGCGCTCGCCGCGCTGGCCCTGGCCAGCCGGCGCCACCCGGCGCCGGCCGCTCCCGCGGAGCTGGCCCCGGCGCTGCCCCAGGCCATAGCCGGACGCTGAGACAGCCAGCGGCCACCCGGGCGCAGACACCCATAACCGATACCAGCCACGAATCAAGCCAGGAGGCCGCCGCCGCCCGCGCCCTGCAGGACGACACCGGGTTCGACATCCTCACCGCCCGCGTCGTGGCGCTGACCCGGCAGGCCGGCGCGCTCAGCCTGCTGCCCCAAGCGCTGGATTTGCGCGCCCTGTACTGCGTCGATGCCGGCGAGCTGGCCGGCGCCGCGGCCGCGCTGGATGAGGCAGAAGCGATCAGGCAGGCGACCGGACTGGAGCCTGGTTTCGGCGGCGATTCGGGCCTGCTGGCCGCGCTGCGCGAGGAGGAGCGCGCCGCAACCAGGCACATCGAGCAGCTGCGCCGGCACCCCGCGGTCGGCGGCGTCTCGCGCCGGGCGGCCAGGCTCGAGCATGCGCTCGCGGTGCTGTACAACGGCCTGGGGCGCTACCCCGAAGCGCTGTCCGCCGCGCAGCGCTCGGGCGAGCGGTACCCGGGGTCGGCGGGCTGGTCCACGTGCTGCCTGAGCTGGTCGAGGCCGCCGTCCGCTGCCACCAGCCGAAAGCGGCCCAGCCCGCGCTGGAGGCGCTGCGCGCGCATACCCGGCTCGGCGGCACGGACTGGGGGCTGGGCGTTGAGACGTACTCGCGGGCCCTGCTGGCCGAGGGAGCGGCCGCCGAGGAGCTGCACACCGAGGCCATCGGGCGGCTGGGACGGACCCGGATGCGGCTGCCGCTGGCCGCGCCCACCTGCTCCACGGGGAATGGCTGCGCCGCGAGCGCCGCCGCACCGACGCCCGCGCCCAGCTGCCCACCGCCCACGACCTGTTCGAGGCGATGGGCGCCCGGTCCTTCACCGGGCGGGCCCGGCAGGAACTGACCGCGACCGGCGCCACCGCGCACAGCCGCCGCAACGCGACCCTAGATGAACTCACCCCGCAAGAAGCCCGCATCGCCAGCCTGGCCGGCGAGGGACTGTCCAACCCCGAGATCGCCGCCCGCCTGTACATCCCGGCACCGTCGACTTCCACCTGAACAAGGTATTCCGCAAGCTCGGCATCCGCCCCCGAGCCCAGCTCCACCGTGCCCTGACACCACTGCCCGCGCACAGCTGAAACCGCTCCCGTGGGCGGCGCCCCGGCCGCAAGGCAGTGCGGTCATCCACACGACGTCAGCCAGCACGATCGCGTCGGTCTCTTCCCGAACTGGATAATCTGCGTCCCATCGGCGGGCATGCTGACCCCGCCAGCTGCCGCAAATAGTCGGCGATAAGGAACTCGGCGGGCCCGCGTCCCGATGACGCTCAGTGACTGCGGCTGGCCCGCGGCGTCACGCGAGATCCGCCCAATTGATCGGCCGCCCCGCCGTCAGATGACCACTCGCACGGCGTCCCGAACTGGTCGTTATGGCGCTGGGTGGCCAGGGCGCTGGGCCAGGTCCTGGCATGCCTGGCGTACCGGCACGCCCGCCCGGCTGGCGGCGGCGCGGATGTAGCCGACGGCCGCGTACAGGGCGTATTGCCAGAAGTCGTCGCTCTGCCACCAGGCGACCTCCTCCAGCAGGTCCGGGCCGGTCCCGCCATGCAGGGCTGCTGCGGCCAGCACCGCGTACTGGAGCTTGTTGTTTTGCCGGCCGCGGAAGGTGGCCTCGGGCAAGAACCGCTCGCGGAGTCCCTCCAGGGACAGCGGGTCAGCCCGGCTGGCCTGGCACCAGTCCAGCGCGTCCGCGGCCAGACGCAGGAACACCTCGCCGGGGAAGGTGTTGTCCCGCGGGTGCAGCGGCGCAAGCTCGCTCACCAGCTCGAAGATGTCAGCGTCGCGGGCCAGCCCGTCGAGCAGGACACGGCGGGCGGTCACGGTGTCCTCGAGGGTCGGCCGCTTCCTGGCAGGCATATCACGACGGTAGGGCAGAACCACCGGTCGCCGGGCGGCCTTACCAGCGGATGCCCGCCCTCGGCTGGTGCAGCGCAGTGACGCCGCCCGCTTGTCACGTTGCGTCGTTGCCTTATGAGCTGCGTGACGCACGTGAACTGCCGATATGTACTCTCAGAGCCAGTGATCGATTGGGGGGTGCGCCGTACAGATCAGGTGATTCTGCGCTGATCTCAGGCGCTGGGGACCCGTCCTATGATCCAGCCGAACTCGGAGACGATCCGGACGCCGAGACCTTCGGTGTACAGCGGGCGGATGGCCTCGCGGATCGCCTCGGCGAACCGGTCGTAGCCAACCGCCCGCAGGGCCGGCCAGGACGGCCCGGAGGAGGCGGCCGCCCGGGCCGCTAGGTCGAGGTCGGGCCACTCGTTGACGACCTGCGCGGTTCCCCGGTCCACGAACTCCAGGCCGGCGTCGGCGAGCATCTGCTCGGCCACGCCCGGCCGCCCGGTGTCGCCCTGATTGAGGGTGGCATCGACGTGGCCGGGCGGCGACAACTCCAGCAGGGTGGCGAAGAACGGGAGCAGGCCAAGCCGCTTGGGAGATCCCCAGAAGCTGAACCCGGCCAGCCCGCCCGGCCGGACCACCCGGCGGGCCTCGGCCAGCGCGTCCTGGCATCCCTTCCAGATCCCGTTGAAACTCGTCGCCACGTCGAACTGGTCATCGTCGAACGGCAGCGCGAACATGTCGCCGACCCGGAAGTCGGCACCGGGCGTGCGCGCCCGCGCGATCGCGATCAGTGCCTGGGAGGCATCCAGCCCGGCGACCTCGGCCCCGCGGGCGGCTGCGACGCTGGCCGCGTATCCGGAGCCGCAGGCGATGTCGAGCAGCCGTGTCCCCGGGCCCACGCCAGCCCGGTCGAACAGCGTGTCGTTGGCGCGCCGCGCATACGGTTCCATCAGGTACGCCCAGTCCGTGGCCCGCTCACCCCAGGCCTGGCCCGATTCGGCCCACCCCATCGGCCTCGCCTCCGCTGCCCGGTCCGGCACTGTTAGCCACCCGGTTCCCCGAAGTGTGCCGCAGTTCTCCCCTGGGTGCCAGTCAGGCGGCCAGCGGCCGCGGGGAGTGCCCAGCCGGCAGTACCGGACAACTGCAACCGCGCGCGTGGAGCGGATGCAGCCCGCGTCGCGATACGCCGCCGGATTGTCATACCGCGTCCGAGCTTCCTCACCCACCCGACACGCCCTGAAACTGTGCCTGGCCAGCCCCACGCAGCCGAAGTCACGCTCCGTGGCCGTCACCGACGCCGCGCTGACGAGCCATACCCGCCCAATTCGGGGCGGTCGGGAGGTCCGCGGCGTGCCATGTGTTGGCCATCCCAGATTCGGCCCGCCGGCCGGCCTGTCGTGCACCGGGCCCGCCGGATGCGTCGCGGTCGGAAACGACGGCCGCACGCTCGCCGAGATCTGGGCCGGCACGCGCTGGCAGATCACGCCCGCCCCCAGTCCGTAATCCGGCCCGGCAGCCAGGCAGATCACGCCCGCCCCCAGTCCGTAATCCGGCCCGGCAGCCAGGCAGATCACGCCCGCCCCCAGTCCGTAATCCGGCCCGGCAGCCAGGCAGAGCGGACGTCACGACCCAGGACAGCTGGCGTATCCCTGACGCGATCCTGACCTGGTGCCGCCGGCCGCCCCCCACGGGGAGTGCTGGCAGGCCATTAATCATTGAGCCGGGCCCGGCCCGCCAGGCCGGGCTTGCTGCCCCGCCGTCCGGTCAAAGCCGGCGCCCGGCGCCTGCCCCGGCCGCCACCGCGCCCACCAGGTACTCGCCGCGGCCGGACACCAGCACCGGCTCCGGTCCGGCGGGCCGGACGCTGTGACCATCGGCCGGCTCCGGGCCCCAGCTGGGGTGCCTGAGAACCATCCACAGCGGGATCCCCGACCAGGCCGCGAAGCAAGCCGCGGCCAGCGGAATATTCATCCAGAACCAGGACATCGTGCCCCCTCCTTCGGTCGCCGGCGCCCCCTGCCCGGCGGTGACAGCCGCCCGGTCAGTGGCCCGCCCGATCCGGTTGCCGGCCCGTGATGACCAGCTGCTGCCAGCGTGGCCAATCGCCAGCTGGCTGTCAGTCACGCAGCTGACCCGGCTGCTGTCGGCTTGCTGACAGCTAGCTGCCGGTTCTCCGTTGCATCGGGCGCGGCAGGGCACCGCGGCTTCGCATAGTCAGAGACGGCAGCAGGCCGGCCTGATACAACAGCCACGGACGGCCGCTCCGGCGTGGCACGGGACTCGATTCCTGGCGACCGCCCGGCCGCGGCTGAGCCGACGGTTTTACAGCATTACCCCGGCCGGCACCGCCCGCCTCCGGCGGCTGGACGAGCTCCTGGCCGGCGTCCAGGACGAGCTGCTCGCCCCGCTGTCACCAGCTGAACGCCAGCAGCTGACCCGCCCGCTCAACCGGATCCTGGAACACCATGCCTGACCCCGGCGCGGCCAGAACCCGGGTGATCTGCCCGTGGCCATCTGGTCACCGGTGCCCCGTCCATCCATGCTGACCCGGCAATCCAGCAGCACGGCCGGCCCGAGACCGGATCACCTTCAATGACCGGTGGTGGTCGGAGCCCAGCGCGCAAGTATCCGCTGTTAGGTGCGGTTTCCGGGTTGCCGAGGTGGCTACCCTGGGTCGTGCCGAACGGGGTGTTCGGTGTGCCGGCGGGCTCTGGCTGCGCATGCTAGAGGAGCAGTTGGGCGGAGGTGGCTTACTGCGACGGTGCGGGGATGGGTGAGAGGCATGGCCGGGACTGGGGCGTGGGCCGGTCAGCCCGGGGGTGCCGTGCAAATGAGACCGGCCCGGCAGCTGCGGCCGTTTGTGTCCAGCTACGCAGATTTTGATATGGCGGGCTGGCCGCCGGGCCATCACCGTGGCCTGCCCGATGGAAACCTGGTGCTGGTGGTCAGTACCGGTGCGCCGCTGACTGTGCGCCGTGCTGGTCACGCGGATGTCGCTGCTGCCGCTACGGTGGCCGGGTTGCGGTCCGGCCCGGTCGGCATCGTCCATGACGGCACTCAGCGCGGGGTCCAGCTCGCGCTGACCCCGCGAGGCTCGCGGGCCTTGCTGGGGCTGCCTGCCGCCGCGCTCGCCCAGGGGGTGTTGCCTTTCGAGGAGGTCGCCGGGCGCCGGGCGCACGAGCTGACCGATCGGCTGGCCGGCGCATCGGGTCCGGCGGGGCGAGCGCAGGTTCTGGACGCCGTGCTGGCGGGATGGGCGGTCGACGAGGGCTACCCGGCGGTGGTCGACGCCGTCTGGCGCCGGCTCGCCGGCTCGGCCGGCCGCGTGCCGGTCGCCAGGCTCGCCGGCGAGATCGGGCTGGGCCGCCGCCATCTTGGCCAGCTGGTCCGCGCCGAGCTCGGCCTGACCCCCAAGACAGTGGCCCGGATCATGCGTTTCGAGCAGGCCCGCCGATGCCTGCGATCGGTCCCGGCGGCCAGCCTGGCTCAGACCGCGGTGAAATGCGGCTACTTCGACCAGGCCCACCTGACCAACGACTGGAAGCAGCTGGGCGGCTGCACGCCGGGTGAGTGGATGTCCGAGGAACTCCCATTTCTCCAAGACCAGCAACCCGGCGGCAGCGCACGCTGAGGAGATGACGAAGACCGATCCAGCCGTGACCACCGCCGTCACGCCGAGTTCACCCGACCCGCCGCCGAGCATCTGGCCCAGCGTCCCCTACCCCGACCCGCAGGCAGCGATCGACTTCCTGGTCGCCACCTTCGGCTTCGAGCCGACCGCCCTGATCCCGGGCGACGAGCCGGGCAGCTACGCCGAGATCGAGCTGCGCTGGCCGCACGGCAGCGGGGGCATCATCATCCGCCGCCAGGACCGCCCAGCGCCGAACTGGCTCTACGTCGTCACCCCCGAACCCGACCGCCTCTACCAGCGGGCCAAGGCCGCCGGCCTGGAAATTGCCCGGGAACTCCAGGACACCCACTACGGCAACCGCACGTTCACGGCCGTGGACCCCTGGTCGGTCACCTGGACCTTCGGAACCTACCCCGGCAGCTGACAGGCTAGGTCACACCATGACATCAGAGCCGATGATCATCTCACCCGGATCCGGCCGCGGCGGCCGGGCCGTCAGGGGAACAACCCTGGTGATCGGGGACTGGACCGCTGACGGGACAGACCGCGAGGTGGCACCCCTGCACGTCCACCACGGCGATGACGAGGCCTGGCACGTCGTGTCCGGCGCGCTCCGGTTCCGGTTCACCGGCCGGCAGGTCACCGCCCCAGCCGGCGCCACCGTCCTGGTGCCCGCCGGTACGCCGCATACTTTCGGCAACGCCGGGCCCGGGCCGTCGCGGTTCATCATCATCCTGCCCGCCCGGCTGGACGAGCTGATCAGCCAGCTCCATGCCTCCGATCCGGCAGAGCACCCGGAGATATACCGGAGGTATGCATCGGAACTGCTGGAATAACAGAGCCTGACCTGTGACCCAGAACGCGCGCTGTTCTCGTGGCAGTCAGCGCATGGTTTCCTGGGCAGCAACTTCAGGATCCGCGAAATCGGCGGGCTTCAGGCGATGCCTGAAGCCAGGCGACACCGTCCGGGCAGAACATCCCGATCTGTGCATTGCAGTGATCCTGGTACCACGCTGATCTACCAGCGCAGAGTCGGCAGGGAACTCGGTGACCTGCGTTACGGCTCACGCCTTGTGATCAATGCTCGATCTCGGGGACGCGCGCTGTCGGCTGGTCTGCTTCCGGGTGGCTGGTCAACTGCCCGGCGGGGAAGGCGTACCGGTAAGGATGATCTGCGCGAGATGGCGTCAATCCGGTGACCGCCCGGTGGCGTCCGGTCTGGGATCAACTGTCGGCCAGCGCAGCGGCGGCGTCGGGTGCGAGCCCGGCCAGGCTGTCGCGGCCCAGGTCGCCGTGGCGGACGCCGAGGGTCTTGAGGAACCGCTGCTGCCCCATCGTCAGGCCAATGAAATAGCCCAGCTCGACCAGCTCGGGCTCCGTGAAGTAGCGGTGCAGCTCGGCCCACAGGTCATCATCATCGGCCAGCCCGGGGTCCCAGGCGATCGCCTCGGCCCAGCGCAGCGCGGCCTTATCCCGTCCGGTCAGCACCTGCGACTGACGGAAGTCGATCACCTCGTCGAACGCGCGCTCGGTCAGGCCCTGGGCGGCGCCGAGGTCCGAGCGCTGCGCCGCGCAGTACCCGCACTCCAGGGACTTGGCGATGAACACCCGCGCCAGTTCCTTGACTCGGTGATCGAGCACGCCGTCCCGGAACACCTGCTGCCAGGACTGGCTGAACGTACGCAGCACCGCCGGGACGTGCGCCCGGATCGCCTGGCTCTCCAGCCGCGGCGTCCCGTGCTCCCGGGCCTCGGCCAGGTACCCGGCCAGCTCCGGGTCGGTCACCGTGTCCGGATCGACATAGCTGATACGCGCCATCATGCCTCCTGTGCCCATCGCCAGCACTCCCAGCATAAGGACGCTCCCCGCCTCCCCTGCGGGGACGACGCGGCGGGCGGCAGTTCGCCAGGCCGGCGGCAGCCTGGACCGGTACGGCACCTATATCGTCGCGGCTTGCGTCGCGGGCGCCGCCAGGCGGACAGCCACATCGTCCAACTTCGGAAACCGAAGCCGATGGCGCCCGGCGATCACCGACCGCGACCTACATTGTGAACGCGAACCGCCGTTAGGCGCGGCAGTCTCCGTCCGCCGGGACGCCGTCCATGCCGCGCCGACCAGGGTGATCTGTGCGCCTCTCTGCGTCACCGACGTGGCTGAACGCTTGCTCACAAGTAGCCGAATAGCGGGCGATGCCTGAACGCATGTTCATGCATCGCTTAACATATTCAATCGAAATTTGATGGCTGCGATGATCGCTGACTCGACTGCTTCATTTCGTTATCAGGCGAGCCGATCGCTTAATACACGGGTGATCCGTGTCACTCCTGTGTTCTCGCGTCACAGGCCGGGATGGTGCTGACATGAGCAGCTTCCCGTGTCTTGTGCGTTTGGTGTCGGGGTCTGGCCAGGTCCGGTATCGCTTGGGCGACCGGCTGGTGGACCGGTATCTGGAGTTCGTGGCGGGCCGGTGCCGGCCGAACAGGCTGCGGGCGGTGGCCTTCGACTTGAAGGCGTTCTTTGCGGTGGTGGCGAAGGGCCCGGTGCAGGTCACCGCGGCGGATGTGTTCGAGTTCCTGGCTGATCAGCGCGGCGACCGGACGGTGGTGCGGCTGGCGGACCGGGAGTCGGGGCTGTCGGCGCGGACGATCGCCCGGCGCCTGTCGTCGGTGTCGGGCTTGTACGCCTATCTGGTGGCGCGGGGTGATACGCCGGTGCAGGTCAACCCGGTGCCCCGTGGCCTGATGACCCGCCGCCAGGGCGGGACGATGCGATCACGGATGGCCCCGCTGGTGCGGGTGCCGCGGACGCTGCCACGGATCTTGTCACCGGAGGATGCCGACCGGCTGGTGGGTGCGCTGCGCACGCACCGGGACAGGGCGATGGTGCTGGGCATGCTGCTGGCCGGGCTGCGCCGGTGCGAGGTGCTGGGACTGCGGTTCGGGGACGTGCAGGTCGCTGGCCGGCGGCTGGCTGTGGTGGAGGGCAAGGGCGGCCATCACCGGATCGTGCCGGCGGCGAACCGGTTCTTCGACGAGCTTGGTGTCTACCTGCATCACGAGCGGCCCGGCGGGGCTGGCACGGACCGGGTGTTTGTGGTGTTGAAGGGGCCGCGGCGCGGGCTGCCGCTGTCGGCGGAGGGGCTGGATGAGATCCTCGACGGCGCCCGCCGCCGCGCTGGGCTGGAGCACGCGACCTGCCATCAGCTGCGGCACACGTGCCTGACCCGGTTGCGGGAGGCCGGGATGGCGCTGGAGGCGGTGCAGGCCCAGGCCGGGCACGCCTCGATCGAGTCGACACGGGTCTACCTGCACCTGGCCAACGACTGGCTGGCTGACCAGTACCTGCGCGCGGCCGAGCTGATCGACGCCGACACCGCCGCGGTCGCCGAGATGCTGGCCGTCCAAGAGGCGGCGGCCCGGTGAGCGCTACTTGCCCGGCAGCGGCCCTCGTCGGGCGGGCATGCCGAGGCTGAGTGGTCCCAGATCGAGGCCGCCGCGCCGCAGGTGGTCGCGGTGATGCGCCGCTACCTGCGGCAGCTGGGCACGTTCCTGGCGCCCCGCAGCGTCGATGCGGCCGACAGCGCGCTGCGCCAGCTCGCCCGGTGGATGATCACTGAGGCCGCCCTGGCCGCGGTCGGTGACATCCGCCGCGATGACATCGAGGACTACAAGGTATGGCTGGCCGCCCAGCCCCGCGGCGGCGGCCAGACGATCACCGCCGAGACGCACCGGCCGCGGATGCGGACCGTGCGCCAGTTCTTCGAGCGGATCATCGAGTGGGACTGGCCCGATGCGCCGCCGCGTAACCCAGTGATCGCCTGGGACATCCCCAGGAAACCCGAGCCGCTGCCGAAGTTCCCCGACGACCGCGACGCCGCCAGGCTGATGGCCGCCGCCCGGGCCAGCACCGATCCGCGCGACCGGCTGGTGCTCGAGTTGCTGGCCCGCACCGGGATGCGGGTCGGGGAGCTGGCCGATCTCGACGCCGATGCCGTGGTGCGGATCGGCGCCGGGCACTGGCTGCGCATCCCGCTGGGCAAGCTCCGCAACGACCGCTACGTCCCGCTGCACCCCGAGCTGGTCCAGTTGCTCGCCGCCTGGACCGCCGCCAACCTTGACCACATCCGCCGCCACAAGCGGCTGGTCGCCGACCACCGCGGCCCGCTGGAGCGGCACGTCATCTCGCGCATCGTGCACCGGGTCGGCCGCGCCGCCGGGGTCCACGGGGTGCACCCCCACCGGCTCCGGCACACCCTGGCCACCCAGGCCATCAACCGGGGCATGCGGCTGGAAGCCATCGCCGCCCTCCTTGGACACCAGAAAATGGAGATGACCCTCATCTACGCCAAGATCGCCAACCGGGTCGTCGCCGACGAATACGCTGCAGTCAGCGCCAAGATCGACGCGCTCTACGGGCAACCGCCCGCGCTGTCGGCCGACTACGAGACCACCGGCATGGCCCGGCTGCGCCGCGAAGCACACGCCCGGATGCTCGGCAACGGGCTATGCACCCGCCCCGCCGAGCTGGACTGCCGGCTCGAATCGGCCTGCGAGACCTGCTCCTACTTCCGCACCGGCACACAGTTCTTACCCATCCTCATCCGCCAGCGCGACCACGCCCGCGACCACGGCCAAGCCGAGCGGGCCGCGCTGTTCGACGGGCTCATCCAGCGCGCCGAGACCGAACGGAGCTGACCACCAATGCCCCAGATCACCCTCGACATGGCCGATGCGGCCGAACTCGCCGAGATGCTCACCTTCCTGGCCAGCTGGCTGACCGGCAGCCAGAAGCAGACCCTCGCCGACAGCTTCGCCGCCTTCGTCGGCCACCCCGCCTACAACACCGGCACCCTCCGCGCCGACCTGCACCGGTTCGCCTTCCTCCTCCGAGCCAGCGACGGCGAAGAACTCTTCGGCGAGCCGACACCATGATCAACAAGGTCGGCACGGCGCGCGTGCTTGACAGGATCACCCGTATAACGACTCGGCGCGATCACCGCCGGATATGTTCGCACGGGCGCGCGCGCGCATACTGCCGGCTCGGTGCGCTGCTTTGACCCGTAAACGGCCGCCGGTGACGGTGCCGCCTGTGACAGGCCTGGTGCGTCGGACCTCGACCAGCAGGATCCAGGCGGTGACCAGGCCGACGGCCAGCCCGGCGAGGGCGCCTGCGGCCTGGACGAACGCTCCGGCAGCGTGCCCGGTGGCGACCAGGGCCGAGCCGGCCGCGGTTG
>Ga0335076_10005398_pt1 | contig 12923 bp, 10 predicted proteins | sample Lox_Sample_25_FD_206717 | JGI IMG/M metagenome (GOLD analysis project Ga0335076, IMG submission 206717) | Soil microbial communities from Loxahatchee National Wildlife Refuge, Florida, United States - Lox_Sample_2.5 | ecosystem: Environmental > Terrestrial > Soil > Wetlands | place: USA...
GACACGGGCGCCGGCCTCGAGCGGATCGCGGCGATCCTCCCGGGCGTCAACAACAACTTCGACACCGACCTTTTCGCGCGGATCATCGCCCGCATCGAGGAGCTCTCGGCGCAGAACTACAAGGGCGGCATGGCGCCGGAGGACGCTCCCTTCCGCGTGATCGCCGACCACGTCCGCGCGGCGACGATGCTGATCGCGGACGGCGCCCTTCCGTCGAACGAAGGCAGGGGCTACGTCCTCCGCCGCATCCTGCGCCGCGCGATGCGCTACGGCCGGCGCCTCGGCCTCCACGAGCCCTTCCTCCACCAGCTGGTGCCGGCGGTGGTCGAGACCTTCTCGGGCGTCTACTTCGAGACGAGAACGACGGACGGCGTCGAGCGCGCCGTCGCCGCGGCGCTCCTGCCCGAGGAGGAGCGGTTCGGCCGGACGCTGTCCGAGGGCGCGGACCGCGTGGGGGAGGCGATCGAGCGCCTCCGCCGCGAGGGCGCGACGGCGCTCTCGGGCGAGACGGTCTTCCGCTTCTACGACACCTACGGCATCCCGCTCGACGTGATCGAGGAGATCGCCGGCGACGAGGGCGTCGCGGTCGACCGCGCCGGCTTCGAGGAGGCGATGGAGCGCCAGCGGGCCGCCTCGCGCGGCTCGGCGCGCTTCGAGGCCGCGGATGCGTCGGCCTACGAGAGGCTCGAGCTGCCGCCCGAGCACTCGGTGTTCCGGGGCTATCCCGAGCAGGACTTCGTGCGGCTCTCGGGCGCACGGGTGCTCGCGATCGTCCAGGACGGCCGCGAGGCGTCGCTCCTCTCCGAGGGCGAGACCGGCGACGTCGTGTTCGACCGCACCGTGTTCTATCCGGAGGGCGGCGGACAGGTCGCGGATCGCGGCACGCTGTCGTGGAGCGGCGGGCGGGCGGAGGTGACCGACGTCGTGCGGCCGGTGCCGTCGCTGATCGCGCACCGCGTCCGGGCGCTCCAGGGCCGCCTCGCGCTCGGCCTCGCCGTGGACATGGAGATTCCCGAGTGGGTGCGCCGACGGACGCAGGCGAACCACACCGGCACGCACCTCGTTCACGCGGCGCTGCGGAAGGTGCTCGGCGCGACCGCTCGCCAGATGGGCTCGTACGTCGGTCCCGACAAGCTGCGCTTCGACTACGCCGCGCCCGCGGCGCCGACGGCGGAGCAGCTCGTCGAGATCGAGCGCCTCGTGAACGAAGAGGTCCTCCGGGACCTGCCGGTCTCCAAGGAGATCCTGCCGATGGACGAGGCGCGGCGGCGCGGCGCCGACATGTTCTTCGGCGAGAAGTACGGGGAGCGCGTCCGCGTCGTCGAGGTGCCGGGCTTCTCGACGGAGCTGTGCGGCGGCTGCCACGTCCCGCGCACGGGCGAGATCGGCGCATTCAAGATCCTCTCGGACCGCGGCATCCAGGCCGGCGTGCGCCGCCTCGAAGCCGTCACCTCGCTCGGCGCGGTCGAGCTGCTCGAGGAGGACGAGCGGGTGCTCAACGCCCTCTCCGGCGCCGCGCAGGCGCCCCGCGAGAACCTCGCCCGCCGCTGGGAGGAGCGCGAGGATCGGGTCCGCGCGCTGGAGCGCGAGGTCGCCTCGCTGAAGCTGAAGCTCGCGTCCGGCGACTCGGGGGGCGGCGGCGAGCGCCTCGAGGTCGGCGGCGTACCGATCGTGACGCGCGTCGTGGAGGGACTCTCGATCCCGGAGCTCCGCAACCTGTCGGACACGCTGCGGGCGAAGGTCAAGAGCGGCGTCGTGGTCGTCGGAACGATCGCCGAGGGAAAGACCTCCGTGATCGTCGGGGTGACGCCGGACCTGGCGAAGCGCCTTCCCGCTTCGCAGATCGCCGGGCGCGTGGGCAAGGCGCTCGGCGGCAGCGGCGGCGGCAAGCCCGACCTGGCGCAGGCCGGCGGCAAGAGCCCCGAGCAGCTTCCCGCGGGCCTGAAGGCGGCCGCGGAGGCCGTCCGCGACCTCCTGACCGAGCCCGTTCCCGCCGTCTGAGGCGGCGGCTCGCGTGTCCGCGGTCACAACCGCGGGTGCCGTCGAATTCCCTTCGATGCGCGGGGCTGGCCCGCGCGACGGCGGGGGCTATAATCTCGAGTTCAGCCTCATGCGATCGCGCGTCCTCCTCCTCGCGGGGATTTTCCTCGCCGCCGGAGCGGCCTCCGGAGAGGTGCGCGTGGCGTTGCGCGACGGCAAGCGCGTCATCGTCAACGACGGCCCGGCGAACCTGCAGGCGAGCGAAGGCTGGCTCGCCGCGCGCGTCCGGCAGCCGTCGGCCTACGACGGCCTGATCGAGGCCGCGGCCCGCGACAACGACGTCGACCCGAGGCTGGTGAAGTCGGTGATGCTCGTCGAATCGGGGTTCAATCCCGCCGCGATCTCGCGCAAGGGCGCGCGCGGCCTGATGCAGCTGATGCCGGAGCTCGCGGCGGAGCAGGGTGTGCGCGACGTGCACGATCCGCGCGAGAACATCGCCGCCGGCACGCGCGAGCTCTCGCGGCTGCTGACGGCGTACTCCGGCGACCTGGTGAAATCTTTGGCCGCGTACAACGCGGGAGAGGCGGCGGTGGAACGGTATGCGGGGGTGCCCCCGTATGCCGAGACGCAGCTCTACGTGCGCAAGGCGCTCGCGGCCTACTACGGCAAGTCGACGCTCGGAGGAGGATTCGGCAAGTCGGCGAACGAGACCTTCCGCGGCGCCGCCGCGGCGGGCCGGCCCGTCCAGTGGACGCGCGACGCGCGCACCCACCGCGTCGTGCTGACCACGCAGGGCCGTTCGGCGCCGAAGCGCCTCGGCTGATCGGAATCGCCGTGCTGCGGGCCGCGGGCGAGCTTCCCCCGGTGGATCAGGGCCTGTTCCTCCTGCATCTGAACCGTGCCCGGCGCTCGGCGCGCGCTTCCCGCTTCGACGAGGCGTGGCAGGAGCTCGAGCAGGCCCGCGCCCTGCGCCCGCAGGACGAGGACGTGCTCAATCTCGTGTCGCTCCTCGAGTTCAAGCGGGGCCGCCTGGACGAGGCGGCGGCCGCCGCGCGGACGCTCCTCTCGAAGAACCCGGCATCGGAGGTCCTCCGCTCGAACCTCGGGCTGATTCTCTTCAAGGCGGGCCGGCTCGCCGAGGCCGAGACGGAGCTCCGGGCCGCGATCGAGCAGGCCCCGGGTCACCTCCGCAGCCATCTCTACCTCGGCCTCCTCTACCAGATGCGCGGCAAGCTCGGGCTCGCCCTCGAGCACCTGCGGGTCGCCGGCGCGAAGAGCCGCGTCGCGGAGATCGAGGAGACGCTGAAGCGGTCCTCTCGCGAGACCGGCGGCGTCCGCCCGGCGGCCACGCTGTCCGATACCGCGCCGACCGCGCGGGCGGCGCGCGAGAGCGCCGGCGCCGCGGCGCCGGGACGCGAGTTCGAGCCCGCATTCCCCGAGGGTGGGGAGGACACCGGCACCGCCCTCACCGCCGCGCCCGGAGAGGGGCGGCCGCTCTTCAAGATCCGCCCCGAGGGCGGCGTCGAGATCGCCTCGCGCGGCGTCGTCTTCGTGCGCAAGGGCTGCGTCGCCTGGTACAGCGGCAAGCTGCGCTTCGGCGCGGAGGCCTCGTTCCGCGGCACCACGCTCGAGCGGATCCTGCGTTGCGAGGGCACGGGCGCCCTCCTCGTCAACGACCCCGGACGACGCGCCTATCGTCGCGAGCTGAACGGACAGATCCTCGTGGTCGAGGGGAGCCGCCTGCTCGCGATCGACCACGGCCTGACGTTCCGCCTGGAAGCGATTCAGGACTTCCGCCGGAATCGCCGCGTCGACCTCTTGCGCGTCCACGGGCGCGGCAGCGTCGTCTTCTCGGTCGGCGGTCCCGTGCTGACGCACGAGGTCACGCCCGAGCTCCCGCTCTCGATCTCCTCGCGCGATCTCGTCGGCTGGACGGGCGACCTCGTGCCCTCGGTGCTCGACGACCGGTTCCTCGAGGAGGTCATGCAGCCCGACATCGCGAGCCCGCCCAAGATCCGCTTCGAGGGCGAGGGCGTCGTGCTGACGGAGCCCCCGCGGCCGCGGCGGCGCGCCGCCGACATGGACCGGCCGGTCGACCAGAGACGGAACTAGTCTCGCGACACGGGAGTCTTCGCGGCCATCGCCGCGAAGTCCCGCAGTCGGGCCTCCGCCGCGTCCAGGATCCCCTCCATCGTTCCCCCGTCCTCGTGCTCGCAGTAGAGCCGCACCATGGGCTCCGTGCCCGAGAGGCGGTGGAGGAGCCAGCCGTGTTCGCCGAAGAGATACTTGACGCCATCCCGGTCCGCGACTCCCGTGACCCGCTCTCCCGCGACCGAACCCGGGGGATGCTCCCGCACGTCCCGGACGAACGCGCCGATCGTCTCCACCGGCAGGTGCACGTCGCGCCGGCCGTACTCGAAACGCCCGAACTCCCTCGCGAGCGCTTCGAGCGCCTCGCCGAGGGTGCGTCCGGTCCGGGCCAGGCTCTCGACGAGAAGCAGGGCCGACAGCACTCCGTCGCGTTCGGGCAGGTGAAACGCGAAGGCGTACCCGCCGCTCTCCTCGCCCCCCGCGACCGCCTCGCCGCGGTTCATCAGATCGGCGACGTACTTGAACCCGATGCCGGTCTCGATCAGCGGCGCGCCGAGCGCCCGGGCGATCCGGTCCACCTGGAAGGACGTCGAGAACGTCTTGGCGATGCCGCCGCGGGCCCCTCGTCCGCGGAAGACGTGCAGCAGCAGGAGCGCGAGCACCTGGTGCGGCGACACGAAGCGGCCCGACGCATCGAGCACCCCGAGCCGGTCCGCATCGCCGTCCTGGGCGACGGCGAGGCCGAAGCCTCCCTCCCGGACCCGCTCGGCCGCGGCGCCGAGGTTCGCGGCGATCGGCTCCGGGTGCACGCCGCCGAAGAGGGGATCGCGATTCGCGTGGAGCGCCTCGACGCGGAGCGTTCCGCCCCCGAGGACGTCCGCGACGAGCGTGCCGGCGGCCCCGTGCATGGCGTCGGCGAGCACCGAGAGGGGCGCGCGCCGGATCGCGGCGACGTCGACGAGCTCGGCGAGGCGATCGCGATAGGGCGTCAGGAGGTCGGCGGTCTCGATCCGGCCGCGGAGAGCGGCCGCGGGCGCCGGCCGGCCCGCCTCGGCCGCGATGGCGGCGTAGGTCTCCGGCGGCGCGCTTCCGCCGAAGTGCGCCTTGAACTTGAAGCCGTTGTACCGGCCCGGGTTGTGGCTCGCCGTGATCGCGACGCCGCCGCGGAGGCCGAGCCGCCGGACGTGGAACGAGACGGCGGGCGTCGGGATCGGCCGGTCGGAGAGAAGCACGTCGACGCCCCCGGCCGCGAAGACCTCCGCCGCCGCCCGGGCGAACTCCGGCGACAGGAACCGCGGGTCGTATCCGACGACGATTCGTTTCGGGTCGCCGGGCCCGCCGCTCGTGGAGTAGTAACGCGCCGTGGCGGCGGCGATGCGGCGGATCTCGGCGAACGTGCAGTCGTCGGCGATGACGCCGCGCCAGCCATCGGTTCCGAACGCGATCGTCATCGCGTCGCGACCGGCGGAGCGGGGGCGCGGAAGCTCGCGAGCCGCGCCTCGTCCCAGCCCTCCCGCGCGAGGAAGTCCGTCGCGCGCGTGAAGCGGAAGCCCCGGGCCGTCAGTCCGTCGAACAGGAGGCCGATGTGCGCGGCGACGGGCTCCTCGCGGTCGCTGCCGAGGTGCAGCAGCACGATGCCGCCGTTCTCGGCGTGCTGCACGAGCCGCCCCAGGAGCCGGTCCGCCGGCCGGTACGCGCGCGAGCGCGGGTCCGTCACCCAGTCGAGCCCGTCGAGGCCCGAGCGCCCGCCGGTCCAGCCGACGTGCCAGTAGCCGAGCTCCGCGGCCCAGCGGCGGATCTCCGGGTTGTGTTCGCCGAAGGGCGCTCGCCAGACGGGAGCCATCGTCCTCCCGGTGACGTCGCGGTACAGCCGCGCGGTGCGCAGGAGCTGTGCCGCGAGAAACGCGCGGTCGACGCCTGCGCGCGTCGCCTGCCGCCCGTCCGACGCGTAGGTCGTCAGGTGGGGGTGCGTGTCCGTGTGGTTGCCCACCTCGTGCCCGTCGAGGGCGATGCGCCGGACGAGCTCGGGATAGCGGCGGATGAACTCGCCGGTCAAGAAGATCGTGGTGCGGATGCCGCGGGCCGACAGCGCGTCGAGGATCGCGGTCGCGCCGCGGTCCGAGGAGCCGGCGTCGAACGAGACCAGGATTTCCGGACGGTCGGCGGGGCCGCGCGTCAGGTCCACCGGCAGGAGGCCGGTCGGCGGCGCGAGCGGGGGCCGCTCTCGCGGCAGCGCCGCAACGGGCGGAGGCGCCACGGCGGGTGCCGGTGGCTCGGCGGACGGAGCGGCGGGACGCGTCGGAGGCGGCGCGGCCGGCCGGACCGGACGGATCAGGGCGGTCTCGACCGGGGGTCTTGCCGCCGCGGCGGTCGGAGGGGCGGCCGCGGGCGGCCGGGCCGGACGGATCAGGACGGTCTCGACGGACGGACGTGCCGGCGCGGCGGTCGGAACACGGGGCACCGCGGCGACCCGCGTCGGCGCCGGGGCGGCCGCGGGCGGGCGCGGCGTCGGGAGGGCGCGGGCGACGGGGGCGGGGGAGGGAGCCCAGGCGATCGGCGCCGACAGCGGCAGGGCGCCGACCCGGAAGGGACCCTTCTCCCTCACGCCGTCGAACTGGAAGCGCCCGTTCTCGACCGGAGCCGCGCCCACGAACCGCGCTCCCGAGAACAGGAACACGGCGCCGCCGGAGGGCGCGGAGCCCTCGAGCCGGAGCCCGGAGGGCGTCTCCGCCACGGACTCGAGCCGCGGCGAGGCCGGCCCCCGGGAGGGCCTCGCGGACGCGACGGGAAGCGTGATGCGGTCGAGCTCGCGCGCCGTGCGAAGGGCGAGGACCACGGGCGCCGCCGCCGCGAGGACCACGGCGGCGACCGCCAGCCGCGCGGGCACCGGGCGGGCGAGGATGCCCTGGAGCCTCCGCCACACCGCATGCCGGCCCGCGTCGCGGGCGCACTTCTCCGAGCAGTAGATCTGCCCCCGCATCTTCACTTCGCAGAGGCGGCAGATGGGCTTCCGGCAGTGGGGACAGGTCTTGTGAGCGCGCCGGCCGGAGTGCATCGGGCACGGGACGTTCACCCGCACATTATCGGACAGATTCCCGGATTCCGCATGTCCGGAGCCCCCGTCGCGCGCCGCCGAAACGGGCGAGTGCGTGCGACCGTTGTTCCGGTGCGATGGAATCCCGCGCGACGTCCCCGCTCGCCGCGAGCCGTCCGACGACCGCTCCGGCTCCGGCGAGCTATAGTTCTTCGGGGCACTTCTTGAAGATCAACCTTCCCAACGCGCTGACGCTCCTGCGGATCTTCCTCGTGCCGTTCCTGGTCGTCGTGCTGTTGACCAAGTTCGACGGGCGCGAGACCGTCGGGCTCCTCATCTTCCTGACCGCGGTCGCCACGGACTTCCTGGACGGCTTTCTCGCGCGGCGCCGCGGCGAGATCACCACGCTCGGCGCGCTCCTCGATCCCATCGCCGACAAGCTCCTGATTTCCGCGGCGTTCATCTCGCTCGTCGAGCTCGGGCTCGCGCCCGCGTGGATGGTGGTCGTCGTGATCGGGCGCGAGTTCGCCGTCTCCGGCCTGCGCTCGATCGCGTCGGGGCGCGGCGTCGTGATCTCGGCCTCGGTGTGGGGGAAGGCGAAGATGTTCACCCAGATCGCGGCGGTGTCGCTCCTGATCCTGGCGCTGCGCCACGAGAACTTCGCGCTCCCGGGGCGGATCGCGCTCTGGCTGGTGGTCGCGGTTGCCCTCGTCTCGGGGACGGAGTACTTCACGCGCTTCCTGCGCCGCATCGTCCTCACCCCTCCCGGCGCCGGCGACGGCGGCGGCTAAGGACCGCCGGCGCGTCGCCGCAACAGGAAGCGCCAGATCGGCCGGCCCTCCCGCGCGTACTTGATCTCGTAATTCGTCGGGGGCGGCGCCGCGTGCGCCGTCCAGTCGAGGCGCTCGAGCGACGGGACCGTCTCGACGAGCGTGTCGAGCGCGCGTCCGTAGTCCGGGTGATCGGTGGCGATCCGGAAGAGACCGCCCTCCTCGAGGCGCGACGCCGCGGTCTCGAGAAACACGCCGTCGAGAAGCCGGCGCTTCTTCTGTTTCTTCTTCGGCCAGGGATCGGGGAAGTAGACGTGGAGCGCCCGGAGGCTCCGCGGGGCCACCGCCGTCTCGACGAAGAGGCGGCCGTCCGCGCGCAACACGCGGAGATTGGGGAGACCGGCGCGGTCGATCCGGTCGCGGCAGAGCCGGTAATAGGAGAGCGAGCGCTCGACGCCGAGGAAGTCGCGCTCCGGCGCCGCGCGCGCGGCGGCGAGGAGGAAGCGGGCCTTGCCGCTGCCGATCTCGAGCTCGAGAGGCGCGACGCGGCCGAATCGGGCGGCGGGATCGAACGGGCGGGCGGGCCAGAGCTCCTCGTCCGGCGCCCCGGGAAAACGGCCGGGCGAGACCCCTGTGCTACCCTGATTCCACAAACCGCGATTCTCATGCCCACGATCGTCTTCGTCAACGAGGGAAAGGCCGGCGTGGTCGCGGACGGCACCACGGTTCTCCAGGCGGCGCTCGACCTGGGCGTGAAGATCAGCCACGTCTGCGGCGGGAACGGGACGTGCTCGACCTGCCGCGTGGAGGTCGTGGTCGGGGGCGAGAACCTGACGGCGATCAATCCGCAGGAGAAGGCTTACGAAATGGGCGACGGGAAGCGCCTCGGCTGCCAGGCGCGCGTGCGCGGCAACTGCGCGGTGCGCGCGCTGATGATCCCGCGCGTGGATCTGTACTGATTCTCAGTCGAGCCGCGCCACCACCTCTTTCGCGAACTCCCTCGTCCCCGTCGAGCCGCCGAGGTCGGGCGTCTTCACGCCCTCCCGCAGCGTCCGGAAGAGCGCCCGCTCGACGCGGTCGGCGTGTGCCGGCAGGTCGAGGTGGCGAAGCATGAGGATCGCGGACATGAGCAGCGCGGTCGGATTCGCCTTGTTCTGTCCCGCGATGTCGGGCGCCGTGCCGTGCACGGCCTCGAAGATGGCCGCGTCGTTGCCGAGGTTCGCGCCCGGCACGAGCCCGAGGCCCCCGACGAGGCCGGCGGCGAGGTCGGAGACGATGTCGCCGTAGAGGTTCTCGAGCAGCAGAACGTCGAAGCTCTCCGGAGTCATGACCAGCCGCATGCAGGCGGCGTCGACGATCCGGTCGTCCGCGGCGATGTCGGGATAGTCCTCGGCGACGCGCCGGAAGCATTCGAGGAAGAGGCCGTCCGAGAGCTTCATGATGTTCGCCTTGTGGATGGCCGTGACGCGCCGGCGGCCATTCGCGCGCGCGTACTCGAAGGCGAAGCGGGCGATCCGCGTCGAGGCGACCTCCGTGATGATCTTGAGGGACTCGACGACCCCGGGAACGACGATGTGCTCGAGGCCGCTGTACAGCGACTCCGTGTTCTCTCTCACGATGACGAGGTCGACGCCCTGGAAGCGGCTCGCGACGCCCTCGACGTTCCGGACGGGGCGCAGGTTCGCATACAGCGTGAACGCCTGGCGCAGGCGCACGTTGACCGATTGGAAGCCCTTGCCGATCGGCGTGCCGACGGGTCCCTTCAGCGCGACGCGCGTCCGCCGGATGGCCTCGAGCGCCGAGGCGGGGAGCGGATCGCCCTCGCGCTGCTCCGCCGCCTGGCCGACGACCGCCTCCTCCCACTCGATCGGGACGTCGGCGGCGGCGAGGATGTCGAGGACCGCGTCGGACACCTCCGGGCCGATCCCGTCGCCGCGAATCAGCGTCACCGCGCGCGTCAAGACGGCTCCTTCCGATCGCCCGCGAGGGCCGGGGGAAGGACCATCCGCACCTTCCGGATCGACGTGGGCGTCGCATCCTCGATGAGGAAGTCGGCGAAGCGGCCCTTCCAGCGCTCGCCCTTCCGGGGAATGCGGCCGAAGCGCAGCATGAGATGGCCGGCGATCGTCTCCGCCTCGTCGCGCGGAAGACGGATGCCGAACTGGTCCTGGAGCTCTTCGAGGCGGAGCGCCCCGTCGAGCAGGAAGACGCGCTCCCCGGCGGGCGTGAACGGGGGATTCTCCTCGTCGTACTCGTCCTGGATCGGCCCGAGGAGCTCCTCGATCGCATTCTCGATGGTGACGAGCCCGGCGGTCCCCCCGTGCTCGTCGACGACGATCGCCATGTGCGTGCGGCGGCGCCGCATCTCGCGGAAGAGGTCCTCGGCGCGCTTGAACTCGGGCACGAGGAACGGCGGGTCGACGTAGCGAGCGAGCTGGAAGGCCTTCTCCTCCTCGTCGGAGAGGTCGAAGAGATCCTTCGCGTGCAGGATGCCGACGATGTTGTCGAGCGTCCCGCGGTAGACCGGGAGGCGCGAGAGCTTCTGCTCCTTGAGAAGCGTCTTCAGCGCGTCGAAGGTGGCGGTCTCCGGCAGCGCGATGATCTTCGTCCGCGGCACCATGATGTCGCGCACGGTCTTGTCGCCGAACTCGACGACCTTGTGGAGAAGCCGCGTCTCCTCGCGGTGGATGACGCCCTCGTCGGCGCCGAGGTTGAACACGCTCTTCAGCTCCTCCTCCGTCAGGCGCTGCGTGCCCTGGGAGATGCCGAGGATCGCGAGCAGGCCGTTGGTCAGGTGCACGCAGACCTCGGCGACGGGGGAGAGGATCTTCACCATCCAGGCGAGGGGCACCGCGACCGCGCGGGCGACCAGGACCGGGGACGCCGCTCCGATTGCCTTCGGGGTCATCTCGGCGAACACGAAGAGTGTCAGCGTCGAGAACAGGACGGACACGATCACGCCATAGCGCGCGCCGAGCCAGCCCGTCGCGACCGTCGTGGCCGACGCCGACGCGGCCGACATGAAGAGGTTCTGGCCGATCAGGATGACGGCCAGGAGGCGCGGCGTGTGGGCCTTCAGGCCCCGGATGATCGCGCCGCGCCGGTCGCCCTTCTCGCGGAGGCGCTGCAGGTCGATGCGCCCGAGCGCGACGAGGGCGGTCTCCGAGCCGGCGAAGAACGCCGACAGCGCGAGCGACAGCAGGAAGGCGATGACGTAGAGGGTCGTCTGCGGATCCATGAACCGTCCTTTCGAGTCCGCGCGCAGTCTACAGGGGCCGGCGCTCGAGCCGCCCGACGGCCCAGCGGGCCGCGTCGGCGAGGCCCGGCTCGGCGAGCCGAGCGGCGCCGGAGAGCGCCGGCAGGCAGGCGCGGTCACCGGCGATTCCCGCCGCGACGGCGGCGTTGCGCTGGAGGCCGCGTCGCGTGGCGCGGTTGACCGCGCTCGCTCCGAAGCGGCGGCGCCACGCGCCCTTGCCCATCGCGAGGAGCTCGTGACGCGAGGGCGGCGGAACCTCCGCGGCCAGGCCGGCTCCCGCGAGCGGGGCGTTCCAAGGACAGACCTCCTGGCAGACGTCGCAGCCGAAGACGTGCGCGCCGAGCAGCGCCTTGGCGCCGTCGGGAATCGCGCCGCGGTGCTCGATCGTCCAGTACGCGATGCACCGCGCGGCGTCGAGGACGCGCGGCTCGCGCAGCGCGCCCGTGGGGCAGGCCTCCAGACAGCGCACGCACGCGCCGCACTGCTCCGCCGCCGGCGCGTCCGGGGGGAGATCGAGGTCCGTGATGACGAACGCGAGGAGGAGCCACGACCCCTGCGCGGCGTCGATCACGCAGCCGTTCTTGCCGACCCAGCCGATGCCGGCGGCGGCCGCGAAGGCGCGCTCCGCGAGCGGGGTGGAGTCGACGCACACCCGGGCCGCCCAGGACCCGGGCAGGCGCTCCCGCGCCTTCGCCACGAGCCGCAGCGCGCGGACCCGCAGGGTCCCGTGATAGTCGGCGCCGCGGGCGTATCGCGCATAGCGCGCGCCGTCCGCGGCGTCGTGCGGCGCGGCCGGGTGGGGCGCCGCGAGCGCGACGACGGACCGCGCGCCCGAGAGGAGGGCCCGCGGCGAGCGCCGCACCTCGCGGGTCTCCTCGAGGTAACGCATGCCGGCGTGGAGGCCCTCGCCGATCCAGCGCTCGAAGCGGTCGAGGTCGGGAGCGTCGCCGGCCGCCGCGACGCCGAAGCGCGTGAAGCCCTCCCGCTCCGCCTCCTCGCGCAGGACCCGGAGGGCGAGGAGACGGTCGGGGAGTCGCACCCCCGCGATGCTAGCATCCGCGCGCGGAAGGAGGCAGCGTGCCGCAGGACCGGTTCTCCACCCGGGTGTTCGGCCTCGCCGTGGTGGCGCTGCTCGCGTACCTCTCCTTCCGGATCTTCGAGCCCTTCGTCGCGCCGATCTACTGGGCATTCCTGCTCGCGTTCATGCTCTTCCCGGTCAACCGCCTGGCTCGCGCCCTGGTCCGCGGCCGGCGCGGCACCGCGGCCGGGCTCATGACGCTCGGGGTGGCCGTCGGCATCGTCGGACCGGCGGCGCTCGTCGCCATCGCGTTCGCGAACCAGGCCGTCCAGCTCGGCCGTCGCCTGTCGGTCCTGGCCGAGCGATACCAGATCGCCGGGCCGACCGATCTGCTCCGCCTGCCGGTCGTCGGAAGCGCGATCGACTGGCTCCGGCGGCGGTTCGGCGTCGAGGATGCCCAGCTCCGCGACTGGCTCGTTCAGGGGTCCCAGCACGCCGTGCAGTTCCTGCTCGCCCGCGGCGGCGGCGTGCTCCTCGGTGTGTTCGGAATTCTCGGCATGCTCTCCGTCACGCTCTTCGTGCTCTTCTTCTTCTTTCGCGACGGCGACGCGCTGGTGGAGCGCGTCGTCCGCATCATCCCGTACGACGCCCGGCGCAAGGACAAGCTCGAGAGGCACCTCGAGTCCGTGACGCGCGCCGTCGTCTTCGGCACCATCGTGACCGCGCTCGTGCAGGGGACGTTGCTCGGCCTCGGGTTCTGGATCACCGGCATTC
>Ga0335076_10005399_pt1 | contig 12922 bp, 9 predicted proteins | sample Lox_Sample_25_FD_206717 | JGI IMG/M metagenome (GOLD analysis project Ga0335076, IMG submission 206717) | Soil microbial communities from Loxahatchee National Wildlife Refuge, Florida, United States - Lox_Sample_2.5 | ecosystem: Environmental > Terrestrial > Soil > Wetlands | place: USA: Florida...
GAATTTTCCATTTGAAGTGATCAACGGAGCATCCACCGGTGGGGACGTGCCCGTGGGCTCGGGATTCAGCAATGCGCAGCGATACCAGACGGGTTCCATCAGCTGGACACGAACGATTTCGAACACCATGCTGAACGAGCTGCGCTTCTCTACTAACCGCGTCGCGACTTTCGACGCCGTCCCTACCGACAAAACCACCCCGCAGCAACTTGGCTTCACGACTGTGAATCCCGACGATCCTAAAGGGGCGGCCCCGCCAATTATGTATGTAAATGGCGCGTTCAACCTTGGACCCTCGCCGCAAGGTCCCACGAAAATTCACGACTCCACATTCCAGTATCAGGACACGCTTTCCTGGACGCATGGCAAACACGCCTTAAAATTCGGCGCAGATTTGCGCTGGATCGAAAATAACTTTCACTACGACTTCTACAACAACGGCAGTTTCGATTTTGACAGCTATGCTTCTTTTACCGGTTATGCACTCGCCGATTTTGTCGGCGGCTTCTGGGACAACTACTATCAGTTTTCCAGCGCGGCTTACGGAATTCGGACACACTCGCTTTACTTTTTTGGGCAGGATGAATGGAAGGTCGCGAACAATTTCACCCTGGATTATGGCTTGCGCTACGAGTACAACTCTCCACAAGTGGACCCGCATAACCAGATCATCGGCTGGTATCCGGGCCAGCAATCAACTGTGTTTCCGGGAGCCCCGCCTGATTTTCTGTACCCCGGTGATCCCGGCACACCAAATCGTGGCCTAATCTACCCCGACCGCAACAATTTCGCGCCGCGTCTCGGATTCGCGTGGGACATGCTGGGCAATGCCAAGCTGGTGATGCGCGGCGGTTTTGGAATCTTTTATGACATCGAAGACGGCGCACTGAACCTGCAGTTTGGAGGACAGCCGCCTTACGGATACGTAGCGAATAACTACCCTCTCGACTATTCTTCAACGCTTGTTGCTTCGCCGGTAGGCGGTTCGTACGTTGGCGATCCGTTCACCCCCTGGGGATATCCCGACCCATATCCCTTCCTTGCGGGTGGTCACTTGGGTCAGTTTTCCAGTCCGGCGCTGCCTTTCGCCTATGTTGTATCACCGCATTTCCGCACGCCGTATGCGGAGAACTTCAATTATGGACTCGAATATCAGCTGGCAAGAAACACCATGGTCGAAGCAGTATATGTGGGCAGCTTGAGTAAGAAGGCGATCGCAAGCACAGAAACTAATTTCCCCAGCCCAGCAATTTTGCAACAACAGTTGGCGGCGAACGGCCCCGGTGGTTTGAACCCTGAGTGCGCCCGGCCACTGGCGGCGTGTGACAGTCCGCTTGACCCTGACGGGTCACCGACTGGCGCACAGCAGATCTTTACTGATGTGAGCGCGGCCAATTCCTCGAGCAACCAACTGCAAGTTACCGTCGATCAGCGGACGTCGCATGGGATTCAGTTCCGTGCCGCCTATACTCTTTCGAAAACCATGGATGATGCCTCCGGGTTCCGGGCGCGCTCGTCCACTTACACCAATCCGCTTGATCCAGCTTTCGATCGTGGGCTGGCCGACTTCGACGCGACCCACCGCCTGGTGGTTAGCCCGATATGGCAAATCCCGCTCGGCCAGCACGGAAATTCGTTGCTTGATAAAGTCGCCGGCGGATGGACGGTTTCAGCCATTACTTCATTTCAATCCGGCAACCCGTTCACTTTGTATTCGAACAACAACTCCAGCCAGTTCGACAATGACCTCGACCGTCCAGATGTAATCGGGCCCGTGCAGGTATTCAAAAATCCGCGACAGATTCGGACCTTCAGCCCAAGCCCGGACCTCATTCACGGCAGTTGTCTAAGCGGGACGGAAACTGGCTACTTCTATTTCGATCCAACCAATATTGTTTGTGCGGTAGGGGGACCAGGAGGAACGCCGGGAGGCGTTCCACTGTTTAGCCATGGGGATATGGGGCGGAATGTGTTGCGTGGGCCTGGAATTAATAACTGGGACATCGAGCTACTCAAGAATTTCCACTTCACCGAGGCGAAGTACCTGCAATTCCAGGCGGACTTTTTTAATACCTTCAACCATGTGCAGTTTTACTCGCCCAGTTCGAGTGAGGGTGCTTCCGGCTTCAGCCCGAACTTCGGGATGGTCACGTCGGATACCAGCCAGTCAACTGTGACCTCCTATTACCGTGGTCCACGCCTGATTCAGTTTGCAATGAAGTTCTATTTTTGAGACGAAGCAGGCCGATCCACTTTCGTGAGATCGGCCTGCTCTTCCTTACTGTTCTGACGGCACTCCGCCGTATTTCTCCAGCCACTTTATTTCTTCCCGCACTTTTATTTTTCCGTGCCAGGGATTTTTGCTGAGCGAATGGCCTTCGCCGGGGAAGATGAGCAGCGCGTTAGGAATTCCGAGCGAGTAGAGCGCATGCTCGAGCAGATAATCTTCGAGCACGGCCACGCGAATGTCGTCGGCGCCGGCGACCATGTGCGTGGGCGTGCGGACTTTGTTGATCTGAAAAATGGCGGCTTCGTCGTGATAGCGCTGCTGCGCCTCCCAGGGGCGACCGCCGAGGAAATAAGCGTCGTCGAACGTGGTGTCGTCGTTGCCCCAGTTGGCAACGTGTTCAACTGCGCCGGCCCCGGTCACGGCTGCTTTCCATTCTGTGCTTTGCGTGATCAGCCAGTTGGTCATGTATCCGCCGTAGCTGTAGCCGCCGATAGTGAGATGATCGGGATCGGCGACGCCGTCTTTTATGAGCGCGTCGACGCCCTCAAGAATGTCTTTGCCCGGCCGCGAAACAATCACAGGAACAATTTGCTCAAGGAACTTGTCTCCATATCCCGATGAGCCGCGGTAGTTCGGCTCAAACACCAGCCATCCTTTGCTGGCCGCTAGAATTCCCCACTCGTACCAATCCGCGCCGAAGTGGTTGCCCCAAGCGTCTGCCGGGCCGCCATGGATGAATGTGAACATTGGCAAATGCTTGTCGCCGAATCTGCCGGGCGGGTAGAGCAGCTCGCCTTCAACGGTGGTGCCGTCATCGGCCTTCCACTGATACGGTTTTCCTTGGGGAAGATCACGTTGCGTGAAGAGCTGATTGAAAGAGGTGATCGGTTTCGCGTTGTCGAACTCTGTGGCACTCTCGGCGAGATAAACTTCCGGGGGCTTCTGCAGCGAGGAATAGACGAAGGCCACGCGCGACGAGTGCGGCACAGAAGAGATCTCTTCGTACGTGCCCGGCCAATTACCCACTTTTTGAAATCCTTGTCCCGGCTGCGATGACGAATAAATTTGCACTTCCGTGCCGAGCCGCCCTGAAGCGAGAACATTTTTCGGCGCAACCGAATAGTGCTCGACCGAGCCGATGAAATCTTTACTCCACTGCTCGACTTGGCCCGTTTCGGTGTCGACCCAATAAAGGTGCGGCTGCAGGTCGCGATATGGGCCGGTCACATCGCCGACATCGATGGTGAAAAATATGTGGCGACTGTCGTTGGCCCAGCGGAGGTCGTGTTCGACGGCCTGATTATTGGTGATTCGGCGGACCTGAGGAGACTGGTCAGAAGCCGGATTCGCGGGCGAGGGCGCCCGCGCCACACTGGCAAGATCGACCGAGTAGATTTCGTAGTCTTGGTATTTTTCTTCGCGTTTGTTGATCGGGATGGCCATGAAGGCGAGCTTTGCGCCGTCGGGTGAACCTACGAGTTCGTCGACTCGCAACGGGGAAGTTGCTATGGCGTGCGAGCCAGGTGTCAGGTCGGATTCTTTCTCCGCATCATTTTGTTCTTTTTCTGGCGCGGCCTTATTGGCAGCGAGCGCGGTGGCGAGATCAAGCGCAAAAATTCTGTCGCCCCGTTCCGCGGTTCGATATTGCACCACATCTTTCCATTTTTTCCGGTAATCGTCTTTCTGCTGCTTCGTCCACGGGTGGCGGGTCGCGAAGTAGATCGTCGTCGAGTCCGGCGACCAGGCGAAGGCATGCACTTCCTCTGCGCCTTGGGTAATAGGAAATGCTTCGCCGCCATTGGGTGAAATCAGATAGAGCTGCGTCACGCCTTGGTTTTTTTGGTCAGAATCCCTGGCTGCACCATCATCGTCGGAGTCATCGTCACTGCCGGGCGTCGCGCGATCAGAAAGGAATGCGATCCAGCGGCCGTCAGGCGACCACTGGGGATCATTGTCGTGGCCGGACTGCGTCAACTGCATGAGCGGCGCACCTTCCCCGTTCACTCGGTACAGCCACAAGTCGTCGCTGAAGATTTGCCGGTCCCAATTGGCGCGCTCGGTGCCGATGACGACCGAATTGCCGTCAGGGGACAGTCGAACGGAGGAGAAGCTGACCGAATTGAAAAATTCGTCCAGCGTGATTTTCGGTTTTTCCTGGGCAAACGCTGAAAAGGAAAGCAGACAAGCGAGCAGAGAATATCTGAGATTTGGCATTCGAAATCGGTTCCCCGAGCATTACCGCTTATAAAGTGATACAGCCCCGGAGGGCTTGTCGATTGTACCCGATTTGTTATCAATGGGTTATCGTACGCAAAGCCTTCGATCGAGCAGTACTCTCCGTCCACTTGACAGAAATGTACATTTAAACGAACATATATATGTACATGAGGAGGACAGATGACGCCGCTTAAATCCACCCAGAATCCAAGTTTGAACGCGCTCGAGGAGCAACTTGAATTTTCCAACGTCACCAATGTTCGTGAGAAGTTGCTTCCCCTGATGGATCGCCTGCAAGAGAACCCTCCCCTGCGCATGATCATCCTGAAACATGGCGCGCCGCAGGCGGTGCTGATGAGCTATCAGACCTACGACACGCTCAAAAAGCTGGTGGATACGCTGGTCAAGAATAATGACGCCTTGACTCAGCAGCAAAGGGTCGATGCGGCTTATGCCCGGTTGCGGGCGGAAAGAGGATCGAGTGTACGGCCAGCAGCTGAGATCGGCGTCAACCTTGACGCGCAGGTCGAGGCCGCAAAGGTGATTCTCAACGAGCTGCAGAACATGCTGGCTGAAAGCCAAACTAAAATACAAAAGCTCGATCGCGTCCTGGTTCAGGAGCGTACGGTTGCGGGCTGACCTGCCGCATGATATAAGGTTTTCCTTCCCCAGAACGAAGGCCATGTGCACGTTGAGCTGTCGTTCGATCTAGTCCTTGATCTGCACTTCCTGGTCACCGGGCGATTTCCTATCGCGCTCAGGGATGAAATTGCTAAGCACAAGCAGGAGATTTACGACGGTCTGACCCAGGATCCGGACCGGCCGGATATGCTCAGTGTTGCGCGGGAGATCGATGCCGCTGGCCGGAGATTCTACGTGCTTTTTTCATCCGATAAACATCAGGTCGACCCCGATTCTGACGCCCGTCCTCTGCGGGTGATCGACATCATCGAAATGCAAAAAAAATAAAATGGAAACACCCGCCGCTGTCCCAAGCTACGTGCCCCTCGCTAAGTTTCTTATAAACCTCGTAAGTGCGCTCTGCGGCATCGTGGGCGCATGGCTTATGGCTCGACGTTACGCGCGTCAACCGCTGATCAGCATAATCCTATCGCTGGGGTGGCCTGTATTTTTCATATTCCGCAAAAACAAACGCGTGCAGGGATTCGTCACTTCTGAATTCAAGGCCAATAGCGATATCCGGGACTCGCCGGTCGAGATGGCATTGGGATTGTCGCTCGTCTTCTGGGCATTCCTGCTACAAGCAGTCGGACTCTTGATCGAGCTTCGCCACTAGTTTGGCCCAGATGGGACGCCGGCGCCACGCCAGCGTGGTAGAATTCCGGCAGCAGTTTCCCTTGATCGCCCCAGGTATTTACCTTTGATTGAGCTGGCCCCATCGATTCTTTCGGCGGATTTTGCCCACTTGGCCGACCAGGTTGCGCGGGCGGCCGAAGGCGGTGGAACTGTCATTCACGTGGACGTGATGGATGGGCATTTTGTACCCAACATCACTCTGGGACCGCAGCTGGTGCGGTCGCTGCGGAAGGCGACTAAGCTTCCGCTCGATTGCCACCTGATGATCGAGAACCCGGATTTATATATTCCCGCCTTTGCTGATGCGGGCGCGGATTGGATGTCGGTTCACCTTGAGGCGACTCGCCACCTGGATCGTTCCTTGAATCTGGTGAAGAACCACGGATGTCAGGTTGGGGTGGTAATCAATCCTGCGACTCCGGTTTCCATGTTGAATGAGGTCTTGGATATTGTCGATTACGTGCTTATCATGTCGGTGAATCCGGGATTTGGGGCGCAGCCGTTCATTCCCAATTCACTGCATAAGCTTCGACAATTAAGGGACTTGCGTGAACAGCGCAATTTGAACTATAGGATTGAGGTCGATGGCGGAATCGCCGTCGACACGGTGGGACAGGTGGTAGGGGCTGGGGCAGAAATTCTGGTGGCGGGCAACGCCGTGTTCAGCCACGGTGATCCAAAGATTAATGCCCAAACATTGTTGAAGGCGGCGTTGGATGCGACGCTGCAGAAGGTTTGAAGTGGCTCGTGATGAGTGACCAGTGACTAGTTCTGGCGCAAGCTGAGTCGGCTGCCGACCAAATGCCTTACTAGCCACTGACCACTAGCCGCTGACCACTATTTTGAGGTTTTCATGTCCTTGCGAACTTCCGTGATTGCACTGGCCGCGACGCTTGCGCTCACGACCGCCTGCACCAATAAGAAGGTCAACAATCCGCTGGCCAAGGTCGATTCGAAGCAGCCTGACAAGATCCTCTTCGACCGCGGAATGGACGCGATGAAGCACAATCACTTCGATATCGCGCGACTCGACATGCAGACCTTGATCAACACCTATCCGGACTCCGAATTTATTGCGCGCGCCAAATTGGCACTGGCGGACTCTTGGTACGCGGAAGGCGGTACGGCGGCGCTGGCGCAGGCGGAACAGGAATACGAGGACTTTGAAACATTTTTCCCGAATATGCCGGAAGCTGCCGAGGCCCAGCTGAAGATCGCAAACATTCAATATCAGCAGATGGAAAAACCGGACCGCGACTTCACCCACGCCGTTCGGGCCGAGCAGGAATACCGGAAAGTGATTCTGCAATATCCCGACAACCAGAAAATGGTGGCGGAAGCGAGAAAGAAGCTTCTGCAGGTGCAGGAGGTCATTGCAGAACGGGAGTTCGGTGTAGGAAGGTTCTACTACCTGAGAGGCTCGTATCCGGCCGCGATCGCGCGCTTGCAATCGCTGGTGGACCGCTATCCGCTTTACAGCAAGGCTGACGAAACCTTGTATTTGCTGGGTCAGTCTTACGAGGCGGAAATCGCCATGCTCAAGAAGATGGATGTTACCGAGCGCGAGCAAATGGAAAAGCTCCACAAAACGAATGAGGCCCGGCTGAAAGCCGACCAACTGGCTCGCGAGCGAATGATCACAGATTTCACCGACAAGGCTACCGAGGCATACGACAAAATCATCACGCGCTATCCGGCGATGAACCGCGCCGATGATGCGCGTGTGCGACTGGCTGCGTTGCATCAGCCGATTCCGCGGCCGACGAAGGCCGCCTTAGCCTTGAACAAAGCGGAAGAGGCGGGTCGGGGCGAGCAGACCTTGCTCAGCCGCATGATGAGCGGCTTTGAAAAGCATCCGGATGTGGCTTCTGCAGCCAGGATCGGCGATCCCACCATGACCGATCCCACGCCGATCAGCGCCAGCGGCATTGTGCAGGCGGCCAACCGCGTAGCAATGGGAAGCAAAGGGAACGATAACCTCTCGGTACAAACTGTGAATACGAATCCCGGAGCAAACGAGGCTCCGCCGCGCTCGGATTCTGCGAGTGCGGATTCCAGCGCTGCAGCCAACACTTCAACTCCCGCCGCGGCTGACCCGAATGAGCTGAAGCCGAATGCTTCTGCTTCCGATCCGCCGCAAGCCGCCGCTGCCTCCGATCCGAACGAACTCACACCGAATATTCCTGCGGACCAGCCCGCCCCTCTGCCGGCGCAGGTCAATGAAATTCAGCAAGGCAACGGAGGTTCAGCGACCGCCGGGCAGAGCGCCGCGAATGCCAGCGACGGTCAGCAGCTGGCGACGGATAAAGACCTGGCTTCCAGCAAACATAAGAAAAAGAAGGGACTGCACAAACTCATTCCGGGAAGTTAGGTTGCGCCAGACCATGAAGGTGCACTTAATCTATTGTCCGCCCGTAACCACCCTAAACCGCTGGTTTCATTGACTTAACTCCTGATCCAAGTTACCTTCGGTGATAACTCCTCCGGATAAGGATATCTCTTGGCGCGCACAGTACTGCTTGCCGACGACAGCGTTACCGCCCAGAACATGGGCCGCCGCATTCTCACCGATGCCGGTTACGAAGTTATTACCGTAAACAACGGCTCGGCGGCGCTGAAGAAGATCCACGAGAAGCAGCCTGACCTGATCGTGCTCGATGTATATATGCCCGGATACGGAGGCCTCGAGGTCTGCCAGCGACTTAAGGAGTCCGAAGCCACCATGCGGATTCCTGTGCTCCTCACCGTGGGCAAAATGGAACCGTTCAAAGCCGAGGAAGCCAAGCGGGTGCGGGCAGACGGCCACATCGTTAAGCCATTTGACGCGAGTGAACTGCTGGCGGCACTGACAAAGCTCGAAGACAAGATCGTTCCGGTCTCTGAAAACGGACGAGGACGAAAATCAGACGGCAAGAAATCGCGCGGATCGTCGGGGCGTGATCCCGCGGTCGAATACGACGAGGGCGACAGTGATCGGGTCGCCTATCTGCAGAGCGCGAAGAACCGGCAAACTAAACCGTTGCCGGGCGACGAAAGTTCCGCGGATCGCCGATCAAGCGACGATTCGCAGGAAAAATCGGACGAGGCAGTCACATTTGCTGCGGGCCCGATTTACGAGCCGCGGAAAGGGCGCAAGCAGGAACCAGAAAAACCTGCCCCCGAATTTCCAGTCGAAAAAGATTCGAGTCTCGAAGCGCCGCCCCAGAGCACGACTGAGCGGATAGAGGCCAGAAAAGAGAAAGAGGAACAGCCCGAATCTCCTGTGGAATCGCAGGCGGCCCAGGCTGAAACTTCCGTTGATTCTGAACCCCAAGCTGTCGCCGCCGAGCAAGAGCCGGCAGTACAGGATGAGGAACCGGCGAACGAAGAATCCGGTCCGCGATGGGTTGCCGAGACGGTTGCGCTTAGTCCCGAAGAAGCGGCGAAGTCCCTGGACGAAGAAATGCGGCAGGCGCAGTCAGCCCCTGCTGAGGAAACGACAGCCCAACCGTCCGAGCAAGCGCAGAGTGAACGCGAGATTCCTGAGCCGGTTTCCGCAGCGACAGCGGAAGCCGTGGCACAAAACGAAGAAGTACCAGTTGAAGCGGCTCCTGAACCAAAGCCGGCATCGGGTGCAGCCTTTGCCGCCGCAGCATCGGCTTCGGGATCTGCGACAACTGACGCGGTAGCGGCGAATGCTTCCGGATCCGAATCCTCCGGCGGTTCTGAAGCTGCAGCTGCCTGGGAGAACTCGGAGCGAAGTCGCGAATCGGCCGGCAGTCAAACAATTCCCGAATCTCTTGTGCAATCGGTCACGGAGATGGCGCAGCGCAGCTTCGCGCAGGAAGAGCCAGCGAAACAACCCGAGCCGAGTTCCGCATCCGAACAGGCGGCTAGCCCGGAACCGGCGAAGCCTTCCGAAGCTTCGCCGCAGGCGGCGTCTGGCGATGCGCTCTCAAGCATTGTGGACAGCGTTCTGGCTGAGCTCAAACCCCGGTTGCTTGCCGAAATTGCCAAGCAGCTTTCCACCGACAAGAAGTAGCTTAGGAAAATACCGCGGTTCTCCACACCGCGGTCGCCTTTCTCACAGCTTCTCCACAGCGAATCGGCTGCGATATATTTCTAAACAGCGCCGCTCTGAACGACAATCTTCTCAGCCGCATGTCTTACCCCTCGGATTTCGCCCAGAACCTCAAGCTGCAGGCCGACATCGTCAGAATCGTCGGCGATTATGTCAGCTTGCGAAAAACCGGCGCGCAGAATTTTTCCGGCCTCTGCCCATTCCACAAGGAAAAAACGCCTTCGTTTTCGGTGCACGCCACGCGGCAGTTTTATCACTGCTTCGGTTGCGGTGCTTCGGGAGACGTTTTCAGTTTCGTTCAGAAGATCGAAAACATCACGTTTCCGGAGGCGGTGCGAGCAGTTGCACAGAAGCTCGGCGTAGCTATGCCAAAGCAGGTCTTCGCCAATGAAGCTGAAGCGAAGGACGCGAGGATTCGGACAGCCCTGCTCGAAATTCACGAGCGAGCCTGCGCCTTTTTTCAGGAATATCTGCGCAGGCCGGAGGGCGGGCGTGCCCGCGAATATCTCGCAGGACGCGGATTGAATGAAGAAATGATCCAGCAATTTCGGATCGGATTTGCTCCGGATTCAGGCTTCCTGCTCCGTGATCGTTTGAAGAACGAATTCAGCGAGGAAATTCTGCGCGAGAGCGGATTGTTTTCGTGGAAGGAAAGCAATCAGCCATCAGTCGTCAGCCGTCAGTTGGACACCGCCACTGAACGTGTACGGACGGGCGTCCACGCCCGTCCGGCCGAGCAAAGCTCGGCAACTGCCAACGACCAACGACGAAGGACCAATGACGAACCTAGAGCCGAAAGCCAAGAGCCTAGAGCCGAAAGCCAAGAGCCTAGAGCCGCTGTTGCTTCCATGTACTCCAAATTCCGCAACCGCGTCATGTTCCCGATCGCCAATGACAGCGGAAGAATCATCGCCTTCACCGGACGTACACTTTCAACTGACGAAAAAGCCGGACCGAAATATTTGAACTCGCCCGAGACCGCGATTTATTCCAAATCGCGCGTCCTGTTCAATCTCGATCAGGCCAAAGAAGCGATTCGCGCACTGAATTACGCGATCATCGTTGAAGGCCAGATGGATTGTATTTCGGTTTTTGCCGCAGGATTCCGCAACGTGATCGCCAGCTCGGGAACGGCGTTCACCGCCGCACAAGCCGCGCTGCTCGGGCGATTCACGAAGCAGGTGGTGGTGAATTTCGATCCCGATGCTGCCGGGGCCAAAGCGACCGAACGTACACTCGGACTTCTGGTCGAAGAAGAATTTGAGATCCGCGTGCTCACGCTCGAGGCAGGATTCGATCCTGATCTATTCATCCGGCGCAAAGGAAAAGACTCTTACACCGCGGCCCTGAAGAATTCGCAAAAATATTTCCATTACTTGATCGAGCGTGCGCGGCAGCAGTTTCCGGTTCGCAGCGCCGAGGGCAAGCACAAAGCGGTGAATTATCTTTTGCCGCATATTCAGCGCGTCCCCAGCCGTATTGTTCGCGATGAGATTGCCGAGGAAATTGCGCAGAAGCTGAACATCGACTCGGCGGTGTTGCGCCAGGAGTTGAAACACGCGGCGGCAACCCGGCAGAACTCGGCGGTGAAGACGAGACCAGAAGCGCAAATCACCGATGCCGAGAAAATTCTGATTCGCGCGCTCGCATCCGAATCGCAATTCCAGAGCGAAGATTATGTTTCCGACCGCTCCGGAGCGGACGATGCATTCGATCCCGCGAGGCAGGCTCGATATGTGCTTTTGTCCGAGCACCTGCACGTTGGGCTTGGCACCGAATTACTTATGGAAGTCCTGCTGAATGCCTCTCCGGATAACGCCGGCCCGATGGAACTGCCGCTTTCAGAAGCCGACCGCAAATTGCTGGCAGCGATTCTTTTGAAGGATGAGGAAGAATTGACGGTTGAGAAGATTGACGGCGCCGCGCGTGCGCTGCGCCGGGTGCAAATTCGCCGACGGCTGGAACAGATCCAAAGCCAGCTGGAGTCATTCCGCCAAGCTGACGCGGCTCAGCTGAAAGCATTGATGGATGAGAAGCTGCGCCTGAAGCGGGTTTTGATGAATCCCAACCTGAGTGCCGAAAGCTCCTCCGCACCAGCGTAATCTCGCGCGGCGCAGCCAATCTTCCTAGAATTGCAGCATGCGCGAATACGTCGACCTATTGCTGGATGCGATCGGCACAAACGAACCGTGGAAACCGATGGCAAGATGGGCCATCGCCGCGTGGCTGGCGTTTTATCTCTGGTTTCTGGTCTACGCATTCAGCATGCACGGCGGGTTCTTATTTATCGATTCCGCAAATCTGGTGGTCCACGAAGGCGGACACGCGCTGTTCGGCTGGTTCGGTCCTACGCTGGGACTTTGGGGAGGAACGATTCTGCAGTGGCTGGTGCCGTTCCTTCTTGCCGCCTACTTCTACCATGAGCGCCAGCCGGCAGGGTTCGTATTCTGCTTATTCTTCTTCTTTGAAAATTGGATTTATACAGCCACCTACATGGCCGACGCACGCGCGATGGAGTTGCCGCTGGTGACTCTGGGCGATGCGGAGTTCGCCAAGCACGACTGGAACACGATTTTTGGCAATATGGGTGTTCTGGATTACGATACGCGCATCGCCGACGTGGTTCGGTTTTTGGGCTGGTGTGGAATGCTGGCGTGTGTAGGCTGGCTCGCGGCGAAAGTCAAAAAAACTCAAGCTACGCCCGCGACCCCTTAATCTTTTTTCGTTCTTATCCGTTTTCGTTGCCGGCGCGCTTCCAGGAAACGAATTCGCCGATGGTCGAACCCGCGCTCGAAGAAGGCTGCTTGTAGCTTTCAACTTCCGAGCGCGAAGCTTCTTCACCGACGGCGCGAATGCTGAGCCCGACTTTCTTCTCTTCCGGAGTCATCTTGATGATTTTGAAGTCGTGCTCGAGGCCCGGCTCAAGATGGACGGGATGCCCGTTACCATCGACTGCTTCTGAGTTGTGGCACAGGCCTTCGACACCTTCGGCGATTTCAACGAATGCACCGAAGTTCGCCACCCGCAGCACTTTTCCGTGAACGATATCGCCGATGCGGTGCTGGTCGAAGAACGTATCCCAGACGTCCGGTTGAAGT
>Ga0335076_10005400_pt1 | contig 12922 bp, 10 predicted proteins | sample Lox_Sample_25_FD_206717 | JGI IMG/M metagenome (GOLD analysis project Ga0335076, IMG submission 206717) | Soil microbial communities from Loxahatchee National Wildlife Refuge, Florida, United States - Lox_Sample_2.5 | ecosystem: Environmental > Terrestrial > Soil > Wetlands | place: USA...
AGGCCCGAAAGGGGATCGCTCAGGCGCCGCGGTCAAGCCGCGCCATCGCGGCGTCCAGCGCCAGGCGATAGCTGTCGGCGCCGAAGCCGGCAATGATGCCGACCGCGAGGTCGGCCAGGTAGGACTGGCGCCGGAACGGTTCGCGCGCGTGCACGTTGGACAGATGCAGTTCGATGAAAGGCAATTTCACGGCGGCAAACGCGTCGCGCAGCGCGATACTCGTATGGGTCAACGCACCGGGGTTGATCAGCACGAACGCCGTGCCGTCGTCGCGAGCGGCGTGAACACGCTCGATCAGCGCCGCTTCGGCGTTGCTCTGGAAGCTGCTCAGCGTGTGCCCGGCCGAGTTCGCTGCCTTGGCCAGCATCGCGTCGATGTCGGCGAGCGTGGCGCGGCCATAGATCTCCGGCTCGCGGGTGCCCAGCAGGTTGAGGTTTGGTCCGTGCAGTACGAGAATGGTGGCCATTCGCGCTAGGATGCTAGGCGGGTCCTGGACCCGTTCGAGGGGGCGAAGTCTGCACCTCGAATGGGTCTTTGTCCAGTACGATCAAGTCAAGATCGCCGAAATTGGCCGATGTTCGCATACCGGAGTGCGAAATCGTGGGGGTTCTCGACTTCTTTGTGGTCGGTGTCCAGAAGGGTGGCACGACGGCGCTCGGGTACTTTCTGTCCCGTCATCCGGAAATCCTGCTCGCCGCCGGCAAGGAACTGCACGTTTTCGACGACGACGGCCAGGACTGGTCGCACCCGGACTATGCGCGCATCACGGCCGCTTTCGACTGGAGCGCAGCGCAGGGCAAGGTGCTCGGCGAAGCGACGCCCTCCTATTGCTTCTGGCCGGAAAGCCTGCAGCGACTCAAACAATACAATCCCGCAGCGAAACTGATTCTGCTTCTGCGCCATCCCGTGTTCCGCGCCCACTCGCACTGGCGGATGGAAGTTGCGCGCGGAACCGAACGGCTGCCGTTTGCGCAAGCGGTCGCCGACACGACACGGGCAGAGCGCCGCGCAGCAAATGCCGGTCTGGCCCGGCGCGTGTTTTCGTACGTGGAGCGCGGGCTCTATTCGGCGCAGGTCGAGAACATCCTGGCGCTGTTTCCGCGCGAACACGTGCTATTCCTGCGCACGGACAAGCTCTGGAGCGCCTGTGCCGAGACGCTTGCCTGCGTCGCGGAGTTTCTCGGAGTCGGGCCGTTTCCTTTCGCCGGACCGCACTACATCGTGCCGGGCAGGACCGGCGCCGGGCCGCCGCTCTTGGCGCAGGACCGCCGCGCGCTGGAGGCACGCTATGCCGCCGACATCCGCCGCAGTGAATCCCTGACCGGGCTGGGTCTCGGCGAGTGGCTTGACCGAGGGTATGTCGAGCCGATGGTACCGGGTTCGCGCTGGGCCACGCTGCGCGCGGGCGAGGCTCCGCCGTAGCCAACGTTCTCAGCGGCCCAGATTCGGGCCCAGCCACCTGGACAGGTGCGACGATGAGAAGCTGCCGGCATGCTGGGCGATGATGCGCCCGTCGGGGCCGATGAGGACGCTGTACGGCAGCACCTTGCGTGTGTCGCCGAAGGTCACGGACGGGTCGGGCTCGCCTTCGCCGCCAAGCAGAATCGGATAGGCCACCGGACTCTGCTTCAGGTAGTCGCCGACCGCGGCACTTTCGTCGAGCGCCACGCCGATCACCTCGAGGCCGTCCTTGGCGTGCTGCGCACGGGCGTGGTCGAGCAGCGGCATCTCCTCACGACACGGTTCGCACCACGTCGCCCAGAAATTCACGAGCACCAGTTTGCCGTCCCAGTCGCTCAGGCGGTGCGGCACGCCGTCGATCCCGGCGAGCGCAAGGTCGGCGCGCACGTCGCCCGGCTTGAGAACCGTGACTCCATCCGGCAGCACCGGTTCCATCGGGTGGTTGAGCCAGTTGCCCGCCAGCAGTCCGAGCCCTGCACCGACGAAGGCGATGAAGACAATGAGCAGGTTGGTGCGATTGAACACCGCAGGACTTCAGTTTTCCACGGCGCGGATGCGCTGGACGAACTTGCCGGCATCTTCCGGGCCGGTCAGCTGCAGCGCGTGGCGTTCCGCGCCGTCGGCGCCGAAGAACAGCGTGTCGGGCGGCGCCACGATGCCGTAGCGGCGCATGAGCGCCTGATCGGCGTCGTCGTTTGCGGTGACGTCCGCCTGCAGCAGCACGAAGCCGGCCAGTGCAGCCTGCACCTCGGGTTTTGAAAAAGTGAACTTCTCCATTTCCTTGCACGACACGCACCAGTCGGCATAGAAGTCGAGCATCGCCGGCTTGCGCGCGGCCCGTGCGGAGGCGAGCTCGCGCTCGACGTCGGCGACTGACTTGACCTTGCGGAACGGCAGCGCCGCGGTTGCGGCTCCGGCGGGCGCGCCGGCGGAGATGCCGCGCAGCGGTTGCAGCAGATCGTCGGATCCCGCGGCGGCGCCGACGAGTTCCGCCGCGCCGCCAATCAACAGCACCACGCCGAGCGCCTTCCACAGGCGACGCCAACCCGACGCGTTCTCGGGCAGACGCTCGAGCGCACCGAGATACACCGCGCATGCGACGGCGAGCACGCCCGCCATCAGCATGATCCAGACGCCATCAAGCACGCGCGACAGCATCCAGATGGCGAGTGCGAGGAAACTCGCGCCGAAAATGGCCTTGACGGCGTCCATCCACGCGCCGGCACGCGGCAGCAGCTTGCCCGCGCTGGCGCCGAAGACGACCAGCGGCGCGCCCATGCCGAGCGCCAGTGCGAACAGGGCAAAGCCGCCGAGAAAGGCATCGTGTTTCTGTGCGATGTACAGCACGGCGACGGCGAGCGGCGGCGTCACGCACGGGCCGACGATCAGCGCCGACAGCGCGCCCATGAATGCGACGCCGGTGAGCGATCCGCCGGATTGCCGATTGCTCACGTCGGCGATCTTCGATTGCCACGAACTCGGCAGCTGCAGCTCGTAGAACCCGAACATCGACAGCGCGAGCAGCACGAACAGGCCCGCGAAGCTCCACAACACCCACGGCGTCTGGAACGCTGCCTGCAGGTTCTTGCCGGCGAGCCCCGCGATCACGCCGGCGAGGGTGAAGATCACCGCATTGGCGAGGACGTACACGACGGAGAGCACGATTGCGCGGCGCGTGGAAATGCTGTCGCCCGCGCCGGCGATGATCCCGGACAGGATCGGAATCATCGGGAATACGCACGGCGTGAAGGCGAGACCGAGACCGGCGAGGAAGAACGCGCCGAACGCGAACCAGATCGAACCATTCAACGCCCGTTCGAAACGGCTGCCGGAAGGCGGGCCCGGCGCCGGGGTGGCCTGGGCAGCAGCGGCGATTCCCGCCGGCAGCGCAACATCGATGGTGCGCATCATCACCGGATAGCAAACGCTGCCTTCGAGGCAACCCTGGAAGTTGGCGGTCAGGGCAACGGTCTGCGCAACGGCGACGTCGCGAGTCACGGCCACCGGCACGTCCACCTGGTCGAAGTACACCGTGGTCGTGCCGAAATTGGCGTCTGTGTGGTCCTTTCCCGGCGGCCACGCCGGCGCACCCAGCGTCACGCCGCCGGTCGCGGTGGTGAACCGGGTCTTGTCGCGGTAGAGATAGTAGCCCTTCGGCATCGTGAAGCGGGCGAGTATCCCGTCCGGCCCGGTGGGAATCGCCTCGAACACAAATGCCTGCTCGGCAGGCAGCGGCAGGTTGCCGGCGAGCAGCGAACCCGTCGCCGGTGCGCCCAGCGCCGCCGTGAGGGACGCAGGCGCTGCCGCGCCGGACTTCGGCAACGCGACGGTCAGGGCCACTTTCTGCGGCGGGAAGCAGATCTTCGGATCGACCTGGTGACAACCCTGATAACGCAGTTCGAGCGCGACCTGCGTGGCGGTGTCGGCAGCGACGAAATGCTGTTGCGCCCTGAAGCCGTGATGGTAGACCTCCACGTCGCCGAGGAACTCGTCGTGCTTCTTCTCGCCCGCCGGAAGCTCGAGCGCGCCGAACACGACCTGCGCATCGCTGCTTTTCGCCTTGATGCGCTCGCGATAAAGGTAATAGTCGTCGGCGATCGTGAAGTCGAACTGGATCGTCTGACGGTCCGTCGCCGTGGCGTTCACCTTGAATGCCTGCTCCACGGGCAGCAGGTCGTCGGCGTCGGCAGCCCAGGCGCTTGCGCCGGCGAGCGCGAGCACGAGCAGATACTTCCGTGAGAATCGGTTCATTCGGCGATTTTCGCAGGTTGCGCGTGAGGATGGCACCCAGACCGGAAGGCCCGGCGCCGAATTGCACTCAGGCGCCTGTTTCCGAGCCGATCCAGGACAGGTAACGATCGAGCCCCCGGGTGATATCGACTGCGATCACCTCGGGGAGTTCATACGGGTGCAGCGCGAGGATGCGGTCACGCACGGCCTCGAAGCGCTCGCGCGTGGTCTTGATCAGGAGCAACTGCTCGGTGTCACGGCATACTTCTCCCTTCCAGCGATAGGTCGAACTCACTCCCGGCACGCGGTTGACGCAGGCTGCCAGGCGTTCTGCGACCAGTGCCGAAGCAATCCCGTCGCCCGCCGGACCGTCCGGGCAGGTGCACAGGATCAGCAAGGTGCTCATGGCGGCGATTGTATGCGAGGAATCCGCGTACACGCAGGGCGAGAATACTGACGATCGAAGACGACACCGTCACCGCGCGCGAGATCGTGGCGGGCGGCGGCAGCGAAGTCGCTTGTGTGGGCGACGGACGCGAGGATCCTGCACGGATACCCGCCGGCGCCCATGGCGCGATAACCTCGACCGCCGGACAAGGCGCGGGATCCGAGGTGCTGATGCCCGCTGCCCCTTGAAAGGCTTTCCAGCAGGCCCATGTAGCGAGTCCGCCGGCACCCCTCTTTGCAGGGGTTCGTTATGCCGCTAAAATTGGCACTCACCGATCCTGAGTGCTAGCAATCAGGAAAAATCGTTTTCCAATCAACATGTTGAGGAAGTCGTCATGAAGCTGCGTCCGTTGCACGATCGCGTGATCATCAAGCGCCTGGAAGCCGAGACCAAGTCGGCCGGCGGTATCGTCATTCCCGACACCGCGACCGAAAAGCCGATCAAGGGCGAGGTCGTCGCCGTGGGCTCCGGAAAGATTCTCGAGGACGGCAAGGTGCGCCCGGTGGGCGTCAAGGCCGGCGAGAAGGTGCTGTTCGGCAAGTACTCCGGCACCGAGGTCAAGGTTGAAGGCCAGGAACTCCTCGTCATGCGCGAGGAAGATCTGATGGCGGTAATCGAATAGTCGCACTTTGCACAAAAGTATACTTTGAGGAGTTTTTATCATGGCTGCTAAAGAAATCCGCTTTTCCGAAGACGCCCGCGCGCGCATGCTGCGCGGCGTGAACGTGCTGGCCAACGCCGTCAAGGCGACGCTCGGGCCGAAGGGCCGCAACGTCGTGCTCGACAAGAGCTTCGGCGCGCCGACGATCACCAAGGACGGCGTGTCCGTCGCCAAGGAGATCGAACTGGCCGACAAGTTCGAGAACATGGGTGCGCAGATGGTCAAGGAGGTCGCTTCCAAGACCTCCGACGTCGCCGGCGACGGCACCACGACCGCGACCGTGCTCGCGCAGGCGCTGATCCGCGAGGGCATGAAGGCGGTCGCTGCCGGCATGAACCCGATGGACCTGAAGCGCGGCATCGACAAGGCCGTGCATGCGGCCGTCGAGGAGCTGAAGAAACAATCCAAGCCGTGCTCGACGAGCAAGGAGATCGCCCAGGTCGGCGCGATCTCGGCGAATTCCGATGCCGACATCGGTGACCTCATCGCCAAGGCGATGGACAAGGTCGGCAAGGAAGGCGTGATCACGGTCGAGGAAGGCTCGGGCCTGGAGAATGAACTCGACGTCGTCGAGGGCATGCAGTTCGACCGCGGCTACCTGTCGCCGTACTTCATCAACAACCAGCAGTCGATGCAGGCGGAGCTCGAAGAGCCGTACATCCTGCTGCACGACAAGAAGATCGCGAACGTGCGCGAGCTGCTGCCCGTGCTCGAGGGCGTGGCCAAGGCCGGCAAGCCGCTGCTGATCGTCGCCGAGGAAGTCGAAGGCGAGGCGCTGGCGACGCTGGTGGTCAACACCATCCGCGGCATCGTCAAGGTGTGCGCGGTGAAGGCGCCGGGCTTCGGCGACCGCCGCAAGGCGATGCTCGAGGACATGGCGATCCTCACCGGTGGCCAGGTGATCTCCGAGGAAGTGGGTCTCGCGCTCGAGAAGGCCACGATCAAGGATCTCGGCCGCGCCAAGAAGGTGCAGGTGTCGAAGGAGAACTCCACGATCATCGACGGCGCCGGCGAGAGCAAGGCGATCGAGGCGCGCATCAAGCAGATCAAGGCGCAGATCGAGGAGACGACTTCCGACTACGACCGCGAGAAGCTGCAGGAGCGCGTGGCCAAGCTGGCCGGCGGCGTGGCGGTGATCAAGGTCGGTGCCGCGACCGAAGTCGAGATGAAGGAAAAGAAGGCGCGCGTCGAAGACGCCCTGCACGCCACGCGTGCGGCGGTCGAGGAAGGCGTGGTGCCGGGCGGCGGCGTGGCGCTGGTGCGCGCGCTGGATGCGATCAAGAAGCTCAAGGGCGACAACGAGGACCAGAACCACGGCATCCTCATCGCCAAGCGCGCGATGGAAGCGCCGCTGCGCGAGATCGTCGCCAATGCCGGCGAGGAGCAGTCGGTCGTGCTGAACAAGGTCGCCGGCGGCAAGGGCAACTACGGCTACAACGCTGCGAACGGCGAGTACGGCGACATGGTCGAGATGGGTATTCTCGATCCGACCAAGGTGACGCGCACCGCGCTGCAGAACGCCGCGTCGATTGCCGGCCTCATGATCACCACCGAAGCGATGGTGGCCGAGGCGCCGAAGAAGGAAGAAAAGCATGCCCACGCCCCCGGTCCGGGCGGCATGGGCGGCGACATGGACTTCTGATCCAGTTGTTCGATCCCGGCAAAGCGAAAAGCCCCGCACACGCGGGGCTTTTCTTTTGTTCACCCTTCCGCGGGTTACGGCTCGAAGCCGTTGCAGAACAGCGTGTCGCCGGCACCGCAGCCGTCGAACGCGGACGGGCGTTCATAGGCGCCGAGGTCGCGCGGGCCCAGGTAGTTCGCCACCTGGATCAGGTCGACGTCGCGCGGCAGCCCATCGAGGTCGCTGCCGCCGGCGGCCGGCGCATAGTCGACACCGAGCGAGGTCGCTTGCAGATGGTAGTCGCCGTGTGCGGCATCGCCAAAGGTGGGTTCGCCCTGGATGACGGCCGTTCCACCCAGCGGAAGCGTGGAGTCGTCATTGGACAACACGTAGTGAACATCGAGTTTCGCCGCGTTCCCGGCATAGTCGAGCGTAGGCACGCCCAGTTCGTCAATGATCGTGTTCGCGAGCGAAAGATCGTGCGCGGAGTAGATGACATGACCCGCGCCGACGGAATTGTTGGCGAACGTGCAACTGTCTATGCCCAGACTGCCACCGTTGCCGTCGTCGTCGACGCGGATCCGCTCGGCGGTCAGGGTGTTGTCGACGACCAGGCAGTTGGATATGGCAGAGCCTTGTGGATCGATCGCGCGGATCGCGTGGGCGCCAGTGTTGCCGCGCATCGCGAAACGATCCAGTGACATGTAGCCACCGTCCTGCAGCAGGATCGTCGATCCTGGTTTCGGATTGTCGGAGCTGTCTTCCGCGACGTTGTTGGCCAGGGTGTTGCAGGTCGTGCCCGGCCCGCACGCGACCGCGCCGAATGATGCGGGTGAATTGCAGGTATCGCTGCTGTTCAGTCCGAGGGCACTTCCCATCGAGCCGTTGCCGACACTGCTGTCCAAGTCGCCGTAGATAGCGGTTCCTTCCTGGGCGATGTTGTCCTCGATGCGAAACTCATACGCGCAGAAGGCAACCGCACCGGCAGCATTCGTGGGGAACCCTTCCAAGAACGGCTTCATGTAGACGGCGCCGCCCGTGTGAGTGGCCGTATTGTCCGAAACCTGCACCGGGTTGTCGGGATCCGTGGTGAATACGCGCACGATCGTTTGCGCCTGGGCGTCGGTCTGGTCGCCGTTGATGCCGATGCCGCCGCCGTAGGCCGCCGTGTTGAACTGGATCACGGGGCCGCCGTTGTAACCGGGCGAGCCGATGTCAGCGATCGCTCCCTCGAACACCGAAATGCCGCCGCCGTTGCCGCCCGCCGTGTTGTAGCCGATGAACGTGTAGGGTGCCAGCGCGAGAAGGTGCGCGCCATCCTGTATTTCGATGCCGCCACCGTTCACCGCTGCCGTGTTTTCGTCGATGATCGTGCCACTTTCGAGCGTGAGCGTCGCGCTGCCGGCGAACTGGATGCCGCCACCGTACTGGGCGTTGTTGAAGTTGATCGTGGTGTCGCTGATGTACAGCGCACCGGTGCCCGCGAAGTGCACACCGCCGCCGTACGTGCCGCCGCCGCCGGTCAGCTGCAGCGATTCGAGCGTCACAGTGCTGTTGCCGTGGATATAGACCACGCTGTCGCTGCCGTCGCCATGAAGCACGACGGCCGGCGCGGGCGGCGCAGTGTCCGGCGTGACCTTGCCGACGAGGTTGGTGCCGCCGCCGCCGCCGGCACAGCTATTGGCGGTGCCCTCGATCACCACCGAGGTGCCGTTGATCTCCAGATGCTGACCGGTGTAGCTCAGCGTGCCTCCTTCGCTCGACACCAGGATCGTCGTGTTGTGACACGACACGGCGTTGATGGCCGACTGGATGTCGCCGAAGTCGCAGCTCGCGTCGTTGCCGACGTGGATATAGGTGGTGCCGATCGGGCAGAGCGCGTGAGATGGTGCCGAGGCGAAAAGGAGTACGGAGAATGTCCAGCCTCTGCGTTGCGTAACCATGAGACCCTCCTTTCAGAGCGTCCCCCAGGCGCATGCGATGAACGCCGCTCGACGCGCGGTTGCGACATACGCGCGACCGTGTTGCGGCGCAAAAATTTTCTGGATCGAATCAATGCGTTGCGGGGAGGCGTTTGTTGACGCCCCCCAGATGATTTGTTAGCGTCGCGGCACTTTTTGGCCAGGAGGCCAGAAGATCCAGTCTCCACAGCGGACAGGGGCAGGGCGCAACGTTCTGGCTCTTCCGCGCAAACGCAGCAGCGATTCGCGGCGCCGTTTTGGAGGGGTGGGGCGGCCAACCGCGCGTCAGGACGCGGTGGCGTGGAGCGCGGGCACGAACTCTTGGCGTCGGCGTGCGGAAGCAGGCGGGGTTGCGCTCGCCTGCCGACCTGCGCGTGTTCGCGCGATGGAGTCGGGGACCGGCAGGGCAGCCGGGCGAGGGCGCGTATCCGCAGGAGCAACTCCCGGAACGCCGCGGGTAGCGGCGTCAATCCCAAACATCCAGAGGAGAACGTTCCGTGAGAATTCCCTTACTCGCATCCCGGCACCGCCTGGCGGTGACGCTGCTGGCCAGCGCCTGCAGCCTCGCCGCCATGGCCGCCGAGAACACGCTCGCCCCGCGTGCTCTGATCCGAAACGCCATCGACGAGGCACGCACGGTGCCGCTCGCAGGCAACCTCCGGCCAGAGGCAACTGCCGCCAACGATCGCGGCCGCGTCGCCGACGAGCTGCGCATGGACAACGTGCTGTTGCTGCTCAAACGCCTGCCCGAGCGCGAAGCGGCGCTGCAGCAGTTCATGCGCGACCAGCAGGACCCGAACTCGGCCGACTATCACCACTGGCTCGGGGCGGAAGAGTTCGGCCAGCGCTTCGGCCTGGCACACGAGGATCTCGATGCGATCACGCGCTGGCTGAGCGGCCACGGCTTCACCATCAACCACGTGCATCCGAGCGGCGTGATGATCGATTTTTCCGGCAGTGCCGGCCAGATCCGCGCGGCGTTCCGCACCGAGATCCACGCGCTCGAGGTCGACGGCGAGCGGCACGTCGCCAACATCAGCGATGCGCAGGTGCCGGCGGCGCTCGCGCCGGCAATTCACGGTGTGGTCTCCCTGCATGATTTCCGCCCGCACACAAACTTCCGGCCCAAGCCGGTCGCCGATTACACGTTCACCAGCAGCGGCAGCACGTACTACGCGCTGGTTCCGGCGGATCTGGCGACGATCTACAACTTCAATCCGCTGTTCAGCGCCGGCATCAACGGCGCGGGCCAGACCATCGCGCTGGTCGAGGACACCAACGTGCATGCGACAGCCGACATCACCACGTTTCGCTCCACGTTCGGCCTGCCGGCGGCAACGTTCACCCAGGTACACCCGGGCAGCTGCACGAATCCGGGCGACGTCGCGGGGAACGACGGCGAAGCGGAGCTCGACGTCGAGTGGGCCGGTGCCGCCGCGCCGGGCGCCGCACTCGAACTGGTGTCGTGCAAGGACACGTCGTCGACGTTCGGCGGCCTGATCGCCATGCAGAACCTGGTCAACGGCAGCTCGCCGCCGAAGATCATGAGCGTGAGCTACGGCGAATGCGAGGCGCTCAACGGCGCTACCGCGAACGCAGCCTACATCTCGACATACCAGCAGGCGGCGGCGGAAGGCATCTCGGTGTACGTTTCCTCCGGAGATGAGGGCGCCGCGAGCTGCGACGCCAACAAGAGCAACGCGACGCACGGCATCGGCGTCAGCGGGTTTGCGTCCACGCCGTACAACGTGGCCGTCGGCGGCACCGATTTCGGCGACACCTACGCCGGCACCGGCGCCAGCTACTGGGCGTCGTCGAATTCCTCGACGTACGGTTCGGCCCTCTCCTACGTCAACGAGATTCCGTGGAACGACTCCTGCGCGAGCACGCTGATCGCCTCGATCGAGGGCTATTCGACCACGTACGGCTCGGGCGGCTTCTGCAACAGTACGACCGGCAAGGCCAGCTTCCTGACCACGGCCTCCGGCAGCGGCGGACCGAGCGGCTGCGCGAGCGGCAAGGCCTCGACGAGCGGCGTCGTCGGCGGCACCTGCAAGGGCACGGCGAAGCCCTCGTGGCAGTCCATCGTCGGCAACCCGGCCGACGGCGTGCGCGATATCCCGGACGTCTCGCTGTTCGCCGCCAACGGCGTGTGGGGCCACTACTACGTGTACTGCTATACCGGCAGCAGCCGCTACGGCGGCGCCAAGTGCACGGGTGCGCCAAGCACCTGGTCCGGCGCCGGCGGCACGTCATTCTCCTCGCCGATCATGGCCGGCATCCAGGCACTGATCAACCAGAAGACGGGAGCGAGCTGGGGCAACCCGAACCCGACGCTGTATTCGCTCGCCAGCAGCGAGTACGGCAGTGGCGGCAACGCCAGCTGCAACTCAACGCTTGGCAGCGCTGCGGCGAGCAGCTGCGTGTTCTACGACGTCACCCAGGGCGACATCGACGTGAACTGCACGGGCACGCACAACTGCTACAAGCCCTCGGGCACCTACGGCGTGCTGTCGACGTCGAACTCGGCGTATGCTCCGGCCTACGCGACCGGGACCGGCTGGGACTTCGCCACCGGCATCGGCACCGTCAATGCGGCCAACCTCGTCAACAACTGGCCGTAGCCGCCGGCCGAACACGGACGGCCCGCGCGCAGCGCGGGTCGTCCTTTCCTCGATGCGTCACTCCGCCGTGGTCGGATCGATCACGGTCTTCACTTCCGATACGCGATTCGCCGGGAACCCGCCCTGGCGTGCATGCTCGCGCACCATGCCCTCGTTCGGCGCGATGTAGACGCAGTAGATCTTGTCACCGGTGACATAGCTCTGCAGCCACTGGATCTGCGGGCCCATGCCGCTGAGCACGCCGCAGGACTTCTGCGAGATGGCCTTCAGTTCCTGCGCAGAGAGCTTTCCTGCACTGGGAATTTCGCGTTCGATGACGTACTTCGGCATGGCTGTTTCCTCTCGGGTTGCGTTGGTGGATCCTGCGTTCGATACGGCGCAGCGGAAGCGGAGAACGCCGTTAGGTGGAAGGTTTGGACGTCGGCCGGCACTACCACTGGAAGCCGCCACAGAATACTTCGTCCGGGGCACAGACGTATTGCAATTCATACGCGCCGATATCCTGGCCGAAGCCTTGGGTGTTCGGCACGGAGGTCAGGTCCTTCACGCGCGGGTTGCCGTCGAGGTCGGTGCCGTCGTCGTATCCGTCGTCCTGCGCGGCAACATCAACGCCGGGCGACCATGGCCTGAGGTGATAGTCGCCGCCTGCTGCGTCGACAAAGGTCGGCGTGCCCTGTATGGCCCCGCCGCCTAGCGTGCTGGTGTCGTTGGAGAGATCCCATCCCGCGTAGAGACCGTAAGGCGGTCCGGCATAGGCAACCGTCAACACGCCCGGCTGGTCAATGATCGAGTTGTACAGGTCAAGGTTGGATTCGGTATAGGCGACGTAGGCGCTGGACGTCGAATTGTTCGTGATCGTGGCGTTGAACAATGCGATGTCCAGCGGCTGCTGCGTACCCTCGAATTCAAGCAGATTGCTTGTGGTCGTGTTGTCCGCAAGCAGCACGTTGGTGATGGCGATCGCGGCATCGACGGCGCCGTAGGCTTCGGTGCGAATGACGTCGTAGCCCGTGTTGTGCCGCAGACTCACGCGGTTTGCGTGAAGTTCGCCGTCGGTCTCGAACAGGACCGTGGCGCCGCTTGTCGGATTCCCCAGCCCATCCTCGTCGACATTGTGGTCGATCGAATTGCAGACTACACCGCTCGCGCAGGCTGCGGCGGCGATTCCGGCAGAAGGAACGCCGCAGATGTTGTAGTTGAGCTCCATGTCGTTGGTGCCGTAAGAGTACGCATTCACGGTGCCGGTGGACTTCTGCGCATGGATCGCCGCACCTTCAGGGGCAACGTTCTCGTCGATGCGGAAATCGCGGGCTTCGAGACAGACCCTCGGGTGCGTGTCCAACGTGCCGATCGACAGCTGGCTCAGATACACGCCGCCGCCCGACTGCGCTGCCGCGTTGTTCTGGATGCGTACCG
>Ga0335076_10005401_pt1 | contig 12922 bp, 11 predicted proteins | sample Lox_Sample_25_FD_206717 | JGI IMG/M metagenome (GOLD analysis project Ga0335076, IMG submission 206717) | Soil microbial communities from Loxahatchee National Wildlife Refuge, Florida, United States - Lox_Sample_2.5 | ecosystem: Environmental > Terrestrial > Soil > Wetlands | place: USA...
ATACTTACAAACGTAGCGAGAACGCGCCGCCGGTCCCAGCACCGCGACGGCGTGTCTCGCTCAGGGCGCAAGCATGTAGTGATACCGGTGCGACTCGCGGAAGCCGCACCGGGAGTACAGCGCGCGGGCCGGGGCGTTGTCCGTCTCGACCTGGAGCAGGACCCGGCGTGCGCCGCGGTCCGCAGCCGCGGCGGTCAGTGCGGCCGTGATGGCCAGACCCAGGCCCTGGCGCCGGCGAGCCGGGTCCACCTCGACCGCGGTCAGCACGCCCCAGTCGCCGGCGACCGAGACCCGCCCGCAGGCCACCGCGCGGCCCTGGTCGCAGATGGTCCCGAACGCCTGCCACGGAGCGGACATCATCAGCGTCCGCGCGATCGGCGGCAGGTCCTGTCCGCGATAGCGGTACAGGCCGAGGAAGGCCGCGTCGGGCTCCGCGGCGAACCGGACGCCCATGCTGCTCGCCGGGACATCGGTCACCTCCGCGGTCATCACGAAGGCGGGACCGGGGCGGGGAACCCAGGACCGTTCGGCCAGAAGGCTTTCGAGCGGCTCGGGCGCCGCACCCCGGGGCAGGACGATCATCGGCCGCAGGTCCCGGCGGCGGTACCACTCCTCGACCGCCGTGACCGCCTCGGCCAGCGGCAGGCTGGGGTCGCCGAGCGGCAGCGCCGAGTTGGCGCGGCCGGTGAAGCCCTCGGCCGCGCGGAGCAGCCAGTCGCCGAGCGGCTCGACATCGGGCGCCTGCCAGTGCAGCGCGGCGGCGCGCTCCAGGTCCTCGACCCGCGGGTTCCTGGGCTCAGGCATTCGCGGGCAGCCCGGTGCCGGGGCCGCGACGGCGCACCCGGACCAGGTCCCGGCGGCTTTCCGGCGGGGTACGCCCGGCCGCGCCCTCGACGGTCTCCGGGACGAACCCGGCGTCGGCGATCATCTCCAGGTCCCTGGCGCCGGCCTGGCCCTCGCTGGTCAGGTAGTCGCCGAGGAAGATCGAGTTCACGATGTGCAGGGCGAGCGGCTGCAGGCTGCGCAGGTGGATCTCCCGGCCGCCGGCCAGCCGGACCTCGGCGTCCGGGCAGGTGAGCCGGACCAGGGCCAGGATGCGCAGGCAGCGCTGCGGGGTGAGCTCCCACTGGCCGCCCAGCGGGGTGCCCCCGAACGGGATCAGGAAGTTGACCGGCACCGAGTCGGGGTGCAGTTCGCGCAGCGCGAACACCACGTCGGCGAGTTCGTCGTCGGTCTCGCCCATCCCGGCGATCAGGCCCGAGCACGGAGACAGGCCGGCCTGCTTGGCTTTGCGCACCGTGTCGGCCCGGTCCTGGTACGAATGCGTCGTGCAGATGTCGGCGTAGTTGGTTTCCGCGGTGTTGAGGTTGTGGTTGTAGGCGGTGGTGCCGGCCTGGTGCAGGCGCTCGGCCTGGCCGTCGGAGAGCAGGCCGAGGCAGGCGCACACCTCGACACCGGGGTGCTGCTGCTTGAACTGGGCGATCGCGGAAGAGACCCGGGTGACGTCGGCGTCGGTGGGGCCCCGGCCGCTGGCGACCAGGCAGACGCGCGTAGCGCCGGCCTTGACGCCCGCCTCGGCGTGGCTGATCACCTCGCCGGCCTTGAGCCAGGTGTACTTGAGCACGTCAGCCGCCGAGCCGAGCCGCTGCGAACAGTAGAAGCAGTCCTCGGGGCACAGGCCGCTCTTGATGTTGACCAGGTAGTTCAGCTTGACCCGGCGGCCGAAGTAGCGCAGCCGGACCTTGAAGGCCGCCGCCACCACGTCCATCAGCTCGTCGTCGCTGCCCTGCAGGATTCTCAGCGCCTCGGCGCGGGTGGGCAGCTCCCGGGCCAGGGCCTTCTCCGTCAGCGTGTCCAGCCAGGTCATCGGTCCTCCTCGGAGGCGACGTTATCAGGCGCGCGGAGGCGGCGGCGGCGCGGTAATGTCAGCCTCATGCGGGTCGCGATCCTCGATGATTACCAGCAGGTATCCCTGGCCAGCACGGACTGGTCCGCGGTGCGCTCGCTCGGCCAGATCGACGTGTTCGCCGAGCACATCGCACGGACCGAGGCGCTGGTCAGCGCCCTGGAACCGTACGACGTGGTGGTGGCGATGCGGGAACGCACGCCGTTCGACGCGGACCGGCTCGGCCAGCTGCCGCGGCTGCGGCTGCTGGTCACCACCGGCATGGGCAACGCGTCGATCGACCTGGAGGCGGCCGCCGCGCGCGGGGTCACGGTGTGCGGCACCGGCGGCGTCGGCTCGTCCACGGCCGAGCTGACCTGGGGGCTGATCCTCGCGCTGCTCCGGCACATCCCGGAGGAGGACCAGCGGCTGAAGCGGGCCGGGCGGGCCGGCGGCGCGGCGCTCGGCTACGGCGGCGGCTGGCAGCAGACCGTCGGCACCGGCCTGGACGGCAAGCGGCTCGGCGTGGTCGGCCTGGGCCACCAGGGCCGGCGGGTGGCCGATGTCGGCCGGGCGTTCGGCATGAAGGTGGTGGCCTGGAGCCAGAACCTGGATCATGACGTGGCCAAGAAGGCGCACGTCAAGGCGGTGTCGAAGGAGGAGCTGTTCTCCTCCTCCGACGTGGTGACCGTGCACTACAAGCTGAGCCCGCGCAGCGCCGGCCTGGTCGGCGCGGCCGAGCTGGCCCTGATGAAGCCGTCCGCGTACCTGGTCAACACCTCGCGCGGACCCTTGGTGGACAGCGCGGCCCTGCTGGCGGCCCTGCGGTCGGGAGCGATCGCGGGGGCGGCGCTTGACGTGTTCGACATCGAGCCGCTGCCGCTGTCGGACCCGCTCCGGTCCGCGCCCAACGTGGTGCTGACCCCGCACCTCGGCTACGTCACCGATGAGGCCTACCAGGTCTTCTACGGCGACGCGGCCGAGGACATCGTGGCGTTCGCCCAGGGCTCGCCGGTGCGGGTGCTGACCGCGTCGTTATGACGGTGTTGTCCAGCCGGGGTCGCGGCCGGACAGGGTCAGGGCGCGTTCGAAGGCCGTCGCGTTGTGCGGCGGCTCGATGGGGTCGGCGAAGCCGTGGTACTGGCGGAAGAGTTCGGCCTGCGCGTGGACGATGCGCAGGAGGGCTGCGGCCGTTCTGTCGTCCGGGCTGAACTCCTGGCCGGTGGCCCGGGCCACGTCCCAGCCGTGCAGGGCCGTCTCCATGAGCAGCATCGCGCCGATGTCCGCGGCCGGAGTGGGGCTGCCCATCATGTCCCGGTCGCCCTCCCAGGCCGCGGGGTCGCCCCAGGCGTCGATCGCTTTGCGGATCTGCCGGGCGTAGTCCTCGCGGAAGCCAGGATCGGCGGTGAAGTCCTTGCTCATCAGCTCCTCGTCGACGCTGTCGCCGTGCGCCCGGCGCTCGGCGGAGTACGAGGTCCACAGGATCGTGTGGTTGAGCAGGGTGCGCAGGTCCCAGTCGCCGCACGGGGTGCGCTGGTTCAGCGTCCCCTCCGGTACGTTGCTCACCACCCGGGCCGCCTCGGCCGCCGCGGCCGCCATCTCCGTGCTCAGATTCGTCGTTTCCATGATTTGTGAACCTACTGAGGCGAGTCCCGGCGGTCTTGAAGAAACACGACAGATTAGGCTGATCGGGTGCCAGACGCCGTCGTCGGGGCCATGGGCCGCGGGGTGCTCCGCCCCGATCTCGCCGCCACGCATTTCCGGCTGGACCGGCACGCACCCTCGGACGCGCTCGCCCCGTTCGTGGACTACTACTGGATCCCCCGCTGGGACCTGCGCGGGGAGCCGCCATACGAGCAGACCATCCTGCCGCACCCGAACGTCCACCTGGTCTTCGAGGCGAGCGGGGCCGGGATATTCGGCGTGGACCGGCGGTTGTTCACCCGGTCGCTGTCCGGGCTCGGCCTGGCGTTCGGGGTACGGTTCACGGCGGGCGGCTTCCGGCCGTTCTGGCAGGCGCCGATCTCGCAGCTGACCGACCGGGTGGTGCCGGCCGCGCGGCTGTTCGGCCCGCGGGCGGAGAAGGCCCGGCAGGCGATCATGGGTGGTCCTGACCCGGACGAGCGTTCGACGGACGATGCCGGGGCCGCGGACGATGCCCGGGCCGCGGACGACCGGGCCGCGGACGATGCCCGGATGATCGGGTTCGCCGAGGCGCTGCTGCACTCGGTGCTGCCGGAGCGGGACCCGCTGGCCGAGCAGGCCGCCGCGCTGGTCGCTCGCATCACCGACGATCCGGGGCTGCGCCGGGTCGACCAGCTGTCCGCTTCCGCCGGGATGACCCCGCGCACCCTGCAGCGGCTGTTCGCCGACTACGTCGGGGTCAGCCCCAAGTGGGTGATGCGCCGGGCCCGGCTGCACGAGGCCGCCGAGCGCGCCGACAGCGGCGAGCCGGTGGACTGGGCCTGCCTGGCCTCCGATCTCGGCTACGCCGACCAGGCCCACCTGACCAGGGACTTCACCGTGACTATCGGGGTGCCGCCGAGCCGCTACGCCGCGGTCCCGTGACCCGCGGGCACGGTGCGTAGCGCGAGCGGCGAGCGGTCGCGGGCGCCTTCAAGGGCAGCCTTGATGTCGCTGATGACCGCTGTCCGCTGGGTGCGGATCTGCCGGGGCGTGAACCTGAGCACGACGATCTGGTGCCTGGCCATGCGCCTGCCGCGGGCGAGCGTCCTGGCGTGATCCTCGGGCGACATATGCCATTCTCGTGAATCCACCTCCACCGCGATGCCTAGCCCGGGCCACCAGGCGTCGGGCCTGGCGATGAAGATGCCGGCAGCGTCGTACAACGAGGGGTTGAACAGCGGCATGGGCAGCCCCGACCTGGCCAGCAGGTCCCTGAGGTCGCCTTCGGCCGCCGACCTGATCCCGTCGGCCACCTCGGCCATCGCCTCGCGGAACAGCACCGACCCCTTGGCTGGCCCCTCGCCCAGCTCGGCCGCGAGGCGGCTTATGGCGCATTTGTCCCGTTGCACCGCATCCGCCACGACCGCGCGCACGTCCCGCAGGCTGGCCAAGGCGCGCACGGCATCGGCGACGGCCCGTGGCGGCGGAGCGTACCGCACCGGGCCCGCCTGCCAGATCCGCTCCGGCATCCGGGTCGTCCGGTGCAGCCGGACGAATTGCGTGTCGCGCCGCCGCCGGGCGGCCGGGACCAGGACGTCGACGATGTCCGTCAGCTCGGTCCGGATATGGTGGCTGCGCAGCGCGGCCGGGCCGGTGATCACGCTGCCGGGGCCGGCGTACAGCAGGGCGGCCATCTCCTGCTGCAGCGTCGTCGGCGCGCCGCTCGCGGCCATGTATACCCCGGGCAGGAGCGCTCGCCATGGGCCACCGGGCCGGAGCCGGTGCCCGAGTGCGTGCCGAGTCAGGCCAGCAGCCAGCGCCTGCCGGCGGGAGATCACGTCAAGCTGACGTTCCAGGAGCCGGTAGAGCGCATCCCGGTCGAGTCGCATCGATATCGATGGAGCCATGCCGACATCATGCCGAGGGCGTCTGACAAACACAGCGTGTGCAAGCCGATCCGCATAGTGCGCAGATGTCGCAAATGCCGCCAATAGGGCGCTGGTGCGCTCTTTGATAGGTCGGGTCCAGCCGGCCCAATGTGACATCACGCCGGCTATAACCGGCCCAATGTGACATCGGGCCGGCGGGTGGGGGTGCCGCCGACTGCCGGGTGGGGTGGCGCCAAGGCGGGTGGTGCCAGGCAGGGTGGGTGGCGCCAAGGCGGGTGGGGTCAGAGGTGGGTGGGGTGGTGGCGGGGCTGGTGGGGCGCGAGTGCCGGGATGGTGACGGGGTGGTGGGTGGGGCTAGGCTTCTATTACGACGGGGATGATCATGGGGCGGCGGCGGTAGTTGTCGCTGACCCATTTGCCGACGATGCGGCGGGCTAGCTGGCTGATCTGGTGGGCGTCGGTGATGCCGTCGGCGGCCGCCATGGCCAGCGCTTCCTCGATCCGGGGCAGGACCTCGCCGAAGGCGGCGTCGTCGATGCCGGAGCCGCGCGCGTGGATCTCGGGCCCGGCCACCGTCTTGCCGGAGTTGGCGTCGACCACGATCACCACCGAGACGAAGCCCTCGTCGCCCAGGATGCGGCGGTCCTTGAGCTGGGATTCGGTGACCTCGCCGACGGTGAGGCCATCTACGTAGACGTAGCCGCACGGCACCGCGCCGGCCACGCTGGCCTGCCCGGCCACCAGGTCGACGACGACGCCGTCCTCGGCGATCACGATGTTGTTCTCCGGCACTCCGGTGAGAGCCGCGAGGCGGGCGTGCGCCCGCAGGTGCCGCCACTCGCCGTGCACCGGCAGGAAGTTGCGCGGCCGGACCAGGTTCAGCACGTAGAGCAGCTCGCCCGCCGGGGCGTGCCCGGACACATGCACCAGCGCGGACGCCTTGTGCACCACCCGGGCGCCGAGCCGGGTCAGCCCGTTTATCACCCGGTACACCGCGGTCTCGTTGCCCGGGATCAGCGAAGAGGCCAGGATGACGGTGTCCCCGGCGGCGATCCTGATCGGGTGATCGCGGCCGGCCATCCGGGACAGCGCCGACATCGGCTCGCCCTGCGAGCCGGTCGAGATCAGCACCACGTCGCCGGGCGGCAGTTCCTCCGCCTCGCGCAGGTCGACCAGGAGCCCGCCGGGTACCCGCAGGTAGCCGAGGTCACGGGCGACGCCCATGTTGCGGACCATGGACCGGCCGACGAAGGCAACCTTGCGCCGGTGCTTCACGGCGGCGTCGAGCACCTGCTGCACCCGGTGCACGTGGGAGGCGAAGCAGGCCACGATGATGCGCTGCTCGGTGTTGGCGAAGATCTCGTCGAGCACCGGCGCGATCTCGCGCTCGGAGGTCACCACGCCGGGCACCTCGGCGTTGGTCGAGTCGGCCATCAGCAGGTCCACGCCCTCGCGGCCGAGCCGGGCGAAGCTGCCGAGATCGGTAATGCGTCCGTCCAGCGGGAGCTGATCCATCTTGAAGTCGCCGGTGTGCAGCACCACCCCGGCCGGGGTCCTGATGGCGACCGCGAGCGCGTCGGGAATCGAGTGGTTGACCGCGAGGAACTCGCAATCAAACGGGCCGAACGAGCTGTGACTACCCTCGACCACCTCGACGGTAACTGGATCGAGGCGGTGTTCGGCCAGCTTGCTCTGCACCAGGGCCAGGGTCAGCTTCGAGCCGGCCAGCGGGATGTCCGGGCGCTCCCTGAGCAGGTAGGGGACCGCGCCGATGTGGTCTTCGTGCGCGTGCGTGAGGACGAGCGCCTCGACCCGGTCGAGCCGGCCCTCCAGGTAGCCGAAGTCCGGCAGGATCAGGTCCACGCCGGGCTGGTCCGGGTCGGGGAACAGCACGCCGCAGTCGACGATGAGCAGCCGGCCGCGGTACTCGAAGACCGTCATGTTGCGGCCGATCTCGCCGAGCCCGCCGAGCGCGACGATGCGCAGGCCGTTACGGGCGAGGGCGGCGGGCGGGGCGAGGTCGGGGTGCGGGTGACTCACAGCTTGACGCCGCCCGCGGTGAGGTCCAGCGCCAGCTGGTGTCTCTCCGCGTCGGTGGCGGCCAGTAGCGGGAGCCGGACCTCGCCGCCGGGCAGGCCGAGCAGGTCGAGCGCGGCCTTGGTCATCACCGCGCCCTGGTTGCGGAACAGCCCGTCGTAAACCGGGATGAGCTCGTAGTGAAGCTGCCGGGCCCGGGCCACGTCGCCGGCGCCGAACGCGTCGATCATCTCGTGCAGCCGGTCCCCCACCACGTGGCCGACCACGCTGATGAAGCCGACCGCGCCGAGGGAGAGCCACGGGAGGTTCAGCATGTCGGTGCCGCAGTAGTAGACGAGGTCGGTCCGGGCCAGCACGTGCGAGGTGGCGCCCGGGGCATCCTTGGCGTCCTTGACGCCGACGATCCTGGGGTGCGCGGCCAGCCGGGCCAGGGTCTCGGTGGCCACCGCCGCGCCGGTCCGGCCGGGGATGTCGTAGATGAGCAGAGGCAGCCCGGTGGCGTCGGCGACCGCCGTGAAGTGAGCCTCGAGCGCGGGCTGGGGCGGTTTGTTGTAATAAGGAGTCACCACCAGGAGGCCGTGCACGCCGACCCGTTCGGCCGACCGGGCCAGCTCGATGGTGTGCTCGGTCACGTTGGTGCCGACCCCGGCCACCACCTTGGCTCGTGAGCCGACCGCCTCCAGCACCACCTGGAGCAGGCGCTCCTTTTCGTCGTCGGTGGTGGTGGGCGCCTCCCCGGTGGTGCCGTTGACCACCAGGCCGTCGTTGCGCATGTCGGTGACGAGATAGTCGGCGAGGCGGGCGGCCCCGTCGTAGTCGACGGTCCCGCCGGGACCCATGGGGGTGATCATCGCCGTCATCATCTGCCCGAACGGTGCCGAGTTCGTCGTCATACCCGAACGCTACCCGCAAGAGGGTGCGCGGAGTAGTCGGCTTACCGCCGCCGCGGCGAGAAATAGCGCCAGCGGCCGGTCCGCGTTACACGGTGGGCTGGGCCGGCCGACGCTGGGTCGGCCGGGCCGGGGTGTGCAGGCGGGCGGAGCCCGAGTCCCTGGTCGTGCGGCGGGCCAGGATCAGCGCCGCGGCCGCCGCGGTGGCCAGGGCCACGGTCAGGATGGCCGCGACCGCCGCCGCGCTCAGGCTGACCGCGATGCCCGAGCCGATGCCGCTCGTGTCACCCTGCATGTTGATCAGCCGCGGCGCGATCAGCAGGCCGGCCACGAGGCCGCCGGTCACGCCGAGCAGGGTGAGGATCATCGTGTTGGTCACCAGGGTGGCCACCACCTGGCGCGGGGTCAGTCCCATGGCCGCCAGCACGCCCACCTCGTGCCGGTGGTCCCGCATCCCGACCACGGTGGCGGTGAGCAGGTTGGCCAGCGCGATCACCGCCAGGATGACCACCGAGACCGCGATCACCAGCTGCAGGACCCGCAGCCCGCTGGCCGGATTGGCCAGCACCTGGACGTCGAGCCGGTCGTTCGACTCGGCGATCAGCCTGGCCCGGGCCGCCCCGGCCGTCACCCCCGGCTTCAGCACCAGATGGTAGACCAGCTGCGGCGAGGCGCTGCCCGAGCGGTTCAGCGCGTCGAGACCGAAGTCGACCACGTCCCCGTTGTTGTCCGGCTCGATCGTCCGGCCGACGATGTGCAGGATCACCGGCACGCCGTCGATGGTCTTCGAGATCCACGCCCCGACCCGGATGTGCATCAGGTCCAGGAAGCCCTGCCCGGCCACCGCCTCGTTCGGCGCGTCGAACATCCGCCCCTGCACGACCTGGAACGGGTAGGGCCGGGCCGCGGTGCCGATGGCCCGGGCGATGAAGGTGCCGTTGTCGCCCGGCAGCAGGGTGAGGAACTGGGCGCCCGGATAGGCGGCGAGCACCTGGTCATCGCGGTCGATCAGGGCCAGCATCTGCTGGTGTTCCAGGCCGCCCTGGCTGACCGTGACGGCCGAGGCGAGGCCGATCTTGCCCGGGTCGCTGGTGAACGCGTCAATGGTCGACCAGCAGGTCAGCGCGATCGTGATCATCGCCATCGGGATGGCCAGGCCGAACACGGTCAGCCCGGCGGACAGCCGCCGGGTCAGCGAGTCCCTGGCCCCGAGGACCAGCGCGGCGGGCAGGTGGAAGAGCAGGCTGAGCCGGGCGATCAGCGACAGGTGCCCGCGGGGCGGGCTCGGCTGGACCGCGGCCACCGGCGACACCCGGCCCGCCCACCAGGCCGGGATGACGGTCGCGATCGCGACGGTGAGCACGGTACCCGCGCCGATCAGCGCCATCCAGGCGCCGGACAGCGGCGCCAGGCCGACCGGCGTGCCGCCCGGCGGCCGGACGAACTGCGGCCAGGTAATGACCCGCGCGGCGATCAGCCCGAGCACGGCCCCGGCCGCCCCGAGCAGGGTCTGCTCGGCGAGCAGCATCCGGACCACCTGCCCGGGCGTGAATCCGAGGGCCTTCAGCATCGCGATGTCCTGGCGCTGCACCAGCACGCGGCCCGCGGTGACGTTGGCGATGGCGCACGGGGCGGCGACCAGCGCGATGATCCCGAACAGGGCGAGCAGCAGCCCGAGCAGCCGGTCGTTGCTGGCCATCGAGTCCTTCACCTGCTGCCAGGTGGAGTAGCGCTCGACGGCCGAATTCTCGCCCGAGCCGTTGTAGAGGTTCCAGATGGTCTGGACGACCTGGCCGGTGCCCACCATGGACCGGTCGAACAGGCGCAGGCCGACAATCTCCTGGGTCTCGCTCGGGTTCGGCTCCACCGTGGTCAGCAGCCGCGGCTGCACCCAGATCAGGCCGGGCGTCCACTGCGGGTAGAAGCCCTGGTCGGCGGTGTCCGCCACGCCGATCACCCGCATCTTCGCCTGGTGGCCGTCGATGCCGAGAACGGTGATCTGGTCGCCCACCCCGACGTGCACGGCCTGCGCGAACGACGCCTCGATGACCGCCCCGTCCGGGGCCGAGGACCGTAGCCAGGTGCCGGCCACCACGAGCGGCGTCGACATCGCCGGCGGCGCCGGCTTCATGGCCCGCAGCTCGACCGGTGACTTCACCGCGCTCTGCTCCAGCGTGGCCGACGCGGCCTGGTACGGCGTGCCGATCTCCCGGATGCCCGCCACGTCACGGAGCAGGCTGGGGTTGGTGCCGTTCTGGAAGTAGATCAGCGCGTCCGCGCCGCGGGTCCGGGCGAACAGCTGCTGCCAGGGGTTGACCGCCCCCTGCAGGAGCATGGTGGCGAGCAGCAGCGAGGCCACCACCACGGCGACGACGGCGATGGTGATCATCGCCTGGCCCCGCCGGGCACGCAGGTCAGCGCGCGCCCACCGGAGCGTGCCTCGCATCTGGTCTCAGCCTCTCAGCTCCAGGACGTCGGCGACGCCGTTCATGGTGCGCGGGATGGGCACGATCGGAGCGTCGTCGGCCACCATCCCGTCGTACAGGTTGATCACCCGGTCGGCCAGGCTCGCCACCCGGGCGTCGTGGGTGACCATCAGGATCGCCTGCCCGCCGGCGTGCGCCCGGCGCAGCAGCCGGAGTACGTCGCGCGTGTTGGAGCTGTCCAGGTTGCCGGTCGGCTCGTCGGCCAGCAGCACGCTCGGCTCGTTGGCCAGGGCGCGGGCCAGCGCCACCCGCTGCTGCTCGCCGCCGGACAGCCGGGCCGGGGCGGCGCCCGCCTTGCCGGCGATGCCCAGCTCGGCCAGCAGTTCCTCGCGGCGCTTCCTGGCCTGCCGCGGGGTCGCGCCGGCGAGCAGCGCCGGCAGTTCCACGTTGTCGGCGACCGTCATGTTGGAGAGCAGGTTGAAGAACTGGAACACGAAGCCGACGTGCTGACGGCGCAGGATGGCCCAGGCCGCCGTCGAGAGCCCGTCCACGCGCTGCCCCCGCAGCCAGATCTCGCCGCTCGTGGCGGGCTCGAGGCCGCCGAGAACGTGCAGCAGGGTCGACTTGCCCGAACCCGAGGGGCCCATGATGGCGACGAACTCGCCGATGCCGAGCTCGATGTCCACCCCGCGGACCGCCTCCACCGTGACCCCGTCGGCCCGGTAGACCTTCACCAGCTTGGACGTCCGCAGTAGTGACTGGGTTTCGGCGGGCCACGCTGGCGGCCCGGGCAAGCCTTTCTGCGCGCTCCTTCTCACACAAGTTCCTCCTGGCATCTCTCCAGCCAGTCGAGGTCGGCCTGCAGGTGCAGGATGGCGCCCTCGATCAGGAGCCGCGCTGGGGCGTCAGCCGGATCGGCTTCGGCTTGCAGCTCGGCCAGGTTACGCATTATGCCGAGATAATGCCTGCGCTGGGAGTTCATCAGCTCCATCCGGTCGGCGAGTCCTGCCATCGGGGCCAGGATGAGCTTGATGAAGAACTCGTCGCGGACCCGCGGCCCGTCGCTCGGCTCGCCGACCCAGGCGCGCAGCGCCTCCCGGCCCGCCGGGGTGAGCTCGTAGACCCGCTTGTTCGGCCGGGTGGTCTGCTCGACGTCCTCGCTGCGGACCAGACCGTCCTGCTCGAGGCGCTTCAGCGTGACGTAGATCTGCCCGATGTTCGGCGACGGATACGCCTGGCCGAAGGTCTGCTCAAGCGCGAGTTTCAGCTCGTAGCCGTGAGCCGGCTCCTTAGCGAGCAGGGCCAGCAGGGGCTGCCGCACGATCCCGTCACCTCCATGGGGCCGCAAGGACCCGCGCTCAGATTAACGCCGCGCATTACTCGTTGGTAAGGCCCAGCGACGTAGATAAAACCGTGACCAACGGATAACGCCGCAGGTGATTGCGGTTCCCGATGGCCTGTGACACGCTTCGCTCAGACGCCGCGAAACATATCTGAGTCGTTATGTGATGCTGTTGACATATACCTAACGGCCGTGCATAACATGCATGTACGAATCTTACATGGCCGTGAGGTATCTGGGCGGAGGCGGCATGAGGCGTGCGATACCCGGTATCGCGGTCCTTGCGGCGGGACTCCTATATCTCACTGGATGCACGGCGGGCGGTGCCCCGGCCGGAGCCACGGCCCCGTCAGCGGACGGGATCGGGCCGATCACCTTCGCCATCGGCAAGGACAACTCTGGCTGGCTGCAGGGCGTGATCACCGGCTGGAACGCCGACCATCCCGGCCAGAAGGTCACCCTGCTGCTGCTGCCCGAGGCGGCCAACGACCAGCTGGCCCAGCTGGTCGCCAACCTGCAGGCCAAGAGCGACCTGTACGACGTCATCGACATGGATGTCATCTGGACCGCCGAGTTCGCCTCGAACGGCTGGATCATCCCGCTGCCCCAGAGCCAGTTCCCGCTCGGCGACTTCCTCAAGCCGGCCGTCGACACCGCCATGTACCAGAACCGCCTGTACGCGGTGCCCGACTACAGCAACGCGGATCTCCTGTATTACCGCAAGGACATCCTGGCCAAGGCGGGCCAGCAGCCCCCCAGGACCTGGGCCCAGCTGCAGCGGCTCGCCAAGACCGTGGCGCCCGGGTACGGGCTCTACGGCTACGCCG
>Ga0335076_10005404_pt1 | contig 12916 bp, 14 predicted proteins | sample Lox_Sample_25_FD_206717 | JGI IMG/M metagenome (GOLD analysis project Ga0335076, IMG submission 206717) | Soil microbial communities from Loxahatchee National Wildlife Refuge, Florida, United States - Lox_Sample_2.5 | ecosystem: Environmental > Terrestrial > Soil > Wetlands | place: USA...
GACGTCATCGCCGCCTTCGCGCTCGATGAAGCCGTAGCCCTTCTCGTTGGAGAACCACTTAACGGTGCCCTCAGCCAACTGTCTTTCCTCCTTACACAACAACGACGGCCCGGGCACCGAGCCGCCGACCGATAATGAAGCAGCCGGAGTGTAGCTCAGGAAACCGGCTTGGCAAGTGGAATCCGGCGCGCCCGGGCCGCCGAGACGGTGTTCTGGAGCACCATCGCGATCGTCATCGGGCCGACCCCGCCGGGGACCGGCGTGATGAAGGCGGCCCGCTCGGCCGCGGCCGGGTCGACGTCGCCGAAGAGCCCGTCGTCGGTCCGGTTCATGCCGACGTCGATGACCGTCGCGCCCGGCTTGACCATGTCCGCGGTGACGACGTGGAGCTTTCCGACCGCGGCGACGAGGATGTCGGCTTCCAGGGTGTGCGCGGCCAGGTCGACGGTGCGCGAATGGCAGATGGTGACGGTCGCGTGCTCGCGGAGCAGGAGCTGCGCCATCGGCTTGCCGACGATGTTGGAGCGGCCCACGACGACGGCGTTCGCGCCCTTCACCGGGATCTCGTACTCGGCGAGCATCCGCATGATCCCCATCGGCGTGCCGGGGACGAGCGCCGGGCGGCCGAGGGCGAGGCGGCCGGCGTTCATCGGGTGGAGCCCGTCGATGTCCTTCGCCGGGTTGATCCGCTCGATCACGGCGTTCTCGTCGAGATGATCCGGCAGCGGCAGCTGGACGAGGAGCCCGTCCACGGTGTCGTCCTCATTGAGGTCGGCAATCACGGCGTAGAGGTCGTCCTCCGTCGTGTCGGCGGAGAGATGGTGGTCGAACGACTCGAAGCCGGCCTCGCGCGCGGCCTTGTGCTTGCCGCGGATGTAGATCTCGGAGGCCGGGTCCCCGCCGACGAGGACGGTGGCGAGCCCGACGTGGCCGAGCTCGGCGACGTCGGCGGCGACTTCCGCGCGCACCTTCGCCGCGAGCGCCTTGCCGTCGATCGTCGTCGCAGTCACGACGGTGAGCCTAGCGCCTGAGAGAATGCCCCCGTGAAGGGAAGGCTTCCACGCAAGAACGACCCGGCGTCGATCCGCGCGCGGCAGGAGGCGCTCGACCTCGACGGAGCGGTGACCGGCGTCGACCTCGAGCCGTTCGCCCGCGCGGCCGAGACCGTCACCGGGGTCGCGGTGATCCCCGTGTCGGTCGCGCAGCTGACCGTGTCGCTCGGCGAGTACGAGCTCTCCGGCGACGGCGAGGTCGTCGAGCGCGGCCGCGGCGCCGAGGAGGTCGTCGTCCCGCTCGCGCACACCGAGGGCGGGCTGACCGCCTCACTCCAGCGCGGCGCCAAGGCCGTCGCCGAGTCCGGCGGGTTCCGAACATACGTTGTCGCTGACCGAATCACCAGAGCATCCTGCTTCATCTGCAAGGACGCCGGCGACGCGCTCGCGCTCGCGCGCTGGATCGACGGCGAGGTCCCGGCGATGCGTGAGTTCCTCCGCGCCGCGGAGATCGCGGAGCTCTCCCGGCACGCCGTCCTCCGCGAGGCGAAGACCCACGTCGTCGGCCCGATGTGCCACGTCCTCTGGCGGTTCACGACCGGCGACGCCGTCGGGCCGAACATGATGACGCGCAACGCGTACGCGCTGAACATGGCGTACGTGCTGCCGCAGGCTCCGGTCGCGATCGAGCGGACGATGCTCGAGGCGAACATGGGCGGGGACAAGAAGCCGTCGTTCGAGTACTTCCAGTCCGGCCACGGGAAGACGGTGATCGCCGAGGCGACGCTCAGCGACGAGGCGATCCGCCGCGTCCTCCGCACGACGGCGGAGGATCTCGAGGCGCTCGCGTGGGCCGGGACGCACGGCGCCGTCGCGTCGGGGATGCAGTCCGTCGCGTTCACGCCGGCGTCGGCGATCGCCGCGGTCTTCGCCGCCACGGGGCAGGACATCGGCATGGTCGGGACGAGCTCGATGGCGCACGGAACCGGGCGGCGCGTCGCCGGCGGCATGCATGTCTCGATCCGCTTCCCCGGCCTCGAGGTCGGCACCGTCGGCGGCGGCACGACGCTCCCGACGCCGCGCGAGTGGCTCGCGCTGATGGGCTGTGCCGGCCCGGGCAAGGTCTACCGCTTCGCCCAGATCGTCGCCGCGGCGGCGCTCGCGCTCGAGATCAGCGCTTCGGCCGCGATGGCGACCGCAGGCTCGGAGAACTTCTTCCGCGCCCACTTCGAGCGCGGGGGACTCCGCTAGGGCAGAACGCGATGAGCTCGATCAACGACCCCGACGCAGTCCGCAGGGAGTACGCAGACGAGAAGCGCTATGCGGCGCGCATGGCGAAGCAGGAGACGGCGACCGGGCCCGACCCGTATGAGGTCGTCTTCGGTGCGGTGGCCGAGCAGGAGCCGCAGGAGGTGCTCGAGGTCGGGTGTGGGCGAGGGGAACTCGCGGAGCGAATGTCGCGCGAGCTGCGAGCGCATGTCGTCGCGCTCGATCAGTCCGCGCGCATGGTGGAGTTGACCGCCGCTCGAGGGGTCGAGGCGATCGTCGGCGACGTCGTGGACCTGCCGTTTCGCGACGGAAGCTTCGACTGTGCGGTTGCAGCGTGGATGCTCTACCACGCGTCCGACCTCGATCGGGCTCTCGTGGAGCTGCGGAGAGTGGTGAGGCCGAATGGATGCCTCGTTGCGGCGACGAGCAGTGAACGCAATCTCGCGGAGGTGTGGGAACTCGTCGGCGAGATCGGCGCTCCCGGTGGTGGGTTCACGGTCGAGAGTGCCGAGCCGGCTCTGCGGCGGCACTTCGGTCACGTCGAGCAGCGGGATGTGTTCGGCACGGTCACGTTCCCTACGCGGGAGGCGGCTCACAGCTACATCGCCAACACGCGCACGGCCGAGACGGCCGACCGCTTGCCAGAACTCGACACGCCGCTCGTGGTGTCCAGACACGTCGCAATCTTCGTCTGCGCTCGCTGAGCCGACGAAGCTGCGAGCAAGACGTATTGGGGCCTGGCCCCGGCCTGTGGAAAAGGTGGCGCCCCGCCCGCAGGTCAGAACGGAAGGGCGACTTCGCTGACGTCGAGCCCGAGGCTGTTCGCGAGCCGGACGCCGTGGTGTAGCTCCGTCTTCAGCCGCTCGCGGTCGCGCGCCTCCATCAGCTGGCCGATCATCTCGCGCGCCTTCGGCCGCCAGAGGACGTGCGCCGCGAACTCCGGCAGCATCCGGTTCGCCGCGTCGATCAGCGTCGAGCGCACCTTCGGCGACGCGTGCACGAGCAGCACCCGCTCGTACGCCATCCCGGCGCCGTGGTGGATCCCGTCGTCGATCGCCAGCCGGTTGCAGAGATCCTCGAGCACCGTCCCGCGCGACGACCGCGCGATCAGCCGGAAGCGCGGGATGATCAGCCGCTCGAAGAAGACCTGCATGAGGAAGACCTTCTCCTCGAGCGAATCCGCCTCGAGGAACATGTGGCCGAGCGTGTCGAGGTGCGGATCGCGCTCCCCCTCGCCGCCGACCTGGCCGATCAGCTTCAGCCACGCCTCGGTGTGGCGCGACTCGTCCTGCACCATCGTCGAGTAGTAGAGCTTCGCCTCCGGGTCCGGCGCGGTGTTGAGCAGCTGCGCCGACATCTCCACCGCGAGCATGTCTGCCTGGAGCTGCTGCATCACGACCGAGCGCCAGACGTCGAGCCGGCGCGCGCGGCGCGCGGGCGAGCCCTTGCCCTCCGGCACGGGCGGGAGGTCGCCCCACGGGAGGTCGCGCACCATCCATTCCTGGTGCTTCGCGAGGTGGTAGAAGCGGAGGACGCCCGCGTACGCACTGCGGTCCTCGCCCGACTCCACCTCGGCGGGCAGCGGCTCGGCGCTCATCGCGCAGAGGTTAACGTCCCCGTGGTACGAATCGGCGGTGATCGCGCTCGTCTTCAGCTACGAGGTGCGGGACGCGGCCGAGTTCGAGCGGGTCTACGGGCCGGACGGGGAGTGGGCCGAGTTCTTCCGCCGGGGGCAGGGGTACATCGGCACCGAGCTGCTCCGGGACGTCGAGGTTCCCGGCCGTTACCTCGTCGTCGACCGCTGGGAGACGGCGGACGCGTACAACGAGTTCACGGCGGCGCACCGCGACGAGTACATGCGCCGCGTGGACGAGACCCGGTTCCGCTACGAGCACGAGCTGCGGTTCGGGACCTTCGAGAACGTCTGGCACGGATGACGCCGCGGATCCCGCCGCACCACGACCCGGGCTGCTGGGGCTGCGGGGACGCGCCGGGCGGGCTCCGCATGCCGCTGCCGGCGGTCGAGGGCGCGACGGAGTACGAGGCGTATCTCACCTTCGACGAGCGGCACCAGGGCGGCCCGGGGCTCGTGCACGGCGGGTTCGTGGCGGCCGTGCTCGACGAGGCGTGCGGACTGCTCGCGACCTGGTACCGCTTCCCGGCGGTGACCGGCCGGATCTTCGTCCGCTACCGGCGGCCCGTCCCGATCAACACGGAGCTGCTCGTCCGCGCCGAGCTCGAGAACGAGCGTGGCCGCCGGATGCACGTCCGCGGCGAGCTCGGGGACGGGACCGAGGTCCTCGCCGAGGCCCGCGGCGCCTTCGTCCACGTCCCGTTCGAGCACTTCCTCGCCACGCCGGAGGGCCGCGCCGCGGCCGAGCGCTGGCGCTCGCCCTCGAACGAGGGATAGCGCTCCGCCCCCTCCCCTGCCGATGACGGACCCGGGTAGATCCGGACCTGCGGCACCGGGAGGGATGTCGCATGGTCATGAGGGTTCTCGTCGTCGCAGCACTCGCCGTCGCGCTGATGATCGGCGTGAAGGACGGCAAGCTGCTGCGCACCGCCGGGCTCACCGGCACGTGCCTCGTCACGCAGACGTACTCGGACGGCACGCAGCTCGAGTCGTGCCGCGCCGGCAAGCTGCAGGGCCAGCCGGACCTGTCGACCGACGGCTGCCGCCAGGTCGGCCAGTCGGGGCCGTACGTCTACTGGCGCTGCCCGGCCGCCGTGGCCTCGCAGGCAGGAGGACGCTGAGCCGCTAGCAGATCCTCGGGAGCGGATCGCCGACGAGCATGTCGACGATCCGGCTCCCGCCGAACGGCGTGTCGACGAGGACGAGGGGATCCTCGTCGGCGCGGATCTCGCCGATCACCGCGGCGCCGGCGCCGAGCGGATGGGAGCGGAGCGTGGCCAGCGCGGTGTCCGCCGAGCCGGGTGACACGACCGCGACGAGCTTCCCCTCGTTGGCGACGTAGAGCGGGTCGATCCCGAGGATCTCGCAGGCCGCGCGGACGTCGTCGCGGACCGGGATCGCGGTCTCGTCGAGGACGACCGTCGCACCCGCGCCCGCGGCCAGCTCGTTCAGCGTCGTGGCGAGACCGCCGCGCGTCGGGTCGCGCATCCAGCGCAGCTCCGGCCCGAGCGCGCAGAGCGCCGCGGTCAGCCCGTTCAGCGGCGCCGTGTCGCTCTCGACGTCGAGCTCCAGCTCGAGGTTGCCGCGCGCGAGCATCACGGCGATCCCGTGCTCGGCGATGCCGCCGGAGACGAGCACCCGGTCGCCCGGGCGGACCCGCCCGACGCCGAGGACGGCCCTGAGGTCGAGCAATCCGATCCCGGCGGTCGTCACGTAGAGACCGTCGGCAGCGCCGCGCTCGACGACCTTCGTGTCGCCGGCCGCCACGGAGACACCCGCGCCGAGCGCGGCGCGCGCCATCGAGGCCGCCAGGGCGCGCAGCTCGTCGAGCGGGAAGCCCTCCTCGATCACGAACCCGGCGCTGAGCGCGACCGGGACCGCGCCGGAGACGGCGAGGTCGTTGACCGTTCCGTTGACGGCGAGCTCGCCGATGTCGCCGCCGGGGAAGCGCAGCGGGCGCACGACGTACGAGTCGGTCGTGAACGCGAGCCGGGTGCCGTTCGCCGCGACGAGCGCCGCGTCCCCGAGCGGCTCCAGCATCGGGTTGCGCAGCTCCTCGAGGAACAGCCCCTCGACGAGCCGGCGCGACGCCTTGCCGCCGGCGCCGTCCGCGAGCGTGACCACCTCGCCGCTCATACCGGCATCTTGTCGCGTGCGAGGTGCCGCCCGTACGCGTAGTACGCGGCGCACGCGCCCTCGCTCGAGACCATGCACGTGCCGAGCGGCCGCTCGGGCGTGCACGCCGTGCCGAAGACGCCGCAGTCGACCGGCTTCGCGAGCCCGCGGAGGACGTCGCCGCAGCGGCACGCCTTCGGATCCTCGATCCGCGCGCCGGGAACCGCGAAGCGCCGCTCCGCGTCCCAGTCCGCGTACGCGTCAGCGATGCGGAGCCCGCTGCGGGGGATCGCGCCCAGACCGCGCCACTCGAAGTCGTGGCGGACGGCGAAGACCTCGTCGAGCGCGGCGAGCGCGCGCGGGTTTCCCTCGTCGCGGACGACGCGGCCGTACGCGTTCTCGACCTCAGCGCGGCCGTCGCGGAGCTGGCGGAGGAGCATCGCCACGGCCCGGAGGATGTCCGTCGGCTCGAAGCCGGCGACGACGACCGGGCGCGCGTACTCGCTGCAGACGAAGTCGTACGGCCGCGTCCCGATCACCGTCGAGACGTGTCCGGGTCCGACGAAGCCGTCGATCTCCGTGTCGGGCGAGTCGAGGATCGCGCGCAGCGCCGGGCCGATGAGGACGTGGTTGCAGAAGACGGAGAAGTTGCCGACGCCGAGCTCGCGCGCGCGCTGCAGCGTGAGCGCGGTCGCTGGCGCGGTCGTCTCGAAGCCGACGCCGAAGAAGACGACCTCGCGCTCCGGCTCGCGCTGCGCGATGCCGAGTGCGTCGAGCGGCGAGTACACGGTGCGCACGTCGGCGCCGCGGGCCTTCGCCTCGAGCAGCGAGCGGCGGCGCCCACCCGGCACGCGGAGCATGTCGCCGAAGCTCGCGAAGGTCACCTCCGGCCGCTCGGCGATCGAGATCCCGTCGTCGACGCGGCCCATCGGGATCACGCAGACGGGGCAGCCGGGCCCGTGGACGAGCTCGACCTCGCCGGGGAGCAGCGCCTCGAGCCCGTGCCGGTAGATCGCGTGCGTGTGCCCGCCGCAGACCTCCATCAGCTTCACGCGGCGCCCCGGCTCGACGAGCCCGCGCAGCTCCGCGGCGATCGCGCGCACGGCCTCGGCGTCCCGGTACTCGTCGACGTACCTCACACCGCCTGCCCCGCAAGTTGCAGTCTGTTACAAGCGACGGGAACCGGCTCTGTCACGGCGCCTCCCCGGCAAGTTGCAGACTGTTACTTGGCTCGGGTTGGGAGGCGTCGAGCTCCGCGGCGATCGCCTCGCCCAACAGCTCGAGCGTGGCGCGGGCCTCGTCCTCGTCGATGCGGGCGAGCGCGAAGCCGACGTGGACGAGCACCCAGTCGCCGGGCTCGGCGTCCGGCGTGAACGCGACGTTGACGGTGCGGCGGACGCCGGTGAAGTCGACGCGGGCGAGGTCGCTGTCGACCCGCTCGAGGATCTGGCCGGGTACGCCTAGGCACATGCGAGCCTCCTCGCCGCCACGGCCGCCTGGCCGTAGCTGACGCCGCCGTCGTTCGGCGGCACGAGCCGATGCTCGAGCACGCGGAAGCCGTGCTCCTCGAGGCGCGCGCGCGTCGACGCCGCGAGCCGCCGGTTCTGGAACGACCCGCCGGAGAGGACGGCAGTGCGCAGGCCGCCCGCGCGCGCATATGCCGCGGCGGCCGCGGACGCGGAGATCGTCTCGTGGAACCCCGCTGCGATCTCCGCGCGCGGCCGCCCGGCCGCAAGCTCGTCGGCAACGCGCGCGACGAGTGCGGTCGTCTCGCCGAAGCGCCACGACCACGGCTGCGCCTCGACGAACCCCGCGAGCTGCTCGAGCTCGATTGCCGCCTGCCCCTCGTACGTGACGCGCTCGCGCACGCCGAGCACGGCGGCGGCGGCGTCGAACAGCCGGCCCATTCCGGACGAGAGCGGCGCGTTCACGGCGAGGCTCGCGCGGACGGTCTCCCACGCAGGCCACGGCACGGGGAGCCCGGCGCGCTCGAGGTGCATCGCCGCGACGCGCCACGGCTCGCGCACCGCCGCCTCGCCGCCCGGAAGCGGCGTCGGCGCGAGCCACGCGAGGCGCTCGAACGAGTCGAGATCCGCCTCCAGGAGCTCGCCGCCCCACAGCGTCCCGTCGGTGCCGTAGCCGGTGCCGTCGAAGACGAGCGCGAGCGCCGGGCCCTCCTCGCCGTGCTCGGCGAGGCACGCGGCGGCGTGCGCGTGATGGTGCTGCACCTCGACGAGCGGCAGGCCCTGCTCGTGCGCCCACTTCGTCGACAGGTACTCGGGATGGAGGTCGCAGGCGACGGCGGCCGGCTCGACCGCGAGCATCTCGAGATAGAGCCGCAGGTCGTCGCGGAACGCGCGGTACGACGGCTCCGAGTCGAGGTCGCCGAGGTGCGCGGAGAGGAACGCCTCGCCGCCGCGCGCGACGCAGAACGTCGACTTCAGCTCGGCGCCGGCGGCGACGAACGGCTGCGCCTCGACCGGGAGCGGCAGCGGCGCGGGCGCATAGCCGCGCGAGCGGCGGAGCACGACGCCGCGGCGGACGACCGAGTCCTCGCAGCGGCGGTAGATGCGGCGGTCGTGCGAGAGGGACGCGTCCGCGATCCCGGCGAGCCGGCGGTGCGCCTCGTCGTCGTCGAACGCGATCGGCTCGTCGCTGAGGTTCCCGCTCGTCAGCACGAACGGTCGCTGCAGGTCGTGCCAGAGCAGATGGTGCAGCGGCGTGTACGGGAGCATCACGCCGAGCCATGGCGACGCGGGCGCGACGGAGTCGGCGACGCGCGCGCCCCAGAGGCGCCGCAGCAGCACGATCGGGCGCGCCGGCGAGCGCAGCAGCTCCCACTCGTCCGCGTCGACGGCGCAGAGCGCCGCCGGATCGCCGGTCATCAGGGCGAACGGCTTCTCCTCGCGGTGCTTCCGCGCGCGCAGGCGCGCGACCGCCCGCTCGTCCTGCGCGTCGCACGCGAGGTGGTAGCCGCCGAGCCCCTTCACGGCGAGGATCCCGCCGTCGCAGAGGACGGCGACGGCGTCGGCGAGCCGCATCGACAGCTGCGGCCCGCACACGGGGCACGCGATCGGCTCGGCGTGGAAGCGGCGGTCGGCGGGGTCCTCGTACTCGCGGCGGCAGTCGTCGCAGAGCTCGAACGACGCCATCGTCGTCCGTGCGCGGTCGTACGGCACCGACTCGACGATCGTCAGGCGCGGCCCGCACTGGGTGCAGTTGACGAACGGGTAGCGGAAGCGGCGGTCGCCCGGGTCGAACAGCTCGCGGAGGCAGTCGTCGCACGTCGCCACGTCGGGCGGGACGACCGCCGCGGTCGCAACGGCGCCGCCGGCGCTCGCACGGATCGCGAACTCGTGCTCGCCCCGCGGCGCGACCGCCTCGGCGACGAGCGAGTCGACGCGCGCGAGCCCCGGCGCCGCGCCGACGAGATCCATGGCGAACGAGTCGAGCACGGGCACGGGGCCCTCGGCCTCGATGACGACGCCCTCGCCGTCGTTGAGGACGAAGCCGCCGAGTCCCCGGGCCGACGCGATCCGGTGCACGAACGGTCTGAATCCCACGCCTTGCACGACTCCGCGGGCCCGGTAGCGGCGGCGCTCCACGCTGCTCACGGTCACGCTCCAAGCGTCACAAGGCCCGCTTGCGGCCGCATCGGCGGAAGCACGGCCCGCCGCGCGGGAAACCCGCAGGGCGATCCAGCGGCCATACCGATGCAGCCGCTCCGCCCGCGCGGAAGTGTTGAGAGCGGAAGGAGGCCTGGTGCCGAGCAAGGGCACAAGCGAGCCTGCGGTCCTTGCCGCGGAAGACTTCGACGCGCTCCTCGACGCGTTGCGCGACGAGGGCTACCGGGTCGTCGGCCCGACGGTGCGAGACGGCGCGATCGTCTACGCCGAGCTCGGCTCGGCCTCCGCCCTCCCCGCCGGCTGGACGGACGAGCAGGCGCCCGCCTCGTACCGGCTCGCGCGCCGCAACGACGAGGCGCTCTTCGGCTACGCGGTCGGGCCGCACTCGTGGAAGCAGGAGCTGCTCCCGCCGCGGGTCAAGCTCTGGCAGGCGAGCCGCAACGGCACGCTCGCGGTCGAGGAGGAGCCGATCGCCTCGGAGCCGACCGCGTTCGTCGGCGTCCGCCCGTGCGAGCTCGCCGCGATCGCGATCCAGGACACGGTCTTCCTCGGCGGGCGCTTCCAGGACCGCGACTACGCCGCGCGGCGGTCCGACGTCTTCATCGTCGCCGTCGACTGCGGCGACCCCTCCTCCCTCTGCTTCTGCACGTCGGTGGCCGGCGGTCCCGGCGCCCGCGACGGCTTCGACCTCGCGCTGACGGAGCTGCTGGACGGCGGCCACCGCTTCCTGGTCCGCGCCGGCTCCCCCTCCGGCGAGGCCCTGCTCGCAAAGCTGCCGGTTACCCCGACAACCGCCACCGACGTGGAGGCGTCGTGCGAGGTAGTCGCGCGTGCCGCGCGCGACATGGACGGCCGCTTCGACTCGACCGACGTCCACGACGTGCTGCTCCGCAATCTCGAGGCCGACCGCTGGGACGAGGTCGCCGCGCGCTGTCTCGGCTGCGGCAACTGCACCCTCGTCTGCCCCACCTGCTTCTGCACGCACGTCGAGGACGCGAGCGCGCTGGACGGCTCGACCGCCGAGCGCACCCGCGTCTGGGACACGTGCTTCTCGCTCCAGTACGCCGAGATGCACGGCGGCAACACGCGCCCGACGACCCGCGCCCGCTACCGCCAGTGGCTCACGCACAAGCTCGCGACGTGGGAGGACCAGTTCGGCTCGCTCGGCTGCGTCGGCTGCGGCCGCTGCATCGCCTGGTGCCCCGTCGGGATCGATATCCGGGAGGAAGTGCGCGCGATCCGCGCGGAGGAGGAACAGCATGAGCTTGCGCACGCTTGACGCCGTCATCGTCGAGAGTCCCGTCTTCAAGGACCTCCCTCACGACCAGCTCGAGCTGATCGCCGGCTGCGCCCAGAATGCCGTCTTCGACCCCGGCGACCGGCTCTTCCGCGAGGGCGACCAGTCCGACACCTTCTTCCTCATCCGGCACGGGATCGTCGCGCTCGACACGTACGTCCCGAACCGCGGCCAGCTCACGATCGACACGGTCGGCCCCGGTGAGATCGTCGGCTGGTCCTGGCTCGTGCCGCCCTACCGCTGGCACTTCACCGGGCGCGCGGTGGAGCAGGTGCGGGCCGTGCAGTTCGACGGAGCCTGCCTCCGCGGCAAGTGCGACGACGACACCGCGCTCGGCTACGCGCTGCTCACCCGCTTCGCGCAGATGCTCGTCGATCGCCTCCAGGCCACCCGCATCCAGCTGATGGACGTCTATGGCGACCGTCACGACTGAGCCGACAGCCGTCCTCCGCGGCTCGATGACGCCGCTGCCGTACCGCGTCGTGCGGAAACGGCGGGAGAACCACGACAACTGGACGCTCGAGCTCGAGCCGGTCGCGGACGCGATCGACCCGATCGCGCCCGGCCAGTTCACGATGCTCTACGCGTTCGGCGTCGGCGAGGTGCCGATCTCGACGAGCGGCGACCTCGAGACGGCCGGGACGACGCTCGTGCACACGATCCGCGCCGTCGGAGCCGTCACGAAGGCGCTCTGCGCCGCGGGCGCCGGCGACGTGCTCGGCGTGCGCGGCCCGTTCGGCAACACGTGGCCGATCGAGGCGGCGCACGGGCGCGACCTCGTGCTCGTCGGCGGCGGCGTCGGCCTCCCGCCCCTGCGCCCCGCGATCTACCACGCGCTCGCGCACCGCGCCCACTTCGGCAAGATCGTCGTCCTCTACGGCGGCCGCACGCCGGAGGACCTGTTGTTCCGCAAGGAGCTCGCACGCTGGCGCAGCCGCCTCGACACCGCGGTCGAGGTCTCGGTCGACTCGGCCGGCCCCGACTGGAGCGGCAACGTCGGCGTCGTCACGAAGCTGATCCCGGGCGCCCCGTTCGACCCGGACGACGCGGTCGCGTTCGTCGTCGGGCCGGAGATCATGATGCGGTTCACCGCGCACGCGCTCATCGACCGCGGGCTCCCACCCGAGCGGATCTGGATCTCGATGGAGCGGACGATGCGCTGCGGCGTCGGGCTCTGCGGGCACTGCCAGCTCGGGCCGACGCTGATCTGCCGCGACGGCCCGGTCTACCGCTGGGACGAGCTCGAGCCGCTGCTGGGGGTGCCGGAGCTGTGAGCACGAACGGGAAGCGTCCGCAGAAGAAAGCTGCGGCGACGCCGAAGAAGCCGCGGCTCTCCGTCTGGAAGTTCTCCTCGTGCGACGGCTGCCAGCTCTCGCTCCTCGACTGCGAGGACGAGCTGCTCGAGGTGACCGGCGCCGTCGAGATCGCGTACTTCCTCGAGGCGACGAGCGCGACCGCGAAGGGCCCGTACGACCTGACGCTCGTCGAGGGCTCGATCACGACGCCGCACGACGCCGAGCGGATCCACGAGATCCGCCGCATGTCGAAGTTCCTCGTCTCGATCGGCGCCTGTGCGACGACCGGCGGGATCCAGGCGCTGCGGAACTTCGCGCAGGTCGGCGACTTCGTCTCCGCGGTGTACGCGAGCCCCCACTACATCTCGACGCTGCGCAACTCGACCGCGATCGCCGACCACGTCCACGTCGACTTCGAGCTCCAGGGCTGCCCGATCAACAAGCACCAGCTGCTCGAGGTCGTCGGCGCATTCCTCGCCGGCCGCCGGCCGAACACGCCCGCGTACAGCGTCTGCGTCGAGTGCAAGCGCGCGGGCATCCCGTGCGTGATGGTCGCGAAGGGCGTCCACTGCCTCGGTCCGGTCACGCACGCCGGCTGCGGCGCGCTCTGCCCGCTCTACGCGCGCGGCTGCTTCGGCTGCTTCGGCCCGAAGGAGCAGCCGAACACCGAGGCGCTCGCCGCGCACTGG
>Ga0335076_10005405_pt1 | contig 12916 bp, 7 predicted proteins | sample Lox_Sample_25_FD_206717 | JGI IMG/M metagenome (GOLD analysis project Ga0335076, IMG submission 206717) | Soil microbial communities from Loxahatchee National Wildlife Refuge, Florida, United States - Lox_Sample_2.5 | ecosystem: Environmental > Terrestrial > Soil > Wetlands | place: USA: Florida...
TCCACGAACATTCCGAACTTGGTGACGCTCACGATCAGGCCGTCGAAGTCTTCGCCCACCCGGTCCTGCATGAATTTGACCTTCTTCCATTCCATCAGTTCGCGCTCAGCGTCGTCGGCGCGGCGCGCGGACTGGCTGGATTCCTCGGCGATGTCGTGAAGTTCTTCCATGGGGATCGGGCCGCGCAGCGGTTCGAGCGATTCCTGGCGCTTGGCGTGGTCTCTACGCTTGGACCAGGGGGTGACTGCCGATTCGTCTTCCTGGACGGTGGGCGGGCGGGACGTCCCCTTGACCGCCGCCGAGACGCCGGCGTTACTCGGTGGCTGCAGCGCCTCTTTCAATATTCGGTGAACGATCAGGTCTGGATAGCGGCGGATCGGGGAGGTGAAGTGCGTGTAGGTGGGCGAGGCCAGGGCGAAGTGGCCGAGGTTTTCCTCGGAGTAGCGGGCCTGCTTGAGCGAGCGCAGCATCAGGTAGGAAAGAATTCTTTCCTCGGGTTTGCCGGCGATCTTGGCGGCCAGTTTCTGATACATACGGGGCGTGATGTGGACTTCCTTGGGAATTTCGATCTCTCGCGGCTTCTTGCCGCTGCCGTAACTGGCGCGGCGGTCGGTTTTGAACTGCATGCGCTGGATCGGGAGCGGGCCGACTCCCAGGGAATATCCGAACGTGGCAGCGATGACCTCGAAGTCGTAAACCCGCTTGGCATCGGGCTTTTCGTGGACCCGGTAGAGCGAGGCAATGCGCCGGTTTTCGAGATGCTGGGCCACGCACTCGTTGGCCGAGAGCATGAATTCCTCGATGATGCGGTTGGCGACGTTTCTCTCCGAGCGAGTGATGCTCTTCATCAAGCCGAATTCGTCGAATTCGATGACCGGCTCGGGCAAATCGAAGTCGATCGAGCCGCGGCGCTCGCGTTTGCGGTTCAGGATCATGGCGAGATCGCGCATCAGCTCGAAGAGATCAACCAGGCTGGCGTAACGCTTGCGGGCAGCGTCATCGCCTTCGAGCACCGCGTTGACGGCGGTGTAAGTCATGCGCTCGGCGGAGCGGATGACCCCGTCCGAGAGCTCGTAGCCGGCAATTTCTCCGCTGTGATCGATTTCCATCACGCAGGACATCACCAGCCGGTCCAGGTGCGGGCGCAGGCTGCAGATGTCGGTGGAAAGCTCCAGCGGGAGCATGGGAACGGCGCGATCCGGGAAGTAGACGCTGGTGCCGCGCAGGCGAGCTTCCTGATCGAGTGCGGAGCCCTCGGTCACGTAGTGAGCGACGTCGGCGATGTGGACTTGCAACTCGAAGTTGCCGTTCTCCAGCCTGCGGACCGTAACCGCGTCATCGAAATCGCGGGCAGTCTCACCGTCGATCGTGACGATGGGGAGATGCCGAAAATCGCGGCGGCGGCGCAGTTCGTGAGCGGGAATTACAGTTTCCGCCGATTGGGCTTCCTCCAGAACTTCGGCGGGAAAATGATGCGGCAGATGAAATTTGCGGATAATGATCTCGACGTCGACCCCGAAGTCGTCCTCATAGCCCAGGATCTCGACGACACGGCCGCGCGGATTCTGGGTAGCGCTCGGCCAGTCGGTGATCTCTACATCCACCACCACGTTTTCCAGATTGTCCCAGCTCTTGCGCCGCGCTTCGTCGCCCAGGACCCGGTGGCGGGATTTCTCACGGCCGGCTTTGGCTTTGCGCTCTGCGGTGGAAGACTCAACCCCGGAGCTGGCTTCGGGATACTCCATGCCTTGGGGAATGACGATTTCCTGCGCCACTTTCTCGTCGATGGGTGTGACGTAGTGATTGCGGCTTCCATAATGAAATTTGCCGACTACGGTGCGGTGAGCGCGATTGACCGGGCGCACGATGCGGCCTTCGGCGCGGCCGTCGGGACGGATGGTGCCGACCTCCACGAGCACGCGGTCTCCGTGCATGGCGGAGCCGACCGCGGGCGGAGGTATAAAAATGTCCCCGCTCAGCTTGGATTTCAGACGTTCGTCAAGCGAGTCCGGATCGGGGATGACGAAGCCAAAACCGTCGCGATGCATGCTGAGGCGGCCGGTTACCAGATTGCGTCCGGCAGCCGCCTGTGGGATGGCGAAGCGGTCGGAATCAAGCTGCGCCAGTTGACCGCTGCCTGCCAGTTTTTTCAGCCGCTCGGCTAAATCGCGGCGGGCCTCTCCATGAAGGCCAAGTTCACGCACCAGTTGCTTGAAGCCGGCTGTGTGCCTGGGCTGCCGGGCGATCTTTTTCAGGATGATGGAATCGGAGAGCATGCAGATCCAGACATCGGGCCGTCAGTCCTCGCACCTCAGGCTGAGCCGCTGGCTCCTACAATACTCGAAAGCCGGTCCGGCATGTGGGTACTTCCAGAACTCAGCGGCCGAGGTGGGGAAGGTATTTTTCGCGGAAAACGTTGCGGTGATGCAGTTCGTGTCCAGCGAGAATGTAGGCCACGGCTCGAACCGTAACTTCGGATTGATTGGCGGTTCCCCGGCGCATCCAGGCGCTGCTGTCGAGGTGGCGAAAAAGATCGAGGCTGGCGGCGCGGACATGACTGAACTCTTCCAGCAATTCGGGCAGAGGAATGCCGCCGAACGGGCCGTAGCTCACGTAGTCGTCCTGCTCGAAACCCTCCATGGGTGTCTTGTCATTACGCGCGATCCGGAGGGCCCGGTAGGTAAAGACACGTTCGGTGTCGATCATGTGGCCGAGCATCTGCTTGACGCTCCACTTGCCCGGAGCATAGCGGAAGTTGCCCTGATCTTCATTCAGAGGAGAGAATAGGGTTATGGTTTCGGGAAGCTGTTGCCGGAGCGTCGCCAGGATGTCGCTGCTGTTTACCAGAGACGTATACCGGCTGTAGTACGGGGCGTGTTCGCTGGCGTCGGGCGTGCAATTGGCGGGTGCATTCATAAGTGAGGTCTTCTATAACTGCTCAGTAGATGTTTTCGGGAATGGAAACGGTGCAGGTATTGTAAGGTTCGCGCCGGGGCAGTCATTGGGGAACGGAATGCATGCGGGGTTTCGCGATTGCATCACCGGAGCGGCAGCGAAAATCGCGGCCAATTGCAATTTCCACAAGACCTTGGACCGGTACGCGGAGTAGAATGCGCTGGTCAGCAAATTGCGCGTTTGCACGTTACCCCATCCTAGGAAAGGATTTTTTGCATTATGTGGAAGCCCACAAATCAGCCTACGACTCCTGGCCGGCCGGGTGAGCCGGAACGTCCTGCTATGCCAACACCGATGACGCCCAGTGCGAGTGAACCCGCAGCCGCTCCGCGTCCGGTTGCGACCACCACGGCGGACCAGGCCACTATCGGCAAATCGCTGGTGATCAAGGGCGAGGTGACAGGTTCGGAGTCGCTCTACATCGACGGCCGGGTGGAAGGGTCCATCAATCTGGCGGGAAACCGTGTCACCGTAGGCCGCAACGGCGTGGTTTCGGCCAACATCAACGCGCGCGAGATCGTGGTACTAGGCAAGGTCCGTGGCAACCTGACCGCCAGCGACCGGGTGGATATCCGCAGCGACGGATCGCTCACCGGCGACGTGGTAGCTGCCCGCATCTCGATTGAAGATGGTGCGTACTTCAAGGGCGGCATCGACATTCGCAAGGCGGGGCAGAAGGCCAACGGCGAGGAAGCCAAGCCGGCGACCGCCCCCACTTCCGAGCCGGCGACGGCTACGGCAGCGCGGGCGTAACCAGTGCACCTCGCACGTCTCTCTGACCCGCGGGTCAGGCCTTGGACGTCAGCCCTGGGCTAACGCTCCGGTCTGGGTCGCGACGGAAGTTGTCGCCTCCAGGTTTGCGGTCTTAAGATGAAATCACGGCGGACATGCAAATGTCCGCCGTTCGTGTTTCCCGTCCCGGACTCAGGGAAGGTCGGATGGCTGAGGTCCGAGGTCTGACGTCTGACGCCGGCTCTTACGGCGCAGATCCTGTGGCAGCTGAGAACCGGTGAGCCACAATCCGGTGGCCACGGCTGCCGCCCAGGTGACGAACGCCAATCCCAGCGCATAGAGATCTGTGGCGTGACGTCCGTCCAACGGAATCTCGCGTCCCACGTAGTAGCTCAAGACGCCTGCCCCAAAGGCGGTGACGCCGGCTTTGCCGAGTTCCACCCATTGAAATTCGTTGGAGCGCACCAGCCGGCGGTGATGCAGCAGCAATGCCAACGCGATCGTGTTGGCGATGATGCCGATGTCGGACGCCAACGCCAATCCCACTGCCGAAAATGCGTGCCAGAGGGCGGAGTACACGGGAATCGACGCCGCCGTGATCAGGGTGCTGGCGATCATGGGTGTGAGCGTGTTTCCAGCAGCGTAAAACGCGCGGGCATACAGTCCCTGCGCTGCCCAGAAGGCGAGGGAAAAAGAGAATATGAAGAAGTAAGCGGCCGTCTGCCGGGAGTCAGAAAACAGAAAGCGGCCACGGCGGTACACCAGGTCAATCAGGGGCAGAGCGGTTGCCATCATGAAGCTGGTTGCCAGCAGAGACGCGGCCACGATGCGGTAGACCGAGGCATTGACCGTGGCCGCAAACTCGCGCAATCGCTTTTCTCCGAAGAGTCGGGCGAAGAACGGCAGCGAGGCCTGGCCGGTGGCTTGTCCGAGCACGGCGATGGGGACCGCGAACAGGCGCTTGGCGTAGTTCAAACGGGCGATATCGCCGACGCCGCCGGAGGCGAAGTAGCGCAAGATCCAATCGTCGGCGGTGACCAGCGAGACGCCGAGCATGAGCGGAATCGACAGCCGCACCCACTCGCGAAACGCCGGATTCCGTACATCGAACGAAATGCGGTAGCCGGTTCCGACCCGGACCGCGCCGATAGCATTGATCAGGAACGGCCCCACAAAACTTCCCACTAGGGCGCCCCAGGCCAGCGAGGCGATTCCGAACCGGCGCGACAGCAGGACGCCGCCCAGAATAATGAAGACGTTGTACAGCAGAGGCCCGAAGGCGGGAAACAGAAACAGGCGGCGCGACAGCAGCACCGCGGAAACCACTCCACCGACATAAAAAAAGATCTGCGCGGGAAGCAGGATGCGGGTCAAATGCACGCAGAGTTCCAGTTGCGGCGGGCTGAACCCGCTGAACCAGTGGCGCTCGATCTGCGGGGTGAAGATTTCCGCCAGGATCACGCCAATTCCCATTACCGCGGTCATGACGGTGATGATGATCGAGAAGGTTTTCTGGGCCTCGTGCTCCTTCTTTTCCGCCACAAAGCGGGTATAGATGGCAATGAAGGTGATCGAGGCTGTGCCCCCGGCAACCAGGTAATTCAGCCAGTCAGGGATGGTGAAGCCGGCAACGTAGGCGTCGGTCTGAGGGCCGGCGCCGAAGGCGTAGGCGATATACATCTCGCGCACGTAGCCGATGACGCGCGAAAGCATGACGGCCACCGCCAGCAGCACGGTCGCGGAGAAGGCGCTGTGCTCGTGCGAAGGCCGCAGCAGGCGCAGGTAGCGGCCGAGCCCGCCGGCAGGTCGGGTCGAAGCAGCGTCGGAAGTTCCGGGCACGGTGAGCCGATTCTACACGGGCGGCAGCGAGCCGGGGTTTTCACCGGATGTACGTTGGCGCCTTTTTTGACACGCGGATTCGGCGCGCCGGATAATCCAAGCGTGACTCACCACCCGGCGGTTCAAACTCCGGTTCGCTCCGCGGTTTTTCGGCGTTCTTTCCGCAAGAAATTTCCGTCCGCGGTGCGCGGCGAAGGCGTGTATGTGTGGGATGCGGACGGCCAACGCTACCTGGATTTCTCCGGCTCTGCCATCGTGAATTTCATTGGACATGGCGTCCCGGAGATTTCGGCTGCCATGGCGGAGCAGGCGCGGCATCTGGAGTTCGTTCACACCAGCCAGTTCACGACGCCCGTTGCTGAAGAGTACGCGCAGGAGTTGCTCGATTTTGCGGGTGACCACTTCCGCGGGGGAAGCGTTTATTTCACCTGCGGCGGTTCCGAGTCGATTGAAACCGCTTTGAAGCTGGCGCGGCAGTTTCAATTGGAAGCCGGACAGGCTAAGCGCTTTCAGGTGCTGAGCCGGGCACAGGGGTATCACGGATCCACGCTCGGGGCGCTGGCGGTATCGGGTAACAAACGCCGGCGCGAGATTTATCTTCCCATGGTGCGGGAGTTTGAGCACGTAGCCATGCCCTACTGCTACCGCTGCAGCTTTGACTGTGCTGACGGTTGCCGCAACTGCGGGCAACAATACGCTGCGGAAGTGGAGCGAGCGATTGAAACCGCGCAGGGTCAGGCCGCCGGGTTCATTCTCGAGCCGATGAGCGGAGCTACCCTCGGCGCCGTAGTTCCTCCGGATGGATACCTGCAGGCCGTTGCCGACATTTGCCGCAAGCATGGCGTGCTGCTGATCGCCGACGAGGTTATGACCGGGATGGGCCGCACCGGACGCAACTTTGCGGTTGAGCACTGGGACGTGGCGCCCGACATCCTGGTGGCGGCAAAAGGGCTGTCGAGTGGATACGCGCCGCTGGGCGCGGTGATCGCCAGCAAAAGAGTCGTGGATGCGATCGCGGCCGGATCGGGCGCATTTCTGCATGGGTTTACCTACAACGCTCATCCGATTTCCCTGGCCGCAGGCCGTGCGGTTTTGCGGCATCTGCAGGCCCGAAATCTGGTGTCTGCCGCGCAGTCGGACAAGCCGGGAACCGCTGCTGAGAAACTTCAGTGCAAGCTTTCGACCCTGCTTGACCTGAAAGCAGTGGGCGATGTGCGCGGCCGCGGCTTGCTCTGGGGCGTGGAGTTTGTGGCGGATAAGGCAAGCAAGCGTCCGTTTCCGCCCGAATTAAATTTCGCGGGACGCGTGGGCCTGGCGGCGTGGAAGCGCGGGGTGATGGTTTACCCGATGCAGGGATGTGTCGACGGTGCTTCCGGCGACCATGTCATGGTTGCGCCTCCGGCTGTCATCAGTCACGAGCAGATCGAGTGGGCGGTAACTCAATTACGAGATGCCATTCAGGAAAGCAACCCGGGATAAGGATTTCCCCTGACCCGGCTACCGGGTTCTGTCCGGACGGAGACGCCCGTCTCTCGTCTTCGATGGTGCCAGCTACTTTTTTCCTGTACTGCCGAAGGTGGCAAGCCGGCGCTTCTGAAAGTCAGTCACGTCGAGGTTTTCAGCCTCGAGTTCCTCCTCTTCTTTTTCCCACTCCCCGGCTTCGGTGTTTGCCAACCGCTTCAGCAGCTGAGCCGCACAGGCAGCGCAGCAAAATCCCTTGAGGTATTGTCTTTCCCCGCTTTCTTCTTCGATGCAGTACTCATAACTGAAAATCGGTGGTTGAGCGATACATACGCTGCATCCATCGGGTGCATTGACATAAAGGGGATCGAAGGTTGCAAAGAATACGCTGTCATTCATGGCCCACCTCGCCCTGACCTATGGTCGCACAGTGGGAAGAACCTGCCGTGACAGGGGTCACGGCGGCATGTGTCAGCGAGGGGCCTCTGCGGTGACAAAAAAAGGGGAGCCCGGGAGGGCTCCCCGTGAGTAAGGCAGCGTGAAGCTAGAAGGTCAGCCGTAACGCCAGTTGGATGAAGCGACGCTCATTAGGAATGCCGGGCGCCGGGTTGACGCCACGCTTCCCGAAGATGTCAAATCCCGCTCCGGGCGCGAAGTTTGCGGCATCGGCTGATCCATTCTGCACGTAGTAGTTGGAATGGTTCAGCAGGTTATAGAACTCGCTCCGGAACTGCAGTTTGAAGCGTTCGGTGATGGGGAACGACTTCCCGATGCTGAGGTTGATGTTGTAAACCCCAGGCTCGCGGAAGCTGTTCCGGCGCGTCATGTTGGCCGGGAACTGGCAGTTCTGGCCGGTGGAAACCAGGTTTCCGGCAGCGTTGGTAGTGGTATCGCAACTCGGCAGATCGCCGTCGAACACTCCTACAGACTCCAGCAACGGATTGAAGTAGGTGTTTGGATCCACCAGATGGAGATACGCGAACGTATTTCCGCCTAGATCCGCCGTATCGGTATGACCCGTGGTCTGGATGGCGCCACTGGGGATGTACCGCTGCAGCACCGTGTCCCCCGGCGAGAATCCGTCGGAATCAAAGACCGACATGGGATTGCCGGTTCGGGCGGTGATGATCGGCGCCAGTTGCCAGCCGTCCAGAACCTGGCGCATGACACCCTTCGTGTTGTGCGCATACGGCAGTTCCCACACGAAGCTGATGGCGACGCGATGCCGCGCATCGAAATCGGCATCCCCCTTATCCAGTCCGGGATTGAACGGATCGAGCAGTCCCAGGTTGAAGACCTGCGGCGTCTCGCTGAAGGTGGAGCTCAGGTTATCAATCGTGTGCGACCAGGTGTAGTTGGTCAGGATGTCGAGTCCCTGGTGGAACAGATTGGTGGACACCACGCGAACATTCAACGCGTTGTAGTGCGAAAAGCCGTTGGCCTCGCGGGTGTTGAGATTGCCGTATTGACGGTTCAGCCGATCGAGAGGGTTGTTGACCGTGGGATCGGTTCCCAGATAAAGGTTCCCGAATCCGTTCTGGTTGAGGTTCTCCAGCGAATACTGGTGAACCGCATGTGCCCCAGAGTAGTCGAGGGACACCAGCGTGTTCTGTATCACCTGGTGTTGCAGCGACAAGCTCCAGTTCTCGGTGTAGGAAGTTGGAATGTCCTGCCGCACGTAACGCAGAGAGGCAGGAGGCAGTGCAATCGTGCCGGTCCCGGCAAAGGGCCCGAGGTTGCTGGTGGTAATTGCGCCGCCCGGATTGATCAGCGCATTGAACTGACCCGGAGGGTTCTGGATCATGTTGAAAGTGATGTTGCCGAAGTTACGCTCGTAGCCGATGCCGTAGCCGCCGCGCAGGCTGGTCTTGCCGTTGCCAAAGACATCCCACGCAAATCCAACCCGGGGACCGAAGTTGTGGTACTGCGGTTTGTACAGGCCGCCCACCGGACTGGCAGGGCTTCCCGGCGTGGCCCCGACGGTGAAGACTTGCCCGGTCCGCAACTGTTCCTGAAGCGAATTGCCGCTGCCGAGAACGAAATTCGAATCGAGCCGGTCGTCCTTGTTGTGCTGCACCCCGTAATACTCCCAGCGCAAGCCGAGGTTCAGGGTGAGCCGTGGCCTGACCTTCCAGGTATCCTGCCCGTAAAATGCCAGGTCGTTGAAACGGTTGCTGCGGCTGAAGCTCGGCTGATTGACCGGGAGATCGACCGTGCAAGCTGCGGTTTGAATCACGTTGCCGTTGGCGTCGCGCACGCAAGGGAACTTTCCCTGCGGGTCAATCACCACCTGGAATGTTCCCACATTGCCGGCCAGGAAGTTATCCAGAGCGCCGGCATTGCCGTTGGCGGAATCGAGTCCCTCGACGGCGGTTTCATACGCCCCGAACACGCGGTTGTCCCGAGTGTAGACATATTCTCCGCCAAAGCGGAACTGGTGGTTGCCGTGATTCCAGCTGAGCGACTGAGCGTACTCGGTAACGTTTTGCGGGCCACCGAACGGGATGCTTCCGCCGGGTGCCGTGGAAACGTATCCCGGAAACGATACCAGCAGTCCGTTCAGGCTGACCGCGAAGTTGCTGTTCATGAACAGGGTGGGGCTCACGGGAGCATCCCCCAGCGGCTGCTGATTGTTCAGCCGGTTGAACAGCAGCTTGGATTCCGAAATCAGGTTCGGACTCCAGATATGGGTGATGGAGAACATCGCATTGTTATTGAAGTTGCTCTGCCCGGTGTCATAACCCGCATAAGCGTTGTTGTTGAAGAAACCGGCGAACTCGTTCTGGTTGAACAGAGCGTAGCGGCCGAACATGGTCGTCTTATCGCTCAGTTGGTAGTCGACTCTCCAGATGGTGCTGTAATTGTTCTGCGGAGGCCCGCCACCCGCGTCGGAGGGCACAAAATAGTCCACCGCATCCATGATGGGGTTGGTGGCGCCATAGGCAAACAACGCTGGTGTCTGAGTCGGATCCGCCGTCAGTCCCAGGTCATTAAGATTCAGTCTCTGGTCCACCCGCAGTCCGGGCCGCTTGGCGCCGAACGCCTGAAAGAAGCCCTGCGTCGGTGCGGCAGATGCCGCCAGGAACTGATCGTCCGGAATCAGCACCCGCACGTCGGCATTGCTGCGCACCCGCGTCCATTCGGTGCTGGAAAAGAAGAACAACTTGTTCTTCAGGATCGGACCGCCAAACGAGTAGCCAAACTGGTTCCGGGTGTATTTGCCTTTCGGAACCCCGTTGGCGTTGCTCTCGTAGTCGTTCGATGTCAATGCGGAAAGCCGGTTGAACTCGTAGGCCGAACCGTGAAACTGATTGGTGCCGGTCTTGGTGGCGACGTTCACGATGCCCCCGGAAGCGCGCCCGTACTCCGCCGTATAGTTGCTGCTGGTGACGCTGAATTCCTGCACCGCATCCAGCGGTACAGACTGGCCGACCTTGGTGGTGAACAGATCGACGTTTTCGCCGCCATCCAGAAGAATGTCGACGCTCGAGGAGCGCTGTCCATTGATGGAAACGCCGGCGCCGCGGGCAATCTCATCTTTGCCGCCGGTGCCGGAAGCCGAATCCTGGTTGACGTTCCCCATGGTCTGAACAAAGTCGTAGGGATCGCGCGTCAGGGTCGGCAACTCGGAGACGCGCTTGTTATTCACGGTGTCGGAAATCGTAGAGGTTTCCGTATCTACCTGGGTCTGAGTCTGGCTGGTCACCTCGACCACTTCTTGCGTCCCCTTCAACGCCACCGTGAAATCCAGGGTCCCGCTCAAGCCGGGGGAGACGTTGAATTTCTTCACCAGGTCGGCGAAACCCTGGGCCGCGACCTTCACCTCATACGAGCCTGGAGGCAAATTGGTGACGGTGTAAAAGCCGGTGTCGTTGGTGTTAGTGGTGCGCACTGCGCCGGTCGCCGGCGCCGTTACCGTGACCGTCGCCCCGTGAATCACGGCGTTGCTCGAGTCCGATACGGTGCCGCTGATCGATCCCTTCTCTCCTTGTGCGAATACAAAGACAGAAAGAAACAGCATCAGCAGCAGCGTTGCAGCTTTCGCGATTGTTGACTTCATCCTGCTCTCCTAATGGTTCGATTGGAACTGCGTTTCGCCCTATGCGCGGGCGAAGGTTGCGTTGAGGAAAGCAGGTACGCTGCCACCCGCGCACGACAGGCGAAGATGCAGCGCTGAGACTGTTATGTCTGGCAAGAATTGCCGGCCATCGACAACTGAACACCACTGACAGGTGCAAACCGCGGGCTAAGTGTTGCGATCCCGGAAGTATGCGCCTTCCAAAAGTTGCATGGAGTCGGACCGGAACCTATGAGTGAGCGGAGAAACTGCTGACTCAAATCTTGCGGCAAGCAAGCTCCAGACAATGGTTGACACTAGCTTCCCGGCCTGCCAGACCCAGCGGCGCGAGCGAGCGTGCTGGCGAGCGCGCGTGACTTCCTCTTGCGTAGCTTCTAAACGTCGATGACCTTATGGCTCTACTCGGCAGATCATCTCTCCGGGTTCGTCAGAGATACGGCCTGTCAAGTGAAAGTACGCATCGACACCTGGCTGAAATTGAGAGGAGCAATGAGTCGGCGTCAGCGCAAACTGGCTTCCTGGAACGCGGCCTTCACCAGGTGTGCCGCCATGTCATCGAATTGCGCGCCCAGATCCTTGTCCGACCCCGCGAAGCGTTGCCGAAAGGGCGAGAGATCGATCGCATCCTTCACTTCATCGAGCGTGCGAAACATGGCGGGGCCAGTTTGCGCGAGCTTCGCGTACAGTTGCTCCTCCGCACTTTTCATCAGGTCTCGGATTAAATAGACGTAGGCCTTATCGTGGAGCACGGGTCCATGTCCGGGTACGATGGCGGCGGTATCGAGTTGGCCAAGACTATCCAAGGTGTGTATCCACTCGGACGGATAGCCGTCATAGATGTATGGAATCGGGTACACGACCAGGTCGCCGGCCGCGAGTATTTTTTCCCTGGGCAGGTAAGCGACGGCATCGCCGGGTGTATTGCCTCGCCCCAGAAACTTGATCTCGACCTCGCGGTTGCCAAGATCGATCGAAAAGTCGTGATCAAAAGTCAGGGTTGCACTTTGAAACTTCACCCTGCGGATTTCGTCCATATGCAGCATCCGCCGGTTCAAGTAATCCTGCACCTGAGCCTTTTCCGCGACCGTCAGCGCCCTGCCCCCACTGGTTTTGCCGGTCCTGAGCATCTCCTGAAGTGAGGCGTTTTCACGTTCTTCTCGGCTGGCAGAACCGGGACCAAACCTGTCCATTTCGGTCTTGGTTTCCGAGTGAGCGATGATCGTCACCGACGGAAAGGCATCCATGTAGGCGCGGCTGCCCAGATTGTGGTCATTGTGGAAGTGCGTGATGAGCAGAAAGCTTACCGGCTTGTCCGTCCATTGCCGGATTTGATCAATATCTTTCCGGGCCTGCGAAGGCAGGAAGCAGGCATCGACCACCAGCACTTGCCGGTCGCCTATGATCACGGTGGTATTGCCGTTGGCGAATCCGTCCTGATTGTCCTCGTGCTCGATCGCGTACACACCGTCGGCCAGTTTCGTTACCTTTCGGGAGGTTTGCGCAGAAGCTGTCTCGGTTGTCACCAGGGAACACAACCAAAGCGCCAGCAGGAGCAGCTGCCGCGCGCTGAATCTGCGGCGCATGCGGCCTCCTCGTTTGCGGCGACGATGCTTATTCAGGGAACCATGCATGGACGAAGCTTAGACGTGCGGTCAGGAAAATCGTTAACCGCGGACAGTTTCGCGCCGGATGGCAACCCCATGTCGTACCGGGACAGGGTGGTCCGCACGAATAAACAATCCTCCCGGGGCACCCGGCGTCAGGGCTGATCTCGTTCAACTTAAGGACTGGACGGGTGGCCCACTCAAGCCCGCCTTTGGCTTGAGTGGGGCAGTTCCATGGCTGGACAGA
>Ga0335076_10005406_pt1 | contig 12916 bp, 11 predicted proteins | sample Lox_Sample_25_FD_206717 | JGI IMG/M metagenome (GOLD analysis project Ga0335076, IMG submission 206717) | Soil microbial communities from Loxahatchee National Wildlife Refuge, Florida, United States - Lox_Sample_2.5 | ecosystem: Environmental > Terrestrial > Soil > Wetlands | place: USA...
GATCGGCAAGGCCCGCCTGAAGGCGTTCCCCCGGGCGACCCTGTGTGTCGCGTGCAAGCAACGCGAGGAGCGGCGCTGAGCGGCCAGCGGGAGACCAGCGATCCGCCCGGGCGGCGCCGGCTCGGTGTCCTGCTCGCCGTCGCGGCGGGGGTCTATGCCGCCGACGTGATCTCCAAGGTCGTCGTGGTGGCCACGCTGCCGCCACGGCGGCTGGTGCACGTCGTGGACGGGCTGCTGACCCTGCAGCTGGTGCGCAACAGCGGCGCGGCGTTCAGCATCGGCACGTCGATGACCGTGGTGTTCACCCTCATCGCGGTGGGGGTGATCTTCTTCATCCTGCGCACGTCCCGTCAGCTGCGCAGCCTGCCGTGGGCGGTCACCCTGGGCCTGCTGCTCGGCGGGGCCACCGGGAACCTGACCGACCGGCTGCTGCGCTCGCCCGGCCTGTTCCGCGGTGATGTCGTGGACTGGATCCAGCTGCCGCACTGGCCGGTGTTCAACGTGGCCGACTCCGCGATCGTCTGCGGCGGCCTGCTCGCCGTGCTGCTCGCCGCGCGCGGCATCCGGCTGGACGGGACCCGCGACGGATACGCCGCGCACCGCGGCCCCGCCGGCCCCGGCCCCGGGCCGCAGGACCGCGGGCAGCCGGGTGCCCCCCCGTCCCGGCAGGCGGCCGCGCACCAGCCCGGCCCACCCACCCAGCCGACCCAGCCCAGCCAGCCGGGCCAGCCGGGCCCCGCTCAGGAGCGGGGGAGCGCGGCGGGGGACAGCAGGACGTGACCGCGGGGGACCAGCGCCGGGTAGCCGTCCCGGAAGGGCTGGACGGCGAGCGCCTCGACGCCGCGCTCGCACGCATGTTCGGGCTCTCCCGTTCGGTGGCGGCGGACCTGATCTCCGGCGGGCAGGTGCTCGTGGCCGGGCGGCCCGCCGCCAAGTCGGACCGGGTGCCGGCCGGCGAGTGGCTCGATGTCACCCTGCCGGCACCGCCCGCCGCCCGCGCGCCGGTGCCGCAGGCCGTGCCGGGCCTGGCCGTCGTCTACGAGGACGCCGACATCATCGTGGTGGACAAGCCGGCCGGGGTGGCTGCTCATCCGACGCCGGGCTGGAGCGGGCCGACCGTGCTGGAAGGGCTGCTCGCCGCCGGGCACACCATCGCGACCAGCGGTGCCGCCGAGCGGCAGGGCATCGTCCACCGGCTGGACGCCAACACGACAGGGCTGATGGTGCTCGCCAAGAGCGAGCGGGCCTACTCCGCGCTGAAACGGGCGTTCCGCGAGCGTGCCGTGGACAAGGGCTATCACGCCCTGGTGCAGGGCCATCCCGACCCGCTGCGTGGCACCGTGGACGCGCCGATAGCCCGGCACCCCTCCGGTGACGGCAGGTTCGCGGTGATCACCGGGGGCCGGCCCAGCGTCACCCACTACGACACGATCGAGGCCTTCCGCGGCGCCAGCCTGGTCGACATCACCCTGGAGACCGGCCGCACCCACCAGATCCGGGTGCACATGGCCGCGCTGCGCCACCCGTGCGTGGGTGACCGCCTGTACGGCGCCGACCCGGTGCTCGCCGCGCGGCTGGGCCTGACCCGGCAATGGCTGCACGCGGTCCGGCTGGGGTTCGCTCACCCAGCGGACGGCCGGCCCCTCGTCTTCACCAGCGACTACGCTCCCGATCTCCGCCACGCGCTGGACGTCCTGCAGGCCGAAAGCTGAGCGGCCGGCCCGGCTCCCCCGGCCGCCGGCGGAGGGCACCCGGCCCAGCCGTGCCGCGCCGGGTGACCTGGCTTGCCAGCGCCCGGCGCGCCGGTTCACCGCGGCGCCCTGCGGTCGGTTAGGCTCGGTGAGCCGGGCCGGCACGCACGCCATCTGGCGGGGTTCCGGCACGGAAACGAGCCCCGCCGGGGGGTGGCGCCAGCCACTTCCCCCGGCTCCGGTAGACCCGCGCCCGGCTGGCGCCTGCCCCGAAGGAGGTTGCCCATGACGGCGGCGGGATCGGCGGGAGACCGCTCGTTCGTGCATCTCCACGTGCACACCGAGTACTCCATGCTGGACGGCGCCGCCCGGCTCAAGGACCTGTTCGACCAGTGCGAGCAGACCGGCATGACGGCCGTGGCCATGACCGACCACGGCAACGTCTACGGCGCCTACGACTTCTGGTCCAAGGCGACCGCGGCCGGCATCAAGCCGGTCATCGGCATCGAGGCCTACGTGGCGCCCGAGCACCGCAGGCACCGGCAGCCCGTGCGCTGGGGGACCCCGGCGCAAAAGAACGACGACGTCTCCGGCGCCGGCGCCTACACGCACATGACGCTGCTCGCCGAGACGACCGGCGGCATGCACAACCTGTTCCGCCTCTCCTCGCTCGCCTCGCTGGAGGGCTACTTCCGCAAGCCCCGGATGGACCGCGAGCTGCTCGCCGCCCACGCGGAAGGGATCATCGCCACCACCGGCTGCCCGTCCGGCGAGGTCCAGACCCGGCTCCGGCTCGGCCAGGAACGCCAGGCGCTGGAGGCGGCCGCCACCTACCGCGACATCTTCGGGCCCGGCAGCTTCTTCGTCGAGCTCATGGACCACGGCCTGCCGATCGAGCAGCGGGTCCGGGACGGCCTGCGCCGGATCGCGAAGGAGCTGTCGCTGCCGTTCGTGGTCACCAACGACTCCCACTACAGCCGGCCCGGGGACGCGACCGCGCACGAGGTGCTGCTGTGCGTGCAGACCGCCACCAACCTCGCCGACCCCGGCCGGTTCAGGCTCGAGGGCACCGGCTACTACCTCAAGAGCCCGCAGGAGATGCGGGCCGTGCACACCGACGAGGAATGGCAGGCCGGCTGCGACTCCACCCTGCTCATCGCCGAACGCGCCGACGTCACCTTCGCCAAGGCGAACCTGATGCCGCGCTTCCCGGTGCCCGACGGCCAGACCGAGGAGACCTGCTTCCGCGAGCAGGTCTGGCAGGGGATGGACCGGCGCTACCCCGACGGCTACGACGAGCAGCGCCGCCAGCAGGCCGAATACGAGATGGGCATCATCGCCGCGATGGGGTTCTGCTCGTACTTCCTGGTGACCGCCGACTTCATCATGTGGGCCAAGAACAACGGGATCAGGGTCGGCCCGGGGCGTGGCTCGGCGGCGGGCAGCCTCGTGTCCTACGCGCTCGGGATCACCGACCTCGACCCGATCCTGCACGGACTGGTGTTCGAGCGGTTCCTCAACCCCGAGCGCGTGTCCATGCCCGACATCGACATCGACTTCGACGAGCGCCGGCGCGGTGACGTCATCCGGTACGTCACCGAGAAATACGGCGACGACCGGGTCGCCCAGATCATCACCTACGGCACCATCAAGGCCAAGGCCGCAGTCAAGGACTCGGCCCGCGTCCTCGGGTTCCCCTACGCGCTCGGCGACCGGATCACCAAGGCGTTCCCGCCGCCGGTGATGGGCAAGGACATCCCGCTGTCGGTCATCTTCGACGAGGCCCACCCCCGGTACGGCGAGGCCGGTGAGATCCGCGCCATGTACGGGGCCGAGGCCGAGGTCAAGCAGGTCCTCGACACGGCGCGCGGCCTGGAAGGACTGATCCGCCAGGCTGGCGTGCACGCGGCCGGGGTGATCATGAGCAGCGAGCCACTCATCGACCACATCCCGGTCTGGCAGCGCGAAGCCGATGGCGCCATCATCACCCAGTTCGACTACCCGGCCTGCGAGGAACTCGGCCTGCTCAAGATGGATTTCCTGGGCCTGCGCAACCTCACCGTGCTGGACGACGCCCTGGCGGGAATCAAGACCAACCGCGGCACCGCGGTCGTGCTGGAAAGCCTCTCGCTGGACGACACGCCCACCTACGAACTGCTCGCCCGGGGCGACACGCTCGGGGTGTTCCAGCTGGACGGCGGGCCGATGCGGGCGCTGCTGCGCTCCATGCGGGCGGACCGGTTCGAGGACATCGTTGCGGTGAACGCCCTGTACCGGCCCGGGCCGATGGGTGCGAACGCACACAACGAGTACGCCGACCGCAAGACCGGCCGCAAGCCGGTCGTGCCCATCCATCCCGAACTGGCTGAGCCGCTGGCCGACATCCTCGGCGATACCTACGGCCTGATCGTCTACCAGGAGCAGGTCATGGCAGCCGCGCAGAAGCTGGCCGGCTACTCGCCGGGCAGCGCTGACCTGCTCCGGCGGGCCATGGGCAAGAAGAAGAAGGAGATCCTCGACAAGGAGTTCGAGCCGTTCGCCGCCGGGATGCGGGGAAATGGGTACTCGGACTCGGCGATCAAGACACTGTGGGACATCCTGGTCCCCTTCTCGGACTACGCGTTCAACCGGGCGCACGCGGCCTGCTACGCGATGGTCGGATACTGGACCGCTTACCTCAAGGCCAACTATCCGGCCGAGTACATGGCCGGGCTGCTCACCTCGGTCGCGGGCGACAAGGACAAGTCGGCCGTGTACCTGAACGAGTGCCGGCGGATGGGCATCACCGTGCTGCCCCCGGACGTGAACGCGTCGGCGGCGACCTTCACCCCGGTCGGCGGCGACATCCGGTTCGGCCTGGCCGCGGTGCGCAACGTGGGCACCAACGTGGTCGACGCCATCGTGGCCACCCGGTCGGCCAAGGGCGCGTTCACCAGCTTCAGCGACTTCCTGCGCAAGGTCCCGGTCAACGTCTGCAACAAGCGGGTCATCGAGTCGCTGATCAAGGCGGGCGCCTTCGACTCGCTCGGCCACCCGCGCAAGGGGCTCGCGTTCATCCACGAGCAGGCCATCGACACCGTGATCGACGTCAAGCGCAACGAGGCCATGGGCCAGGACTCGCTGTTCGGCGGGGACGCCGAGATCGAGGCCTCGTTCGAGATCCCGGTGCCGGACGGGGAGTGGGACAAGCCCACCCTGCTCGGATTCGAGCGGGAGATGCTGGGGCTGTACGTGTCCGATCATCCGCTGCTGGGGATGGGGCACATCCTGTCCGCCGCCACCGACTGCTCGGTCGCCCAGGTGCTCGGCTCCACCGAGGATGCCGAACGAGGTGCCCAGGGCGAGCGCAGCGACGGACAGCTGGTCACCGTCGGCGGGATCCTTTCCGGGGTGCAGCGCAAGGTGACCAAGCAGGGCATGCCGTGGGCGGCCGCGACCCTGGAGGACCTGGAAGGCGCGGTCGAGGTGCTGTTCTTCCCGGCCACCTACGCCGGGTGCGCGACGCTGGTGGCCGACGACGCGATCGTGATCGTGAAGGGCCGTCTCGACCGCCGCGACGACTCGCCCAAGCTGGTCGCGCGGGAGGTGATCGCGCCGGACCTGTCATCGGGCGACAGCGGCCCTTTTGTGGTGTCGCTGCCGGTGCAGCGGTGCGTGGGCCCGGTGGTGGACCGTCTGCACGAGGTGCTGCGCAGCTACCCCGGGCTGGCCGAGGTGCACCTGCGGCTGTGCAACGGCCGCCGGACGACCGTGGTCAAGCTCGATGACAAGCTGCGGGTCAAGCCCTCACCGGGCCTGCTCGCCGACCTGAAGCAGCTGCTCGGCCCCGCCTGCGTGGGGTGAGGCGCGGAGCTTGGGCTAGATCAAGCGTCGCGGCGCTTCAGGAGGTAGCCGCCGACGATCAGGAGCAGGGCGGTCCAGGCGCAGAAGACGCCGAATCCCTGCCAGGGCGTGAGCAGCTGCCCCGCGGTCTGCTTGTCCGCGGTGATCAGCTGGCCGGCCACGGTCGGCATGTAGGCGTGGATGTGCGCGCCCCAGCTGTAGGGCAGCAGCCCGGTGAGCGGGAAGATCACCAGCACCAGGCCGATGACGGTGGTGATGGCCCCGGCGGTGTGCCGGATCAGCGAGCCGATCGCCAGTGCGAACAGGCCGAGCACGGTGAGGTAGAGCGCGGAGCCGATCACTGCCCGGGTCACGCCCGGCTGGCTCAGCGACACCGGGAAGTGGCTGTGAACGATGGCGGCGCCGATGAAGAACGAGCCGAACGTCACCGCCTCGCCCACCACGAAGACCAGCACGCTGAAGACCACCCCCTTGGCGATGAGCATGGGGATGCGCCGCGGCATCGCGAGCAGTGACGCCCGGATCGTGCCCGAGCTGTACTCGGCGGTGATCACGAGCGCCCCGAGCACGCAGATCGCCAGCTGGCCCAGGCCCAGCCCGGTCCCGAGGATGAAGTTGACGGGGTCGGCGCCGATGCCCGACGCCCGGGCCCCGCTCCGGCCGTTGTTCAGCGCCCGGATGGTCAGCCAGGTGAGCAGCGCGGTGAGCCCGAGGCTGACGACGGCGAAGATGATCAGCGTCCACAGGGTCGAGCGCACCGACCGGATCTTGGTCCACTCGGTGAGCAGCAGGTTGCCGAAGCCGGGGCGCCGGGCGGCCTGACCGGCGGCCGGCGCGGGGGCGGCGGGTGCGACAGCGGTCATGGCGTGATCTCCTCCCCATGGGCCGGTGCTGGCTGGCGCGCGCCGGCTGGCGCGGGCGCGCCGTCCTGGCCGGCCGGGGGCTGCCCGGTGGCGCCGAACTCCGTGCTGCCGGCGGTCAGCTCCATGAAGGCCTCCTCCAGCGAGGCGAGCCTGGGAGTGAGCTCGTGCAGGACGATCCCGGCCGCGGCGGCGATCTCGCCGATCCGCGGCGCCTCCATCCCGGTCACGCTGAGCCCCGCGGGCTGGATGCCGTTGGTGTCCTGCTTCACCACGCCGCCCTCGGTGGTGATCAGCTCACCGAGCCGGTCCGCCTGCGGCGAGCGCACCAGCACCGACCGCTCGGAACTGCGCTCGATGAACTCCTGGGTCGGGCAGTCGGCGATCAGCTTGCCCTTGCCGATCACGATCAGGTGGTCGGCGGTGACCGCCATCTCGTTCATGAGGTGGCTGGACACGAAGATGGTCCGCCCCTCGGCCGCCAGCTGCTTCATCAGGTTCCTGACCCACCGGATCCCCTCCGGGTCGAGCCCGTTCACCGGCTCGTCCAGCAGCAGCGCCGGGGGATTGCCGAGCATGGCGGCGGCGATGCCGACCCGCTGGCTCATGCCGAGCGAGTAGCCGCCGGTCCGCTTGTTCGCCACCTCGGTGAGCCCGACCAGCGCCAGGACCTCGTCCACGCGACGCCGGGGCAGGCCCTGGCTCTGGGCCAGGAACAGCAGGTGGTTGTAGGCGCTGCGGCCGGTGTGCATGGCCTTGGCCTCCAGCAGCGCGCCCACCGCCGCCAGCGGGCGGGGCAGCTGGTCATAACGCTTCCCGTCGATCGTCGCGGTGCCCGACTGGGGCCGGTCGAGGCCCAGGATCAGCCGCATCGTGGTCGACTTGCCCGCCCCGTTCGGGCCCAGGAACCCCGTCACCCGGCCGGGCCCGACCGTGAACGACAGGTGATCCACAGCGAGCTTGTCCCCGTACCGCTTGGTGAGGTCGTGTACCTCGATCATCTGGATCCCCTCATACGTGAGGTTGTACAGGCCCGCGGTTGAGCTTGCATTAAGCCGTTGCTGAGATCGTCTTGGCTGCGGTGAACCTGCCCGTAGGCGACTGTCCCCGTCGGCGGCAGCACACACGGTAGCAAGCTTTCCCGACCGGGTCGGCGTGGCGCTCCGGTGCGTGGCCGGAGGGAGGTCGCGTACGCTGCTGGCGACCATGTCTGAGCTGCCCCCCTCTCCCGGAGCCGCGCGGCCTGGCGGTGCAGCCGCCCCGGTGCGGCCGTTCGACGCCAGCCCGGCCGCGGCCGGCGTGTCGCTGGCCATCGCCGCCGGCACCGCGCTGCTCGGGCTCGCCGCCGGTTACCTCTGGTCGCTGGCGGCGCCACGTGCGCTGCTGGTGATGGTCAGCCCCGGCGCGGCCGACCTGGTGCGGACCGAGACCACCGCGTTCATCGCCGCTGACCTCATCTTCTGCCTGATCGCGCTGGCCGGCGGGGTGATCTCAGGGGCACTGGGCTACCTGCTGGGGGTGCGCAGGTATGGCCCGCTGCCGATGGCCGGCCTGCTGGCCGGCGCGCTGGCCGCCGCCTTCCTCGCGCGCTGGGCCGGTGAGCAGGCCGGGCTGGCCGGCTTCCACCACCTGCTGGCCACCCTCCCGGCCGGCGGCCACCTGCGTGATCCGCTGACGCTGCGGGCGACCGGGGCGATGGCGTTCTGGCCGCTCGCGGCCTGCCTGACGGCCGGCGGCATGGAGGCGTTCGCGACCCGGGGCCAGCACCGGGACCGTGCGGGCCGGCCAGTGCTGGCGGCCCCCGGCCCGGGTGCTCCTTAGAGGCCCTGGCAGCAGGGGAGCGCCCCACTGCCAGGGCCTCTTAGACTGGGCGGGTGCTTTCCAGGATCGATCTTCGCGGGCAGCCGGCCGCCGCTCTGAGCAGGGAGAAGCTGGCCGCGGTGCTGCCGCGCGCCGCACTGGATGTCGCGGCGGCGGTCGCGGAGGTCCGCCCCATCTGCGAGGACGTGCGCCAGCGCGGCGACGCCGCGGTCCGGGAGCACACCGCCCGGTTCGACGGGGTTGACCTGGCCACCACCCGGGTCCCCGGGCAGGCCCTGGCCGATGCGCTCACGGCCCTGGACCCGGCCGTCCGGGCCGCGCTGACCGAGGCGATCCGGCGGGCCCGGCTGGTGCACGAGGCGCAGCGCCCGGACGATCATGTGACCATCGTGGCGCCGGGCGCCACCGTCACCGAGCGCTACGTGCCGGTGGACCGGGCCGGCGTCTACGTGCCCGGCGGCCTGGTCACCTACCCGTCCTCGGTGGTCATGAACATCGTCCCGGCCCAGGTCGCCGGCGTGGCCCAGATCGCCGTGGCCTCGCCGCCGCAGGCGGCCCACGGCGGGCTGCCCGCCCCGGCCGTGCTCGCCGCCTGCGCCCTGCTCGGCATCGAGGAGGTGCACGCGGCCGGCGGTGCGCAGGCGATCGCCATGTTCGCCTACGGCACCGGCGGCTGCGCTCCCGCCGACATCGTCACCGGCCCCGGCAACGTGTACGTCGCGGCCGCCAAACGGCTGCTGCGCGGAACCGTCGGCACCGACGCGGAGGCCGGCCCGACCGAGGTGGCGATCATCGCCGACCACACCGCGGCGCCGCGCTTCGTGGCCGCCGACCTGATCGCCCAGGCGGAGCACGACCCGCTGGCCGCGTGCCTGCTGATCACCACCGACCCCCGCCTCCCCGACCGGGCCGAGACGGCGCTGGCCCCGCAGCTGGCCGCCACCCGCCACCGTGAGCGGGTAGAGCAGGCCCTGGCCGGCCAGTCCGCGAGCGTGCTCGTGGACGACCTCGACGCCGCGCTCGCCGTCGCCGACGCCTGGGCGCCGGAGCACCTGGAAATCCAGGCCGAAGGCGCCAGTGCCCTGGCGGCCCGCGTCCGCAACGCCGGCGCCGTGTTCGTGGGCCCCTTTGCCCCGGTGTCGCTGGGTGACTACCTCGCCGGTTCGAACCACGTGCTGCCCACCGGCGGCACCGCCCGGCACACCAGCGGGCTGTCGGTGCTGTCCTTCCTGCGCGGCGTCCACGTGGTGGAATGCTCGGGCCCCGCGCTCGCCGCGGCCGCCGGGCACATCGACGCGCTCGGCGGGGCCGAGGACCTGCCCGCGCACGCCGCCGCTGTCCGCGCCCGCGTGCCCCACGACGGGGGAGCAAGCGATGCCGGTTCCTGACTGGCTGCCGGTCCGGCCGGACCTGGCCGGCCGGACCGCCTACGGGGCGCCGCAGCTCGACGTGCCGGTCCGGCTGAACACGAACGAGAACCCCTACCCGCCCTCACCCGCACTGGTCAGCGCCATCGCCAGCGCGGTGGCGGCCGCCGCTGGCACGCTCAACCGCTACCCCGACCGGGATGCGGTCGCGCTGCGCACGGACCTCGCCGCCTACCTCGGCCACGGGCTCAGCTGGCGCCAGGTGTGGGCCGCCAACGGCTCCAACGAGGTCATCCAGCAGCTGCTGCAGGCCTTCGGCGGCCCCGGCCGCAGCGCGATCGGGTTCGAGCCCTCGTACTCGATGCACCCGATCATCGCCCGCACCACCGCGACCACCTGGATCGGCGGTGCCCGCGACGGCGACTTCGGCCTGGACCCCGGCCGTGCCGTGCGGGCCATCCGCGACCAGCGGCCGGACCTGGTCTTCCTCACCTCGCCGAACAACCCGACGGGCGGCGCGCTGCCGCTCGCCGTCATCGGGGCCGTGTGCGACGCCGCCCCGGGCATGGTGGTGGTGGACGAGGCGTACGCCGAGTTCGCCCGGGACGGGGCGCCGGCCACGCTCTCGCTGCTGCCGCGCTATCCGCGGCTGGTGGTGACCCGCACCATGTCCAAGGCGTTCGCGCTGGCCGGCGCCCGGGTGGGGTATCTGGCCGCCGACCCGGCGGTGATCGAGGCGCTGCTGCTGGTCCGGCTGCCCTATCACCTGTCCGCCTCCACCCAGGCGGTGGCCAGGGCCGCGCTCGCGCACGCCGCCGAGCCGCTGGCCACGGTGCAGGCCCTGCGCGCCGAACGTGACCTGCTGGTCTGCTGGCTGCGGCGGCAGGGGCTCACGGTGGCGGACTCCGACGCGAACTTCGCCCTGTTCGGCGAGTTCGGTGACGCACACGCGATCTGGCAGGCGCTGCTGGAACGGGGGGTGCTGGTCCGGGAGATCGGCCCGCCCGGCTGGCTGCGGGTGAGCGCCGGGACACCGGCCGAGATGGACGCGTTCCGCGCCGCGCTGCTGCCCGTGCTCGCCAGCGCCCGTGAGGAGGCACGCCCATGAGCCGCTCTGCCCGGCTGGAGCGGGTTACCAAGGAGACCTCGGTGGTGGTCGAGCTTGACCTCGACGGCACCGGCACCGCCCGGGTGGCCACCGGCGTGCCGTTCTTCGACCACATGCTCGCCCAGCTCGCCAAGCACGGCCTGCTCGATCTGGCGGTCACGGCCGAGGGCGACACCGAGATCGACGCGCACCACACGGTCGAGGACACCGCGATCACCCTCGGCCAGGCGCTGCGGGAGGCCCTGGGGGACAAGTCCGGCATCAGCAGGTTCGGCGACGCCGCGGTGCCGCTGGATGAGACGCTGGCCCGGGCGGCCGTGGACGTGTCCGGGCGGCCCTACCTGGTGCACTCCGAACCGGACGGCATGGCCCCGCTCATCGGGACCTACGACACCACGCTCACCCGGCACTTCTTCGAGTCGCTGACCGCGGCGGCCGGCATCTGCCTGCACCTGAGCGTGACCGGGCGCAACCCGCACCACATCGTCGAGGCCCAGTTCAAGGCGGTGGCACGGGCGCTGCGTGCGGCGGTGGCGCCGGACCCCCGGGCGCCGGGCGTGCCCAGCACCAAGGGCGTCCTTTGACCCGCCGGCCACGGGTCGTGGTGCTGGACTACGGTTCGGGGAACCTGCGTTCGGCGCAGAAGGCGCTGGCGCGGGCCGGCGCGGACGCCGACGTGACAGCGGACTTCGGCGCGGCGCTGGCGGCCGATGGACTGGTGGTGCCCGGCGTGGGCGCGTTCGCGGCCTGCATGGCCGGGCTGGCCGAGATCCGCGGCGACCAGCTGATCGACCGCCGGCTGGCCGGGTCCCGGCCGGTGCTGGGTATCTGCGTCGGCATGCAGGTGCTGTTCGGCGAGGGAGTGGAGCACGGCGTGCACACCAAGGGATGCGGCCAGTGGCCGGGCACGGTGGAGCGGCTCACCGCCCCGGTGCTGCCGCACATGGGCTGGAACACCGTGCAGGCCCCGGCGGGCTCGCGGCTGCTGGCCGGGATAGCGGGGGAGCGGTTCTACTTCGTCCACTCCTACGCCGCCCGCGCGTTCGGCCTGGAGCCGTCCCCGCACATGACCCCGCCGCTGGTGACCTGGGCCACCCACGGCGAGCCGTTCGTCGCGGCGGTCGAGAACGGCCCGCTGTGCGCGACCCAGTTCCACCCCGAGAAGTCCGGCGACGCCGGCGCGGCCCTGCTGGCCAACTGGCTGGAGACGCTGCGATGAGGCCGTTTCTGTCAAACTCGGACCTGCCCGGATCGCCGCAGGCGCCGGGCCATGCCACCAGGTGGCGCGCTTCCGGCGCCGAGGACCCGCCTCCCGCCCTGCTAGCTGGCGCGCCTCCGGCGCGACCAAGCGAAGTGCTGGCTGGCGCGCCTCCGGCGCGACGCACCGCGAGGGAGGCAGGGGTATGAGCCTGACCCTGCTGCCCGCGGTGGACGTGGCCGGCGGGCAGGCGGTCCGGCTGGTCCAGGGGGCGGCGGGCACCGAGACCAGCTACGGCGACCCGCTGCAGGCCGCGCTGGCCTGGCAGGCGGCCGGTGCGCGGTGGATCCACCTGGTCGATCTGGACGCCGCGTTCGGCCGTGGCTCCAACGCGGAGCTGCTCGCCGACGTGGTGGGCCGGCTCGACATCGCGGTCGAGCTGTCCGGCGGCATCCGCGGCGACGCCTCGCTCGCCGCCGCGCTGGCCACCGGCTGCGCGCGCGTCAACATCGGCACCGCCGCGCTGGAGCGGCCGGACTGGGTCCAGGCGGTGATCGCCGAGTTCGGCGAGAAAGTCGCCGTCGGGCTCGACGTGCGGGGGGACCGGCTCGCCGCCCGGGGGTGGACGCAGGAGGGGGGAGATCTCGGTGAGACGCTCGCCCGGCTCGACGCCGACGGCTGTGCCCGCTTCGTGGTCACCGACGTCACCAGGGACGGCACGCTCACCGGCCCGAACCTGGGCCTGCTGCGCCGGGTGTGCGCGGCCACCGGCCGGCCCGTGATCGCCAGCGGCGGCGTGGCCAGCCTGGCCGACCTGCGGGCGATCGCGGCACTGGCGCCGCTCGGGGTGGAGGGGGCGATCGTGGGCAAGGCGCTGTATGCGGGCGCGTTCACGCTGGAGCAGGCGCTCGCGGCGGTCGCGTCATGACGCGGCGGATCTCCAGCGGGACTCCGTGGGAGCCGGTCGCGGGCTACAGCCGGGCCGTGGCCGCTGGCGACTTCGCGTTCGTGGCCGGCTGCACCTCGGT
>Ga0335076_10005407_pt1 | contig 12914 bp, 9 predicted proteins | sample Lox_Sample_25_FD_206717 | JGI IMG/M metagenome (GOLD analysis project Ga0335076, IMG submission 206717) | Soil microbial communities from Loxahatchee National Wildlife Refuge, Florida, United States - Lox_Sample_2.5 | ecosystem: Environmental > Terrestrial > Soil > Wetlands | place: USA: Florida...
GCCGGCAAAGACCCGCGGCTGCGGGCGCGGCAGCGCCCGGCGCAGCCGGGCTCCCGGGCGCGGCGAGTCAGCTACCCGAATTTTCACGCCGTAGCGGCGTCACCCCGGACATCATGACTGTTATGAACGCATGCCTCAGCGTGTGCGGCCCTACCGGCTTGGTGATCCCGGCGCGGCGGGCCACCCGGCGAACAATCCGGGCGGCGCCGTGCCGGTCCAGCCGCCGTCCGTCCGGGGCGATGAACATCGGTCCTTCCACGCGCTCGCCGACGGCCAGGTCGATCGCCCGCGCGGTGCGGGGCGCGAGCGGGACGGTGACCACCTTGCCGCCCTTACGGGTGATGACCAGCGTCCGGTGCCCGCGCTCCAGGCCCAGCGCTTCGATGCTGGCGCCGGTGGCTTCGGACACCCGCAGCCCGTTCAGCGCCAGCAAGGAGATCAGCGCGTGCTCGGCCGCAGAGCCCAGGCCGGCGGCGACCAGCAGCGCGCCCAGCTCGTTGCGGTCCAGTCCGGTGGCGTGCGACTCATAGTCCAGCCGCGGCCGGCGCACATGCGCCGCGGGCGAGTGATCGAGCAGGTCTTCTGCCACCGCGTACCGGTAGAACCCGGCGATGGTGCACAGCCGGCGGGTGATGGTGGCCCGGGCGCGGCCGCGGCTCTCCAGGTCACGGGCGAAGCACTCGATGTCGGCGCGGCGGACCTGGAACAGGCGCAGATGGTGCTGGTGGCACCAGCTCGTGTACTGGCGCAAATCTAGCTCGTAGGCTTCGCGGGTCAGGCCGCTATAGCCGGCCAGGAATCCAGCCAGCGCCAGCCGCTCGGTGTTGGTGAACACCGGCGCAACCGGGACGAGGGCAGCGGACGCGGTCGTGGTGGTCATCGGGCACCTCCGGGGTCGGGCCGGGACCCGGAGGCTGGGCCTGCCGAAGTCCCAGCGACGATGATTCACCTCACCGTCAATCCGCCTGGGAGATCACGCAACGTCACAAGGAGCTACTACAACCGGCGCAGCAACCACGTCCGGACGCACGCCGGATCGCCGAATCCGCGCGGCTGAGGGAGATGCTATTTGCGCACGTGGCGGTGCTCAGAAAATCTGGTTCTGGCGTCAGCGGCACGCGAAGGCAATCATGACGCATGCCGGGTTGTCAGGCTCAGGGCGCGGCTCTCAAGCATGCTTGGCTCAGCTGATGGCCTCGGCGAACTCGTGCTCCATCTCGGTGAGGCAGCTGTCCACGATCTCGATCGCGTGCTCCACCTCGGGCTCGGTGATGACCAGCGGGGGCGCCAGATGCAGGACGTCCCACACCCTGGTGATCAGTCCCTGCTCCTGGGTACGGAGGGCGAGGCCCTTGATGAACGGGTGCTCGGTCCCCCAGGCCTCTTTCGTCTCCTTGCTGCGGACCAGGTCGATCGCGCACAGCAGCCCCCTGCCGCCGCGGACGTCGCCGACCGTGGGGTGGTGGCGAAGGTCATCGGCCAGTTTCAGGAGGTAGCGGCCCATCTCGGCCGACCGTTCGACGAGATTCTCGCGCTGGATGATCTCGATGTTCTTGCTCGCCGCCGCGGCTGCCACCGCATGCCCGCCGAAGGTCAGCAGATGGTTGATAGCGTTGCCATGCTTGGTGAAGGGCTCGAACACCTGGGGGCGCACGGCCACAGCACCGATGGGCGCGTAGCCGCTGGATAGCCCTTTAGCCATTGTCATGATGTCGGGGACCACGCCGTAATGCTCGGCTGCGAACATGGCACCGGTGCGGCCGTAGCCGGTGATGACCTCGTCCATGATTAGGAGCACCCCGTGCCGGTCGCAGATCCGGCGCACCTCCTGCCAGTAGGCGGGCGAGGGCAGGTGCGTGCCGTTGGCGGCCGAGATCGGCTCACCGATGACGGCGGCGACGTGCTCTGGGCCCTGGGCGAGTATCTCCTGCTCCACGTAGCGTGCGCACATCAGGTCACCCGCCTCCCCCTCTAGCCCGAAGTCGTTGCGGTAGCGGTTGGGCGAGGGGACTTTGGAAACCCCGGCCATGAAGGGGCCGAAGTACTGTTCCTTGGCACTGCTGGTCAGGCTCATGGCGCCGAACGTCTGGCCGTGATAGGAGCCACGCCGGCAGATCACCTTGTAGCGCTTGGGGTAGCCGCGCAGCACCTGCGCCTGCTTGGCGATCTTCAGCGCGGTCTCGACTGCCTCCGATCCCCCCGAGCAGAAGAACACGCGGTCGAGGTCGCCGGGCGTGATCGAGGCGATGGTCTCAGCAAGCGCCACGGTGGCTGGGTTGGTCGAGTTGGACGACGCGGTGTAGGCCAAACGTCCTGCCTGTTCGGCCATCGCGGCTCCGATTTCAGCCCGCCCGTGCCCGACGTTCACCAGGAATAGGCCGGCCAGCCCGTCGAGGTAGGACCGCCCCTGCACGTCTGTCAGGGTGGAGCCTTGCCCGGAGACGAAGACCCGCAGCCCTCTTTCGGTGTACTCGTCCCACTCCAAGTCGTTGGAGTGCGGCCACAAATGCTCGATGGCGCTGGTCTCCGCCTCGTGCCGGGCGCCAGTGCGGTGATCTTTGGCAGCCACGCAGCCTCTCCTCGCCGCCGGATCAAAAGGACTCAAATGTGATCCTTAAAGCCTTATACCCCGGCGGGCGAACTGTGTCAAGGCGCAGGTGGCGCACCGCGAGCGGCGAGGAAGGCGGACAGCACGTTGTCGGTGATGCGGTAGATGTCGTTGTCGTAGGAGTTGTGGGACAGGCTGCCGCACCACGAGCAGGAACCAACGCTGAAGACGGCACCTCCGCCCTCATATGGCAGGTAGACCACGTCCGAGCGCACGCGGGCGTTCGTGCTCGCGGTGACATTCGGGATCATGACCTCGGCATCCTCGACGACTAGGAGGTAGGAGTCCGGGTGCATTCCTTGCGAGGTCATCAGCACGGCCGACTGCTCGGGAGACCCGAGTGAAGGGTCATGCCGGTCGATCTCGTATCCGGCCGCGCCGCCTAGGGACAGGCCGTAATCGCCGATGACGTCCGCGTCCGAGACGCCGTCGAAGATCCAGCTGTAACCGGGCTCGAAGCTCACGCGGGTTCGCCGGTATCCGGCTGCCCGGTCGCGGGAATCTGACTGAGCGGTGAATCCCACCCCGACGAGCACGTTCGGCGGGTGGTCCCGGTACCGCCACAGCCCGCCCTGCTCACCGGTGGTCTGATGCCTCAGCTCGCCGGGCCGCGACGTCCACGCACGGGTGCCATTGATTCCGCGCCGCACCTCCGCAAGGTATGGGCGCTGAGGATCGATGCTGGTCACCCAGTAGAACCCGTTGCCGCCCAGATACATCACCCGGCCGCCGTTCTCCAAGTACTGCCGCACGGCGACCAGCATCTCGCGGGTGCAGTACTCCGGGTGGGTACCCGTCAGGATGACCTCATACCTCTGCAGCAGCTCCGCGCCCTGGTGGTGCAGGTCGTGATCGGTGAACGCATCCCATGCCTCGCCCCTGTGATCGAGAAAGTCGGTGATGTAAAGATCAGCGGCGAAGCGCTCAGGGGCACCGGTGTTCCACCACACGAAGTCGGGCCGGAAGTTCGGGACCGGCCGGCGCATCGATACCAGGCAGCACCCGGTCCCGTCGGCGTGCCGGTCATAAACCGACAGGCCAGCCTCCGGGTGCGCTGACAGCCACGTGTCGGCCTCATCGAGGCGCACCGCGTCCCCGGCCGGGACCATCCCCCCTTCGCCGACGGCGATGAGGCGCTCATTGGCGTAGGCCAAATAGGTCAGCGTCGGCACCAGCAGGCCAATCCTGGCCGTGGCATGGCCGCGGGGTGGGGTGACGACGAAGGGAACATGATCGGTGACGCCGGTGGTGGTCAGCCGGAAGGCGTAGACGCCGCTTTGGAGACCGGCGGGGACGGCGAGCTCGGCGACCGGTGGCCATCCCGCGTCCTCGACATCATCCTCGTGAAAGTGCACCGCCGCATACTGATCGTGCGCGATGCGGAAGTCGGTGGTGTCGTCGTCCCACGTGCGCCCGGTCACCGCGACCGTCGGGCCGTTGACCAGCCTCAGATCCCGGACATCGTAACTGCGGTCGCCGATCTGGAGCTCCTCCAGCCGCCCGTTGAAATGATCACCTCCGCCGGCAGACGCGGCCAGGGTCACCGGCCCGCCGGGTGCGCTGAGGCCGGCCTGCCCGGCCGCGACAAGCTCACCCGCGACGTGGAGGCCGACAATGCCGCCGGTGAACGACACGCCAAGCCAGGTCCAGCTCTCCCGCCCCAGCGGCTGCCGCGCCGACAGGCACACCCCGCCGAAGCGGATCGACGGCAGGCCTTCCGCATCGAGGAACAGCTCAAGGTCTCCGCGGGCGAGCAGAACCTGCCGCCGCCCCCCGGCGGGAAGACGAGTCCATACCCACACAGACAGGACCGCGCCCCCGGCTGATGCCTCGTCCAGGACGGCGAAGGACCCCGACTGGGTGGTCTGCGGGCTGCACGGATATTCACCATCTGCCGGCGATGGCACTGGCTCGCAGCGCAGGCCGGGACCGGCTGGATTGGGATCACCGTGCCGCAGCCTGACCAGCCGGACCGTGACAGGCGAGGTCGATGATGAGGCCATCAGCTGAATGCGCTCGCCGGGGGCCACGGACCAGCGGTCGGTGTAGCCAATCAGCTCGCTGCCATCCGGACCGGCGAGTCTGGCAGTCATGATCACTCCAACCTGTGAGCGGTGTGCGCCGGCCAGCACCCCTCCAAATGGACTTGATGGCGGTCCATAAACGTAAGCACGGGCGGGTGACCCAGTCAAGGCAGAGGCAGCAGCCAGCGCCGCCCAAGATGCGGCCCCGGCCGGAAGGCCGGGACTCTACTGATTTAGGCGCGCTTGTTTGCCTTGGCAGCCCTGGCATCAAGTGATTTGAGCAGCGCCCGCACACTGCGCGCGGTGCCTTTCACGTGCTCATACATCAGGTCGTGCGCCGCGCCTGGGTCGCGCCTCGCCACAGCATCCAAGATGGCCTCGTGCTCTTTGACGGACATCTGATGCCATGCCTGGCTGTCGGGCAGCAACGCCAGGACCGCGTTGAGGTGCAAGCGGCCCTGCTCGATGGCCTCCACTAGGAACCGGTTGCCCGTCGCCCCCGCGATGGCGAGGTGGAAAGCGGTGTCCTCGCGCATGAACTCCGCGTCCGTGCCCGCTGCCGCCATGCGCTGCGCGGCGGAACTGATCGCGGCAAGCTCACGTTTCGTGCGCAATTGCGCCGCAGCACGGGCCGCGGCTGGCTCGACGACCTCTCGGAAGTCGATCGCCTCGCCGATAAGGCCGGCCGATTGCGCCACCTCGAGCACCCGGAAATCGAGCGAACCGTGCTGCTCGGTGGGCGCAAGCACGAAGGAACCGCCAGAACGCCCCCGGCGAGTCGTGATCAGCCGATCCGCCTCCAGCACCCCGATGGCAAGCTGGATCGTCACCCGCCCCACCCCGAACAGGCGCGCCAGTTCCCGTTCCGGTGGAAGAGCCTCGCCGGGCGCGATAATGCCAAGGCCGATCTGCCGCCGGATCTGCTCAGCGACGTACTCATGAGCCCGCTGCTGCTCGATCGCGCCGAACATCGGCTGAACCTCAGGATTGTTCCGGGAAGCGTCAGCGGACCGGCCGGCTGGCATGGCATTCATGATGTCACCACCCAGCGCACGGTCTCGGTACCCCGCCTGGGCGTCAAGGACGAGGGCCACCAGCCATTGACAGCCGGCAGCAGCAAAGCTATAAAGGACCGCATACAAGTCCAATAATACATTAGCCGCCTGGGCGGCTCATGCGGGCCCCCGAACCAGGCAGGCGCGGGAGGTCCCGGCCATGGATGATGCCCCCAAGGTGCCCGAGGGCGCGGCGCTGGCGGCCGCCGTCGGCGCACCGGAAGCCGCGCGGTACGAGCAGGATCTGAGCCGCTCGATCGGCATCCTCGGCAACGTTTTCATCACGCTGTCGGGGGTGACCCCGGCGTCGTCGGTGTTCATCATCGTGCCGGTGGCGCTGGTGGCGGCGGGTAGCGGCTCGTTCCTGGCGTTTGTGTTCGCGGCGATCGTCGGCGTATTCATGGCGTTCTGCTGGGGGGAGCTGTCGGCGGCGTTCCCGATCGCGGCCGGCGATTACGCGCTGGTCTGGCATTCGTTCAAGGGGCGGACCTCGTGGCTGGCGGGCCCGGTCAGCTTCGTCACGTTCGCGCTGTATGTGGACTTCATCGCGTTCATACCGGCGGTGATCGCCTTGGGGACTGGCACCTACCTGGCCGTGATCTGGAACGTCAACCTCAAGGTCATCGGGGCGGTCGTGATGCTGGTCGCGGCCGGTATCGCGATCTTGAACATCCGGCTGAACGCGGTGATCACGGGCTTTTTCCTGGCGATCGAGCTGGCCGCGCTGGCGGTCGTGACGGTCCTCGGCATCATCCACGCGAAGAACTGGAGCTCGCTGCTGCATCCGGTGGTGGGCAACGCGCACGGCGGGCTGATGTCGGTGCCGTTCACTTTGGTGCTGGCGCTTACGGCGGTGGCGGTGTTCTCTTACAACGGCTACGCCAACGCGGTCAACTTCTCCGAGGAGACGACCGGCTCGTCCCGGCGGATCGCCCGGGCCATCTTGTGGGCGCTGGTGATCACCGTTGCGGCCGAGCTGATCCCGCTGACCGCCGTGATCGTCGGCTCGCCGTCGATCGCCAAGCTGTCCACATCCCCGGTGCCGATGCAGTACTTCATCGAAGCGACCTCGAACAAGACCGTGTACACGATCGTCAGCCTGGGTGTGGTCATCGCCATCCTCAACGCCGTCATCGCGATCATCCTGTCCTATGGGCGGATCTTCTTCAGCTCGGGCCGGGACCGGGCCTGGCCGGGCCCTGTCAACGGCTGGATGACCCTGCGCTCGCAGTTCCGGTCACCCTGGTTCGCGACCGCGATCGTTGGCATCCTGGGCGCCGTCCTGTGCCTGACCGTCTCGCTGAACACCCTGGTAAACCTCACCGGGGCGAGCCTGGTCGCGGACTACGCGCTGATCGCGATCGCCGCCCTGTTCGCACGCCCCACCGGGGCGACCGCCAACAGCCCGTACAAGATGCCGCTGTGGCCGCTGCCGCCGATCCTGGCCCTGATCAGCCTGGGCTACATCTTCACTAAGCAGACCTCGCTGCTGCTGTGGGTCACCCTGATCACCATCGGGATCGGCCTGCTGTACTGGCTGGTGGTGATCTTCCCCCAGCGCGGCCGGGCATGGAACCTGCGCGAAGCCGTGTTCGACGAGACCGCCGGCCAGGACGGCTGACCGCGTGACACCGGCCGGTGCCCCGGGCCTGCCCGGCCCGCACGCAGCGACCCCGGCGGGCAAGCCGCGCGCCCGCGCGCTGGGCATCCCATTCGGCGGGACTCCGGCTCGCTGGAATGCGATCACCGACGTGCCCGGCGTCCAGGTCGGCTACACCACCCTGATCCAGGGCGACTCCGTCCGCACCGGGGTCACCGCCATCCACCCGCGCGGCCCCGACGGCGCGGCCGACCCGGTTGCCGCGGGCTTCTTCTCCCAGAACGGCAACGGCGAGATGACCGGGGTCTCGTGGATCGAGGAGTCGGGCACCTTCAGCGGCCCGGTCGCCGTCACCAACACCCACGCGGTCGGGATCGCCCACGCGGCGATCGTCGCCTGGACCGTCAGGCACCACCCTCGCCTGGCCGACGCCTGGCTGCTGCCGGTCGCGGCGGAGACCTGGGACGGCTACCTCAACGACATCAACGGGCACCACGTCACCGAGCAGGCGGCGATCGACGCGCTGGAGTCGGCCGCCAGCGGGCCCATCGAGGAAGGGTCGGTCGGCGGCGGCACCGGCATGAACTGCTACCAGTTCAAAGGCGGGTCCGGCACCGCCTCCCGGCTGGTTGGCTACGCGGGCACCACCTATTCGGTGGGCGTCTTCGTGCAAGCCAACTTCGGCAGCCGGGAAGAACTCACCATCACCGGGCTGCCAGTCGGCCAACTGCTAGCCGACGACAACCCGATGGAGGAGTATTTCGCCCTGCCCGCTGGCGCCGGATCAGTCATCGCAATCATCGCGACCGACGCCCCGCTACTGCCGCAGCAATGCGCTGCGCTCGCCCGCCGCGTCACCCTCGGCCTAGCCCGCACGGGCACCACCGGCTCCCACTTCTCCGGCGACCTTTTCCTGGCCTTCTCTACTGCCAATCCAGGTGGGATCACCCCCGGCGTCACCACCTACCGGCCCGGCGCCGAAGGCAAGTACGACCAGCTTCGATTCATCCCGTGGGGCTTCCTCGACCCGTTCTATACCGCCGTGGTGCAGGCCACCGAGGAGGCCGTCCTCAACGCCCTGATCGCCAACGAAGACGTGACCGGCCGCGATGGCCACCGCACCCCCGCTCTGCCCCGCGACCACCTTGCCAGGCTGCTATCCGAACGCCACAGTGAAGGCACTTCGCAGTGACCGCCTGGAGGTGATCACGAAGGCATCTCCCGGAGAGGGTTAGGCGAATGGTAGGTTCGCGGCCTCACGCGCTATCTGAAGCGGGCTGCGGTGCAGCAGCAACGGCAGCTGGCCTGCCGTACAACCTTGAGTGAGGCTGTGGATGGCGATTGTCAGAACCGTGACCGGAGATGTGGAGGCGGGCCAACTGGGCCCGACGACCATGCACGAGCACATCTTCGGCGACTTCACCGTTTGGCAGGAAGACCCGAAGCAGACCGCAAGCCTGGCGAGCGTCGCCGTAGATCCCAACGCACGAGTGGAGATGGGCATCCTCGGGGTCATCCACCGCAACCCCGTCGTGATTCACGACAACCTCCGGATCGGCGACGATGAAGCCCTCGCCTTGGCAGAGGTCCGCAAGTTCGCCGACGCCGGAGGCGACTGCCTGGTCGAAGTCACCTGCTGCGGCGACGTTGCCGCCGACGGCGTGACCAACATGGGGCGCAACGCGCCCGGGCTGCGCCGGGTTGCACAGCAAACCGGGCTCAAGATCGTCGCAGGCACAGGTTTCTACCTGGAAGGCACGCACCCAGACTATGTTCGCACCGATTCCGTCGGCGAACTCGCGGCGCGCATGATCCGCGACCTCACCGAAGGAATCGGAGGCACCGGCATTCGCGCCGGAATCATCGGCGAGATCGGAACCTCCACCGTCACCGAGCGCGAACAGAAGGTCCTCCGCGCGTGCGCCGAAGCACATCGGGCCACCGGCGCCGCTATCAGCCTGCACACCCACGTCGGATGTCCGACAGGTGAGCAGAGCGTGCAACTGCTCTTGGAGAAGGGAGTCGCCGCCAACCGGATCATCGTCGGGCACATGGACGAAAACCTGGTCTCCTTCGAACCAGGGCTGGCCCACCTCGACTACCACCGCCGCGTCGCGGACCTGGGGGTTTACATCCAATACGACACATTCGGCGCCGAGTGGTACTACAACCAGAACCGCGAACCGATGGACGCCGAACGCGCCTCAGCCGTAGCAACCCAGATCACCGAGGGGCACCTGGACCAGATCCTGCTCGGGCAAGACGTCTGGCTGAAGAACTGCTACAAACACTACGGCGGCCTTGGGTACGACCACCTGTTCACCGGCGTCAGGGCACTGCTCACCCAGGCCGGGGTGACCGAGGCTCAGTTCCAGCAGATCCTCATCGATAATCCGCGGCGGGCCCTCGCTCTCCAGACATCCTGACGGGCCTACCGGCCACCAGGGATGTGTTCGAGCCTTCCTCGCAATCCCGCGGCGCGCAGATTGCCTCGTTCTGCGCAGTGCCGGGCGGCCACGCAGGCGAACAGGCTGCCGATCATTGGGCGGATCTCGCGCAGACCGCCTTCGCTATCTCGGTCAATCGGATGCTGACCTGGGGGGAACGGTCGATGCAGTGACGATCCTCCGCCTTTCTGCGTCAGTCCCGGATCATGACATCGCGACCCGGCACTGCCAGGCGCCAGCCCTGGCCGGTTGTCTGCCCTCAGGTCACAGTGCACGAGGGAGGCGCCGCGCGCCGCATGTTCCCACGCGGGCTCGGTATCGGCCAGCCGTGCGAGCTTCCGTGGCGCCCACGGATGCAGCCAGCGCAGTTCGTCCCCGCTGGTTCTTGCTGTTTGCAGGTGCTGTTATCCCAGGAGCCAGCAACCGGTCCAGCGATATGTCCGTCACGGTCCGCGCCGATCCGGGTTGGCCGCAGCAGCCGGCAGACTGCGCGCTCTGCGTGTCAGCGCTGCAGCGTCGCCCGGTACTGGGTGATGGCCGACTGCAGTTCGTGTACGGCGTGCGCGCGTGCGCCGGCGAGCGGTGCATCCCCTGTCACTAGGGCGGGGCGGATCGCGACCGGGCGGGCGAGACGCTCGCACGCAGCGCGGACTTCTTCGAGGACGAGCGGGTTAATGCCCCACGTGCCGCCGATGATGACGACTGCCGGATCGGTCAGCGCGACGGCCGCCGATATGACGCCGCCCACCGCGGTGCCGAGGACCAGGCGCGTTGTCCGCGCCGCTCGCGCTGATCCGGTGACGGAGGCTGCCAGCTTCGCGACGTCAATCGCGGTTGAGTCCGGATAGCACAGGCCGAGTTCGCTGAACACATCGATGAATGCCATCGCCCGGCGGCCGGGACCTGCCGTGACCAGGTGCGCGATCTCGCCGGCCATGCCGCCGTGGCCGCGACGGACCTCGCCGTCGCTGACGACAGCGGAGCCCAGGCCTTCTCCCAGGTACAGGTAGACGAAGTCGTCCATCAATCGGGGTCCGCCAGCTGACCGCTCCGCGCGAGCGGCCCAGTTCACGTCGTTGTCGACCATGACCGGCCCGGAGACCAGCCCGTCGAGGGCTTCGGCGGGTGACAGCTCACCGACCAGGAAGGGAGCGTCGGGCAGGTGCACGAGTCGTCCGGTAACCCGGTCGACCGGGTCGGCCGCGCTGACCACGGCCAGCCGGACCGGCCCGCGGGCCTGCGCCGCGACCCGCCGGCACGCTGCGCGCACCGATGCAGTCACGCTGGCTGGCCGAGCCGGCCGGCGGACCGGCTCGGTAACCTGCGCCGCGACATCGCCGTGGGCATCCACCAGCTCGGCGGTGATGCCTGCCGGGGCGATGCTCACGGCAAGGGCGCAGCCGATGCTGTCAGCCAGCGCATAGTAGGAGCCGGCCCGTCCCCGGCCCGTGCTCCTGGCTCCGGTATCGACGACGATTCCCGCTGCGTCCAGACGGCGCACGCTCTCGCCGACCGTCGGCTTGGAGATCCCGGTCCGCGCCGCCAGCTCTGCCCGTGTCAGGCGCGTCTCGTCCATGAGCGCCCGCAGGACGTGCTCGTCGCTGAGCTCGCGCAAGAGCTCCAGCGAAGGCTTCACGGCAGTCACGGCAACTAGTTTAGACAGGACTCTTGCCCAAATACGAGCCAGAGGGTAATGTCCTCTTGGTAAGGAGTCCTTCTCAAAGGAGCTGACATGGCGATCGCCACGCCTGCGCGCACTGACCTGCCGGCCCTGCCGCACTGGGAGGCAACGCCCGATGACCTGCCCGGCGCCATCCGGCAGGTCAAGGCGGCGCTGCGGGCCCGCATCACGGCCTCGGGCCGGTCCGTTGAGGACGTGTTCGCCGTCATCGAGAAGCGCGTGCGCGCGGGAGTCGAGCAGATCGCCGCTGAGAAAGCCCTAGGCGAAACCGTTTGGCCCGTCATCGACTACGCCGACATCGCCGCCGGAACTGTGACAGCGGACCAGCTCGCCAGGCTCCGGCAGCGCGGCTGCCTCATCGTCCGTGGCCACTTCGACCGCGACCAGGCACTCGGCTGGGACCAGGACATCGTCAGCTACGTCGAGTCCAACCGGTTCTTCGAGACCTACCGGGGCCCTGGCGACGACTTCTTCGGCAGCGTCGGCTCCAGACCCGAGATCTACCCCATCTACTGGTCGCCCGCCCAGATGCAAGCCCGGCAGAGCGACCGCATGGCCCGCGTCCAGGCATTCCTCAACGCCCAGTGGACAAGCCAGTCCGACGGCGTGCAGTGGTTCGACCCGCAGCGCGACTCGCTGTACCCGGACCGGATCCGCCGCCGCCCCGAAGGGGCCGACTCCGCGGGCCTGGGCACCCACCTGGACCCCGGCACCCTGGACCTGTGGATGACGCAGGCGTACCAGCGGGCATTCCGTCACCTGTTCGACGGCACTGTGGAGGCCTACGACCCGTGGGACGCCGCCTACCGCACGGCCGGCCCCCAGTATCCCGGAACGACGATGTGCTCGGCCTTCCGTACCTTCCAGGGCTGGACCGCGCTATCCGACATGGCCCGCGACCAGGGTGTGCTCCACACCGTCCCGATCCCCGAGGCCATGGGCTACCTCATGCTGCGGCCGCTCCTGTCCGACGTCCCCGGCGACGACATGTGCGGCGTGACCACCAACAAGGTGTTCCCCGTCAGCGACACCTGGCACCCGCTGCTCCTGGAGGCGCTCACCAGCATCCCCGACGTCCGCGCCGGCGACTCAGTCTGGTGGCACTGTGACATGATCCACAGCGTCGCGCCCGTCCGGAACCAGAAGGGCTGGGGCAACGTTATGTACATCCCGGCCGCCCCCTGGTGTCCGCGCAACGAACGCTACGCGGCTGCTGTCCGGGAAGCATTCATCACCGGCGCCAGCCCGAGCGACTTCCCCGCCGAGAATTACGAACGTGACTGGCCCAACCGCTTCCAGCCCGGCGACCTCAACCAGACCGGCCGACGCGGCCTCGACCTCGACTGATCTGCCCCGCACAACTAGCTCAGGACTAGCCCCAAGATGGGGCCTTCGCACCGTTCGCCGATGGCGAGGTCGATCGGCCGCGCGGTGCGCGGAGCGAGCGGGATGGTCACTACCTTGCCGCCCTTGCCGGTGATGGTCAGGGTCCGGTGGCC
>Ga0335076_10005408_pt1 | contig 12914 bp, 14 predicted proteins | sample Lox_Sample_25_FD_206717 | JGI IMG/M metagenome (GOLD analysis project Ga0335076, IMG submission 206717) | Soil microbial communities from Loxahatchee National Wildlife Refuge, Florida, United States - Lox_Sample_2.5 | ecosystem: Environmental > Terrestrial > Soil > Wetlands | place: USA...
CGGCGAGCTGCGCGCCGCCTGCTACGCCCGCGACGCCCGCGTCACCCGCAACCGCAGATGGTCCCACCTGGTGACCATCGACATCATCCGCCGCGACACCCTCGCGGCCCGCGAGCTCATCGCCTCCCCCCTCGAGCGCCTCACCGCGCATTACCCCCAGCTGGCCCTCGTCGGAGACGACGAGCCCGGCACCGTTTCCTGGCCCGGACTCCCCGAGGACTGGGCCTTCGCCCGTCCGGACACCCCCGGCGACCACGGCGAGGGCGAGCCCGCCGCCTAACCCGGCGCGGCGGTCCCCGGCTTCCCCCGGGGACCGCCCGCCCCGACCCCCTGAAGGAGACACCATGACTGCCACGGATACCCGGCCGCTGCCGCCGGTCCCCACCTTCCCGTTCTCCATGTTCAACCCGGTCCACCTGGGCCGCGACGAATACGGCCAGCCGGTCTACGTCAACCTGGCCGAACGCAACATGCTGCTCGGCGGCGAACCCGGCGCCGGCAAATCGTCCGGGCTGAACCTGATCGTCGCGCACGCCGCCCAGTCGTGCGATTGCAAGCTGATCCTGGTCGACGGCAAGCAGGTCGAGCTGGGCATGTGGCGGGCCTGCGCCGATGAGTTCATCGGCCCGTCCATCGCCGACGCCATCGCCGCGTTCGAGCACTTCCAGCACATCATGAACGACCGGTACCGGATGCTGCTGGCCACCGGGCGCCGCAAGATCGGCCGCGGCGAGGACATCTACCTGATCCCCATCGATGAGTACGCCTACTTCTCCGCCACCGTCGGCACCAAACAGCAGCGCGACACCTTCGCGGGCCTGTCCCGCGACCTGGTCGCCCGCGGCCGCGCCGCCGGGGTGATCGTCGTGCTGGCCACCCAACGGCCCTCCCACCAGGTCATCGACCCGTCCATGCGGGACCTGTTCTCCTACCGGTGGGCCTTCCGCTGCACCACCGACTCCTCCTCCGACGTCGTCCTCGGCCAGGGCTGGGCAGGCGAAGGCTACACCGCCGCCGACATCGACCCCCTCGCACGCGGGGTCGGGTGGCTGCTGTCCGAGACCGGCGTCCCGCGTCGGATCAAGGCCGCCTACCTGGATGACGACACCATCAAGCACCTGGCCGCCTACGCGGCCCGGCTCCGGCACGGGCACGCGGCATGAGCCCCGTACCCGCCCTGAACGGGCACGCCACCACCTCACACCCGGCCCGCTCTGGCAGGCCGGACACCGTCAAGAACCCGTTGACACCAGACCGCGCCGGGCGGACGGTCGAGAACGGCGAGTACGCCGCGTTCGCCCGCCGCGTCCTCAGGTCCTACGCCCGCCGCATCGCCAACGGCGACGTCGAAGCCCTCACCCTCATGCTCGGCCTGTCCGCCGAGATCGATGACGCCATCGGCCAGGCTGTGAGCGGCCTGCGGGAGTTCGGCTATTCCTGGGCCGAGATCGGCTCCCGGCTCGGCATCACCCGCCAGGCCGCCCAGCAACGCTGGGGCCGCCTCGCATGACTGCCGCGACAGCCGCCCCGGCTCCCGGACCCCTCATTACGGGCCCGGGACCTGGGGCGGACGCCGACGACACCGTGACCATCTCCTGGGCCGACTTCCGGGCCTGGGAACGCCAGCTCACCACCTGCACCCACCCGATCCCGCTGCGCGGCCGCATCGACGCCATCGACCTGGCCACCGGCGAACTCGTCCCCGTCTACGACACCGCCGCCGAACACGATGGCGTGCTGAACGTCGCCTGCGGCAACCGCCGCGAGACGGTCTGCCCGGCCTGCTCGGCGGTCTACAAGTGCGACGCCCGCCAGCTCGTCCGCGCCGGGCTCGCGGGCGGCAAGGGCATTCCCGACTCGATCACCGAGCACCCGTGCGTGTTCGCCACCTTGACCGCGCCGTCGTTCGGCCCGGTCCACGCCCGCCGGATGCGCGGCAAGACGGTGCTGCCCTGCCGCCCCCGCCGCGACGCCAAGACCCGCCGCTGCCCGCACGGCCGGGACATCTCCTGCCCCGCCCGGCACGTCGAGGCCGACCCCCGGCTCGGACAGCCCATGTGCGGCGACTGCTACGACTACACCTCGGCCGTGCTGTTCAACGCCTACGCGGGCGACTTGTGGCGCCGGTTCATCACCTACCTGCCCCGGCACCTGGCCCGCCTGTCCGGGGTCACCCAGAAGACCCTGTTCACCCAGGTCCGCGTCCGGTTCGTGAAGGTCGCCGAGTACCAGGTCCGCGGCGTCGTCCACTTCCACGCCGTCATCCGGCTGGATGCCCCCGGCGAGGACTACCAGCCCCCGCCCCCCGGCTACACCGACGGCCTGCTGTGCGACGCCATCGACCAGGCCGCCGCCGTCACCCTTCCCATCGAGCACCACGGTCAAGTAGTGATGCTCGGCTTCGGCCCGCAGACCGACCGGCGACCCCTGCACCGCGACACGATCATCACCACCGGCCAGCCGCTGGATGCCGTGGCCGTCGCCAACTGCATCGCCAAGTACGCCACCAAGACCCTGCACGCTCCGGGCGTGCCCGACACCCGGATCCGGTACGCATCGGAGATCCCCGCCCTGCGCTGCTCGGCCCGCTACCGGGCCATGATCACCACTGCGTGGGAGCTGGGCGCGCGGCAGGCAACCGGTGACCCGCGGTTCCGGCAGTGGGCTCATATGCTCGGTTACGGCGGCCACTTCCTGACCAAATCCCGCCGCTACTCGGTCACCTTCGGCCAGCTCCGCGCCGCACGCACCAGCTACCGCCGCGCCCAGCGCCACCCCGGCGGCGAACGCGACCCCTGGGGACGGGCTCTCGACGAAACCGTCGTCCTGATCCTGACCACCTGGACCTACGCCGGAACCAGCCACACCGACAGCGCCGCTGATGTCCAGCTCGCGCTCGCCTCCGCCGCCCGGGCACGCGAGCACCGTCGCATCGCCTCCGAGGAAGCGTCCGTTGTCTGATCGTGGAGGAAGGAGCCGATCATCATGAGCGCGACCACATATCGCAAGTGGTATTCGACAGCTGAAGTTGCGGAGTTGCTCGGCTACGGACTGACTAAGACCAAGCACTTGATCTTGTCCGGGCAGATCCGCTCAGTCAAAGACGGGGGCCACCGCAAGATCCTTCCGGAATGGGTCGATGAGTACATCCGCCGCAAAGTAGCTGAGGACCAAGCGGCATGACCAGGCGCCGGAGCGGCGAAGGATCTATCTACCCGGTCAAGGACAGTCACGGCCGGGTGACTGGCTATCGAGGTTACGTTTGGTGCAGTAGGCCGGACGGCGAACGCTACCGTAAGTACGTCAAGGGCAAGAGCTATGAGGCCACACGGCGGGCATGGTTCAAGCTCAGGGATGAGGCAAGCCGCGGACCGGTTAGCTCCGACGTACCCAAGCTTGGCGATTTCCTCTCGTACTGGCTCAAAGAGGTCGTCCAGCCGAATCTTGCACCCAAGACATACCAGACGTACGAACTGTTCGTTCGTTTGCACATCGTTCCGCACCTCGGACAGAAGCGAATCGACCAACTCCAGGTCAAAGACATCCGGCAATGGATCAATAAGCTCACGCATACCTGCCAGTGCTGCGCGCAAGGGAAGGATGCTGCCCGGCCGGTATTCAAGCGACGGTGCTGCGCGATCGGTAAATGCTGCCACGCAGTTCTCTCGCCGCAGAGCCGCAAAGACGCTCGCGCTACGCTCCGCGCTGCTCTCACATGTGCGGTCGAGGATGAGATCATTGCCCGTAACCCGGTAGCCGTCATCCGGCTGCCAGCACCACGGAAAAGCAAGCGCCGCGTCTGGAGTGTCGACGAAGCACGCCGGTTCCTAGAGTCGGCCCGCCACGACTGTGATCCCCTGTACGCCGCTTACGTTCTCATCGTCGTCCTGGGCCTGCGCAAGGGCGAGGTGCTCGGGCTCACCTGGGATCGGGTCGATCTTGATGCTGCCGAGCTGTACGTCGGCGAGCAGCTCCAGCGGGTCAAGGGTCCGCTCATCCGCCGTCCGGTCAAGAGCGAATCGTCAGAAGCGCCGCTACCGTTGCCCGAGCTATGCGTCACGGCGCTGAAGCTCCGCCACGAACGCCAGGCTGCCGAGCACGAACGAGCGGTGGACGCGTGGATCGAGACCGGATTGGTCTTCACTACTCGCCGCGGCACACCGCTGGAGCCCCGCAACTTCGACCGCAGCTTCGATCGCCGCATCGTCAAGGCCGACGTGCCGAGAATCACTAGGCACAGCACTCGCAAGACCTGTGGTTCTCTGCTGGCAGCCCTCGACGTGCATCCGCGCGTTGCGATGCAGATCCTTCGGCACAGCCGGATCGCAATCACGATGGAGATCTACACCGAAGTGCCCTCCACGGCCACCCGTGACGCGCTCAGGAAGCTCGGACAGTGGCTAGAGGACAGACAGATATGAGTGCCGTTGCTGCACTTACTGCTGCACTGACAGCCATCAGGGACTAGTTACAAGATCGCAATTGGCCTCTGACCTGGGCGCGCTCGGAGGGACTCGAACCCCCAGCCTTCTGATCCGTAGTCAGATGCTCTATCCGTTGAGCTACGAGCGCTGGTGCTTGGCTAGTTTACGACACTCCGGGTCCACGTAGGGCCAGTCGTCCTTCAGCCATTCTCCGCAGCCGCCACGTCCCGGCTCCGCATCGCCATCATCCTGGAGCGCCCGCGCACTGCGGCCACGGCCGCACTCCGGCGTGAGACGCGAAACCCCAAGTTGTTGGGGTACCTTCGCTCACCCGCCCGCCGCAGACTGCGGGCATGGACACTATGAGCCAGAACAAGGACACCGTCACCTCCTTCATCGACGCCCTGTTCACCAAGGGTGACCTCGGTGCCGTCGACGAATACCTCGCCGAGGACTTCGTCGACCACGACCCGCCCGTGGGCGGGCCCGCCAACCGGGAGGGAATGCGTGCGGCTGGGGCCATGTTCCGGGCCGCGTTCCCCGACTGGCACAGCGACCTGGGCTTCCTCATCGAAGAGGGTGACCTGGTGGTCGAGACTTTCACGGCGAGCGGCACGCAGCGGGGGGAGATCTTCGGAGTGCCCGCATCGGGCCGCACGGTCAGCCTGCCCGGGATCAACATCTGGCGGATCCGCGATGGGCGCATCGTGGAGCGCTGGGGGCGTCTAGACGAGCTCGGCCTGATGCGCCAGCTCGGCCTGGTTCCCCGGTCATGACCGGACGGAACGACGTGGATGCCGCATCCAAGCTGTTCTAGCGACGGTGAACGCGGCATCCATGCCTTATTCGCAGAGCCGAACCGGGCGGCGGGCAGGGATCACAGGTCACGCGAGTCTTCCGGGAGCGCAGGAGCACCAAGGGCCGCGGCCGGCTGGCCCGCTCTGCCATCCGAGCAACCCTTCACAGGGGTTGCTCGGACCCGCGATTAGCAACTATGCGACGGCAGTGGCGTGTGGTGCACGCACTCACCTCTCGGGACCTGCGGATTATCGTTCGACGTGCGCCAACGACCTGGCAGGCGACACCGTACCTAAACAGGCATGGTGCTGCTGTGACGAGGGCGCCCTTCAGCGGCGACAGGGTCACGGGTTGAAGATCACGAACGGGCGGGACGGCGCTATGGCACTCCGCAGACCACGGCGTATCGTCGGCTTATGTCGGACGCGATCATGAAGCGCCAGGTCACCGCGCTCATCGGCCGGTGTTACGCCGGGCTTGACGTGGCCGAACTGCGCGACGAGGTACTGCGCCGGCTGCGCCGGATCATGTCGGTGGACGCGGCGTTCTTCGGCACCGTCGACCCGCAGACCCTGCTGTTCACCTCGGCGGTGGCCGAGGAGCCGCTGGGGGCCGCGACGCCGCTCTTCCTGGATAACGAGTATGGCCGCGGGGACGTCAACAAGTTCGCCCTGCTGGCCAAGGCGGCCGATCCGGTCGGCTCGCTCGACCGGGCCACCCGCGGGCAGCGGCCGGACAGTGCCCGCTACCGGGAGGTCATGAGTCCGCTCGGCCTCGGCGATGAGCTGCGCGCGGTCCTCATCGCCGGCCAGCAGTGCTGGGGCGCGATCTGCCTGCACCGCGAGGACGCGGAGCACGGTTTCGACGACCGGGAGATCGAGGTGATCCGGCGGATCGCCCCGCACGTGGCCGAGGGCCTGCGGCGAGCCGTCACCTTGGGTCCGTTCCGCGGGCCCGCCGAGAGTGGCGCGCCGCCCGGCGCGCCCGGCATCATCCTGCTCGACCAGGACCTGGCCCTGATGTCGATGAGCCCGGAGGCGGCGCAGTGGCTGGCCGAGCTCGACGGGGCCGACTGGCCGGGTGGCAGCGAGCTGCCGATGGCCGTCTACGCCGCGGCCGCGCGGCTGGCCCGGCTGGAGCAGGGGGCGGCTCCGCCGCGGCTGGCGGACACGATCCGGCTGCGCAGCCGCGGCGGGCAGTGGCTGTCGCTGCACGCCTCCCGGCTGGGCGGCGGGCCCGGGCCGCAGATCGGCATCGTGATCGAGCCGACCCCCGCGGCGCAGCTCGGCTCGCTGCTGCTCAGCGCGTACGGGCTCACCGGCGCGCAGTCCCGGGTGGTCGCGCTGGTGATCAAGGGGCACTCCACCCGGCAGATCGTCGAGGAGCTGCACATCTCGGCCAATACCGTCCAGGAGCACCTGACCGCGGCGTTCGGCAAGTTCGGCGTGCGCAGCCGGCGCGAGCTGGTCGCGGCCATGCTCACCGGGCGCCCCGGATAGCTCCGGAACCGTCCGCGTCTGGCGGGGCCGGAGCCGGCGTGTCCTGAGAGCTGTGCGGTTACCCGCCGGTCCATACCGTGTCCGTCAGGCGAAGAAGCGCCCGGACATCGGAGACGAGAGGGCCCAGGTCCTGATCGGATTGCCCGAGCCGGTCCTGGATGTCGCCCAGGCCCCGCCGTTCATGATGCGGCCCCATTCGCCGGGAGCGAAGACCCGGCCCGGCCAGCCGAGCGCAACGATCTCGGCGGGGTCCAGCCTGCCCCGGTAATACAGGCCGAAGTCCCAGTCAGAGCCCTCGGCAGCGGTATTCGTCGCCCTCGAACCGCCGAGGGTCACGGCCACGACCCCGGGGATCGCGGCCAGCCGCGCCGCAAGATGCTCCACGGCCCAAGTATTCCCCGTCCGGCGCTGCTCCGGCCGGACGGCATCCACCCGCGCCCGGCCTCCGCCAGCGGATCACCGAGAGGCCATGCACCATCAGGGCAGCAGGGCTAGCTTGCCGACGGTGGCCCGGGTCTCCAGTTCCGCGAGCGCATTCGGGCCGTCGGCGAGGTCATACGCGGTGGGCTGGCCGGGGGTGAGCACCCCGGCGGCTATGAGCGCGAACAGCTCACCCATGACCGCGCCGAAGATCTGCGGTGCGGACTGGATCAGCACTCCGATGTTCAGGCCGATCACGTGGACCTGGTGCCGGTAGATCAGCTCCCAGTTGGTGACAGCGGCTTCGCCTCCGGCCGCGCCGTAGACGACGATCCGGCCGGTGACCCGCTTAGCCGCGGTCAGGCTGGCGCCGAGCGTGGCGCCGCCGGCTGACTCCAGCACCAGGTCGGCGCCGGTGCCGTCGGTCAGCCGCAGTACCTCGGCGGCGAGATCGGGGGCGCGGGAGTCGAGGACGTGGTCGGCGCCCAGTGCCCATACTGTGTCGTGCTTACCCGGCGAGGCGGTGGCGATGACCGTCGCGCCGTAGTGCTTGGCCATTGTCACCGCAGCCTGCCCGGTCCCGCCCGCCGCGGCGTGGATCAGCACGGTCTGCCCGGCGGCGACGTCGCCCAGGGGCCTGAGTGCCGCCAGCGCGGTGGGCCAGTTCACGACCAGGCCCAGAGCCTGCTCCTCAGCCCAGCCCGCTGGCAGCGGCACCACCGCGGCCGCGGGTAGCGCCGTGTACTCAGCGAAGGCGCCACATCCGATGCCGACGCCGATGACGCGGGCTCCGGGTTCCAGGCCGGTCACAGCCTGGCCGCTAGCGGCGATCTCGCCAGCAGCCTCGAAGCCCGCCAGGTACGGGGGCTGCGGGCCGCCCAGGAAAGTCCCGTGGGCCTGCGAGATGTCGCCGAAGTTGATACCGGCGGCGGTGACCCGGATCAGGACCTGGCCAGGGCCCGGGACCGGGACCGGCGCGTCAGTGATCAGGCGCAGGTCCTGCGGGCCGTTCAGGGACGTCTGCTGCAGGGCACGCATGGTAGCGGGGCTGTTCATGGCAGTCGGCTTCCTTTCCTCCACCCAGGAAGACCCGGCGAGGACGGAAAAGGAATCGCTCACAACGCCTCGGCACCCTTTGCTTGTGCCATCTCCGGGCGGAACCCGAACACGGTGACCAGTCCTGGGTCGCCGAAGGAGGAGATCCGGCGGATGCCCGCGCCGGTGACAGTGAGCACGCAGATTCCGTACGGCCGGTAGTTCCCGTGCTGGTCACGGGTATAGGCCGCTGTCGCGGGCTGCCCGTTGGCGCTGGTGGCCAGCATGCGCCAGTCACCAGGCGATCCCAGAAGGTGGTTGCGCAGGAATGGTACGCAGGTCGTGCGGCCGGCGAACCAGGTACGCAGCGGCGTTGCCTCTATAACGACGTCCTGTGTCAGGAGTCGCTCCAGGGCGGCGGCGTCGGCACTCTCGAACGCCGCGATGTACTGGTCGAGGAGCGCGCGGGCTCGCGGCGCGGTCGGCTCGGTGATCTGGCCGGCGGCCAGGGCCAGTTCCCTCAGCCGGGCCCGGGCTCGCTGCAGCGCACTCTTGACCGACACCGTCGTGGTGCCGAGCATGACCGCGACGTCGGCAGCGGGAAACGCCAGCACATCCCGCAGGACCAGCACTGCCCGCTGCCTCGGCGGGAGATATTGCAGGCTGGCAATGAGCGCCAGCCGCAGTCCCTCGCGCGCCGCCACGATGGCCGCAGGATCAGCCGATTCCGGGGTCACCATCGCATCCGGCGCTGGCTGCAGCCAGTTCACCTCTGTCCCGGCCTCCTCCAGGTACGCACCAGGATCCGGTTCCGGGTCGTACAGGCCGGACGGCAGCATGCGCCGACTGTGCCTGGCCAGCTCGGTCAGGCACCCATTAGTGGCGATCTGGTAGAGCCAGGTACGTACCGAGGACCGTCCCTCGAACCCGCCGTAGGACCGCCAGGCCCGCAGGTATGTCTCCTGGACCAGATCCTCCGCGTCCTGAATCGAGCCGAGCATGCGGTAGCAGTGCGCCAGCAGCTCACGCCGAAACGGCTCGGTGTCCTGGACGAATCCGGCGCTATCGGGCACGGCTCATACCGCAGGGGGCGCCCCGTCTAGATCCTCGGCCCGGTCCAATGAGCATTCCATCAGTTGCGATCCTCTCCCGCATGATCTGCCTTCAACCATGCAGACCTGGCGGGGGCGGAAAAGGAATCGCTCTGGATCCTTCCGTCGGCAGCGGTGCTCCGCATGAAGCCGCGGCCCGCCGAGGCGCCTGGCCATTCGGTCAGAGAAGCACAGGTGAAACCGTCTCTAGCTGGCCATGTCGACAAATCGCGAGTAGTGACCTTGGAATGCGACGGTTACGGTGGCTGTCGGGCCGTTCCTGTGCTTGGCCACGATCAGGTCCGCCTCACCGGCCCGCGGCGACTCTTTTTCATATGCATCCTCACGATGCAGAAGAACCACGACATCCGCATCCTGCTCTATGCTTCCCGATTCGCGCAAATCGGACAAAAGCGGCCTCTTATCGGTGCGCTGCTCGGGACCGCGGTTGAGCTGGGACAGCGCGACGACGGGAACGTCGAGTTCCTTGGCCAGCAGCTTGAGCGACCGGGACATCTCGGAGACTTCCTGCTGCCGGTTCTCGACCCGCCGGGGCGAGGACATCAGCTGCAGGTAGTCGATGATGACGAACTTCAGGTCGTTCCGCTGCTTCAGCCGACGGCACTTGGCCCTGATCTCCATCATCGACAGGTTCGGCGAGTCGTCGATGAACAGCGGCGCGTCCGCGACTTCGCTCATCCGCCGGGCCAGCCGGGCCCAGTCATCGTCGTTCATCTGCCCGGTACGCATGGTAGACAACGGCACCCGCGCCTCGGCCGACAGCAGCCGCATCGTGATCTCGTTACGCCCCATCTCCAGGCTGAACAGCACCGTGGGCATGCCGTGCCTGATGGTGGCCGCGCGCGCGAAGTCCAAGGCCAAGGTCGACTTGCCTATAGCAGGCCGGGCAGCTATCACCACCATCTGGCCGGGGTGCAGGCCGTTGGTGAGAGTGTCCAGGTCGGAGAAGCCGGTGGGCACGCCGGTCAAGACGCCGCCGCGGCTGCCGATGGCCTCGATCTCGTCCAGCGCGCCCGGCATGATCTCGGACAGCGACTGGTAGTCCTCGCTGGCCCGGCGGTCGGTGACCGCGAACACCTCGGCCTGGGCCCGGTCCACCAGGTCATCGGCGTCGGCCTCGCCCGCGTAGCCGAACTGGACGATCCTGGTGCCGGCCTCCACCAGGCGGCGCAGGATCGCGCGCTCGCGGACGATGCGCGCGTAGTAGCCGGCGTTGGCCGCGGTTGGCACCGAGGCGATCAGGGTGTGCAGGTAGGGGCCGCCGCCGACGCGGGCGATCTCGCCGCGCCGGGTGAGCTCGTTGGCGACCGTGATCGCGTCCGCGGGCTCGCCACGACCGTACAGGTCGAGGATGGCCTCATGGATCAGCTGGTGCGCGGGCCGGTAGTGGTCGGTCGGCCTGATCATCTCGATCACGTCCGAGATGGCGTCCTTGGAGAGCAGCATCCCACCGAGTACGCATTGCTCCGCCGCGACGTCGTGCGGCGGGGTCCGCTCGAAGTCGTCGTTCCTCGGCGTGATCTCGGCGACGCTCAACTGACGCTCCTCCCCCGTACTAGTGAACTCGGCCCCAACGCACCGCTGCCTGCACCTGACACCGTTCTAGCCGATGGCTCTGACATTCTCGCGGCCCGCCACGCCAGGCACCAAGTCACGCAGTGGAAGGAGGTGTGGACAAGGTGTGCAAACACGCCGACCACGTTGTGCGCAGCCTGGGGAAAGAACTGTGGAAATGATCAACTCCATCACAGGCCTACCGACGTGAGCAGGGAAAACGCGATCCACCGGGTGTGTGGAAGAAAAACCTGGGGCGGATTTTCCGGTCGATGATCAACAATTTTTATCCACAGACACGGCCGCTGAAGCTGTGGATAACCCGGCTTTCCTAAGCGCGCCCGCGGGCGGCGCCGAGCTGCTAATCTTCGATGGTGTGTTCGATCGACGAGTCCGCTCTCCAGCGCGTGGCCGAGGCCATCGACCAGCTCGACGCCGACCGCAAGAACGCGGATTCGGCGGCCCTGGCGGCGCGGATAGCCGCCGTCTGGGCGATGGTTCGCGAGATCGACCCTCAGCTGGGCCGGCTGGTGGCCAAGTACGCAAACCCCTCCGACTAGCCACCCGTGGCATACAGCCCTGCCGGGCGGGATGACTGGGGTTCCGCGGTGATCCTGCGGCTGCCGTGGCTCCCGTTCCCTTGGTGCCCCTGCGTTCCCACAAGATTCCCGTGACTGGTGATTCCGGTTCGCCACGCGCTCCGGCTCCGCGGATACGACATGGATGCCCCATCCAAGGTCGCTGGAACAGCATGAACGCGGCATCCATGTCGTATGCCGAGCGCGAGCAGGGGCGGGCCGCGGGGCTGGTGTGGTCGGCGGGGCAGGCGGTGCTGCCGAGAGCCGACGACAGGCCCCGTGCCCGGATGCCAGGCCGCCCGCGCCAGCCACCGCGCGGGACGGCTGGCCAACGGCAGCGCTAGCCGTCGGTGGCGGAACTAGCTGGCCGCCCGCGCGGGGCTAGCTGGCCGTGATCTCGATGTCGACGGGGGCGCTGACCTCGGGGTGCAGCCTGACCCTCACCTGGTGCGTGCCGAGGGTCTTGATCGGGTCGCGGACCTCGATCCTGCGCCGGTCGAGCTCGGGGCCGCCGGCCTCGCGCACGGCCGCGGCGATGTCGGCCGGGCCGACCGAGCCGAACAGGCGGCCGCTGCCGCCGGCCCGGCGCCGCATCCGCACGTGCAGGCCCTCGAGCTGAGACGCCACGGCCTTCGCGTCCTCCAGGCCGCGGATCTCCCGGGCCGACCGGGCCCGCTTGATCAGCTCGATCTGCTTCTCGGCGCCGCGGGTCCAGGTCATCGCGAAGCCGCGGGGGATCAGGTAGTTGCGGCCGTAGCCGGCCGCCACGTCCACGACGTCGCCGGGGGCGCCGAGACCGCTCACTTCCTGGGTGAGGATGAGCTTCATCGGTGTACGACTCATCAGCCTGACTCCCTAGCGCGCCGTGCTCGTGTACGGAAGCAGCGCCATCTCGCGGGCGTTCTTGATCGCCGTCGCGACGTCTCGCTGGTGCCGGGTGCAGTTGCCGGTCACCCGGCGGGCGCGGATTTTGCCGCGGTCCGAGATGTACTTGCGGAGCAGGCCGGTGTCCTTGTAGTCGACGTAGGCGATCCGGTCCTGGCAGAACACGCAGACCTTCTTCTTCGGCTTGCGCAGTGGTGGCTTGGGCATCGTGGTGCTCTCCTTAGAGCCCCGCCCGCGGCGGGGATGCTCGGTGTCTGTACTTCTGGCTTGTATCTAGTTAGAAGGGCGGTTCGTCGGAGTAGCCGCCGCCCGAGTTGTCGGACGCCCACGGGTCGGGCTCGCCGCCGCCCCCATAGCCCCCCTGCTCCCGCTGCCCGCCGGACGGCCGCCCGCCGCCGTAGGAGCGCTGCCCCCCGCCATACCCGCCGCCGTCCCCCGCCCCGGACCGAGCCACCCGATTGACCTTGGCCGAAGCGTTCCGTAGAGAGGGGCCAACATCGTCTACCTCCACCTCGTAGACGGTCCGCTTCTCGCCTTCTTTGGTCTCGTACGACCGCTGCCGCAGCCGCCCGGAGACGATCACCCGCATCCCGCGGGTCAGCGACTCGG
>Ga0335076_10005409_pt1 | contig 12912 bp, 11 predicted proteins | sample Lox_Sample_25_FD_206717 | JGI IMG/M metagenome (GOLD analysis project Ga0335076, IMG submission 206717) | Soil microbial communities from Loxahatchee National Wildlife Refuge, Florida, United States - Lox_Sample_2.5 | ecosystem: Environmental > Terrestrial > Soil > Wetlands | place: USA...
AACGCCAGATAGAAGCGCGGCGTGACGTAGCGCGGCTCCAGCTCGACCGCGCGGCGAAGCGACGTGCGCGCCTCGTCGGGCTTTTTCTCGAGCAGCAGGATCACGCCCTTCATCGCGTGCCCCGCCGCAAACGTCGGGTTCTTGGCGATGGCGGAGGAAACGGTCCGCTCCGCATCGCCGAGCCGCTGCTGGTTGATCGCGACTTGCGCTCGGGCGAGAGACGACGCGCTCTCGCGCGTGTCCTCTCCGAAGGCCTGGCTGAGCAATGCGTCGGCCTGCTTGAGCTTGCCTTCGGCGAGCAACGCCACGGTCTGCTCGAGCCTCTTGTCGGCACCCGGGCTCCGCGGGCCGAGCACGACGGGCCCGGCGGCCACAAAAGGCGCTGCGAGCGCCCCGGCCACGAAGAAGGCGGCCAGACGCGCTCGCAGCACGGCCATGCTCAATTGTAACGAACTCGACTCGACCGGGCTCCTTCAGCTGCGACGGCGCCGCAGCCCGAGCCCGCCCAGCCCCAGCGCCAGGAGCGTGAGCGACGCCGGCTCGGGAACGCTCGGCCCGACGTTCGTGATCTCGCCCGTCAGGTAGAGGCTCGCGAAGAAGATGTTGTCGTCGCTCGTCGGGTTCTGCGTGAAGATCGTGAAGGACGTGTCGCCCATGTGCAGGTACGTGCGCAGGTCGTAGAGCTCGTGGTCGTTGTCGTAGTCCTGCAGGAAGGACGGCGTGTCGCCGAGGCCGCCGACGGTGATCAGGGAGCCATCCGCCACCTCCAGGCCGTCGTCGTTGTTGCCGGCGTGGTCCGTCAGCGTGGAGCCGTCGATCTTGACCGTCGACTCCTGGCCGCAGCAGCTGAACGAGATCCCGAGACCCAGCGTTGCCGCGAAGGCCGGGTCGGTGGGGTCGCCGAGCGGCGCGCCCAGGTTGACGGTCGAGGTCTCGCCGCCCGTGTCCTGGCCGCCGTTCAAGAGCGCCACGCTGCCGAGCGGCTGACTCGGATCGGAATACACGATCGCCAGCACTTCGCCGTCGATCCGGTTGTTCAGGCTGCCCTCGGTCACCGCCCACGAGAAGCTGCTGGTCGCCGAGCCGCTCACCAGGGACTTGACGAGGTCCGTGACGTCGGCGCGCGCGGTGTACCACTGGCCGATGTCGGGCCGCGGCGTGGCGACGGCGCCCACCATCACGCTGAAGTTGTTGATCGTGTTACCCGCGAGCGTGATCCCGGCGCTGTTGTAGGCCGCGAGCGTCGTCGGGCTGTCCGAGTACCACGGGTAGGGCGTGCCGGCGCTGTAGAGATAGGCCTGCAGGATCGTGGCGCCGACGGGGATGCTCGCCTGCACGTTTCCCACGGGATCCAAGTTGCTGCCGATGCCGTCCACGCTCAGACCCACGTTCCCGTTCCAGACGCCGGCAGTCGTCAGGCTGGCGGAGGCCACGCCCCCCGAAACCAACCAGATTCCGACCGCCAACGCTACCTTTGCCACTCGTGTCATGGCATCCCCTCCCTGATTTCAGAATCTGCAGAATTCCAGGCAAGAAGCAGGCCATCAGAGGAACTCGAAGTCTCTTTGTTACTTGCGAGAATCTGCACACTTTTCGTTGTAAGGGCGGATTGACATTCCTCTGCCCGGCGCTTGGATGGAAGGACGTGCTATCTCGCTGTTTCAGAACAGCATCCGCCACATCGAGGGATGTCTGTAAGAAAAGCCGACGCGATCTGCGGGAGCTCGACGCTTCAGCCGAAGAAGACCACGGTCACGAGCATGAAGATGGGGAGCAGGACCGCGCCCGAGAAGAGCATGTAGCCGCCGAAGCTCGGCATCTTGACGCCGCGCTCCTCCGCGATCGCGCGGACCATGAAGTTGGGGCCGTTGCCGATGTAACTGTTCGCCCCCATGAAGACCGCGCCGAGGCTGATCGCGGCGAGGATCCGCTCCGGCACGCCGGCGACCTCAGGCGAAAGCCCAAGGCCCTTGGCGAGAGCGAGGAAGGCCATGTAGGTGGGAGCGTTGTCGAGAAAGGACGAGAGCGCGCCACTCGCCCAGAAGAACTGCCATGGCTCGCGCACGCCGAGCTCGGCGCCGCGGGCACGCAGCAGGTCGAGCGCCGGCAGCATCGTGACGAAGATGCCGGCGAAGAGCGCGCCCACCTCCAGGATCGGCTGGAAGGTGAAGCGGTTGGCCTTGCGCAGCTCGGTGTCGGTCCAGAGGAAGGAAGCGACGGCGAGCCCCACGATCACCAGCTCGCGCCAAGGGGCTCGAAGCAGGGCCACTGCGGCCAGCACACCGAGCAGCAGGACGAAGTTGTCTTTGCCGGCGAGCCTCAGCGGGCGCACTTCGTAGAAGTCGCGCCTGCGGTCGGCCAGCGTCTCGCGCGCGTACTCGCGGCGGTCCCAGAGGACGTAGACGGCCAGCACCAGCGCCACCGTGAAGAGCCACGCCGGGAAGAGGCGCAGCGTCCACAGGAACGGCACGCCGGCCAGGTAGCCCAGGAAGAGCGGCGGGTCGCCGAGCGGGGTCAGGCAGCCGCCGACGTTCGAGACCAGGAAGATGAAGAAGACGACGGTGTGCGCAACCCGCTTGCGCTCGCGATTCGTCTGCAGCAACGGGCGGATCAGGAGCATCGACGCGCCGGTTGTGCCCACGAAGGACGCGAGCAGCGCGCCGGCTGCGAGCAGCATCGCGTTCGTGCGCGGCGTCGCCTGCAAGTCCCCCTCGAGCAGGATTCCCCCCGAGATCACGAACAGGCCGCCCAGCAGCACCATGAACGAGACGTAGTCGCGGCCCGCGTCCACGAGCGCCTCGGGGCGGGCTTGCAGGTAGAGCGCCAGAACCGGCAGCCCCAGGAGAGCCGCGACGCCGAGCTTGCGGAGGTTCGACTCCCAGAAATGCGACGCCGCGAGCGGCAGGATCGCGATCGAGAGCAGAAGGGCGACGAAGGGCAGCGCCCAGCCCAAGCCGGGCACGAAGCTGTCGGAGTGCATGGGAAGGCGCGCAGTCTAACCCGCCCGCCCCGTCCGCGAAATGTCGGGCGTCAGCTCAGGCGGCTTTGGAGATCCACGCTTCGAGCGCCTGGCGCTCGGCGGGCGACGCACTCCACTGCAGGCTGCACTCGGTGCTCGCGGCACCGGGCCGGACCCAGGCGACTCGCGCCGTCGTCGCGAACGTGGGCGCGCCGCGCTCCAAGGCGAGCCTCACGGCGACCTCGTCTCCCTGGCCGAAGGCCGGCGCCTCCGGCAGGTTCACGTGGAAACCATCGCGGGTCACCGAGTCGGCCTGCCCGCGCGAGATGTGAGATGCCGAATCCTCGATCCAGACGATCGCGCTCCGGCGCGCCGACGGTTCCTGCGTACTGCCACTTCCAATCGGCATGGGCCACCTCCTCGAGATAGCCGCACGACTCGCGCCCTACTACTGCACCCGACGTGCCAGGGCGCCCGAAGCGCCCCAATTCTCAGGGTGCGTTGCAGATCCGTCGCTCGCCCGGCACGCGCTTCGACTCGAACGTATCCACTTGCGTTACCTTGGGTAACAGGTCGATCAGGCGGACATCACGCGCGGAGCCGAAATAGAATGGCCCGTTCCGGCCAAAGAGTGGCGTCCCGGGCAACGCTTGGCGGCTCCGACAGGAGGTGGCGTGTCGCAATACGACGTGGTGGTGCTGGGCTGCGGACCCGCGGGGGAGCGAGCGGCGATCCAAGCCACCCGAGCGAGCAAGAAGGTGGCGGTCGTCGAGCGGCATCACCTGGTGGGGGGCAACCGCGTCAACTGGGGCACGATCCCTTCGAAGTCGCTGCGCGAGAGCGCGGTCTTCTTCTACGAGCTCACGCGCAGCCGCCTGCACGGGATCCGCTACGAGGTCTCCTCCGAGCTGACCGTCGCGGACTTCATGCAGCGCGAGCGCGCGGTCGTCAAGCGCGAGCTCGAGCTGATCGGCGACTCGCTCGGCCGCTACGCCGTGGAGGTCGTCCAGGGTCACGCCCGCTTCGCGGGGCCGCACGCCGTCGCGGTGAAGCCGCCGAACGGCGGCGAGCTGCGCACCCTGACCGCCGACTACTTCGTGATCGCGACCGGCTCGCGGCCCAACCGCCCCGACGACGTGCCCTTCGACGGCGAGACGGTCTTCGACTCCGAGACGATCCTGCAGCTCCCGCGCATCCCCAAGACGATGACCGTGCTCGGCGCCGGCGTGGTGGGGATCGAGTACGCGAGCATCTTCGCCGCGCTCGGGATCGAGGTCAGGCTCGTGGACACGCGCGACCGGCTGCTGCCGTACTTCGACCGCGAGATCGTCGCCACGCTGGTGCGCGAGCTCGGCGAGCTCGGGGTGAGCCTGGAGCACGGCGACCGCTATGCGCGCATCACGCGCGTTCCCGGCTCGCCGCCGCGCGTCGCCTGTGACACGAAGGCCGGGCGCCGCTACGAGTCCGACGTGCTGCTCTACTGCGTGGGCCGCGACGGCAACACGAGCGACATCGGCCTCGGCACGCTCGGGATCATGCCGGGCAAGTACGGCCTGCTCGAGGTCAACGAGCGCTATCAGACCCTCCACCCGCACATCTACGCGGTCGGTGACGTGATCGGTTATCCGGCGCTCGCCAGCACAGCGATGGAGCAGGGCCGCCAGGCGATGCGGCACGCCTTCTCGATCGCCGGGCCCAAGGGCCGCACCGAGGCGCTGCCGTTCGCGGTCTACTCGATCCCCGAGGTCGCGTACGTCGGCGCCACCGAGGAGGCGCTCGTCGAAAAGAAGCTCGACTACGTGGCGGGCCGCGGCGACTATTCGAAGAACCCGCGCGGCCAGATCCTGGGGGACTCGGACGGCCTCCTGAAGCTCCTGTTCGAGCGGCCCTCGCTGCGGCTGGTCGGCGCGCACATCGTGGGCACCTCGGCGAGCGAGCTCATCCACATCGGCGAGGCGTTCCTGACCCAGGGGGCGACGGCCACCGAGATCGCGGAGACCATCTACAACTACCCGACGCTGTCGGACATGTACCGCCACGCCGCCACCAAGGCGCTGGCGGAGGACCGCCGCCGCCGCGAGCGCGCCTGAGGACTTCACGTCTTCTTTACATCATCGGTCTTGACGCTCGCGCGCGCCGGGGAGAGGCTTCTTTGGTCGAGCCTCGGAGGTGTCCCGTGCGTCGAGCCGCCGCCGCCCTTGCGATCACCATGGCCCTGGCCCCCGCGGCGTTCGCACAGGGCGGCTACGGCGGCTATCGTTCGAACCAGGGCAGCTTCGCGATCGACGCGATGGTCGCACCCACGACCGGCTTCGGGTTCGGCTACTACCTGACGGACGGCTTGAGCCTGCGGCCCTGGCTGGGTGTCGGCTACTCGAACGTGGGCTTCTTCGCGAACCTGGGCGCCCAGCTCCAGTACGAGTTCGGAACGAGCTGGAAGGCCTCGCCCTACCTCTCGGCCTCGGGCGTCTACTCGCACAACCCGACGCCGGTCTACTACCAGGGGGGCACGCCGCCGGCGAACGGGCAGGTGCCGAGCAGCTACCAGACCGACACGGGCATGTTCGGCGTGGGCGCCGGGCTGCGCTATCGGCTGGGCTCCAGCTTCTCGCTCTTCGCCGAGGGCCGCGCCCTCTATTCGACCTACTCGTACAACTACTCCAACGTCACGTACCAGCAGCAGAACCAGGGCTGGGGCACGTTCAACATGGGCGACCACACCCGCGGCGAGTTCGTGCTGGGCCTGTCCTACCTGTTCCATTAGGGGGGACGCTGCGCCGCGTCCCCCCTCTCACCCCCCCGCTCGCTCCGCCCGAGTTGACACTCAGCCAGCCAGGCCTGCCTGAATCTCCGCCAGCTCCGCTTCGCCGAGGGCTGGCGAGAAGCGCTTGAGCCTCGGCAGCACGTCGGTCGTCCCCAGGTAGGCCGAGGCGCAGCGTAGGTGGAGCGAGCCCGCGGGCGAGAAGCGCCCGTCCTCGAAGAACACGAGCGCGAGGCGCCAGGCGCCTTTGTCGATCTTCTCCTTGCAGTGGCGGCAGGCCGCGCGTCCGGACGGGTCGCGCTCGGCCCCGTTCACGCGCGCCGCGCGCGGATGCTCCACGCCCTGGCGGGCGAGCGCCGTCAGCCGGTCGGCGTCGGGCGGGGGCTCGGGCAGGGACGCGATCGCCTCGAGGAACGACTCCGGCCGCTTCATTGCCCCACACTCGAGGTGCGACCACTGGAAGGCCTCGCCCTCGGCGAATGGGTTCGGCAGGCTCTCCCCGAAGCGCAGCTCGCCCGCGGCGATCTTCCCGCTGCAGCCGCGGCACTTGGCGCGGCCGCTCGGGGCGGGCTCGATCACGTGGGGCATGGGGCTACTCCAGCCTTCGCAGAACGAAGCACTTCAGATAGTACGTCTCCGGCACACCGAGCACGACCGGGTGGTCGCGCGCCTGGCGGCGCTTCTCGACCACGGTCACCGTCGCGCCGGCGTCCGTGGCGGCGTTCGCGAGGATCGCCTCGAAGTCGTCCTCGCGCACGTGGTACGAGCACGAGCACGTGACCAGGCAGCCGCCCGGCTTCAGGATCCGGAGCGCGCGCCGGTTGATCTCGTTGTAGCCGCGCGTCGCCTTGGGGATCGCGCCCTTGCTCTTCGCGAACGCGGGCGGGTCGAGGATCACCGTGTCGAAGCGCTCCTCGCGCTGGTCGAGCTCGTGCAGCAGGTCGAAGACGTTGGCGTCGCGCGTCTCGACGTTCGCGAGTCCGTTGCGCTCGGCGTTCGCCCGCACGCGCGCGAGCGCATCCTCCGAGAGGTCGACGGCCAGAACCTGGTCCGCGTCGCGCGCGACCTGAAGCGCGAAGCCGCCGTCGTAGCAGAAGGCGTCGAGGACGCGCCCGCGCGCGTAGCGGCGCGCCGCGAGGTGGTTCTCGCGCTGGTCGAGGAAGAGCCCGGTCTTCTGGCCTCCGCGCAGATCCACCGCGAGCCGCACGTCGCCTTCGCTCACGAGCACGCGCTCCGGCACCTCGCCGTGGAGCACCGAGACCGTCTGCTCGAGGCCCTCGAGCGTCCGCACCTTCGGGTCGTTGCGCTCGACGATGCCCTTGGGCGCGAGCAGCTCGACGAGCGCGGCGACGATCTCGAGCTTCGCACGCTCGCTGCCCTGCGACAGCGTCTGGATCGACAAGTAGTCGCCGTAGCGATCGACGACGAGCGACGGCAGGCCGTCGCCCTCGCCGTGCACCACGCGGTACGCCTCGGCCCCGGCGGCCACGGTCGAGCGCCAGCGCAGCGCGCGCTCGATCCGATCGCGAAGGAAGCCGGGCGCGAGCGCGTCGCCGCGCTCGAGCATGCGCAGCCGGATCTCGGAGCGCTTCGACCAGAACGCGAAGCCGAGCGGCTCGCCGCGCACGGAGGCGACGCGCACGAGCGCGCCCGCCGAGGCGCCTGCGTCGTTCACGACGTCGCTCCGGAAGATCCAGGGGTGCCCGCGCTCGATCCGCGCCTGGCCCTTGCGGCTGACGACGACCGGCCCCTCGATTTGCATCGCGAGGCGCCAGCATACGCAACCTTTCGGCCTGCTGCGACGTCACAGAACTGAAGCTGCCGAGGAACGTGTGCCCGCACCCCGAATGCCCCGCGCGAACGCACGAGACGGGAGCGCAAGCCCGCCCGTCGGCCGGGCGGTTCGCTTGCGGGACGGCGGCGTGCCGGAAGCGAACACCGCAGACCGGCGGCCTCCCCCCGCGCGCCGCCTCAAGTCGTTGATGCGGCGTGTGTTCGGCCCCGGCGTCTCGGTGGCACGCGCCTTGACTCTGGGGGGGCCGTGGACATAGCACGGCCGGACCTGCTCGAGAAGAAGAAGAAGCGCCAGCTGACCTGGATCGGCGCGGGCGTGGCGGCCGTCGTCCTGCTGACGCTCGGCGTCTCGCGGCTCAAGCCCGCGGCCCCGACGGTCGAGCGGGCGACGGTCGTGATCGACACGGTGAAGCGCGGCGAGATGGTGCGCGAGGTGCACGGGCTCGGAACGCTCGTGCCCGAGGACATCCGTTGGATCGCGCTGCAAACGGAAGCGCGCGTCGAACGCCGTGTGCTGCTGCCCGGCACAGTGGTGAAGGCCGACGACGTGATCCTCGAGCTCAGCAATCCGGAGCTCGAGAACCAGGCGCGCGAAGCGGAGTCGCAGGCGCGCGCCTCCGAGGCCTCGCTCACCGAGCTCAAGGTGCGGCTCGAGAGCCAGTACCTCGACCAGAAGGCGGCGGCCGCGCGCGTCTCGGCCGAGTGCAAGCAGGCGCGGCTGCGCGCCGACGCGGACGACGAGCTGCACAAGAACGGCCTGATCGCCGACATCACGCTCAAGATCTCGCAGAGCGCGGCCGACGAGCTGGAGCACCGCGAGAAGATGGAGCAGCAGCGGCTCGCGATCGCCGGCGAGGCGATCGAGGCGCAGCTCAAGGTCCAGCAGGCCGACCTCGAGAACAAGCGCGCCGCGGCGCGGCTGCGCCGCTCGCAGGTGGAGGCGCTCCACCTCAGAGCCGGCATCGACGGCGTGCTGCAGGTCGTGCCGGTCGAGGTGGGCCAGCGCGTCGCGGCCGGCACCAACCTCGCGCGCGTGGCGCGGCCCGAGAAGCTGAAGGCCGAGATCCGGATCCCGGAGACCCAGGCCAAGGACGTCGTGCAGGGCCAGAAGGCCAGCGTCGACACGCGCAACGGCATCGTCGCCGGACGCGTGATCCGCGTCGACCCCGCGGTCCAGAACGGGACCGTCACCGTCGACATCGCGCTCGTCGGCGAGCTGCCGAAGGGAGCCCGCCCCGACCTGACCGTGGACGGCACGATCGAGCTGGAGCGCCTGGCGGACGCGGTCTACGTCGGGCGCCCCGCGATGGGTCAGCCGCAGAGCACGATCGGCCTGTTCCGGATCGTCAAGGGCACGAACGAGGCCGTCCGCGTGCGCGTGGCGCTCGGCCAAGGCTCGGTGAGCACGATCGTGGTGAAGGATGGGCTCGAGGTGGGGGACGAGGTGATCCTGTCGGACACCTCGGCCTGGGACTCGGCGGACCGGATCCGCCTCAACTGAAGCGAGGGAGTGCATGACTGACAACGCGCTGATCCGGCTCGAGGGGCTGGGCAAGGTCTTCTACACGGACGAGGTCGAGACGCACGCGCTGTCCGACATCCACCTCGAGATCAAGAAGGGCGAGTACGTCGCGATCTCCGGGCCCTCCGGCTGCGGCAAGTCGACGCTGCTCTCGATCCTCGGCCTGCTCGACTCGCCGACCGGCGGCAGCTACAGCCTCAACGCCACGGCCGTCCAGGACCTGGGCGCCGCGCAGCGCGCCCGCATCCGCAATCGCGAGATCGGGTTCATCTTCCAGAGCTTCAACCTGATCGGCGACCTCTCGGTCTACGAGAACGTCGAGCTGCCGCTCACCTACCGCGGCATGCGCGCGAACGAGCGCAAGGAGCGCACGCTCAAGGCGCTCGAGCGCGTCGGGATGGCGCACCGCGCCAAGCACCTGCCGAGCCAGCTCTCGGGCGGTCAGCAGCAGCGCGTCGCCGTGGCGCGCGCGCTCGTCGGCGAGCCGTCGATCCTGCTCGCGGACGAGCCCACCGGCAACCTCGACTCGAGGAACGGCGAGGCGGTGATGGAGCTCCTGCGCGACCTGCACCGCGCCGGCTCGACCGTCTGCATGGTGACCCACGACAACCGCTTCTCGCGCCACGCCGAGCGCACCGTCCACCTCTTCGACGGCCGCGTCGTGAGCGAGGAGGAGGCGGCGCAGGCGGCGGCCGAGGCGTCGACGGGGAAGGCCTGAAGCCCTCGCCCGGCGAGGCGGTGGGCCGTGTTTGTAATGGAACCGGAGGTCCAGTGATGGCGACGCTCACGTTGTCCGAAGAACTCGGCGCGCTTCCGCTGTCGGAGGAGCCGAACGACCTGAAGTCGCGCCTGCTCGCCTACGAGCGCGGGCTGATCAGCGCGGCGCTCGCCGAGTCTCGCGGCAACCAGCGCCGCGCGGCGCGCCAGCTCGGCATCCTGCCGACGACGCTGCACGAGAAGATGAAGCGCCTCGGGCTGCGAGCCGAGCCGTTCCTGCCGTCGGGTGAGCCCCGCGGCGTGGGCGGGGCGGGACCCTCGGACGCGCACGCCTAGCCCGCGGGAGCCCTCGTGACCCACGAGCTGCGCCACTCCTTGCGTCTGCTGTGGCGCGCTCCCGGCTTCACCGCGCTCGCCGTCGGCACGCTCGCGCTCGGGATCGCCGCGAGCACCGCGATCTTCAGCCTGGCGGACGCGGTCGTCTTTGCACCGCTGCCCTATGCGAACCCGGCCGGCCGCGTCATGGTCTGGGGCCGCTGGCGCGGATTCGACAAGACCTGGGTCAACCCCGCCGAGATGCGCGCCTTCGCCGCGCGCTGCCCGAGCTTGGCGGCCACCGCATTCTGGTCGCTCGACGCACTGAACCTGACCGGCGAGGGCGAGGCCGCTCGCGTCGACGTCGGCTTCGTGTCGGCGAACGCCTTCGCGGTGCTCGGCGCGCGGCCGCTGCTCGGCCGCGGCATCGCTCCCGAGGAGGATCGCCCCGGCGGCGCGCACGTCGCCGTCCTCGGGCACGCGCTCTGGCAGGGCCGCTTCGGCGGCGACCCTGGCGTGATCGGCAAGGGCATCGAGCTCGACGGCGTGGCGCACGAGGTGATCGGCGTGATGCCGCCCGGGTTCCAGCTGCCGACCGACTACAACGAGCACGCCGCCGATCCGACGCAGGTCTACCTGCCGCGGGCCGCTGACGCGGACGAGCTCACGGGGTTCGACAGCCACGGCGACTATGGCGCCGCCGAGCTCGCGCCCGGCGCGAGCGTCGCGCGCGCGAGCGAAGAGCTGCGGGCGGCCACGCAGCAGCTGACCGCCGAGGGCAAGTACGACAAGCACGAGCAGCACACCGCCTTCGCCGTGTCGCTGCCGGATCAGGTGCTCGGCCCGCACCGCCCCGCGGTCGCGGTGACCGCGGCCGCGGCGACCCTGCTGCTGCTGATCGCGTGCGCCAACGTCGCGAGCCTGCTGCTCGCGCGCGGGGCCGTGCGCCAGCGCGAGCTGGCGCTGCGCGCGGCCGTCGGCGGCGGGCGGTCACGCCTCGTCGGCCTGCAGCTCGTCGAAGGCCTGGCGCTCGCACTCATGGGAGCGGGCGTCGGCCTGCCGCTCGCCGCCGGCACGCTCGCGCTGCTGGGCTCCACGGTCACCGCCAACGTCCCGCGCGCCGCCGCGGCCGCGATCGACCCGCGCGCCGTGGTCTTCGCGCTGGCGCTGGCCGGCGCCACCACGCTTCTGTTCGCGCTCGTGCCGGCGCTCCACGCCTCGCGGGCAGACGTGAGCGCGGCGCTTCGCGAGGGCGGTGCGCGCTCGGCCGGCGCAGCATCGCACCGGCGCTGGCGGACGGGAGCCGTCGTGGCGCAGGCCGCGTTCGCGGCGCTGCTCGCCGTCGGGGCCGTGCTGATGGCGAGGACGCTCGGCGCGCTCACGCACATCGACATCGGCTTCGAGCCGCGGGGTGTCCTGACGCAGCGCCTGTCGCTTCCCGAGAGCGCGTACCCGACGCCGCTGGACGTGATCCGCTTCTACCGCTCGCTGCTCGACGAAACGCGCGCGCTGCCGGGCGTCCGGAGCGCGGGCCTGCTGCGCTCGCTGCCGCTCGGCGAGTCGATCGGCGACTGGGGGATCGCCGTCGAGGGGTTCGACGCGCGCGGGCTCAGCTCGTCGGCCGACTGGCAGGTGGCCTCGGAAGGCGCGTCCGAGGCGCTCGGCGAGCGGCTCGTGAGCGGGCGCCGGCTGGAGCGGAGAGACGACGAGAGCGCGCCCGACGTCGCCATGATCAACGAGGCGATGGCGCGCAAGTACTGGCCGGGGCTCGACCCGCTCGGCCGGCGCTTCCGGATCGGGCCGCCCGACCGACCCTGGGTGAGCGTCGTCGGAATCGTCGGCGACGTGCGGCACAACGGGATCACCGGCGTCGTGAAGCCGAAGTTCTACCGGTCGTACGCGCAGTTCCACCGCTCGCGCGGCGGCAGCGCGACCCGCGACATGGCGCTCGTCGTCAAGACCGACGGCGACCCCCTCGCCCTCGCCGGCGCGATCCGCGAGGCCGTGCGCCGGCTCGATCCCGCGGTGCCCGTTTCGGGCGTGCGGACGCTCGACGCCGTCGTGCGCGGCTCGATCGCCGCGCAGCGCCTCGCCTCGCTCGTGCTCGGGCTCTTCGCGGCGCTCGCGGTGGTGCTGTGCGCGATCGGCGTGTACGGCGTCCTCGCGATGGGCGTCGCCGAGCGCCGGCAGGAGATCGGCGTTCGGCTGGCGCTCGGGGCCCGCGCGGAGAACGTCGGCGGCCTGGTGCTCGGCGAGGGCCTGGCCGCGGTCGGCTACGGGCTCGCGATCGGCCTCGTCGCGGCGGCGTTCCTGTCTCGCTTCCTCGAGGCGCTGCTCTCGGGCGTGCGTCCGCTCGATCCGACCAGCTATCTCGCGGTCGCGCTCGGCCTGGGTGTCGTGGCGGCGTTCGCCGGACTCGTCCCGGCGCTGCGCGCGGCGCGAACCGACCCGGCGCTGGCGCTACGCAGCCGGTAGCGTGGGCCGGGATCTTCGCTACGCGCTTCGCTCCCTGCGCCGCAGCCCGGCGTTCACCGGCCTGGCCGCGCTCACGCTGGCCTCGGCATCGGCGCGGCCACCACGATCTTCAGCGTGATCCAGAACGTCCTGGTCGAGCCCTACGCCTACGCCACATCGAGCGCAACGTGAGCCTTTCGGTCGTGGACACGGCCCGCCCGGCGCGGGCGGACGCTCCTTCTTCAAGGTGCCCGAGCTCCGGTGTGCTCGTGCTCGGCGTCGGCTTCCTCGCCTGCTACCTGCCGGCCCGGCGCGCCTCGCGCCTCGACCCTACGGTCGCGCTGCGCTACGAGTAGCGGCTAGGCGCTCTCGCTCAGCAGACCCTCGACG
>Ga0335076_10005410_pt1 | contig 12911 bp, 10 predicted proteins | sample Lox_Sample_25_FD_206717 | JGI IMG/M metagenome (GOLD analysis project Ga0335076, IMG submission 206717) | Soil microbial communities from Loxahatchee National Wildlife Refuge, Florida, United States - Lox_Sample_2.5 | ecosystem: Environmental > Terrestrial > Soil > Wetlands | place: USA...
GATGGATTCGGGCGGCTGCCGGCGTTTCTATACGGATGGTGCCTGTTTGTAGTGATCGCTGCAGCGACGATCGCGGCGCTGGCGCGGGCGTTTGTGGAGTACCTGTCGCAGATTGTTCCTCTGACACCGTGGGAACAGACAATTCTCGCATTGGTGATGATCGGCGCGGTGACGGTGGTCAATATACGCGGCACGAGGGAGAGTTCGGATCTGCAGAACTGGACAACCCTGATGAAAGCGGGTTTGGTGGTGCTGCTGAGCGCCGTGCTGCTCTCCATGGCACATCGCGGTGGCGATGTAGTCGCGAGCATGGGAACGGAGCTGCGAGGAACGGCGCTATTTTCGAGCTTTGGGCTGGCAATGATCACGGTGCTATGGGCTTATGAAGGCTGGCAGTTTGGAACGTACAGCGCGGGAGAAGTCGTCGAGCCACAGAAGGTGTTTCCGCGCGCGTTTCTCTTCGGGTCGTTGATTCTGATCGGGCTGTACGTGATCGCCGTCGTCGCTTACCTGCTGGCGCTTGGGCCGGCAGGCGCCACCGCGAGCGATACGATTGCAGCGACGGCGGCGAAAGCAGTCCTGGGACCATGGGCGGGAAAGTTTGTCGCCGCGACCATCCTGATTTCGGTTTTCAGCGCAACCAACAGCGTACTTCTGACAGCGCCACGAGTTTTCTACGCGATGGCCAAAGACAACTTGTTTTTCAAGACGCTCGCAGAAGTGCACCCGCGATTCCGGACGCCAGCGGCGGCGATTCTCGCTCTCGGCATATGGGCGGCGGTGCTCACGAGCGCGGGAAAGTTTTACGAGCTGATCGAAGGAGTGATCTTTATCGGCTGGATCTTTTATGGGCTGGCAGCGGCGGCGATTTTTCCCTTGCGAAAGGCGTCCGGCGGCAGGGCGCTGCCATATCGAGTTCCCGGCTACCCTTGGACGCCACTGGTATTTGTACTCGTGGCCGCGGCAATTGTGGGAAACGCGGTGTTCCTGGCATTTCGCAATCCGGCGCAATTTCGAGATTTGCTGGTGGCAATTGCTCTGCTGGCTCTCGGGCTGCCTGCCTACGGATTCTGGCGGCGAAAGACCGCTTCAACCTAAATTTCTCTAAAGCAGACTCAGCGGATCCATATCCACGAGAACCGCGGTTTGTGGAATTTCCTTCTTATCGCAAAGGGCGAGCGCGCCAGCGAGAAGCTTTGCAAGCAACGAACGTTTGGGAGACTTGAGAAGAAACTGGAAGCGATGTTCGCGCTTGAGACGCGCGAGGGGAGCGGCCGCCGGACCCAGAATGCGTACACCGCGATCGTCGAAAGGACGGAAGTACTCGGAAAGTTCTCGCGACCAGCGAACGGCATTTTCGAGGCGCGTGTCGCGGACAATGATATTGGCGAGCGATGTGTACGGCGGATATGCCATCATGCGGCGGAAGTGCAGCTCGCGCTCATAGAATGCGGGATAGTCCTGGCGAACGGCATCCTGAATGGCGTAGTGCTCGGGGTAAAAAGTCTGGATGAGCACGCGACCGCGCAAATCGCCGCGGCCGGCGCGGCCTGCGACCTGGGTAAGCAACTGGAAAGTGCGCTCGGCGGCGCGAAAATCGGGCAGGTTCAGCGAGGAATCGGCACTCACGACTCCGACTAGCGTAACGCGGTGAAAGTCGTGGCCCTTTGCCAGCATTTGAGTACCCACCAGAATATCGAGCGCGCCGGAGGCGAAGGCGCCGAGCGTTTCCTGAAACTGGCGCTTGGTGCGCGCGGTGTCGCGGTCGAGACGCGCGATGCGGGCGCCGAGAAACTCCTCTCGCAAGCGTTCTTCAAGATGCTCGGAGCCCTCTCCAAAAAAATAAACATAGTTCGACTGGCACTTGGGACATTGCTGAGGAACGGGCTGAAGCGAACCGCAGTAATGGCATTCGAGCCGGTTGCGGCTTTTGTGGTAGGTCATGGAAATGCTGCAATTGACGCACTGCACCGAAGCTCCACAACTGCGGCAAAGCACGGACCAGGAGTAGCCGCGGCGATTGATGAGTATCAGCGCCTGCGTACCGGCGGCGAGACATTCTCTCAATCCTTCACGGAGAGGCGTTGATATCGGGCTGGTTTGGTTGGTTTGCTGGAATTCGGTGCGGAGGTCCACGATTTCCGCTGAGGCAAGCGGGCGATCCGCCACCCGCGCGGCTATAGGGAGAAGGTCGTATTTGCCCTCGCGCGCATGGTGATAAGTTTCGAGAGATGGAGTGGCTGAGCCTAAGAGGGCGAGTGCATTCTCCAATTTGGCGCGGACGATGGCGACATCGCGGCCGTGGTAACGCGGAGTTTCTTCCTGCTTGTAACTGGATTCCTGCTCTTCATCCACGATGATGAGGCCGAGATTCTCGAGAGGGGCAAAAACAGCGGAGCGTGTGCCGACGACGACGCGAGCTTCTCCGCTGCGGACCCGCCACCACTCCCGCGCGCGCTCGACATCGCTGAGTCCGGAGTGAAGCACGGCGACGCCTTCAAAACGGGCCCCAAACCACGCGCGGCACTGGCGGCCAACCCAGAGCGTAAGAGCAATCTCCGGAACGAGAACAATTGCCGTCTTGCCGCGGGCCAGCGTTTCCTGAACGGCGCGGAGATAGACTTCGGTCTTGCCGCTGCCGGTGACGCCGTGGATTAGTTGAACGCCGAATTCGCCAAGCTGGAAACGCGCGAGGATCGCGTTGAAGACTCGTTCCTGGTCCGGATTCAGCTTGTGGCCGAGCGGAGTATAGCCGGCGTCGAACGGGTCTTCGGCAGGATCAAGTGGTTCTTCCCAGCTTTCCAAGATGCCTTCACGCAGGAGGCGGTCAACAAGCGCGCGGGAAGCCTGGCTCAGTCGCAGGAGTTGAGGCAGGGGCAAAGGGCCGCGCTCGGTTTCAAGGAGAGCGCGAAGGCGTTGCCCTTTTTTGCCGAGGTTTGCCGAACCCCCAGCGGATTTCCACGCGATGATGCGCTGCGTTCTGTGCTTTCTGCCGCGCAGGCTCTCGCGAATTTCAATGAGTCCACGGCGCTGCAACTTTTGCAGCGAAGCGGAGTGAATACCCTTCTTGCTTAGCGCTGGGAGAGAAAGCGTGGCGGGTTTCTTCGCAAGCCCCGCGAGAAATAAAATTTCTTCGGCTGAGAGCTGAGAAGTGGGAACTCCGGGCAGGCTTGCCTTGAGAGCTTCACTCCCCGCGGGCGCCAGGATGATTTCTCGCCCGACCTGGAGTTCCATGAGCGGGGGAAGCATGGCGCGAAAAACCTCGCCGAGTGGCGCAACGTAGTAGGACGCGATCCACTGGCCGAGTTCGAGCAGCTTTGAGGAGAGCGCGGGGGCGTAATCCAGGACTCTGATGATGTCGCGCAGCGTGGCGTTCTCAGGGGCTTCGTCCCTCCAGTCCACTGCGACACCGACAACCGACTTTCTGCGGAAAGGGACGAGAACGCGGCAACCGGGCTGCAGCGCGTCGCGCAAGGGCTCCGGCACGGCATAAGTGAAAGCCGTGCGGAGAGGAACCGGCAAAGCGACATTGCAGAAGCGCGAGGGCATCCGCGAAGTAGTGTAGCAGCAGGCCGCCGACGGAAAGAGCGGGTCAGCGGGAAAGGAAGAAAATTCCGCCAAAAATCAGCACAATGCCGCACCACTGGAGGCGGCCGACGCGCTCGCGGAGGAAGAGCGTGGCGAGCCCGACCGTCACCGCGCCATATAGCGAACCAAGAACGCTGACCACGGAGATTTGTTCGAGTTGCATGCCGCGATTGCTGAAGAGGAAAGCACCCGTGTCGAGGAAACCCATTCCGGCGGTTTGCAAGGTAGTTGATTTACCAACGGGCCTCGCGGGCAACCTGCGAAAGAAGAGAATCGCCATAGAGATCAGAGCGCCCGTGGCTCGGATGAGCCAAACCGCCGCGAAAGGGCCTGTCGCAGGAATAATGTGAATACCGAGGAGCCAGAAGAGCAAGCCAAAGCCAAAAGCAGCGACCAACGCCCAAAAGAGTCCGTCTCTGGGGGATGAAGGCCGTTCATCCGGATGCATAGAAGGAGCTCCTTCGCCTCGCGCGACAAAAACGACTCCCAGAATCGTCACCGCGATTCCGATATAGCGCAGGATCGAGAGGTTCTCTCCAGAAACAAAAGACAGCAGAACGGTCAGCGCCGGATAACTGGCGGAAACCGGCGCGACGATCGTAAGTTTGCCAACCGTGAAGGCTTGATAGAGCGCGAGCATCGCGAATGTGTTGATCGTGCCCGCAAGAATGCCCCAGGCCCACGGCCGCCATCCAGAACCGTCAAAGAGGTGATTTTGGCCGCGAAGAAAGAACAGGGCGACGGAGAGCAGGAGAAAGCCCCAGGCTTGCATGTAGAAAACCGCGCGGAGGGCGCCGAGCTTGCGCGAGACGAAGCGCGAGATGAAATCGGAGCCTCCCCAGGAAAGAGCCGTCACGAGGCCCAGAAAAATTCCCATGAGGAATCAGCTGCGGCGGGTGCGCCGGACTTCGAGGCCGAGTTCGGCCATCACTTTTTGCAGGTCCTTCCAGACTTCGCTCTTCGCGCTGGGATTTCGCAACAAATAGGCGGGGTGATAAGTGGCGAGGAGTTTTTTGCCGCGAAACTCGATCCATTCGCCGCGGAAATGGGAAATGCCGCGGTTCGTTTGCAGCAAAGTCTGCGCCGCGACGCTCCCGAGGCAAACGATGACCTTTGGGCTGATGGCGTCAAGCTGGCGGAGCAAGTACGGGGAGCAAGTGGCCACTTCGTCTTTCTCGGGAGTGCGATTCTCTGGCGGGCGGCATTTCACTACGTTGCAGATGTAAACCTCGCGGCGCTGGAGACCCATGGCTTCGATCATTTGGGTCAAAAGCTTTCCAGCGCGTCCGACAAACGGCAGGCCTTGGGCGTCTTCGTCGGCGCCTGGACCTTCCCCCACGAAAACCAGGTCTGCTTTAGGATTGCCGTCTCCATAAACGATGGTGTGACGCGCCTTATGAAGCTTGCAGCGGGTGCACTCGCCAAGATCCTCGCGGATTTTAAGAAGCGTGTCTCCCGCAATTCTGTCCACGGACTCGAAAAGAGAAAGACCTGCAGGCACCGAAAGCGGGGCGGGCTTCGGAGGGTGCGATGCCGGCGCGAGTTTTGGAAGCGGCGCGGGCTTGTGTACTGGTTTGGGCAAGGGAGTCTCCTCCAAGAACTCGCTGGAAGCGGGAATGGGCGTCTTCGAGGGAAGGGCAGACTCACGATCGCGATAGAAAAGTCGAATGCCGAGATCTTCGTAAAAGCTGAGGCGTCCTACCAGTTTTGTGCGAAGAACTTCGAGGACCGGCCCATCAATGGGAGCCATCAGACAGCAGACTCACGAGCAGTTTTGTGAAAAGCACCGCGCAGGCGAAGCACTTCATCGAGGATGCGTTCGGCAACCTCCTGCTTGGACATCTTGGGTAAGGGCAGGTCTCGGCCATCGCGCGAAAGGAGAGTGACGACGTTGGTGTCCACCTCAAAACCCGCCCCTTCTGCGGTGACATCATTGGCAACGATCAAATCCGCGTTCTTCGCGACAAGTTTCTTCCGCGCATTTTCCGCAACGCGCTCCGTTTCCGCGGCAAAGCCGACTACGAGACGATTTCCCTTTTCACGGGCTACTTCGGCAAGAATGTCCGGGTTGGGTTCCAGACGAAGAGTGAGCGCTTCTCCGGTGCGTTTCAGTTTCCGCAGCATCGGTTCAGCTGGACGATAGTCTGCCACCGCCGCCGCGAAGATCGCGATCGTGCAATCAGCAAAACGCTCCTTCACGGCCCGCTGCATTTCCAGTGCGCTGCGAACGCCAACGCGCTCGACTCCTTGCGGCGTCTCGAGGGAAGTGGGACCGCTGATGAGTGTGACGCGAGCGCCTCTGCGCGCGGCTGCAGAGGCGACGGCATAGCCCATCTTACCGGAGGAACGGTTCGTCAGGTATCGAACGGGATCGAGATCCTCAAAGGTCGGCCCGGAAGTAATGAGCAGCGTCTCGCCGTCGAGATCGCGATGCAATTTGAGTGCGTCGCGCACGGCCTCATGAATTTCCTGCTGGCCGGCAAGCCGGCCCGCGCCAGTCATGCCGCAGGCCAAATAGCCTTCATCTGGATTGACGATTTTCACTCCGCGTGCGCGCAGCGTAGCGACATTCTCCTGCGTGGCCGCGTGGTTCCACATGTTCACATTCATTGCCGGAGCGACCACGACAGGAGCTGTGGAAGCTAAATACAGCGTGCTCAGGAAATCGTCTGCGATGCCGCGCGCGAACTTGGCGAGAATGTCCGCGGTTGCCGGCGCAACCAGAAGGAGATCGGTGCGTTGCGCCACAGTGATGTGCTCAATGGCGCTTTCGAGATTCGCTTCGCCGCCCGGCTCAGCAAAGAGATCGGTGATCACTTTCTGGCCGCTGAGCGCTGCGAAAGTGAGAGGCGTGACGAACTCGCGCGCCGAGCGCGTCATCACCACCTGGATTGTGTGGCCCTCCTGTTGAAGGAGACGCACCAATTCCGCTGCTTTATACGCAGCCACGCCACCGGTCACACCGAGGGTAATGCGCATGCTGATCTCCGTGCGGGGCTACTTCTTGCGCTTGCCGTCGTCCTTGGATTCCTCAAGATGGAAAGGCTCTTCAAAGTCGTATTCCAGCAAGCCCATGTCAACTTCCTCACAGGCAATACGCGTGGGTTTCGTTGTGCGCACACTATCGGTAAGGGGCGGAGCGCCGGCCATCAGTTGACGAGCGCGCCGGGCCGCCAAAACGACATACGCAAACTGGCTCACCGGGGGTTTGGTCTGCACGGTCATGTCAGTCATTATCCTCCAAACGATGCCAGAAGTTCTTCGACCCGCGGGCGACGTCGGGTGCTCGAGCAGCGCAATGCGGTGACGATGGCAACGACTTCGTTACCGGCGCGTTCCACGTCGTCGTTGACGACACAATAATCGTATTGCCCAAAAGCCGCAATTTCGTCGCGAGCCCGCGCCAGGCGCCTCGCGATCTCTTCCGCCGAATCCTGCCCGCGCCCGCGGAGCCTTCGCTCCAGTTCTTCCCGCGACGGTGGCAGGATGAAGATCGCCACGGACTCGGGCAGCTTTTGCTTGACTTGAACGGCTCCCTGCACATCAATTTCAAGAACTAGGTCGAGCCCTCTGGCTTTCGATTCCTCGAGCCACTTTTTTGGCGTGCCGTAAGAATGCTTTCCGAAGACACGCGCATACTCGAGAAATTCGCCGCGCGAGACCATGGCCTCGAATTCGGCTTCCGTGACGAAATCATAGCATTTCCCGGTGGACTCCGTCTCCCGGCGGGGCCGGGTAGTACATGAGATCGAAGGCATGGTCCCTGGCAGCTGCAGGATTCTCTGCACCAGCGTGGATTTGCCCGATCCGGAAGGGCCAGACACGATCAGAACGAGCGGCGCGATCCCTTTCGGCGTATTCATTCGATGTTTTGCACCTGCTCCCTGAGTTTTTCGATTTCCGCTTTGATTTCAAGACCCAGCCCGGTAATGGCCAGAGCCTCGCTTTCGACTCCGGGAGTTTTTGAAAGCATGGTGTTGGCCTCGCGATGCATCTCCTGAAGCAAAAAATCACACTTCTTCCCAAGTTCGCCGGCGCCGTCGAGCAGTTTGGCGAACTGGTCGAGATGGCTGCGCAGCCTGTCTAATTCTTCAATGATGTCGCTCCGCTCCGCTAGAAGGGCTGCTTCCTGTGCGAGCCGCGCGGGATCAATCGCGGAGTTTCCGAGCAAATCCTTTAAGCGGGCTTCCAGTCGTCGGGCGAACGCGGGACGCAGGGACATGGCCAAACCACGGACTTTTTCCGTTTGCTGGCTGATGGTGGCCAGACGCGAGCGGAGCTCTTCCGATATATGCCGCCCTTCAGCCCGCCGCATCTCGTCAAGTTTCGTAAGCGCTTCCCTCAGGCACGAATCGAACGCCTTCCCGAGACTCTCCTGCTCTTCTTCATCTTCTGGAACTGCGGGGGCGAAGCCGCCGATCACGCCCGGCAAGCGCAGCAGGGAAACAATGTCCAGCTCGGAAGAGCTTCCGGTCTGGTGTTTCAAGTCATCTGCGGCATGCAAGTACGCGCTAAGGAGTTCGCGATTCATCTGCACGGGAACCGCGGTTCCCGGTTCGACGTTGGCGTAGACGTCCACATGGCCGCGATGAATGCGTTCGCGGACGATCTGCCGCAGCCGCAATTCGTAAAGATCGAACCCTTCGGGAAGGCGCAGCTTCAAATCCAAGAACCGGTGATTCACGCTCTTCACGCTGACGCGCACGATCCAGCCGCCGCTTTCTCCACGGGCTTGCGCGTAACCTGTCATGGAAAGACATTCAGATTTGCGGGCAGTTGCTGCACTTTTTTCGGTCATGAAGCATTTGTCCCCGAGGGAAGATGAATTGCCGCGGACTGCGCGGGACTCTCAAGGTCGTCATCGGCAAACTGCAAGTCGTGAAGCCTGGCGTAAATTCCACCGTGCGCGAGCAGCTCCGTATGAGTGCCGCTTTCGCGGATTTGCCCATCTTCAAGAACCAGGATCTTGTCGGCCCGCCGAATGGTCGAAAGACGGTGCGCAATAACAAATGTCGTGCGCCCGACCATCAGGTTGGCCAGGGCTTTTTGCACGAACATCTCGGATTCGGCATCGAGCTCGGAGGTCGCTTCGTCGAGAATGAGAATCGGAGAATCCTTCAAAATGGCGCGCGCAATCGCAATGCGCTGCCGCTGGCCGCCGCTGAGCCGGGTGCCTCGTTCCCCAATCACCGTGTCGTAGCCCTGCGGGAGCTCCAGGATGAAATCATGTGCCAAAGCCGCCTGAGCAGCCGCGATGACTCTGTCCTTGGGCACGTTGGTCATTCCATAGGAGATGTTATTCCAAACCGTATCGTGAAACAGAATGTTCTCCTGGGTAACCATGGCAATCTGCGCGCGCAAGGAGCGAATCGTGATGTTCCGCAAGTCGGATCCGTCCATCCGGATCGAACCGCCATTGGGTTCGTAAAATCTCGGAATCAAGTTGACCAGCGTCGTTTTACCGGCACCGCTGGACCCGACGACGGCGATGACTTCGCCCTTTTTCGCGGACAAATCAATGTCCCGCAGCACCGCAGTGGATTCATCGTCGTAGGCAAAAGAAACCTTGTCGAAGACAACCTCGCGCGAGAACGGCGGCAACCCTTGCGCTCCCGGCTGCTCCAGCATTTCTTCCTTCCGGTCGAGATACGCAAAGACCTGCGTGCTGGCTCCCTGCGCGAACTGGAATTGCTGATAGACCTGGCCGATGCGCTTAAGCGGCATGTAGGCATTGAACATGGCATAGAGGAACGCCATGAAAATTCCTTGGGTCATCAGGTGCAGTTTGATCTGGTTGCGGGCATACAGGAGAAGCAGTGGAATGATGATTGCGCCCAGCAGGTCCATAAAGGGAGCCGTGGCCACTGCCGCGCGAACCCATCGCATGTTTTCCCTGAGTAATCGACGCGCAGTCGCGCGGAATTTCTGGGTCTCGAACTCCTCCATCCCGAAGGCTTTGACAACGCGATTGCCGCTCACCGTCTCCTGAAGAATCTGGCTCAATTCCCCAAGGCGCTGCTGGCTGTTCTCCGAAGATCGCCGGATTTTTCGTCCGAACTTTCCCACGGGGATGACCACCAGCGGGAGCACGATCGCGCAGGCAATCGCCATCTTCCAGCTGAAATAAAGCATCACGGCGATGAAGACGATCAGCGTGAAGCTCTTTTGGAACAGATCGGCAAGATATTCAGAGAGGGCGATGCGGGTTTTCTCCACATCGTTGATGGTGGAGGAGAGCAAGCGTCCCGTAGGGTTATGTTGAAAAAATCCAATCGGTTGGCGCAGGATTTTGGCATACACCTGGTTGCGCAGTTCCGTGATGGCGGCATGGCCCACATATTGAATTTGCGTGACGCCGAGATACTCCGCGATCCCCTTGGAGACAAACAACACCAGCAGCGAAATGCTGAAGATCGTCCAAACGTTGTGGAAATGCGCCGGGAAAAACTGATTCAGATAGATGGTGTGGCCACCGGGAAGAGTCAATAATGGAAGTTCCGAACTCGGAGCAGTTGGATTCAATACATAATCGAACGCAAGCCGCGCCATGAAGGCGACCAAGCCCTCCGCCAGGGCGACAAAGGCCACCAGCCCGACACCCAAAATGAGGCGGAAGCCATACGGCCGCACATAAGCGAGCAACCGCTTCAATTGAGGTGATACCAATGAGGCCACGCCTCAGACTCCCCTGTATCCCGCCGAATGATTCAGACTTTGGTACGCTATTCGCCCGCAGCGCAAGGTGTCAAGTTTCCGCCCGGCGGCGAGTCACTTGTCAATGTCCCGGTGCATCACCTTTGTCGAATGCCCCCGGTTCTCGAGCGACTTCGCCACAGACTCCGCAAGCATCACCGAGCGATGTTTCCCGCCCGTGCAGCCGAAGGCGATGGTCAAGTAGCTCTTCCCTTCCTCGATGTAATGAGGAATGAGATAAATCAACAAACCCCGAATGCGGCGCAGAAATTCCCCGGTTTGCGGAAACGACCGAATGTAGCGCCGGACGGCCGGGTCGCGTCCAGTAAACCGGCGTAAGCGCGGTACAAAGTGAGGGTTGGGCAAAAATCGTACGTCGAAGACCAGGTCCGCATCCGTCGGGACTCCGAACTTGTACCCGAAGCTCACCAGCGAAACCAGCATCGGCCGCTTGTCGGCGGTTTTGAAGCGTTCCGTGACGAAATGCCGCAGCTCGTGCACATTGAATTTCGTCGAATCTATGACCACGTCCGCCAGCCTGCGGATCGGCTCCATCAGCCTGCGCTCGTGCCGCAAGCTCTCGCGGACGGAATGCTCTTTTCCCAGGGGATGCGGGCGGCGCGTTTCGCTATAACGCCGCAGGAGTGACTCGTCGTTTGCTTCGATAAAAACCAGCGTGATCGGATGATCCTTGCGAAGATGCTTCAGAAGTCCGGGCAGTTTTTCCAGTTGTTGCCCTTCGCGTGCATCCACAAGCAGGGCGGCCCTCGCAAAATTTCCTTCACCCGCCGCGTGCAGTTCCGCGAAGATGGGAATCAACTCGACCGGAAGATTGTCCACGCAGTAAAAACCCATGTCCTCGAAGGCTTTGAGGACCGTGCTCTTGCCAGAACCGGAGAGACCGGTCAGGATGACGAGTTGCCGTGACTCGGAACTGGATCGCCGCCTCACGTCCGGGCGCCGCTCAGGCTTTCACCCTGCGCTGGTGCGTGCTGGGAATCCGCATGTCTTCGCGATATTTGGCCACAGTGCGGCGCGTGACGTGAATGCCCGCATCGTCCAGCTTCTTGGCAATCTGCTCGTCCGTGAGCGGTTTGGCGCCGTCTTCTTCTTCGATCATCTTCTTCACCACGCGCTTCAATGTGAGCAGGGACATCCCGCCGCCTTCGGGCCCATTCACTGCCTCGCTGAAGAAAGAGCGCAGCTCAATCACGCCCTGCGGCGTATGGGCATACTTGCTGGCCACGGCCCGGCTCACCGTCGAGGGATGAACGCCCACTTCCTCCGCGACTTCCTTGATCATCATGGGCTTGAGCGCATCAGGCCCCTGGTCAAGAAAATCTCCTTGCCGCGCAATAATGGACTGGCAAACGCGCAGGATGGTGTGCTTGCGCTGCTCGATATTCTTGAGCAGTTGAATCGCGGCGGTAAAGCGCTCCTTGACGTAATTGCGCACGTCTTTGTCCGCGGCGTCCCGCGCCAGCAGCCGGCGATACGTAGGACTAAGGCGCAACTGCGGCATGTCGTCCTCATTCAAAAACACTTGCCAGACGCCATCCACCTTGCGGAAATAAACATCGGGCTCCACGAGCCGCGGTTCTGTCTTGTTGTAACGTAAGCCCGGCCGCGGATCGAGCTTCTTGATTACGTCCAAAGCGCGTTTGACGACCTCAACCGGGCGGTTCAGCGCCCGAGCAACTTCCTTCAGTTGATTCGACTGCACCTGCTTCAAATGTTCTGAGACAATTTGCTGCGCGAGCGTGTTCTGGGGATCAAAGGCCTTCAGCTGGCGCAGGAGACACTCGCGAAGGTCCCGCGTACCGACGCCGATTGGGTCAAAATCCTGCACCACAGCCAGCGCATCTTCCAAATCGTCCTGGGAATATTTGCCATCTTGTGCCAGTTCTTCCGTGGTGGCTGTCAGGTAGCCGTTTTCATCCAGGTTGCCGATGATGCTTTCCGCGATTTCGCGCACCGGATCGGAACAGATGGTCACGCTCAACTGCCACATCAGGTGATCCGTGAGTCCCGCGGGAGAAGAAAGAAATTTTTCAAAGGACGGTCGCTCGGAAATTTCTCGTTCCTGGGACTGGCCGCCGTCACCGCCGGTGTCCAGATACTGGTTGAAGAAGGAGCCGACGTCGAATTCGTCGAAGGGATTGGCGGCCTCGGTCTCCGGAACCTTCTCCGTCTCGTTCTTGAGAAATGTTTCGTCGCTGTAATTGTCGGTAACCGTAGGCTCTTCGTTGAGTTCCTCGAGCACCGGGTTGGCAACCATCTCCTGGTTGATCATTTCGCGCAGTTCGAGCCGGTTCAGCGCTAGTACGCTGACCATCTGTACCAGGCCCGGCGTCAGAATTTGCTTCTGCGCCACCTTCAGATTGAGTTTGAGTCCCTGCCAGGCCATGGCTTCTTGCCGATTGCCTCTCCGAACCTTAGTTTAGGCGAAAATGATCGCCGAGGTAGACGCGTCGGACTTCCGCATCACTGCTCAACTGACCGGGATTCCCCTTCCGAAAGATTTTCCCACTTTTCAGGATATATGCACGGTCCGTCACGCTGAGGGTTTCCCGAACGTTATGATCGGTGATCAGTACCCCTATACCGGAGTTGGCGAGATCCCGAATGAT
>Ga0335076_10005411_pt1 | contig 12909 bp, 12 predicted proteins | sample Lox_Sample_25_FD_206717 | JGI IMG/M metagenome (GOLD analysis project Ga0335076, IMG submission 206717) | Soil microbial communities from Loxahatchee National Wildlife Refuge, Florida, United States - Lox_Sample_2.5 | ecosystem: Environmental > Terrestrial > Soil > Wetlands | place: USA...
GCAGAAGCCCCGATGGTCGCAAGATGATTGTGCTAATTCCCGGCTGCCGCGGGCCTGAAGGTGGGCCGCGCCGGAACCGGTCCCGTTACCGGCTGGCCTGTGCGCTCGATACCACGCCGGAACGCCAGCTGGATTGCTGGCGCGGCGGTCAGCGGCGGACAGCAGGCCGGCGAGCCGGTCTGCCAGTGGCTGGCGGTCACCATCCCCGATCACGCGCGGGCTTTCCGCCGCATCACGGCCAGATGGCGCTCCGCCGTAGCTCGGTTCCGACGCGGCGGGCTACTGGCGGGAGCGGCCCGGGCGGAACTTGATCAAGACCAGGATCCCGATGGCCACCAGCAGCAGCCACGGAGAGAACAGGATGTGCACGGTGAAGCTGAGGACGGTCAGGGCCACGATGGCGATGAGGATGACGGCGATGATGGCGAGCATGGTGATCGGTCTCCATTCGGTTCGGCTGGTTTGCGTCTTGGGTTAGCTTGAGCGAGCCTGGCGCCCAGCGATCCAGGCTGCGGCGAGCGACTGGTCGTGGCCGTCGTCGGGGATCAGCAGCCAGGCGGCGATATAGAGGGCCAGGCCGGCGCCGGTGAGCAGAATCAGCGCGGCGATGATCACGCGGACGAGGGTGACGTCCACGTCCAGGTACCGGGCAATGCCGCCGGCCACGCCAGCCAGCATCCTGTCGTCGGCGGAGCGGCGCAGATCGCGGGCGGCGGGCTGGCCGGTCATGGTGGTGGGCCCCGTGTCTGCGGTGGCGGTGTTCATGGTTCCAGGCTGCCGCCGGCGGGTGCCCCCGTCGATCGGGATCAGCCCTGGTCCGGCCCTGATCCCGGCCCGGAGAAGGCATCAGGGTCAACCCTGGCTGCGCTCAGGGTTGACCGGCGCCGGGCCTGTTCGGCATCCAGATGCTCAGCCTTGTTCCCGCGGGTCACCCCGCCGCCGACATCATGCTTGGCGGACCGATACGCCAAAGATGGTGGCGGGCGTCACCCGGATGTAGTGCGCGGGTACATCCTCGATCCACGGCTGGCATCGATGACCGCCGCGCGCTCGGCCTCGGTATCCAGATGATGGGCCGCTCCCCGCGCCATCACGATCCACCCCTTGCGTGCTTGCGGATCGACCTGGTCGGCCTCGACCGCGACCTGGTAGTCGGCGTCCGCAATACCGGTACGCAGGTCCTCGTTGAAGACGGGGTCCCAGGTGCCCACGACGATGGACTCTCCGTCGATCTTGTACATTATTGGCAGCGCCGTAGGCCCATACCGGCTGGTGAAGACCAGACGCCCCCCCCCGCCATCGGCGAGCAGCTCCAGGCATTCGGCCTCATCCAACCGCTCCAGCACGCGCCGGCCGTGTGCTCCTGTGCCGGGCGAAGCAGAACCAGTGGAAGATCCGAGGTCGGCTTCATCGTCGGGCATAGGGCCAACCCTAGCCACCCCGCCCGGCGAGAGCACGCGGCTGGGCGGCGGTGATGGGATGAGCCGACGGGCAGGGCGTGGCACTTCGCGCCGATGAGGAGGAGGCAGCTACGGCCTGGCTCACTGCCCCATGGGGGAGTGGAGAAGGCGAAGACGCCACACACCCCGCTCTTAGGGCCGCCCGTGGGGACGTTCGGCCCTGCTGGCCTCGCCTTCGGCGCAAAACGATGGAGGAGAGGAAACGAAAGCTAGGGGGTGACCACCCATGCGGGCTGTGGTCGTCTATGAGTCGATGTACGGCAACACGCACCTGATTGCCAACGCCATCGGGGTGGGGCTCGAAACCGTCTTTGACGTCAGTGTTGTTCCCGTGTCCCAGGCGGGCCCGGCGGTTCTCGACGGTGCCGGCCTGGTGGTGGTCGGCGGGCCGACGCACGTTCACGGGATGAGCCGGGCGTCCACCCGCAAGGCCGCTGTCGAGGCCGCGGACAAGCCGGCCAGCCCACTGAACGTCGAGCCGGACGCGCTGGGCCCGGGGCTGCGGGAGTGGTTCGACTCGCTGGGGCATTACCCGGTCAAGGCGGCCGCCTTCGACACCAGGATGCACGGTCCTGCCGCCCTGACGGGCCGGGCATCCAGGGGGGTGGCCCGGTTGCTCAGCGCGCACGGTTTCGAGATGGTCGCCGCGCCGGAGAGCTTCGTGGTGACGAAGCAGGACCGGCTCGAGCCGCAGGAGGACACCCGGGCCCGCGAGTGGGGAGCGAGGCTGGCCGCCAGCATCGCACCGAGCCCGGCGCCAGGCACCCGGCGCTGAGCACAAGGCCGGTCGGCCGGCGGCGGTCTCTAGCCGGCCGGCCCCAATTCCGGGGCGGCGGCCTCTGGGCCCGGCCCGTCAACGCCTGGGCCGGGACCGGCGCCGGCCTCGACGATGGGGATTCCCGGCGCCACCGCCGCGGTGACGGCGGTGAGGCGCTCCCGGTCCAGCCGCCAGCCGGTGATCTTGCGGCTCGCCCCGGCGGCCACGCCGGGCACAGGGCACCCGGGGGCCTGCTCGTTACCCCCGGGCACGGCCGGCGAACCCTCACGCCGCTGGACGCCGATGCACTGGACCTGGCCGGCCCGGCCTCGCGCGCCCGGCTCCGCCGGGTAGAGGATGATCTTTTCGGCGTCCGCCCACGGGATGAACAGCCCCCGGCCGCGGCCCACCAGCCTGCCCGGCACGGCGCCCAGGATGATGCCGTCATAGTCGGCGCGGAATGCGATCGTGCGGCGGCCGGTCACCGCCGGGCCGATCAAGGCCAGCAGGGCCAGTGCGAACGCCACGCCCGCCACCCAGGGCGCCATCGTCACAAAGACCAGGGCAACCGAAATCAGGCCGGCGGCCAGGCCCGCGTTGGCACCGGCGGCCAGCCGGTAGCGTTCCTCGTAGCAGCCCGGATCTGGCGGCATGCTCCGATGTTCCACCCGGCGTGCGGAGACCGCCAGTGCCCGCTCACGCCCGGCCAGCTGGATGCCCCGCTACCGCGGGAGCGCCGCGGCCGGGGCGGCAGTGCGCAGCGGGCGCGCTGCGGCCAAGGACGACGGCCGGTTCACGCTGCTCACGAACACCTGCGGGCTGATCATGTGCAGCTCGCTCAGCAGGGCGCCGAGGCCATCGTCACGGGGCAGCTCGATGATCACGTCTCCGGTTATCTCGGTGTCGCGCGGGGACATCAGCAGCGCCCAGACGCGCTGCCCGGCGAGCGCCTCGCTGAGGAGCGCCTGGCTGTTCGGGTCGTCTGACATGGTGATCCGGATTCTCCACAAGGACATCTGGGGCTCCCTTCGCCACCCGCTGCGTCCTTCGACAGTGCGGCCGCCCCGTTGCCGGCGTGATTCGGGTTCGTAACGACCACGTGAACCCGGTCAGCGGTGCAGGATCGGCTCGTGGTCGCGGTGACCGGGCGGCTCGATCTGGAAGGTGGAGTGCTCGATGTCGAAGTGGTCGGCCAGGCATTCGCCCAGTTGGTCGAGCACCGGACCACCCAGCCCTTCGTCGCTGACGACCACGTGGGCTGACAATACGTTCACCCCGCTGGTGATGGTCCAGGCGTGCAGGTCATGCACGTCGATCACGCCGTCGGTGGCCAGCATGTGCCGCCGTACGTCGGCCAGGTTGACGTCTTTGGGGGTGCCCTCCAGCAGCACGTCGCCGGCCTGGCGCAGCAGCCGCCAGGTGCGCGGGATGATCAGCGCCGCGATCAGCAGTGAGGCGATCGGGTCGGTGCGCTCGAACCCGGTCAGCCCGATGATCACGGCCGCCACGATCACCGCCCCGGCGCCGAGGAAGTCCGACAGCACCTCCAGGAACGCGCCACGGATATTCAGGCTCTCGCCCTGGCCGTGGCGCAGCAACAGCAGCGAGCAGGCGTTGCCGCACAGCGCGATGATGCCGAAGGCCAGCATGATGCCGCTGGCCACCTCGGGAGGGTGGATCAGCCGCCGGATCGCCTCCACGATCACGAAGATCCCGACCGCGAACAGCAGCAGCGCGTTGAACGCCGCCGCCAGGATCTCCAGCCGCAGATAGCCGAAGGTGCGAGCCTGCGACGGCGAGCGCTGGCCGACCTGGATCGCCAGCAGCGACAGCCCAATGGCGCCCGCGTCGGTCAGCATGTGCCCGGCATCGGCCAGCAGAGTCAGCGACCCCGACGCCACCGCGCCGGCCACCTCGGCGACCAGGATCGCCACCGTGATCCCGAACACGATCATCAGGCGGCCCTTATGCCCGGCCGCGGTGCTGCCGCCGTGAACGTGCCCGCTCATCAGGCAGGCACCTCCACGCCGGCACCATGCCCCTCGCCCGCGTGCTGCAGCGCATCACTCAGCACGTGGCGGACGTGTTCGTCGGCCAGGCTGTAGTAGGCGATCCGGCCCTCGCGGGCGCGGGAAACCAGCCGGTTGATCCGCAGCAGCCGCAGCTGGTGGCTGACCGCCGACTCACTCATGCCCAGGCTCGCCGCGACGTCGCACACGCACAGCCGAGGCACCAGGCTCAGCGCGTGCAGGATCCGCGCCCGGGTGGGGTCCGCGAGCAGCGCGAACACCGTCGTGGCCCGCTCGATGTCGGCCGCGGCGGCCAGCCGCTCGCGGACGGCCGCGACCTCGCCGGGATGAACGGACCGGGCCGCGCAGGAGTCGGCGACGATTGAACGCTTGTGCATATATAACAGTATCGCACCGGGCCAAGCCGTCTCGCTATCCCGCCGCTCCCCGCCGGCGGCCACCGTCCCGGTCGTCAGGCGCCGCTCGCCGCTGTCGGCCGCCGCCCGGGCAGCGCCCCGGGCCCGTCTGGGAAGATGGGCTGCCGAATATCGTTCGGCCGCAGGTGGGTAGGTATCGCGCGTGTTCAGGCTGGACCAGGCGGCGGAGGACGCGGTGCGCCACCGCCTTGGCCTGCACGAGGCCGACGCGTTCCTGGCCCGGCTGGACCAGCTGTCGTTCGACATCGTCGAGCCGCTCGAGCAGGTCTACGGCGGCGCTCTCGACGTGACCGTGTTCGTCACGGATCTCGTGCTCGACGCGCTGGAAGCGGCGGCGGCGCGCCCCACCGCGCTGCGGCTGCTCGACCGCCGCCGCGAGATCGATCCGGCCTGGTTCCAGCGGTCCCGGATGATCGGCTACGTCTGTTACGCCGACCGGTTCGCCGGCTCCCTGCCCGGGGTCCGGCGGCGCCTGGACTACCTGGCCGAACTCGGCGTCACCTACCTGCACCTGATGCCGCTGCTGCGGCCCCGTGCGGGGCAGAACGACGGCGGCTACGCCGTGGAGGACTACGACGCGGTGGATCCGCGGGTAGGCACCATGGCCGACCTGGAGGCGCTGGCTAGCGACCTGCGCGAGCGTGGCATCGCGCTGTGCATCGACCTGGTGCTAAACCACACCGCGCGCGAGCACGAATGGGCGCGCAAGGCCCTGGCCGGGGAGCGGGCCTACCGCGAGATGTACCTGACCTATCCCGACCGCGCCGGGCCCGACGCCTACGAGCGGACGCTGCCCGAGGTCTTCCCGGATACGGCGCCGGGCAGCTTCACCGAGGTACCGGAGCTCGGCTGGGTCTGGACGACGTTCCACGACTACCAGTGGGACCTGAACTACGCCAACCCGGCCGTGTTCCGCGCCATGCTCGCGGCGATGTTCGCCCTGGCCAACCACGGCGTCGACGTGCTGCGGCTGGACGCGGCGCCGTTCCTGTGGAAGCGGATGGGCACCGACTGCCAGAACCAGCCCGAGGCTCACCTGCTGCTGCAGGCGTTCCGCGCGCTGGCCCGGCTGGCCGCTCCGGGCCTGGTCCTCGAGGCCGAGGCGATCGTCAGCCCGGACATGCTGGTCCAGTACCTGGGCGGCCACGACCGGTACCGCCCGGAGTGCGATCTGGCCTACGACAACCAGCTCATGGTCATGCTCTGGTCGACGCTGGCCACCCGTGACGTCCGCCTCGCCGAGCGCGCGCTCTCGCGCCGTCGGCCCGCACCGGTGCCGACCGCCTGGGTGTCCTATCTGCGCTGCCACGACGACATCGGCTGGGCGGTGTCCGACGAGGACGCCGCGGCCGTCTGGCTCGACGGCCCGGCGCACCGGCGGTTCCTCAGCGACTTCTACGCCGGCCATTTCCCAGGGTCCTTCGCCCGCGGGGCGGTGTTCCAGCCGAACCCGGCCACCGGCGATGCCCGCATCTCCGGCACGGCCGCGTCCCTGTGCGGCGTGGAGAGCGCACTGGCGGCCGGTGACGCCGGCGAACTCACCCTTGCCATCCGGCGGCTGGAGTCGATGTATGCGGTCGTGTTCTCCTTCGGCGGCATCCCGCTGATCTACATGGGCGACGAGCTGGCCCTGCGCAACGACCCCCGGTGGCCCGATGACCCGGCGCACGCCGGGGACAACAGGTGGATGCACCGGCCGCCCATGGACTGGCAGAGGGCCGCGCTGCGCGGCGATCCGGGCTCGCTGGAAGGCCGCGTGTTCGCTGCCATCCGGGGCCTGGCCAGCGCGCGGCGTGCGCTGCTCGCGCTGCGCTCGGGCGGGGTGACCGAGATCGTGCCGGCCGAGAACCGCAGCGTGCTGGCGTACCGGCGGGTTCACCCGCGCAGCGCCCCGTTCCTGTCCCTGACCAACTTCAGCGACAGCCCCCAGTCGGTCGACGCCGGGATCGCCGCCCGGGCCGGCCTGCGTGCGCCGCGGCACGCGCACTCAACGACCGGTGGCCTCGCCCTCGGCGGGGACCGGATAGAACTTCTGCCGTGGAGCTTCGCCTGGCTGACCGGCACATAACCCGCGTGAAGGAGCAACCGGAATGATCACTGTCGTCGGCGAGTCGCTCGTGGACGTGGTCGCCCGCCAGGATCATGACAAGCTGACCGCTCACCCCGGCGGCAGCCCGGCCAACGTCGCCGTCGCGCTCAGCCGGCTCGGCCAGCCCGTGACGCTGGTGACGCAGATCGGTGCCGACGACTACGGCCGCCTCATCCGGACGCACCTCGAGGGCAACGGCGTCAAGGTGGTCCTCGCCGGGTCCGCGGACCAGCCCACCAGCCAGGCGCTGGCCAGGCTCGACGCCCAGGGATCCGCCACCTACGAGTTTGATCTCAGCTGGGATGTGCACGGGCTGCGGCTGGCCGCAGGCAGCGCCGCCCTGCACATCGGCTCGCTCGGCGTGGTGCTCGCGCCCGGCGGCGAGCGGGTGCTGCGGCTCGCGGAATCCGCGAGCCGCCCCGGCGGCGCCGTCACCAGCTACGACCCCAACGTCCGGCCGTCGGTGACGCCCGACCGCCGGCTGGTGGCGGCCACGGTGGAGCGGGCCGCCGCCTGCGCCCACATCGTGAAGATGAGCGATGAGGACCTGGACTTCCTGTTTCCCGGCACCACGCCCGAGCGGCTCGCCGCGAGGCTTCTCGGCGATGGCCGGCCCACCAGGCTGCTGGTGGTGACGAAGGGCCGCGACGGCGCGGAGGTGGCCACCCGCGGCTCCCACTTCTCCGTCCCGGCCATCGCCGTCCCGGTCGTGGACACCGTCGGCGCCGGTGACGCGTTCACCGCCGCGCTGCTGGCCGGGCTGGCCGGTTCCGGCCTGCTGTCGCAGGAGGCGCTCACCGCCCGGGTGGCGCCGGAGCCGGGCCCGCTGCGCGAGATCGTCGGCCGGGCGCTGGCCGCCGCCGCGCTGACCTGCACCCGGCCGGGAGCCGACCCGCCCACCGCGGGCGAGCTGAGGCGGTTTGTTAGAGAGACTTCTGGGGGCGGCGTGGCGGGCGGTTAGGACCCGGTGCGACGGCAGCGGCCGGGTCCGGCGCGCCGGGCCCGAAGTGTCGGTGCGGCCGGATACGTTCGCCGCATGCAGCGTGCGGCGTTGCCCCGCTTCGACCCCGCCAGCTTGACGGCGGCGGCCGGGAAGGCCAGCTTCGCCCGGGGTGCCCAGTACGCGCTGGACGGGGCGGTCGCCAGCGTCGAGTGGGACGGGCCGGACAGCGCGCTGCGCGGAACGGTGCGCGGCAGTGGCGGCAACGTCTACACGACCGTCGCGTACTTCTCCCTGGCCGATGGGGGGCCAGCCACGTTCACACACGGCGAGTGCAGCTGCCCGGTCAGATTCAACTGCAAGCACGCGGTGGCGCTGGTGCTCACGGCGGCCGTCGGGCCAGCGCCGGCCTCGCCGCCCGCGCCGCGGCCAAGCCCGCAGCCGGTGGCCTGGGAGCAGCCGGTGGCCTGGGAGCAGTCGCTGGAAACGCTGCTGGGCCCCGGCCCGGGCGCCCCCGCCGGGCCGGGCGCGACACCCCTGGCCATCGAGCTGACGCTGGCGGCCGGCACATGGCCGGCCCGGGCAGCTGGCCCGGCGGCCGCCGCGGCGCCGCTGAGGCTGCTGGCCCGGCTGGTCCGGCCGGGCAGGAGCGGCGGCTGGGTCGGTGGCGGCCTCGGCTGGGACAAGCTCGCCTCGCTGCGCCACGGCGGCGCCTACCCCGGCCCGCAGGTGCGGCTGCTCGGCGAGCTGTACGCCCTTTCCTGGTCGCACGGCCAGTCCGGGTACCACGGCTACGCCTACCGCGACGACCGGTCGGTCGAGCTGTCGGCGTTCGAGTCCCGCCAGCTGTGGCCGCTGCTGGACGAGGCCGAGTCGCTCGGCCTGCCGCTGGTCTACCCGCGCAACCTGGGCCAGGTCGAGAAGTACCGCAGCGCGGAGCTGTGCCTGGACGTGACCCGCGGCGAGCCGGCCGGCCCGCTCACGCTCAGGACCGTGGTCCGGGTCGAGGGCGAACCGGCCGGCGCCGCGCCGGTCACGTTCATCGGCAGCGAAGGCCACGGCCTGGTGTACGTCGACCGGGCGAGCGCCACGGCGGGCGGCGACCCCGGCGGCTGGCGCTTCCGGCTGGCTAGGCTCGGCCGCGACGTTCCGCCGCAACTGCAGCAGATGGCGCTGGCGGACCAGGCGCTGGAGGTTCCCGGCTCCGAATGGCCCCGGTTCCGGGACGGGTACTACCCGCGGCTGCGGCGCGCGGTCACCGTGATCTCCTCCGACGGGTCGTTCACGCCACCGGAGATCTCCGGCCCCGACCTGGTGCTGCGCGCGGCCTACGGCCCCGGCCATGACCTCGAGATCAGCTGGGAGTGGGCCTACCGGGTCGGCGATTCGCCGCTGCGGGCAGCGCTGCAGGCCGGCTCGCCCGCCGACGGGTTCCGTGACTTCGCGGCAGAACGAGCGGTCCTGGCCGGCCTCGACCTGCCGCTGGAGCGGTTCGGGCTGCCCCACCCCGGCCGCCGCGCGCCGGGCCCGCGGGCGTCGGGAGCCCAGCCGGCCGTCCCGGCCACGCGCCTGGCCGGCATCGACACCATGCGGTTCACCACCGAGCTGCTGCCGCTGCTCGCGGACCAGCCCGGGGTCATCGCCGAGGTTACCGGGGAACCCGCCGACTACCGGGAGGCGGGGGACTCGCTGAGCATCGCCGTGTCCACCGATGCGGTGGACGGCGAGCAGGACTGGTTCGACCTTGGCGTCACGATCACCGTGGAGGGCCGCGAGGTCCCGTTCCGCGACCTGTTCCTGGCGCTCAGCCGCGGCGAGCCGCACCTGCTGCTCCCCGACGGCGCCTACTTCTCCCTGGACAAGCCCGAACTGCGGGCGCTGGCCCGGCTGATCGAGGAGGCGCAGGCGCTGCAGGACGCGCCGGCCGGCGAGCTCAGGATCAGCCGGTACCAGGCGGGGCTGTGGGACGAGCTGGCCGGGCTGGGCGTGGTCGGCCACCAGGCGGCGGCGTGGCAGGAGCAGGTCCAGGGCCTGCTGGCGGCCGCCGCTCCTGGCCGCCTCGAGCCGCCGGCGGCGCTGCGGGCGCGGCTGCGCCCCTATCAGCGGGACGGGTTCGGCTGGCTGGCGTTCCTGTGGCAGCACCGGCTGGGCGGCATCCTCGCCGACGACATGGGGCTCGGCAAGACGCTGCAGTCGCTGGCGCTGATCAGCCACGCCAGGCAGGCCGACCCGGCGGCCCCGCCGTTCCTCATCGTCGCGCCGACCAGCGTCGTGCCCAACTGGGCGGCCGAGGCCGCGCTGTTCACCCCGGGCCTGACCGTGGTAACGGTCCCCGGCGCCGCGTCCCGCCGGGGCCGGGCGCTCGGCGAGCTGACAGCGGGCGCGGACGCCGTGGTCACCTCGTATGCGCTGCTGCGCATCCACTTCGGCGCCTACGCCGAGCTGGCCTGGTCGGGACTGCTGCTGGACGAGGCCCAGAGCACCAAGAACCACCAGTCGAAGATCTACCAGTGCGTGCGGCGGCTGCCCGCCCCGGTCAAGGTCGCCATCACCGGCACGCCGATGGAAAACAACCTGATGGAGCTGTGGTCGCTGCTGTCGATCACCGCGCCCGGGCTGTTCCCGAGCCCGGCCCGGTTCCGCGACTACTACGCCCGCCCGATCGAAAAGCAGGGCGACGGCGAGCTTCTCGCGCAACTGCAGCGGCGGATCAAGCCGCTCATCAAGCGCCGGACCAAGGATCAGGTGGCCGCCGACCTCCCGGCCAAGCAGGAGCAGGTCCTTGAGGTCGATCTGCATCCGCAGCACCGCAAGATCTACCAGACGCACCTGCAGCGGGAGCGGCAGAAGGTCCTCGGCCTGATCGATGACATGGACGCCAACCGGTTCACGATCTTCCGCTCGCTGACCCTGCTGCGCCAGCTCAGCCTGCACGCGGGGCTCATCGACGACGCGCACCGGGACGTGCCGTCCAGCAAGATCGACGCGCTGGCCGGCCAGCTCCGCGAGGTCGTGGCCGGCGGCCACCGGGCGCTGGTCTTCAGCCAGTTCACCGGCTTCCTCGGCCAGGTCCGCGGGCGGCTGGACGCCGACGGCACCCAGTACAGCTATCTCGACGGCCGGACCCGTGACCGAGCCGCGGTGGTGCGGCGCTTCAAAGACGGCGCGGCCCCGGTCTTCCTGATCAGCCTCAAGGCGGGCGGCTTCGGGCTGAACCTGACCGAGGCCGACTACTGCTTCCTGCTGGATCCCTGGTGGAACCCGGCGACGGAGACACAGGCGGTGGACCGGACCCACCGCATCGGCCAGACCCGCAACGTCATGGTGTACCGGCTCGTCGCCTCCGGCACCATCGAGGAGAAGGTGATGGCGCTGAAGGCGCGGAAGGCCGAGCTGTTCGCCAGCGTGATGGACGCGGGCAACGTCTTCGGCGCCAGCCTCGACGCCGACGACATCCGCGGACTGTTCGGCTAGCCGAGCTGGCCGAACGGGAAACGGCGACCGCCGGCCCGGGAGGAGGCAGCCGTGGATATCAAGCCGATCCGCCAGCGTGCTGCACCGGGCCAGCCGCCCCGGCGTGGCCCTGACGGACCCTCCACGTCGATCATCGTAGGCGCCGTTAGCGGGCGGCGAACATCGCGGCAGAAGAACGGTAGATGCTGGCTGCTGTGGATCTGCGGCGTTTTCCCGCGCGCCTGCGAAGGTATGACGAAGATGCAAAAGACGGGCTATTCATCGTGCCCTGCGGCAAAGGCTAAGCAAAGGCTAAGGAGCCCATATGTTACGTCGCTGGTTCATACCCCTGGCAACAATGGCCCTGGTGACGGGGACATGGCTCACGGCAGGCACTGCCTCCGCGGCATCGCTCGCGGCACATGACGATCCCGCCCACCTCGCCTTACCCGGCTTCAGCCCGGGCGGCCCCATGATCAGGCCGGCGGGCGCCGCGGCAGCGGCCGCGGCGGCCGGTGCCCCGAGCAACGCGGTCGAGAGCCTCAACTGGTCCGGCTACGCTGCCACCGGAGCCAACGGCGCCTTCACCAGCGTCTCGGCCAGCTGGACCGAGCCTACGGCGACCTGCCTGTCTTCCTCGGCCCAGTACGCATCGTTCTGGGCCGGCCTGGACGGCTTCACCAGCGCCTCGGTGGAGCAGACCGGGACGGACGCCGATTGCGCCGGCCGGACCCCCCGGTACTACGGCTGGTACGAGATGTTCCCGGCGGCGCCGGTCAACTTCACCAACACGGTCCGGCCGGGCGACCACATGAGCGCGTCGGTGACGTTCTCCGGCACCGAGACCTACACCCTGGTGCTCGCCGACAGCACCGAGGGCTGGACGCGGACCGTGACCAGGAACCAGGCGGGCCCCGACCGGTCCTCGGCCGAGGTCATCACCGAGGCGCCGTCCTCGGCGACCGGCGTGCTGCCGCTTGCGGACTTCGGCACCGTCAGCTACGCCGTTTCCGCCGCCAACGGGACCGCACTGGCCAGCGACAGCCCGACCGAGATCATCATGGCCGACGCCAGCGGCAACCAGGAGGACTCCACCAGCGCGATCAGCAGCGCCGGGGCGTTCAGCAACACCTGGCTCCGCAGCAGCTAGGCTCACCCGGCGAACAGGCGCCGCCCCGCCCAACCCGGCGAACAGACGCCGCCCCGCCCGCACGCTCGGTGCCGGGGCGGCGTCAGCCGGAGCTGCCCACCATGTGGAGCAGGGGGGTGAGGCGCGGGTCGGTTTCCTGCGTCCTGAGGTTGCCGGGCTGCCACAGCAGCGTGCCCGCCAGGCCGTGCGTCTCGACGTAGTTCACCTTCGCGGCGACGCGGGCCTGGTTGATGTCGTAGTAACCGTTCGCGACGCCGATGCCCAGGAGCATCTTGCTGGCCGGTATGCCGGCGCTGGCGTAGGCGGCGACGCTGCTGACGCCGTTGTTCTGGAACGTCTCCAGGTTGAGGGTGTCCACGTAGGGGGCGATCTGAGCGGCAATGTACGGCGGGATCTGCCCGGTGTTGACATCCGCCGACAGGAACATGTGCCGGGGGAATCCCCGGTTGAGCGCGCCGCGAAGGTTCTTGATCAGCGACACGTAGTTCGCCGCGTTCTGCGGTACGTCCTCTTCCCAGTCAATATCAACCCCGTCGAAATGGTATTTCGCGACGTAGTTGGTGATGTTGGTGATGAACCTCGCCTGGTACTTCGGGCTGGCCGCGCCGACGAAC
>Ga0335076_10005412_pt1 | contig 12909 bp, 12 predicted proteins | sample Lox_Sample_25_FD_206717 | JGI IMG/M metagenome (GOLD analysis project Ga0335076, IMG submission 206717) | Soil microbial communities from Loxahatchee National Wildlife Refuge, Florida, United States - Lox_Sample_2.5 | ecosystem: Environmental > Terrestrial > Soil > Wetlands | place: USA...
TAATGGTTGTTTGTAATCTAGATACGAATAATAATATCGAACAGCTCTTCTTAAAATTCTTCGTATCACATAACCGGCACCAGTATTCGAAGGAAGCTGGCCATCTGAGATAGTAAATGCAATCGCACGGATATGATCGGCAATTACCCTGAAGGCGATTGCTTCTTTGCTATCGCTATAATCATATTTTCTTCCGGTGATTTTTTCGACTTCGGAAATTGTTCCGGTAAATACATCAGTATCGTAGTTACTCTGCTTACCTTGTAACACACGGACCAATCTTTCAAAACCCATTCCGGTATCAACATGCTTGGCGGGTAATGGTTCCAGCGTTCCGTCTTTGAGCCTGTTAAACTGAATAAACACAACATTCCAAAGTTCAATAACCTGTGGATGATCTGCATTTACAAGAGATTTTCCATCTGTTTTTTTCCTTTCTTCATCCGTCCTGCAATCAATATGAATTTCAGTGCAGGGTCCGCAGGGACCGGTATCTCCCATTTCCCAGAAAGTATTCTTCTTGTTCCCCATAATGATCCTGTCTTCATCAATCCATTCCTTCCATTCTTTAATTGCTTCATTATCCCTGGGCAGTTTTTCACTGGTATCTCCTTCAAAAACGGTTACATATAAGCGCTCTTTATCGATTTTGTAAATCCCCGTTACCAGTTCCCAGGCCCATGCAATGGCTTCCTTCTTAAAATAATCTCCAAAACTCCAGTTGCCCAGCATTTCAAACATGGTATGATGATAAGTATCCACTCCAACTTCTTCCAGGTCATTGTGCTTACCGCTGACCCGCAGGCATTTCTGAGTATCGGCTACCCGTACATGTTGGGGCTTCTGGTTACCCAGGAAATAATCCTTGAACTGGTTCATGCCAGCATTTGTAAACAAAAGGGTCGGGTCATTTTTTACCACAATGGGTGCAGAAGGAACAATCGTATGACCTTTCGATTCGAAGAATTCCAGGAATTTTTTTCTTATTTCAGCACTGCTCATCATAATTTATCTGAATAATCTTTGACAATATTTAATTAGGTTAGCATAATAATTTGTACACTTGCGTGTTTATTAAGGCGTTGCAAAGGTACACGAAATCATCCTGTTTGTCAGGAGAAGCCTTAAGCCAGCTTGAATCATGAAAAAGATCAAGTATTACTATAATACCAATACGCTCCGATATGAAAAACTGGAGACTCCTTTACGCGTTATCTTATTACGCATACTTGGATTCTTTTCGGCTTCAATCGTTACGGCCCTCATTCTTGTTTCCATAGCTTACAGGTATTTCCCCTCTGCCAATGAAAAAAGACTTCTCCAGAGAAATGAAGCTTTGAAAGATAATTATTTTGTATTGAATGAAAAGGTAAAAAAACTTCAGGAACAGATCGGTGACCTCGAAAAAAGAGATAACGATGTTTACAGAGCCATTTTTGAAGCGAATCCTATTCCAGACAGCGCAAGGGCCAAAGCCCTGGCACAGGAACAGGAAGTTCAACTGGTACAAAGTATGGACCAGGATAACCTGGCAACATCTATTGCAACAACCCTCAATAATCTGACCGCCCGCATTAATTATCAAACCAAATCTTATAATGATATCAATGGCTTTATAAAAAATAAAGAACAGCTGCTTGCATGTACACCAGCTATTCAACCTGTCAGCAATAAGGACCTCAAACGCATCGCTTCGGGTTTTGGATATCGTATCGATCCGGTATACAAAACAACCAAATTTCATGCAGGTCTTGATTTTGCAGCTCCCCTCGGCACACCTATTTATGCTACAGCCAACGGAACGGTTGAAATAGCCGGTAATACAGGCAATGGCTATGGTAATCATGTGGTCATTAATAACGGTTATGGTTATTCTACATTATTCGGACATATGTTCCGTGTTAAAGTAAAACCAGGACAAAAAGTGAAAAGGGGAGAAATTATCGGATGGGTTGGTAATACAGGTAAGAGTACCGGCCCCCACTGCCATTATGAAGTTCACCGCAATGGGGAACCTGTTGATCCGGTTTATTACTTTTATAATGATATTACGCCTGAACAATACGACAGGCTTTTAAAGCTGGCTTCTTCGAGTAACCAGAGCTTTGATTAAGAAGTTGACAGATGAAAGGTTACAATAACAAATTATCATGAGTATTGTAAATAAAGTCTGTCATCTGTCAACCGTCATCTATTATACGCCAACTAATTTTTCCACTTTTTCTATAAGACTCCATTTAACAATTGTATCTTTAACGAACGGAACAGTTTTTGTAACTGAATTCCCAGGAATATGAAAACATTCTCCCAGATTACAATGGATTTTGCCAGTAACACCAATCTCAAAGAGCAGCCAGATGCAATTCCCACATGGGAAGACCAACCGGTGAATGTGGGAATCAGAATTAAGAAACTAAAACAACCTCTTGCAGAAGAAAATCCGGAATCATTCACTGAAAAAAAAGGAAAAAAGAAATCTACACGCGGCCGTAAATCCATCAAACAGGTAGCGGAAGAAGCCGACCTGATCGATATCCCTGAGGATGAGGTTTTATTCAGCAAGCAATATTACACTATGGGAGAAGTCGCCGGCATGTTTCGTGTCAATCAATCCCTGCTTCGCTTTTGGGAAGCCGAATTCAGCATTCTTCAGCCAAAGAAAAATAAAAAAGGAGATCGTTATTTTCGTCCCATCGATATCAAAAATCTCCATCTCATCTATCACCTGCTGCGACAACGGAAATACACTATTGAAGGAGCAAAAGATTTTCTGAAAAAAAATAAAAAAACGCAAGAGAAATTTGAGACGATAAGAAAATTAGAGCAGATCAAATCTTTTCTCCTTGAACTAAAAGCACAGCTCTGAAGTCATTTACTCCCCGGTTGAGGAGAGCCTAGAATATTTATATCTGTACTTGCCCCGGCAATCTGGATCTTCAATTGTTGCATCAGTGTGAGAATTTTAAGGTGTATCTCCTGTTTGGCTTGATTGAATTCATCAATTCCGATTGGTGCTGTAAAATAGTCAGCATTGATCAGATAGGCACTTCCGGTTATATCATTCAAAAAAACTGTTGGATTTTCAATGATATCCCTGTTTAATATTTTTTTTATTCCTTCAACTAATTCATTGAGTTGGCTGGGAGTTGTTGATAGTCCGATCTGTAATCTTATTTCTGCTTTTCTTTGCGTGCGCAGAGTCTGATTATCGACTATGCTATCCACCATTTGTTTGTTGGGAACTGTAACAAAGGTTTTTAAATCGGTACGTATCCGGGTACTGCGCAATCCTATTTTTTCCACGGTACCAGTAATGCTGTTCACCTTCAGCAAATCGCCCACTGTGAAGGGTTTATCGAAAAAAATTATAAAAGATGCTATCAGGTTTTCAATACTTTCCTTGGCAGCAAGGGCCAATGCAGCTCCTGCAATTCCTAAGCTTGTCCAGAACTTGCTGACTTCGAATCCAAAGCCAAAACCAAGGATCATTAAAATGCCGATGATGGCAATGATAACTTTCAGGAAGTCCCTGAAAAAAACGACCAGCTGATGATCCTTCATATCACCTGCAGCACTGGTTCTTTGTCTTAATATGACGGCAATAAAATCAATTGCCCGAAGCAACACCCAAATAAAAACACAGATTAATATGATTTTTGCGATTGAGTGAACGATCGTTTTGGATGAAACCTCATAGATATCGAAATTGAATTCGTCGGGAAAATGAAGTTTGTCCAATGATGCGATCGTAATGAATACTAGAAGAAATGTTTCCAGTGGACCAATCAGTAATTTCACGAATGAATCTTTATCGAGACCGGTTCCTAATGTACTTGCTGCCTTGTAAAGCAATTTGGCAATGAATTTCGAAATCACTCTCTTAAACACAAGCCCTATCAGGATAGCTATAGCTACAAATAAATATTTTCTAAGAGTGTTACTTAGAATAATCTGGCTCCAAAAATCATTCATAGAATTATCTGCTGTTGGAAATCCAAATTTATTATAATTAGGCTAAGGTTTTTCCAAATAATTCAGGGCCTTTCATTTTATAAAAAGAAATGCTAATTAATGATAAAAAATTCCCCAATCAGCGTTTAGAATATATTTCGAGATCTGATTGCTTCAACACATAAATAGTAACAGGCGTAATGATGATCTTAACTGCGGGAAGATAAGAATCCGGTATAGGTTGTCGTTCTATGGGCATAGTCGGGTTATTCCATTGATATTTGAGAAAATTATGAAGGTCCCTTCCTAATAATTTTTTTTCGATCACAGTAAAATCCTGCCATCCTTCCAAAGGAATATATTTTTGAAATGCACCATAATAATCAAAAATATATACACCTCTTGCGGAATCATATAAATATACCAATCCACTCTGATCCGTAATAAAAGTCGGATCCGGCACCGGATTTACAAACTGACGGATATCTGTTGTTTCATTGACAAGTGATCCGTCATCAGCGACACGTTTGAGTTTTGCTTCCTGTTCATCATATACCCATACTGTATTATCGTACGCAAGACCAATGGCTTTTGCCTGGAAAATATTTAAACTGCGCAGGTCGATTGTATTAATAATATTCAGAAACCTGTCAACCTCTACAATGGTCGAGAACTCTCTATAATACAATAAAACTTTTAATGGATTGGTTACATCCATCGAATATATATTACCATAGCGGCGCACATCGTTATATACTGCAAGTGAATCGCCTTTAGCGCTTATCTTTTTCAACTGCCCCCCCGAAGAGAGCAGGTAAATATTGCCGAGATTATCGACGGAAAAATTCACAATATCAGCCTGAATGATTTTTGTCTGAACAAAACCAGAGTCCTGTTGCGCCTGAACAAAGTATCCCGTCAACAAAAGAAATAATATGAGATATTGACGGAATCTTTTCATTTTTTTACAATCTTATCTTTCATTTCTGGTAAAATGGATTTGAGCAAAAGATCACCATCACTGAATTCTGCGTAAGTATAATAACGGATCCAGTCACCTAAATTGATATAGCGGCTTCCATTTTCGAATAAAAAATCAATCGGCAAATGCCGGTGCCCAAAAATAAAATAATCGAAATATTCTTTTTGCAGAACTTCTTTGCAATAAATCAGCAGCCATTCTTTGTCTTCTCCTAAAAAATGCTCATCTGTTTGCCCGGTGACTGCCCTGCTTTTCCGGCTGAAATAATTAGCCAGTCCTACTCCGGCAACCGGTGGCAATATCCCAAATAACCATTGACAAAACTTATTACGGAAAATTTTTTTTATGAATTTGTATCCTTGATCGCCGGGACCCAACCCATCCCCATGGCCGATCAGAAATTTTTTTCCCTGCCTTTCAAATTGTTTAGGTTCGTGATATACAGGTATATTCAATTCTTCCTCAAAATATCCTTTCATCCACATATCATGATTACCTACAAAAAAATGGATGGGTATTTTTAAATCGGTTATTTCAGCCAGTTTACCGAGAATACGGGTGTACCCTTTAGGCACGACTGTTTTATATTCATACCAGAAATCAAAAAGGTCACCAACAATAAAAATTTCTGCAGCATCTTTTTTTATCTCCTCCAGGAAATGAACAATGCGTTTTTCCCTTTCAAGGCTGGAAGCATGGCTAGGGGCGCCCAGATGAAAATCAGACAAAAAATATATTTTCTTCCCTATGGGAATTTGCATCTTCAAATATAAATATTAAGGACAAGGGACAAAATGCAATTTCCTCTTTGAACTTTGACCTTTGTCCCTTGCACTTTTAAGTATCCTGATCCACCAAAAAAACATACACTTCTTTTGGTCCGTGCACACCGACAACCAGGGTTTTTTCGATATCAGCCGTCCGGCTCGGGCCTGTAGCAAACGTAATGAGTGAAGGAAAATGGTCCTGATATTTTTCTTTTAATATCTGCAAACCATCCCTGATATCGTAAACTAACTGTTTTGTGTAAGCGATGCAAATATGCACCGGGGCGTATACGCTGGTGGTTCTTCCGCTTTGTTGGGCAGAACTCATAATAATACTTCCGGTTCTCGCAATCAATAATTCGCACGACGTTATTGCCGCATCACAGTTGGAAAGACCTTCTTCTGAAAAAAGATCAAAATGATGTTCGAGTAAAACTGACTGCAGTTTTTTTTCCCTGCAAAAAATATTTTTATATGACAAATGGTTGATCAGGACCTGCAATTGCGCCACCAATTCCTGATGATTCACGCAAAAAATAAATTTGCCCTGAAGTTTTGTAAACTGTTCGGCAAATTCAACTTCCAGTTCCTGTCTCGAAGGATGAAACACGGAACTATTCCCTTCACTTTGCGGAAAAGGAAGAGGCGTTGAATGACTCAACGCCTGCCTTATTTTTTTGAGAATATTTTCCTTTGCCGGTGATATTTTCATTTCATTATTTGACTTCTTCCTTCGGAGTTGGATTGATGCTTGTTCCCGAACCGGAAGAAGTTCCATTTTCATTCATCGCTACTTTATTATGATCGTTGTGATCAGAAACATCCAAAGCTCTTTTTTCTTCATATGGTCTTTTTCCGATCAGGGACTCAACATCACTCTGGAACAACACTTCTTTTTCCAGTAGTGCTTCCGCTAATTTCTTTACTTCCTTGCTCTTTTGCGTTAGCAATTTCTTGGTATGATCATATGCCTGGTCGATCAGTTTGCGGACTTCCTCATCAATCAGTTTAGAAGTTTCTTCAGAATATGGCTTTGTAAAAGCATTTTCCTGCACGGGATCATAAAAACTCACATTACCGACTTTATCGTTCATTCCGTAGATGGTAACCATGGAATATGCAATCTTGGTGACCTGTTGCAGATCATTCTGCGCACCAGTCGAAATTTTTCCAAAATTCAATTCTTCACTTGCCCGGCCCCCGAGGGTCATACAGATCTGGTCAAACAATTGATCGGTATTGTAGAGATATTGCTCTTTAGGCGTGTACTGCGCATATCCCAGGGCAGCAACTCCTCTCGGGACAATTGTCACCTTTAATAACGGGTATGCATGTTCGAGAAACCACCCGCAAATAGCATGTCCTGCTTCATGATAAGCAATGATCCTCTTTTCATCCGGGGAAATAATTTTGTTCTTTTTTTCAAGTCCGCCGATCACTCTGTCTACGGCATCCTGAAAATCGTCCATTTCAACAGTTTCCTTGCCCTTTCTCGCAGCAATCAGGGCCGCTTCATTACATACATTGGCAATATCAGCGCCTGCGAACCCAGGAGTCTGTTCGGCTAATTTATGTATATCTAATTTGCTGGAAATTTTGATTGGTTTCAGATGGACTTTGAAAATAGCTTCCCGTCCTTTCAGATCTGGTTTGTCGATTGAGATCTGCCTGTCAAACCTTCCCGGGCGTAGCAAAGCACTATCCAATACATCGGGTCTGTTAGTGGCAGCCAGAATAATAATACCACTATCACCGCCAAAACCATCCATTTCGACCAATAATTGATTCAAAGTACTTTCTCTTTCATCATTGCTCATGATAGCATTCTTGCCACGGGCGCGTCCGATTGCATCTATTTCATCAATGAAAATGATACAGGGGGCTTTCTCTCTTGCTTGTTTGAAAAGATCACGAACACGGCTGGCACCCACTCCCACAAACAATTCAACAAAATCAGAACCACTCATAGAGAAGAAAGGAACCTGAGCTTCTCCGGCCATGGCCTTAGCCAATAAAGTTTTTCCTGTTCCCGGAGGTCCGACCAATAATGCGCCTTTTGGAATTTTTCCGCCCAGTGAAGTATATTTTTTAGGGTTTTTCAGGAAGTCAACGATTTCCATCACTTCTACTTTCGCTTCGTCCAAACCTGCTACATCATTGAAAGTGATATTGACTTTTGTGCCCTTATCAAACAAAGTAGCTTTTGATTTTCCTATATTAAAAATGCCACCGGGTCCGCCGCTTCCACCCTGTCCACCCATTTTTCGCATGAGCATGACCCAAATCAGCAAAATGATCAGTATTGGTAAAACTATTTGTAATAATCCTGGTATCCAATCGCCTTCAGTTACCGGCGCATAAGGCACTTCCAACTGAGGGTTTTTTGCAAAAAAATCAGTGAGGCGTTTTTCGAATTCATCAATCTTGGCTACCTGGAATTCAAATTGAGGACCTTCTGGTTTTATAGGCAGGTTTTTACCTAATTTTTCTTTGTAATAAGGTTTATCCAGACTGTCCTTTTTAATATAGACTCTGACAATGTTCTTGTTGGTAACCAGCACCAGTTTGGCAACATCACCTTTTTCAAGCATATTTTCCCGGAATTCCAGTTCGGAATCCAAATGATGTGCATCGGGACTAAAACCCCAAAACTGAAAACCCAGTAATATGGCTGCAATGATTCCCCAGACCCAATAAATACTAAAGCGCGGGCCTTTCCTGGGGCCATTATTATTATCATCTCCTCCCCTTGGTCTGAACCTGGTGAAATTGGTCTTATCGTTCTGTTTCATGTTATCCTGTGGCATGTTATATTCGTCTCCTCTGATCTATTATTTAATGTTTGGGTGATTAAAAAGTTCAAAAAAACGGGTTAAACGGTATAATTTCTATCCTTCATGCTCTTCTAAAATGGCATCGCTCCACATGTCCTCCAACTTATAAAAACGGCGGCTTTCAGGAAGCATTACATGAACGACGATATTTACATAATCAATCAACACCCACTGTAACGCGCGAATACCTTCATGTTTGTATGGAAACTCCTCACATTTTCTTTTCACAACCGCTTCCACGTGATCGGCAATTGCTTTTACCTGAGTATGACTGCCGGCCTCACAAATAATGAAGAAATCAGCTACGGCTTCATGTATTTTTCTGAGGTCGAGTGATACAATGTTTTCGCCTTTTTTTTCCTGGATAGTTTGTATAATGGTTTTAAAAATCTTCGCATTCTTCGTTAACCGCGCAACTCTCTTAGGTTTCCGGGTAACCAGCATTGACAATTGTTCCAATAATCAAATTGTTTTATTGATGAAATTGTTTTTCGTGTGAAGTAAGTCTTAGTTCCTGCCTGCAGCTTATTAAATCTGATTGCCCATGCAGGCATTTTATTGATTGGCCGCTTATGTTTTTCACTTTTTACTGAATATCAAAAACTATAAATTACTTGTCCTATTTTCGCACTGCTCAAAAGTAATAATCTTTTACCACATCCCACTATCAACCTTTGGGAATACCAAATACATGATCGGGCATCCTTTTATTGAGTTGCAGTCGGTGGATAGTACCAACAACTATGCCATGGCACAGGTTCATGCTGGATTGGCTTTTCACGGAACAACCTATTTTAGTTACGAACAGTTAAATGGCAGGGGTCAAAGAGGAAAATCATGGGTGACAAAACCTGGCGAAAATATTACTATGAGCATTTTGCTCGAACCCGATTTCCTCAGGCCAATGCAACAATTTATTCTGAGTGCTTCAATAGCCCGTGGCTCTTATGATTTCCTGATAAAATATTTTCCCGACGACTGGTATATTAAATGGCCCAATGATCTTTACTGGCGTGACAGAAAGGCAGGGGGGATCCTGATTGAAAGCATATGTAAAGGAGACAAATGGCTTTTTGCAGTTGTGGGAATGGGGATCAATATTAATCAGACACGGTTTCCCGCCGATATCAGCAGAGCTATTTCCCTTAAACAAATTACTGGAAAAACATATGAAGTAAAAAAGCTTGCAATGGAATTGTGTAACTCGATTGGCACCATATACGAGCAATTGAGAAATGAAGATTATGATAAAATAATCGAAAGTTATAATGAATGCTTATATAAACGCAATGAACTGGTCAGATTAAAAAAAGGAAATATCATATTCGAAACCACAATCAAAGAAGTCACAGCCCAGGGACAATTGATTACCGTTAACGGTATGGAAAGAAGCTTTGATTTGAGTGAAATTGAGTGGGTTTTTGATGAATGATTCGGGATATTAGATAGGTAATAAGAGACGGGCGATATGAATCTTATTATCCTACATCTCTTATCTCATATCCCGATCAATGATACAATTATTGTTTAGATAACTCTTCCCATGTTTTTATAATCTCTTCCGCATGTTGCTTATTCCGGGGTCTTATAAATATTTTCCGGATTGTTCCTTTTTCATCAATCAGAAAAGTAGTGCGGTGAAGTCCCATATAGGTGCGCCCGTATAATTTCTTTTCACCCCAGACTCCATACACATCAATGATTTTATGTTCCGGATCTGAAATCAGTGTAAAAGGTAAATTGAACTTTTTTTCAAATTTCTGATGACTTTTTTCGGTATCAGGGCTCAGTCCCAAAACAATAAACCCCTTTTTTTTAAGCAAAGGATAATTGTCACGCAGATTGCAGGCCTGAATTGTGCAGGTAGGCGTATCGTCTTCCGGATAAAAAAACAATACAACTTTTTTCCCTTTAAAATCCGAGAGCGAAATTTTTTTCCCGTTCTGATCATTCCCGGTAAAAAGTGGAGCCTGATCGCCCTCTTGTAAAGCAGTCATACTAATGTGCGAATTTGCAAATGTGCAGATGTGCGAATTTAGACATCAAAAATATGCAAATCCGCACATTCGCAGATTTTCATCTGATGAATTTAAAAGTTTTTATTGTCTTATTCCCTGCTTCATCTTCCACACTTATTTTTAGTTGGTGTTTGCCACGGGGACAATGTTCATCGAACTTGTAAATAAATGCCTTTCCTTTATCATTTGTGAAGAGCAGCCATTTCCCGTCCAATTCTGCGCGGAAGTTTTTATACGAATCAAAATTATCTTTAATAGTGAACGCAACTCCGGAAGCTCTACTGAGATTCGCTCCTTCTTTGAAATGTGGTGTAATGACCGGAGGTTCTTCGTCCAACACTAATTGAAAATTGCCAAAATCCTGGAACCTTGCCGAAGCCCAGTCTCCCTGCCATTCTGGTTTTTTCACTTCTTTCTTTTTCCTGTCAAATCTTTCCATCAGGATCCTATTTCTTTCTGCGGGACGATTTGTTTTAATACGTACCATGAAAGGATCTTGCAGCGGAATATATAAAGCTCCGATACTGTGAGCCATTGAAACTGCCCCCGGCGATAAAGGCGGCGGGTTGGAATATTGAATATGTACTGAGTCATATAAACATTTTTCTCCGATATAAAACGCACAATCTTCGTCTTCATATCCATCAACCATCATTGGATAAAACATCTTGCCTGCGGCTGGATGATTATTACTTCCATTTTCAACGTACCGAATTTTATATTTAAGACAAGAACTGTTTCCATAAGCATCTTTTACTTCAATCCTGATTGAATGAACGGTTCCATCACTGATATCGATCACACCATTCCCTCCAATAAGATGATAGATCGAATGTTTATATCCCGGCAGTTCAAATAATTGCTGAAGCCAGGGACCATTTTGTGCCCTGGTTTTATAATCGATATGTGCATTTACATTACGGGTGTCGTTATAGTTGATAGCATCCATTTGAAAACTAAGTACTGCCTGTTCATTATCGTACAAAACAGCTTCATAAATTCCATTTGGATTAGAAGACGCTGACTGCGTATCGAAAGCTGTAATTGCGAATCCTGTTTTCGATGCAGAAATAGTTATCGTATCAGGAATGATAGTATAATTTCCATCTTCACTCTTTTTAAGCACCCATGAACGCGGCGTCTGTTCATAAATACTTTGGTTTAAATCATAAACAGCCAGGCGTTGAATAACGGGCTTTGTATTGTCTGGAATGGGCAAACCAAAAAGCATTGGATTCAGATTTGTATCATCCGAAGTTCTTCTGATTTCAAAATGTAAATGCGGACCTTCTGAACCACCTGTGTTGCCGCTATGAGCGATGACATTTCCTTTCTTCACGGGAAACATTTCCGGGGGCAGGTCCAGAAAAATCTTCCATGTTTCCAACTTGTATTGCTTTTTTTTGATATAATCAGCCAGCGCAGGAAAAAAACTGTTAAGATGAGCATATACAGTAGTGAATCCATTGGGATGATTTATATAGATCGCCTGACCGAAACCCTCGGGTTCTATTTTGATTCTAGAAACATATCCATCCGCAGCAGCATAGACAGGAAGATTTTCACGCTTTTCAGTACGGATATCAAGACCCATATGAAAATGGTTAGTGCGGAGTTCTCCAAAATTAGCGGCCAGGCTGATGGGGATATTCAGGGGATCTCTGAAATAGTTCGAAGGGTACTGTTTTGAAACCGGAGATTGAGAAAAAACGGAAGAGAAAATAGTCAATAAAAAAGCAATGAAAAGAAGATATTTCATTTTGAAGTTCCATTTAAGAGAAGCAAATCTCTTAAAAATCCCAGATTAGGATTTGATATTGTGACCGGAGTTAATAAGAAAAAATTAACAAACCGGATATTTTCTGTTACCGCAAACAGAAAATCTGCGTCAAAGTGAGTGCTGGTGAGTGTTTGAGGCTGATGATAAATTGCCGCTCACAACAATTTTTTACCATACCCACTTAATGGTATGCATTTTTTAAAAATTGGTACAGCTTTTGGCATACTATTCTTGTCTTAATAAAAAAAGTGTGTATCGTTTAAAGAAAGAAATATGAGAAGGTCTACAAATAAGGCGGTCTTGTTTCTTGTAATTACGATCGGATCGATCATAGGACTTTTCAAAGGTGAGGAAGCCCGCCAAAAATGGGTTTTTAAGATCAGGAGTAAATACGATAACAAGCGACTGATTGCGGAAAGAAAATTAATCGCCCGCAAAGGAGGAGTGTTATTGGATGAAATTGAAATGTCATCTTTTCACAATAACTAATTTCTATATATATATTTCTTATCGTGATGGCCCCGTTAAGATAGCGGGGCTTTTTTTATTCAGCTCATTTATCTGGCATCTTTAAGAG
>Ga0335076_10005413_pt1 | contig 12906 bp, 11 predicted proteins | sample Lox_Sample_25_FD_206717 | JGI IMG/M metagenome (GOLD analysis project Ga0335076, IMG submission 206717) | Soil microbial communities from Loxahatchee National Wildlife Refuge, Florida, United States - Lox_Sample_2.5 | ecosystem: Environmental > Terrestrial > Soil > Wetlands | place: USA...
CCCGAGCAGCGAGTGGCCGCCGAGTTCGAAGAAATTGTCGTGACGGCCGACGCGCTCGACTCGGAGAAGTTCGGCCCAGATCCTCGCCAGACGCTGTTCGGTTTCGCCACGCGGCGGCTCGTACTCATGGGCGGAGAAAGCGCGGAGCTTCGGCGCCGGCAGCGCGTTGCGATCGAGCTTGCCGTTGGCGTTGAGCGGCAGCGCCTCGAGCCGCACATAGGCCGCCGGAACCATGTATTCGGGCAGGCTCGCGGCGAGATGCGGCCGCAGCGATTCTGCCTCGGGCGCCGCCGCATCCGGCCGCGCGGTGTAATAGGCCACGAGCCGCACGTCGCCGGGCGCATCCTCGCGCGCGACAACGACGGCCTCCCGCACGCCCGGATGCTCGGCGAGCCGCGCCTCGATCTCGCCGAGCTCGATCCGGAAGCCGCGGATCTTGACCTGGAAATCGTTGCGGCCGAGATATTCGATGGTCCCGTCGGGCCGAAAGCGGCCGAGGTCCCCGGTCCGATAGAGCCGCTCCCCTTGGACAAAAGGGTTGGCGATGAACCGCTCCGCAGTCAGTTCGGGGCGGTTGAGGTAGCCTCTGCACACCTGCACCCCGCCAATGTGAATCTCGCCCGGAGCGCCGATCGGGACCGGTTCGCGATCCTCGTCCAGGAGATAGATTCGGGTGTTGGCGATCGGGCGGCCGATCGGAACGTTCGCCGTCGGCGCGCCGCCGGGCGAGGTCCAGGCGGTCACTTCGATCGCGGTCTCTGTCGGTCCGTACAGATTGTGCAGCGCGACGCCCGGAAGCCGGTGATGAAACAGTTGCACGAGGCCGGCGGACAGCGCCTCGCCGCTGGTGAAGACTCGTCTGAGGCTGGGGCAATTCGAGGCTTCGGCGACTTCCAGGAAGGCCCGCATCATCGACGGCACGAAGTGCAGGGTGGTGACGGCTTCATCCCTCACGATATCGAGCAGATAGGCCGGGTTCCGGTGCCCGCCGGGGCGAGCCATCACGAGCCGCGCGCCTGCGAGGAGGGGCCAGAAGAATTCCCACGCCGAGACGTCAAAGCTGAATGGCGTCTTCTGCAGAACGCGATCGTCGGGGCCAAGCTCAAAAGCGCGTTGCCCCCAAATGAGGCGATTGACCACCGCGTGGTGTTCGTTCATCGCCCCCTTGGGCCGGCCGGTCGAGCCCGACGTGTAGATGACATAGGCGAGGCGGCGGGAAGTAAGACCGATCTCAGCCGGATCGGGGTTTGTGGACGGGCGCCCTTCCCATGCGGCGTCCTCGTCGACGGCGAGGACCGGCGGACGATGCGTCAATCCCGCCAGGCCGTCCTCGAGCGCGGCTCGCGCGGCGCCGTGGGTCAAGGCGGCGATCGGCGCGCTGTCCCTGAGCATGAAGGCCAGCCGTTCGGCCGGATACTCGGGATCGTGCGGCACATAGGCTCCGCCGGCCTTGAGAATGGCCAGCAGGCCCACGACCATCGCCAGGCTGCGTTCAGCGCAGATCGCGACTCGGTCGTCCGGCCGCACCCCAAGGGCCCTGAGATGATGGGCGAGGCGGTTCGCCTTGGCGTTGAGCTCGGCGTAAGTGAGCCGCTCGCCTTCGCAGACGACCGCGATCGCGTCCGGCGTCCGCGCTACCTGCGCCTCGACGAGTTCGTGCACGCATTTGTCTTGCGGGATGTCCACCTCGGTGGCGTTCCACTCGACCAGAATCCGATGGCGCTCGGCCGCGTCCGGCGAATGCGGGAGGTCGAATTCCGGCGTCTCGGGCCGCCTCAACCCCGCCGGCGTCGGCGGCGGTGGCGCGGCGCGCGCGCCCGCAGGCGCTTCGGGCGATTGACTGTCGGCATACCCCAATGCAGGCCCCAGAACTGCTGCCGCATTCGAGCCCGACATCCCCCTCGGCTCGGAGGCGCCGATCGGCCCCGCCTCGCCGCTAGATCTGTCAAGCCTCTGTCCAGGACGGCGGATTGCAGCCTAGCCTTAAGGTGCCAAAACCGCCAGCGCAATCAGCCGCGGGCGCGCGATCGTAAAGACCCGCAGACTGTGACCGGAAATGGTTAACGCAACGGACGATTGGAGAGAGACCTCAACGTCACGATGCCCCAGAAACACCCCGTCGATCGGATTGGTCGCCTTGTAAACCGCCTCCTTGATGCAAAAGAGCAGTCTGGCCAGCACCAAATCTCCGTTGATCTGCTCGCGCTCGCTGCGGGTCGCGATCATCGCCAGCAGATCCTCCGGCAGTGGCAGCGCCGGTTCGATGTCGATCCCGACGCCGCGCAGCGAAGTCGAGCGCGCCACCGCGGCCGCCGCATATTCGGCGTCATGGGCCAGCGACCCCACAAAGCCCGGCGGCCACACCGGCGCCCGGGATGCGGCTCGGGTCAGTTCCACTCCGGGGGCGGCGCCGAGCTTCGCCAAGAGCGCCTTGGCGACGATCCTCGCCGCTCCGCTCGCGCGCCTGACCTTATCGACCGAGCGTTCGAGCGGCCGCAGCTCCGCCGGCGTCAGCGCCAGCTCGTCCCCGGCCGCGATCCTGCGGCAGGCCGCGCAAAGTTGCGGGTGGGCCGAGCGCGCGAGCGCGTCCAGCCGCTCCGACAGGGGCGGCCGAACCCCGCTGATGCTCTCGTCGTCGGTCACGTGGCTCAATCCAGCACAGAATTCGCTGGGCTTGAAGGGATTTGCGGCCTTTTGTTTCGCTCAATCACCCGGGGACAATGCGCTCGAGCACAGGTTTCCGTGCTAGACTGATTGGCGGCCAAGAGGCGCGCCATGACGGAGACCCGAAAGCTCGCGGCGATCCTGGTGTCCGACATCGTCGGCTACTCCCGGCTCGCGGGAGCGGACGAGGATCGCACGCTCTCGCGCCTGCGGGGCTTGAGGAGCGACCTGATCGACCCCGCCATCGCCGCCCATCGTGGGCGCATCGTCAAGCGCACCGGCGATGGAAGCATCATCGAGTTTCGCAGCGTCGTAGACGCGGTCCGCTGCGCGATCGAGATCCAAAACGGCCTCATCGAGCGCAACGCCGGATTGCCGGAGGACCGGCGCATCGAATTCCGCGTCGGGATCCATGTCGGCGACGTCGTCGAGGAGAGCGACGGCGATCTCATGGGCGACGGCGTCAATATCGCCGCGCGGCTCGAGGGCGTTGCGAAGCCCGGCGCGATCTGCCTGTCCGAAGACGCCTACCGGCAGGTGAAATTGAGGCTCGATTTCGCGGTCACCGATCTCGGCCCCGTGTCACTGAAGAACATAGCCGAGCCGATGCGAGCCTACTCGCTGGAGGTCAGCGCGCCCGCGCAGGTGAAGCCCGTCGCACCGAAGAGACGCTTGTCGCCCGCGCTGATTGCGATAGGGGTCGCCGCCCTGGCCGTATTGGTCGCGGCGGTAGTCTGGCATTTCCTCGTTGCGAGCCGCAGCCCGCCGCTTGCCACAACCGCGCCCGCGCCGGTAGCCTCGAACGCCGCCGCGCCCGTCGAGCCTGCGCATCTCTCGATCGTGGTGCTGCCCTTCAAAAACCTTTCCGGCGATCCGAGCCAGGACTATTTCGCCGACGGCGTCACGGACAACCTGACTACCGATCTGGCGCGCATCCGCGACAGCTTCGTGATCGCCAGCACGACGGCCTTCACCTTTAAGGGCAAGACTGTCGACGCCAAGGAGATCGGCAAGGAGCTTGGCGTTCGTTACGTCCTCGAAGGCTCGGTGCAGCGTGACCAGAACCGGGTGCGCGTCAATGCGCAGCTCATCGACGCAGAATCGGGCGCGCATCTGTGGGCCGACCGCTTCGAGGAGGACGTGGCGGACCTGTTCAAGCTGCAAGACCAGGTGGTCGCGCGATTGGCCAATACATTGGGTATCGAACTTATCAAGGCGGAGGCGGAAAAGGGCGCCCGTTCCAAAAACCCCGACGCCGTCGATCTGGCCATGCGCGGCTGGGCCTTGGTGAGGCAGGCGCGACCGACCAAGGAGGTAAACGAGGCGGCGCGCGTCCTCTTCGAGCAGGCGCTCAAGATCGACCCCAACAATGCCGATGCGCTGGCGGGCAGCGCTTACACCTATTTGGGCCAGTATCGCGCATTCGGGAGAAACCACGAGACCGACTACGATGCGAAAATACTCGGTCCGGCCGACCAAGCCATCGCAATTGAGCCCGACGCCTTGTGGGCGTACATCGCGAAAGGCGCCTACCTTTATTTCTCACACCGCGCGGACAAGGCGATCGCCGCCGCCGACGCCGGGCTTGCGATCAATGCAAATTTTGCCCCACTGCGGGGCATACGGGGCGCCGCCAATGTTTTTCTCGGCCATTTCGAACAGGCCAAGTCCGATCTTCTGCAAGCGCTGCGACTAGGTCCACGCGATCCGCGCAGCGGGACCACGAGGGGTTATTTGTGCGATGCTGAACTTGGCCTTGGGCATCTCGATGCCGCGATCGAAGAATGCCATAAGTCGATTGACCTCGGCGGGGCGCCGGCGGCCTACTTAGGTTTGGCTGCCGCATCTGCGCTCGCCGGCGAGATGGACGAGGCGAAGATCGCCTTGGCGGAAGCCGGTCGCCTGATGCCTAGTCTCACCGTCAAATGGTTGACCGATCAGGTTTGGGAGCCGTCAATCCCGAACTTGCTCGACGGCCTGCGCAAGGCGGGGCTGAGAGAAGAATGAGCGAGACCCGCAAGCTCGCGGCGATCCTGGTAGCGGACATCGTCGGCTACAGCCGGCTCGCCGGCGTTGACGAGGACAGGACCCTTGCGCGGCTGCGGGGTCTGCGCAGCGACCTCATCGACCCTGCAATCGCCGCTCATCACGGCCGCATCGTCAAGCGCACCGGCGATGGAAGCATCATCGAGTTTCGCAGCGTCGTCGACGCGGTGCGCTGCGCGATCGAGATCCAAAACGGCCTCATCGAGCGCAACGCCGGCGTGCCGGAGGACCGGCGCATCGAATTCCGCGTCGGCATCCATGTCGGCGACGTAGTCGAGGAGAGCGACGGCGATCTCATGGGCGACGGCGTCAATATCGCCGCGCGGCTCGAGGGCGTCGCGAAGCCTGGCGCGATTTGTCTTTCCGAGGACGCCTATCGGCAGGTGAGCGGCAGGCTCGAGATGGAGGTCACCGATCTCGGCCCTACCCAACTGAAGAACATCGACAGGCTGATTCGCGCCTATTCGCTTCAGGTGGGGGTCCCCGCAAAGCCGAAGCCGGCGAAAGCGGCGGAACCCGTGCCGCCCGGGCCGCCCGCGCCGCAGAAGAGGCATTTCGGGCTCGCCCCGCTCGCCGCGGGGATCGCGGCGCTGCTCATCGTCATTGCGGGCGGCGCGTGGTGGTTCCTCAATGCGAACCGGCCTGCAGGCGTGGCTGCGAATGCGCCCGCCGGGGCCGCGCGGCTTTCGATCGTCGTGCTGCCCTTCGCCAATCTGTCGGGCGATCCGGGGCAGGACTACCTCGTCGACGCCCTGACCGACGAACTGACCACCGGCATAGCGCGCCTCCGCGAAACCTTCGTCATCGCGCGCAACACGGCCATGACCTTCAAGGGCAAGCCGATCGACGCCAAGGCGATCGGCAAGGATCTGGGCGTGCGCTATGTTCTCGAAGGCTCGGTGCAGCCGAGCGGCGACAAGATGAGGGTCAACGCCCAGCTCATCGACGCCGGCAGCGGCGCGCACCTTTGGGCCGATCAGTTCGACACGCCCCGCGCCGATCTGTTGCAAGCGCAGGACGCGATCGTCACGCGTCTGGCGCACGCAATCGGCTTTCAGCTTACCGAGGCCGAGGCCGCCCGACTCAAACGGACGCCCACGGCCAATCGCGACGCCGAGGACTTGGCTCTCCAATGCGACGCGGGCACGCTGAAAGCCGGATACCTCGGCAAGGAGGCGGATGCAGCATATGCGCTGTGCGACCAAGCGCTCGCCATCGATCCCAACACTGTCCGCGCCCTGAGGCTAGTGGGGCTCAAGTTCCTCTACCTGGCGGGGAGTGGCGGTTCCGGCGACCCTAAGGGCGACCTCGAGCGGGCCGACGAAATGGAGTCGAAGGCGCTCGCCCTCGATCCGGATTCGACTTGGCCTCACCAAATTAGGGGCACCATCCTTCGGTTCCAGGCGCGCTACCCGGAAGCGGTCGCAGAGCACGAGCGCGCCCTCGCCCTCGACCCGTCCAACGTGGGCGCCGCCGCCGACCTGGGCTGGGACTACACAATGCACGGGCAATTCGACAAAAGCCTTGGATATTTCGACAAGGCGATTCTGGGGAGCCCGCACGATCCGTTGCTCATCAATTGGTATGGCGGCAAGGCGGTGGCCAATTTCGGGCTGAAGAATTATGACCAGGCGATTGAACTGGCTCGCCAGGCGATCGCGGTCAATCCGTCTTACGTTTGGGTCGCGTATATTCATGCGACCCTTGTGGCGGCGCTCGCCTTGACCGGTCATGATGCGGAAGCGCGCGAGGCGCTCAAGCGCTACCTCGCGCTGCCCTCCACCGGGCCGCTCAGGACGATCGCGGCATGGAAGGCCTACTACTCCCCACAGGGCGGCGGTCCAGCCCGCGTCGAGATGAACGAGCGGACGTACGAGGGCCTGCGCAAGGCGGGGATGCCGGAGGAGTGAGCGGCCGCGATTGGGGCAAACGCGGCCGCGATGCGCGACAGGGTCTCATGACGACTATGGCGCGGACTCCGGTCCTTCCCGAGGCGACCCCTGTAAGGCGCTCGACGCCCTATTTGGAGGTTTAAGTCGGGGTCGTTGACGCCTCGCGCCGGACATGCCTATAAGCCCGGCCAGCAAGGCTGGGCTTTAAAACCCGGCCTGTTTGATTCTAAGCTGAAGCCGATAAGGGAAGAACATATTCATGGCCAACACCAAGTCGGCCCAGAAGGCGGCCCGCCAGACCACCCGCCGCACCGCGGTCAACAAGTCGCGCCGCAGCGAGATGCGCACCTATGTGCGCAAGGTCGAGGAGGCGATCGCCTCCAAGGACCCGAAGGCCGCCGCCGAGGCGTTGAGCCAGGCCGCGCCCAAGCTCGCCCGGGCGGCGCAGAAGGGCATCGTCCACAAGAACGCCGCGTCGCGCAAAATCTCGCGCCTGACCAAGCGTGTGAAGGCGCTGGCCGGCTGACCGCGCCGGCTGAGGCGTGCGGTCGTCTGTCCCGCCTTCTCTCACCTCGTCCTGAGCCGGCGCCGCCGCCGCCGTGTCGAAGGGCGGTCCAGTATGCGCCCGGCAGCGCCGCCTCCGGGAACGTCCTTCGAGACGCGCTTTCGGCGCTCCTCAGGACGAGGCGCGATTCCGTCAAACTGAACGCGATCTGGGCGCCGTTCTCCCGATGACCGACCTTCCTCCCGACCGGCTCAGCGTCGATCCGGCGAGTCCGTTCCATGACGAGGCGGTTCTCGCGCGCGGCGTCGGCGTCCGCTTCCGAGGCGTCGAGCGGCGCGACGTCGAGAAATATTGCGTCAGCCGCCTCACGGCGACGGATGGAAATGCGCGCAATTGAGTGAAAGACTGATAATCGCCCTTGTCATCTTGGCCGTCGTTGTGGAGGCTATGATTATCTTCCACCTGCGCCGCACCGTCCGTAAATGGCATAGAGAATGAGCTACGCGAAACGTCTCATCAAGTCCGCCTTCAACGCCGTCGGCCACGATGTCGTTAAGCTCGGCCGCAGCAAGATCGCCAAGCCCATTGATGAGGGCTACCTGGAAATCCTCAAGGACGACGAGTTTCTGGCCTCGGTCAGGGAGGTCGCCGATCTAACCCTTCTCGACACGGCCAGATTGGCGAACCTTTGGCAACTATGCCGAATGAGCAACCCCACCGGCTCGATCATCGAGATCGGGGCGTATAGAGGCGGCGGGGCGCTTCACCTTTCCAACAGCTGCCCGACACGAACCATCTTTGTCTGCGACACTTTCGAGGGCTTTGGCGAGCTTGCCATCGACCCCTCGATCGATCGTCTGTTCGTGAGAGAACAATTCGACAATGTGAGCTTTCAAGCCGTCAAAGCGCCGTGGACCAACAAGAAACGAGATGTCCGCTGGGTTAAGGGGATGTTCCCAGAAAGCGCCGCTCAATTCGATATTTCAAACATCTCCTTCGCGCATATCGATACTGACTTGTACGAATCCACAGCAGAGACGATCCGCTACCTAAGGCCGCGCCTGACGGAACGCTCAATCGTGGTCTTTGACGACTATCTTCGCAGCGTGGAGGGCGTTCTCCGAGCCACGCGAGAGTTCACCAAAGAGCACCCGGATTGGGCGATCTTTCCGATGTTCCCCGGTCAAGGCGTGATGGTTCATCGGAATTGGTTCGGTTAGCAACTTCCCGGGCCGGTTCCTGATCCCAACGGACGCCAAGGCGTCGCGTCAGTGAGAACGAGATGGCGAAGGATGGATCCGGGCGTCGCCCTCCTCCCTAATGCTGAGGAGCGAGGCGGAGCCTCGCGTCTCGGAAGCACGGTCCGGTGGGTTCCGTCGGCGGGGCGCGTACGGGTGTCGTCCTTCGAGGCCCCTTTGGGGCGCCTCAGGACGAGGGTAGGTCAGGAGTTACGCTGCTGACGGAAACTGACAGTGCGGAGCGCTAAAGGTCGAGCCGGTCAAACCCGGAGCTACTCCAATGCGCAATGTCGGTTTCATCCTTGTCTACGTTGCTGACGTCGCCGCGAGCGCGGCCTTCTATGCCTCGATCCTGGGCCGGCCGGCGGCCGAATCGTCCCCCACCTTCGCCATGCTTCCCGCCGCCCCCGGCCTCATGCTCGGCTTATGGCGGCGCGACGGCGTCAAGCCGGCTGCAACCTCAGGTGGCGGAGGGGAGATCGCTTTTCCTGTGGACAACCCGGCGGAAGTCGACCGAACCTTCGCCGAATGGCGGGCGCAGGGGGTCGAGATCGCCCAGACGCCGACCAAAATGGATTTCGGCTACACCTTCGTCGCCCTCGATCCGGACGGGCAGCGCCTGCGGGTGTTCGCGCCGGCGCCCGAGTGACCTGGGCGGCCTCGCGCCGCGGCCAGGCGCCGCGGGCGCGGCGGGCGCCGGCGTGTTTTGTTAGAATGAGAAAAACGGACAATATATTCCGTAAAACGGAATTCTATGCTATCCTGCAAGAAACCGGACGCCTCAGGCGGGCTTCCGCCGGGCCGCAAGCCCAGGCGGCCCCAAGGAAGCCTCGAGTGGCCAGTTTTCGGGCTAAGGAGTTGATAAATATGGATATGTGATTTGCTTTTTGTTTCGCTGGGCTTGCTTTTTGTTGCGTTTAGCTTGCTTTTTGTTGCGGCGGATTTGCTTTTTGTTGCGGCGGGCTTGCTTTTCGTTGCGGCGGCCCTTGGGCTGTCGCACGAGCCCGGGTCCGGCCGCTCGCGGTCAAAGTCCTTCGAACAGCGCCGTCGACAGATAGCGCTCGGCGAACGAGGGAATGATGACCACAATCATCTTGCCAGCGTTTTCCGGACGGCGACCGACATCGATCGCCGCCGCCACGGCGGCGCCGGAGGAAATGCCGACAGGAATCCCCTCGATCCGCGCCACCAGCCGGGCGGTGTCGAACGAGGTCTGGTTGCCGACGGCGAAGACTTCGTCGATCACCCCGCGATCGAGGATCGCTGGAATGAAGCCCGCGCCGATGCCCTGGATCTTGTGCGGTCCCGGCGCGCCGCCGGAGAGGACCGGCGAGTCCTCCGGTTCGACCGCGACCATCCTCACGCTCGGCTTCCGCGCCTTCAACACCTCGCCGACGCCGGTGATGGTCCCGCCGGTGCCGACGCCGGCGACGACGATGTCGACGCCGCCCGCGGTGTCGTTCCAGATTTCCTCGGCCGTGGTGCGGCGATGGATTTCCGGATTGGCGGGGTTTTCGAACTGCTGCGGCATCGCCGCGCCTGGCGTCTGATGGACGATTTCGTTCGCTTTGGCGATCGCGCCCTTCATGCCTTGCGCGGCGGGGGTGAGCACCAGTTCCGCCCCCAAAAGGGCCAGCATCTTGCGGCGCTCGATCGACATCGATTCAGGCATGACCAGAATCAGCCGGTAGCCGCGCGCCGCGGCAACGAAGGCCAGCGCAATGCCGGTGTTGCCGGACGTCGGCTCGACCAGCACGCCGCGTCCGGGCGAAATCTTGCCTTGCGCTTCGAGAGCGTCGACCATCGCGACGCCGATGCGATCTTTGACGCTCGAAATCGGATTGAAGAATTCCAGCTTCGCCAGGAGATGGGCGACGACGCCCCTCTCCTTGGCGATCCGGTTCATGCTGACGAGAGGCGTATCGCCGATCGTATCGGTGATCGACGCAAAGATCCTCCCGCGGCCTGGCGTTCGTCGCGCAGCGCCCGCATCGGTCATATAGCCGCTACTCCAAAGCGTTCGCCGCGCCCACGCCTTTCGGCGCGGGCCCACGGTGCCATTTCATGCGGAGCACATCTATGGAACGCCGCAAATACCTGGATCAGATGGCGAAATCGCCCGCCGCCTTCTCGTCGTCGAGCACATGCGCTTTCTCGGCCGTCTCGCACATCTGCTCGACGGTGATCGAATCGAGATTGGCGAGAAAGGTTTCCCCCGCCTTGCGCACGGCCGGATCGATGACCCGCTCGAGCAGGATCGAGTTGGCGCCGAGATCTTCCGGATCCGCGGTGCTGAGCGACATCGCGGTGCGCACGATCTCGCCTACCGTTATCCTCCGGCGCTCGCGAGCGAGCTCGTAGCCGCCTCGCGGCCCGCGCACGCCCTTGAGAATCTTGGCGTGGACCAGCCCCTGGAGCAACGTCTCCAGGTGACGAGGCGGCAGCTTATGACGCGCAGCCAAAGCCTTGGCCGCAACCGGCGCCGAGCGCGAGTGCAACGCGACATCGACCACGGCTGCGATCGCGAGAACGCTCCGTCGCGACAATAAGTTCATCTCATACCTCCTACGATGAGCGCCCGGTGGAACCGAATCCATTTGAGCCACGAGCGCTCGACGTGAGCCGGTCGCTCGCAATCAGAGCGACGCGTTCCACAGAACAAACGACGAGTTGCGCAATGCGCGCACCCCGCCGAACGGCAAAGGGCTTCGTTCCAAAATTGATGAGGATGACGCCAATTTCGCCGCGATAGTCAGCGTCGATCGTCCCCGGACTGTTGAGGACCGTCACCCCATCGTTCAGAGCAAGCCCCGACCGGGGCCGGATCTGAGCCTCAAATCCCTTCGGCAACTCGATCGCCAAGCCGGTCGCGATCAACTCGCGCGACCCAGGGGCCAGGACTACGCCTTCGCCTGCCGGCACTGCGGCCACGAGATCCATCCCCGCCGCATGTTCACTCGCATACGCCGGCAATTGCAACCCCTCGGCATGCGGAAAACGCGTGTAAACAATCGGAATCATTCGCGTCTCGCCAATTCGAGCGCGACACGCCGAACGATGCCGTCGGCGACCTCGGCCTTGGTCATTGGCGGCCAGGATTCGGCGCTGCGCGCGTCGATGACTTCCACCTGATTGGTCTCGCCGCCGAACGTCGAAGTTCCCTCAGCGACACTATTGGCGATGATCAGATCACAGCCTTTGCGCCGTAATTTCGCCGTCGCGTTCGCCGTGACGTTTTCGGTTTCGGCCGCGAAGCCAATCACAACGGACGGCCGCATCGTGGTTTTCTTCGAAACTTCCGCGAGTATATCGGGGTTTTCCACGAGCCGAAGCGTCGCGGATTCGTCGGCGCCCTTCTTTATCTTCTGATGGGCGACGCTCTCGGTTCGCCAGTCCGCCACCGCCGCCGCGGCGATGAAGGCGTCCGCCGGCAGGGCGGCCTCGACCGCCTCGCGCATCTCGCGCGCCGAACCGACATGAATGACCTCAGCCCCAGCGGGATCGGAGAGACTGACCGGCCCGGTAATGAGCGTAACCCTTGCGCCGGCGCCAATTGCTGCTTGCGCAATTGCATGCCCCTGACGCCCCGAAGACCGGTTTCCGATGAACCGGACCGGGTCGATTGGCTCATAGGTTGGCCCCGAGGTGACAATGACGTGGCGCCCGCTGAGCGAAGCCGAATCAGTCGCGCGCGACTCCGGCGAGTCGATCCGGGCCGCTACGCCTGCCAGCGCCTGTTCGATCGCCCCGACAATCGCCAGCGGTTCGGCCATCCGGCCGGGCCCGAACTCTCCGCAGGCCATGGGACCCGATTCGGGACCGACAAACAGAACCCCGTCGTCCTTGAGGCAATCGAAGTTGCGACGAGTCGCTGGATGCAGCCACATCCTGACGTTCATCGCCGGGGCGACGAGCACAGGTTTGTCCGTGGCAAGCAGCAGGGTGGTCGCAAGATCGTCAGCGAGGCCGGCCGCCATCCGTGCGAGAACGTGGGCGCTCGCGGGGGCAACCACCACCAAGTCGGCGGCGCGCGACAATTCGATGTGGCCGATCGCTGCTTCGTCAGTCAGGCTGAACAGGTCGTCGCGGACCGGCTGGCCGCTCAGCGTCGCCGCCGAAAGAGGGGCAATGAATTGCCGGGCCGCCGGGGTCATGACGACACGCACGGTCGCGCCACGGTCCCTCAATCGCCGGACCAACTCCAGCGACTTGTAGGCGGCGATGCCTCCACTAATGATCAGAAGAATACGGGCGCAGGACAGGGGGACGGCGGTCATGGGCGATCACCCGACTAGGACCGTCCACAGCGTCGGATCCGCGCCCGCGCCGCTATGGAGGCCTTTGAGACAACGCGCGAAACGTTCATATGCGTTTTCGTCCGCTCCTGCCCCCCGGCCGGCGGTTCGGTTGGCGTCCCTTCTAATGTCACCAACGATACAAGAGGAATGCCATAACGATTAATAAAGTTTCAATTACCACAATTGTGGTGTTGGCGATGCGCGACTGCGGCGGCCGGTTGTACAAGCGCTTACGACTGGTTGTAGCGGCGTTTTGGCGGACC
>Ga0335076_10005414_pt1 | contig 12905 bp, 10 predicted proteins | sample Lox_Sample_25_FD_206717 | JGI IMG/M metagenome (GOLD analysis project Ga0335076, IMG submission 206717) | Soil microbial communities from Loxahatchee National Wildlife Refuge, Florida, United States - Lox_Sample_2.5 | ecosystem: Environmental > Terrestrial > Soil > Wetlands | place: USA...
GGAGATGACATCGAGCGCCGTCTTGGGCCCGTGGATGATGTAGTCGTCCAGGGTGACGCCGCTCATCGAGGCGTCCGGGTTCCGGTAGGAGATCGCGAACACCGTGCGCCGGTGCTGCACCGCCCACTCGAGGAAGCTCCGCCCCGGGGCCAGGTCCATGATGTAGTACTTGTTGATCCAGGGCGGGCTGGCCAGCAGCGGTACCGAGTGCACCTGCTTGGTCTGCGGGGCGTACTGGATCAGCTCCATCAGCTCGTTGCGGAACACCACCTTCCCGGGGGTCGCCGCGAGGTTGCTGCCCAGCCCGAACGATGAGGTGTCGACCTGGCGCGGCCGCCCGTTGTTATGCGCGAGGTCGTCGAGGAAGTTCCGGGACCCCGCGGCCACGCTGACGCCGCCGGTCTCGAACGCCCGCTTCAGCGCGGCCGGGTTGGTGGGCAGGAAGTTGGTGGGGGCCAGGGCATCGAAGGCCAGGCCGACGGCGAGCCGTGCCTTCTGGTCTGTCACCGGGTCGCCCCGCCCGGCCGCCAGCAGGTCCTCGCCCAGCCGCCGGGCGGCCAGGTACGCCTGGCGTAGCGCGAACCAGCCCGGGTTGCCGTCCCACGCCGGGTCGGCGAAGCGCTTGTCCCGGTCGTCAACCGGTACCGGCGGCTCGCGGTCCGCCCCGAGCCATCGGGCGACCGCGGCCGGGCCCGCCTCGGCCACCGCCGCCCCGAACCGCAGCCAGGCGCTGCCGACCTCGTCCGGGTGGCCGGCGGCCCGGCCGAGCACGGACAGCAGCGAGCTCCCAAAGTCCACCGGGTCCAGCTGGGCGAACACGCTGCTCTCGGGGCCGAGCACCTCACTCGCGTCGGCCCCGACCTGCCATGCGGTTCCCTCCTGCGGGCTCATGCTTCTCCTCCCGTGTCGGGCGTCATGCCCTCTCGAAGATGGCGGCGATGCCCTGGCCGCCGCCGATGCACATGGTGACGAGGGCGTAGCGGCCGCCGGTGCGGCGCAGCTCGTACAGCGCCTTCACGGCCAGTATCGTTCCGGTGGCACCGATCGGGTGCCCGAGGGAGACCCCGCTGCCGTTCGGGTTGGTCTTGTCCGGCGGCAACCCGAGCTCCCTGGCCACGGCGAGCGCCTGGGCCGCGAAGGCCTCGTTCAGCTCGATCACGTCGATCTGGTCGAGTTTCATCCCGGCCCGCTCCAGCACCTTGCGCACCGCGGGCGCGGGGCCCATGCCCATGATCCTCGGCTCGACCCCGGCGTGGCTGTAGGCGACCAGCCGCCCGAGCGGGGCGTACCCGTGCTGCTCGGCGAAGGCCGCGTCGGCCAGCACGACCGCGGCCGCGGCGTCGTTGATGCCCGACGCATTGCCCGGGGTGACCGTTCCGTCCTTGGCGAAGGACGGCTTCAGCTTGGCCAGGTCGTCCATGGTCACGTCCGGGCGGATGTGCTCGTCGGTGTCGACCGTCACCGTGCCCTTCTTGCCCTTCACCTCGACCGGGGTGATCTGCTCCTTGAAGTACCCGGCCTCGGTCGCGGCCGCCGCGCGGCGGTGGCTTTCGGCGGCGAGGGCGTCCTGGTCCTCGCGGGAGACGCCAAAATCGGTGGCGACGTTTTCGGCGGTGACGCCCATGTGGCAATCGTCGAACGGGTCGGTCAGCGCGCCGATCATGGCGTCGACGACCTTGCCGTCCTGCATCCGCTGGCCCCAGCGCATGCCGGGCAGCCAGTACTGGCCGCGGCTCATCGACTCGGCGCCGCCGGCCACGGCCACATCGCAGTCGCCAAGCTTGATCGCCTGGGCGGCGGACACGATCGCTTGCAGCCCGGTCCCGCACAGCCGGTTCAGGGTGAAGGCCGGCGTCTCGACCGGCAGGCCCCCGTTGACCGACACCACCCGGGAGAGGTACATGTCCCGGACCTCGGTGTGGATCACGTTGCCGAACACCGTGTGCCCGACCTGGCCAGGTTCCACCCCGGCCCGGCTGACCGCCTCGCGCACCACGGTGGCACCGAGGTCGCAGGGCGGCACCGCCGCCAGGCCCCCGCCGTACTTGCCGATCGGTGTCCGCGTGCCGGACAGCACGAAGACGTCGCGGCCGTTATCCATAACTCCTCCTGTCGGAGATCGAATGTCACATGTCGAAGATCGCCGGTCACATGTCCATGCCGCCGTTGACGGCCCAGACCTGCCCGGTGATGTAGGCGGACTGGTCGGCCGCCAGGAAGCAGACCACCCGGGCGACCTCGTCCGGCCTCCCCAGCCGGCCCAGCGGGATCTGCGCCCGCACCCGGTCCAGCGCCTTGTCGGGCATGCCAGCCACCATGTCGGTCGCGACATAGCCTGGGGTGACCGCGTTCACGGTCAGCCCGATCCCGTCTCCGGCCGGCTTGCCGGCCCGGTCGAGCTGGAAGATCACTTCCTTGGCCAGCGACTTCGTGAGGCCGAACAGCCCGGACTTGGAGGCGGCGTAGTTGACCTGGCCGATGTTGCCGGTCTCGCCGATCACCGAGGACACGTTGATGATCCGGCCGGTGCCGCGCCCGATCATGTGCTCGGCTGCCGCCTGGGCCATGAAGAACGCGCCCGACAGGTTGACCGCGATCACCTTCAGCCAGTCGTCGTCGGTCATCTTCGCGACAGTCCGGTCGATGGCGATGCCGGCGTTGTTGACCAGGATGTCGAGCCGGCCGTGCTGGTCGATGACCTCACGCAGGACGCGGCGGCAGTCGTCCGGGTGGCCGATGTTCCCCTCGTGCACGGTGACCTTCCGCCCGGGGTGATCGGCGGTCATGCTGGCGTGGAACTTCTCCGCACTCTCGCGGCCGCGCCAGTAGCCCGCGGCCACGTCCGCGCCCGCCCCGGCCAGCTGACTGCTGATGGCGGCGCCGATCCCTCGGGTCCCGCCGGTGACCAGGGCCACCCGGTCGCGGACCGTGCCCAGGTCAGCCGCGTGCGCCTGCCCGGTCTCGTCTGGCTGATTCACTATCGTCATGTCCTGATTCCCTTCTCGTTTGTTGTGGCTACTCTCGTTTGTTCTGGCTACGCGCTCTGCTGCGTTGCCTTCTGCAGCCGGTCCAGCACCGACGGGTCACCCAGCGTGGTGGCGTCCCCGGGCTCGCGGCCCTCCGTAATGTCGCGCAGCAGCCGGCGCATGATCTTGCCGGACCTGGTCTTGGGCAGGTCATCAGCCCAGATGATCCGTTTTGGCCGTGCGAACTTCCCGATCTTGTCGCCCACGTGCCCGCGCAGATCCTCGCTGAGCGAGGACCGCGGGCCGGCGTCCTGGCCGAGCGTGACGTAGGCGATGACCGCCTGGCCGGTGGACTCGTCGCTGACCGCGATGACCGCGGCCTCGGCTACCGAGCTGTGGGCGACGAGCGCCGACTCGATCTCGGCGGTGGACAGCCGGTGCCCGGACACGTTGATGACGTCGTCGATCCGGCCGGTGATCCAGAAGTAGCCGTCCTCGTCCCGCCGTGCACCGTCGCCGACGAGGTAGACACGCGGGCCGAAGCGCTCGAAGTAGGTCTCGACGAACCGGTCCCGGTCGTTGTAGAGCGTGCGGAGCATACTCGGCCAGGGCTGGGTGAGGACGAGAATGCCGCTGCCCTCGCGGATCTCGTTCCCCTGCTCGTCGAAGAGCGCGGCGGACACGCCCGGGAGCGGCCGGGTGGCCGAGCCGGGCTTGGCCGGGGTGACGCCGGGCAGCGGCGAGATCATGATCGCGCCCGTCTCGGTCTGCCACCACGTGTCCACGACCGGGCAGCGCTCCCCGCCGATGACCGTGTAGTACCACAGCCATGCCTTCGGGTTGATCGGCTCGCCGACGCTGCCGAGCAGCCGCAGTGACGACAGGTCATGGCGGCCCGGGTAATCCGGCCCCCATTTCATGGCGGCGCGGATGGCGGTCGGCGCGGTGTAGAAGACCGACACGCGGTAGCGCTCGGCGATCTCCCACCAGATGTCCTTGTCCGGGTAGTCGGGCGCGCCCTCGAACATCACCGACGTGCAGCCGTTGGCCATCGGGCCGTACACGATGTAGGAGTGGCCGGTGACCCAGCCGACGTCGGCCGTGCACCAGAAGACGTCGCGTTTGGGGTCGAGGTCGAACACCATGGCGGTGGTGGTGGCGACACCGGTCATGTACCCGCCGGTGGTGTGGACAATGCCCTTCGGCTTGGCCGTCGAGCCGGAGGAGTAGAGCAGGAACAGCGGGTGCTCGGCCTCCATCGGCTCGGCCGGGCAGTCAGGGTCCGCGGCCGCGAGCAGCTCGTCGTACCACACGTCGCGCTCCGCCTTCATCGGGCATTCCGCCTTGGTCGCCCGGACGACCACGACGGTCTCGAGCCCCGGCAGGCCGGCGATGCCCTCGTCGAGGGCGGCCTTGACGCCGGCCGTCTTGCCCTTGCGCCGGGCGCCGTCCGTGGTGATCAGGGCCTTCGCGTCCGACACCTCGAGCCGCTCCCGCACCGAGCCGGGCGCGAAGCCGCCGAAGACTACGTTGTGCGGTGCGCCGATCCGCGCGCAGGCGAGCATCGCCACCACGACCTCGGGGATCATCGGCAGGTAGATCCCGACCACGTCGCCCTTGCGTATCCCCCGCGCCTTCAGCCCGTTGGCGAGCCGCTGCACGTCGGCGAGCAACTGCGCATAGGTGACGTCGCGCTCTTCGCCCTCTTCGCCGCGCCAGTGGAACGCGACCCGGTCGCCGCGGCCAGCCAACACATGCCGGTCCAGGCAGTTATAGGAGGCGTTGAGCATGCCGTCGGCGAACCAGGTGTAGAAGGGCGGGCTACTGTCGTCGAGCACGGAACTGAACGGGGTGTCCCAGACCAGTCGCTGCCGCGCCTGGTCGGCCCACCATGCGGGGCTGTCCCCGGCGGCCTTCTCGTACACCGCCTGGTCCCGCACCTGGGCATGCGCGACGAAGTCCGGCGGTGGCGCGAATTCCGCGACCCGCAGCAACTGCTCGAGGCGCTCCTCGACCGGCGCCTGCGTTGATGCCATGATTCTCTCCTCACGTCTTTGGTACTGTTTCACGTGCCCGGCGCGGCTGGGCAAGAGCAGCAGCCGCAATTCACCCCGGTACCGGTCACCCCGCTACCGGCCTCCGGGCCATGAAATGGCGCCCCTACCCGCGATATGCCGCTCTCAACAAGCAAATTTCCCTGGGCAGTTGGGCCCGTTAGATCGCTCTAACCCCGCTGAGCGGGTTGAAACCTGGGATGCCGATAACATCGGCACCACCCGCGCACGGGGCACACACGCAGGACAACTGTCACAAGCACCACACTCATGACGGCCTGTCCGCGGATCGGGCGGCCGATCACCGCCTGTCCGCGGATCGGGCGGCCGATCACCGCCTGTCCGCGGATCGGGCGGCCGATCACCGCCTGTCCGCGGTATCGGGACCACGGTGTGTGTTCGCGGTATCGGGACCACGAGGTGTTCGCGGTATCAGGACCAGGGTGCGTTCGCGGTATCAGGACCACGGTCTGCTCGCGGTATCGGGCGGCCCGGCCGGTGACTGAGGCACCGAGACAGGCCAATTTAGCTAATAAAGACTGGCCAATTCATCAATACAGCCATCGCAGCGGCGGTCCGGAACATGGCGTCACGTTAATGAATGGCTTCTCAGGGCAGAGGCTGGCACGGAAAGCCCGGCAGAGCACTGCCGGGTCAATAGAAAGGAGATGTGCTATGACCCCGCTGGTGTGGGCCACCCTGGCGCTCTGCCTGCTGGCGATACTGATCGTCGTGGGGATCCCGTACTGGATCACGTTCATGCGCCGGAGGAACAAGCCCGACCATTCGGAGGCGCACGCCTACCTCGGCGCCAAGGCCGAGATGGATGAGAGCGTGATCCCGGATCAGCCCGGCCCGGACAGCAGGCAGACCTCTACCGGCACCGCGCCGATCGGACAGCCCAGGCGCACGAACGAGCCTGGCTGATACAGGGGAGTTCGGGGCCCGGGCCCGCAGTGGGTCCAGCAGAAGCCTGGCCCGGCCACCCACGGCGTCCGGCGAGGACGTGCCGGTCAGACGTAGCGCGATGGAGAAGTGGCCGGAGCGAGTACTGCATTCTGATAGGCCTCCCATGTCAGGGGCTGCCATGGTTGGCAGTCGCGTAGCTGGTGACTTATATCGTAGCGCGATATTTCTGCCCAGGTATGCCCGCGCGGCCTGCCTGGGCTACGAGCGGGCGGCGGGGCTGGGCTACGAGCGGGCGGCGGGCGGTCCGGTGGAGCCGCGTTTACGCAGGTGCGGCGGCTGGACCGTACGTCGGCGGTAGGGCTTGCCATCGATGGCGGCCAGGATGGCCCGGACGGCGGCGCGGACGATCCCGTCGATGTTCCAGTCCACCGTGGTGAGCGCCGGTGTCAGGAGCGCCGACATGGGGTGCGCGTCGTAGCCGGAGACCGACACCTCGTCCGGTATGCGCAGGCCGAGCTCGCGGGCGGCCGCGTAGGCGCCGTAGGCGATGGAGTCGGCGAAGCAGAACAGCGCCGTCGGCCGGTCCGTCTTCGACAGCACCTCACGGGCCACCCCGGTCGCCGCCGTGAGCGCCAGCGGCGAGCTTATGATGCTGGCGTCCAGGCCGAGCCGCTCGGCCTCCGCGGTGACGTGGATGTCGGCCGGCCGGTCGGGCGTGCTCGGCTGGGTCGGGGTCAGCACACCGATCCGCTGGTGGCCCAGCTTGTGCAGGTGCTCCAGGGCGAGCGTGACCCCCGCACGGTTGTCGAACACCACCTCACCGGCCGCCCCGCCACCGTGCAGCGCGTCGCCGATCGACACGATCGGCAGGCTCGCGGCCAGCTCCGACCATCGCTCATCCGACGGGTCGAGTGGATGCACGATCAGGCCGTCCACCCGCTGGTCCCGGAGCTGCTGGGCCAGGAGCACCTGCCGTTCGGGGTCGCCAGCCGCGTCCACCAGCAGGGCGTAGTGGTCACGGGCCAGCAGCGCGGCGCCCATACCGACACCGAGCAGCTGCTGCCACAGGTCCTCCAGTGAGCCGAAGAGCAGCCCCACCGTGCCGGTCCGGCCGCTGGCCAGCGCGCGGGCGATCCGGTCGACGTTGTAGCCGAGCTCATCCGCGGCGCGGCGCACCCGCTCCTGCGTATCTTCGGAGGTCTGGATGCCCCGCAGGGCGTACGAAACGGCGGCGGGTGACAGCCCCGTCGCCTCTGCCACGTCGCGGATCGTCGCACGCTTGCGTTGCTGCGGCACCATTTCCAGCCTAGGGATTTGCCAGCCCTTTGCCAGCCTAGTTGTCGCGGCCGCCGTGCCAGCTCGCCACGCCGTGACCCAAGGGTATGGCACTTCTGCGGTCGGCGGCCGACCGGGACGTGGCCGCGCCGCTCCACCGGCCCCTACCCAGCAGCCCACCGGCCCCTGCCAGCAGCCCTACCGGCCCCTGCCCAGCGGCTCCGGATATGGGAAACACGCTTGACGCGGCGGGCCCTGAAGCGGTTCACTGAAGCGAGTAAGTGAATCGCTTCAGTGAACCGGATCAGTTCCCTCCGGCGCCCCCGCCCGCCCCGGTGCGCCCAGGCCGTGCGGACGGCCCAGCGAACAGCCCGAGGAGCGCCGTGCAAGTCGACATCCACCAGCACGTCTGGCCGGATGCGCTGGTCGAGGAGCTGCGGCGGCGGGCACAGCCGCCGCGGCTGGACGGCTGGACGCTGCTCACCTCCGGCGAACCGCCCTTCGCGGTGAACCCGGCCGACCACGACACCGGGCGGCGGGCGGCCCAGGCGGCCGGCGATGGCGTCGGCCTGGCTATCATCGGCCTGTCCAGCCCGGTCGGCATGGAGTACCTGAGGCCCGAGGACGCGCAGCCGCTCCTGGACGCCTACCACGACGGGGTGGCCGGCCTGGGCGCCCCGTTCGCGGGCTGGGCCGCGGCCTGCCTGACCGAGATCGACGCGCCCGGCCTGGCCAAGCAGCTTGACCGCGGGTTCGTCGGGCTCCAGCTGCCAGCGACCGCGGTCGCCGACGAGCGCGGCTACCGCCGGTGCGGCCCGCTGCTCGACGTGCTCGCTGAGCGGGACTGCCCGCTGTTCATCCACCCCGGGCCCGCGGCCGGGCCGGGGGCGGCGGACGGCCCGTCGTGGTGGGCGGCGCTCGTCCCCTACGTCCAGCAGCTGCACGCGGCGTGGTTCGCATTCCGCGCCCATGGCCGGCCGGCCTACCCCCGGCTGCGGGTCTGCTTCACCGCGCTGGCCGGCCTCGGGCCGCTGCACGGTGAGCGGATGGCGGCGCGCGGCGGCACCGACCAGCTGGCCCGGGGCGTGGTCGACCCGCTCATGTTCGTCGAAACGTCCAGCTACGGCGGCCGTGCCGTGGACTCTGTGCTCCGGGTGCTCGGCATCGACATGCTGGTCTTCGGCTCGGACCGGCCGTACGCGCTCCCCCACCCCGATCTTGGCCTCGGCGAGGCCGCCGGCCATGCGATCCGCGTGACGAACCCGGCCCGGCTGCTCCGGGGAACCGCGGGATCTGACCATCCACCAGCAGGGAGAGGAGTGACCGCACATGAGCATTTCCGCGCTGCCCGCCCGCTACCTCGACCAGCGCGAGCTGGCTGAGCTTGTCGAGAACCTGGCCGGCCGCCCGGATCTGTGGCACGACCAGGTTGGCTACGCCGGGGGGCGGCGGCACTACGCATCCATCCACCGTGACGAGTACGTGGACATCTGGCTGATCTGCTGGTCTCCGGGAAACGACACCGGCTGGCACGATCACGACGTCTCGTCGGGGGCGGTCCGGGTGGTGCAGGGCGCGCTGATGGAGTCCAACCCCCGGATCGGGGGCGAGCACATCCAGACGGTCATCACGGCGGGCAGCTCGTTCCGCTTCGGGCCCGACCACATTCACCGCCTGACCGGCGAGGCCGAGCAGAGCATCTCGCTGCACGCCTACTCACCGCCGCTGTGGCGGCTCGGGCAGTACACCATCGACGACGGCGGGGTCATGCGCCGGGTGTCGATCTGCTACGCCGACGAGCTCCGCCCGCTCGACTCGCCGCAGTCGGCCGGGGTCGCCTGAGATCAGGCCAGCAGGACATCCAGCCGCCGCGGCGCGCGGAACTCCCAGCCGCGGAAGACCGGCGGCCGGCCCGGGTCCATCGACAGCCGCGGGTACCGCCGGAGCAGCACCTCGATCGCGATCCGGATCTGGGCCCGGGAGAAGGCGTGCCCCACGCAGAAGTGCCGGCCCGCGCCAAAGGCGAGATGGGTCTGGCGGTCGCGGAAGATATCGAACCGGTCGGGATCGGCGTATCTGGTCTCATCCCGGTTCGCCGACGACACCAGCGGCCCGACCGGCGACCCGGCCGGCAGCCGCACCCCGGCGAGCTCGGTGTCGCTCACGGCCTGGCGTGTCTGCGTGCCGATCGGTGCGACCCAGCGCAGCCCCTCCTCCACGGCGGCCGGCAGCAGCGTGTCCGGGTCGGCGCGGACGGCCTCGAGCTGGTCCGGGCTGGCCAGCAGGCCGGCCAGCGTCGAGCCCGCCCCGTGGCCGGGTTCCTGCATGCCGCCGAGCAGGATCACCTTGAGCGTCGGCATGACGGCGGCCCGCGGCCGGCAGCCGCCCGCGGGCAGCCCGCTGTGCAGCAGGTGCGAGATCGTGCTGTCGTCGCCGTCCGCCTCGAGCCGGCCGAACAGCGGGGCGAGCACCTCGTCGATCTCCTTCGAGCACGCCGAGCCGACGTTCTCCCGCCCGGGGTCGCCCTCGAAGTTGATGACGCCCTGGTGCAGCCGCCAGAACCAGTCGCGCAGCCGGGCCGCGCCGAGGTGGGCCACGCCCAGGACCCGTCCCAGGCTGAGCACCGACACCGGTTCCAGGTAGTCGGCCATCAGCTCGGCGCGGTCGCGCCCGGCCAGCCCGTCGAGGGTGGCCTCGGCTATCGGCCGGACCAGATCATCGATGTAGCCGTTGACCTGCCGCGGCCGGTACTTGGAGTCCAGCGAGCGCCGTAGCTCGCGGTGGCGCTCGCCGTCGACGGTGATGATGGTCGGGGACCCGAAGGTCCGGTCGACCGGCGAGTCGTCCAGCTGGGCGGTAAACCGCTCGGGGTGGGTCCCGACGAACTCCACGTCGTCATACCGGGTGACGAACCACAGCCGGACCGCGGGGATGAAGCAGACCGGGGCGTCGCGGCGCAGCCGCGCGTAAATCGGGTAGGGATCCGCCTCCAGCGCCTCCACCGTGATGGACTCGGCAAAGGCCGCGATCGAGCTGCCGCCCATGCCGAGATCGTATGGATGCAAACGACCAGGGGTCAAGGCGCCCGGGAGCGACGGTCACGGCCAGCCGGCGCCGGGCGCCGGCGCCCGCGCGGTGAGGACCCGGCCGGTCCGCGCCTCGCCGGTCATGTGCTCCATGCCGTGCCACTCGGCCACCAACATGAACAGGGTCGTCCCGTCGGCGCCGCCGAGCATGCAGGCGAAGCAGCCACGGTCCAGTTCGATCTTCTGCAGCACCTCACCGCCCTCGCGGACCCGCACGCAGCACCGGCCCGGCACGTCCCCGTACCAGATGGCTCCCTCGGCGTCGAGGCAGATGCCGTCGGGAAAGCCGTCCAGGCCGGCCCACACCCGCTGGCCCGACAGGCTGCCGTCGGCGGCGATGTCGAAGGCGGTGAGCCGGTTGCCGTGGGATTCGGCGACGATCAGCGTCGAGTTGTCCGGCGTCACGGCCATGCCGTTGCCGAACGACAGGCCGCCGGCCACCGGCCGCGGCGGGCCGTCGCCGGGGACCAGGGCGACGGCGCTGCCGCTGTTCACGTAGGCGTTGCCGCGGCCGTCCACCACGATCTCATTGAACACGTCGTCGATGCCGCTGAGGTCGGCGTGGGTGACCAGCGACCCGTCGGGCTCCCGGCGCAGGAGGAGCGCCTCCTGCCCGGACACCACGAGCAGCCGTCCGTCCGGCCGCCAGTCGATGGAGAACGGGAAGGTCGTCGGGATCCGCGCCACGACCTCGCTGTTGCCGCCGGGATCGAGGGCAACGACCTGCTGGGTCCCCCAGTTGGACAGCCACAGGCGGCCGTCGTGCCAGCGCGGTGACTCGCCGAACGCGAGGCCGGTGAGCAGGATGCGCGGTTCGGTCATCGGGACACTCCCGGGTCTGGGCGGCCCACGGCGGGCCGCCCCTCACCAGCTACACGAACCGGGTCCGCCGGATTCGACACGCCCGCGCGGTCAGGCCCGGCCCTGCACGCGGACGTCGTACACGCGCGCCTGGAACGTGCCGGCCGCATCCCGGGGCAGCGCCGTGAACCAGATGAGTACATAACGACCGCGGGCCGGCGTGGTGAGCTGCAGGCTCACCACCCCGCCCACGCCCCCCGCATGGGCGGCGGGCGGCAGGCCCGTCAGGGCCGGCCCGGAGCCGACGCGGATCTGCAGGTCGGCACCGGAGCTGGGGCCGAGGACGATCCGGGCGGCGGTGACCGTGACCGGGCGGCCCATGTCCAGCAGCAGGCCCGTGCCCGGGTACAGGTTCCCGAACTGGGCGGTGGTGTACCAATCGGTGCTCCAGGCGGTGGCGGCGTTGCCGTCGATGGCCTGCTGCGCGTCCTGGGGGTTGTCGCCCTGGCCGGCGCCATGCATGCCGAACGCGGTCGCGCTGACCGGGGCCACCGTCTGCGCCGCCGCGGTGGTGGGCGCGGCAGGAGCGGTGGACGGGGCCGTGCTGGCCTTCTTGGCGGAGCTGGGAGCGGCCTTCTTGGCGGCGCTGGAGGCCCTGGAGGCGGTGCCGGTGGCGGCCTTCGGGGCCGCGGCGGCGTGGTGGTGCGTCACCACGTGCGCCGCGCCCGACGCGGCCTGCGGGCTGCCACTCGCGAGCGTGACGAGGCGGACGGCCATCAGCCCGACCGCGACCGCCAGCGCCACGCCCAGCACCGCCGGCCAGAGCGGCCGCTGCCGGGGCGGGCGGGGCTCCCGGGGCGTACCGGGCGCGTTGGCTTCCTTGGGTGCCTTGGCCTCCTCAGGTGCCTTAGGTGCCTTGGGTGCCTTCCTGCCCAGCGTGACCAGCTCGTCGATGCTGGTGGCCGCGATCGGCGTCGGCGCCCGGTAGGCCGAGTCGTACTCGTGGACTAACGGTTCCGGATCGGCCCCGACGACCTTGGCGATGCTGCGGATGTGCCCCCGCGCGTAGAAGTCGCCGCCGCACACCGAGTAGTCGTCGCCCTCGATACCCCGGATGATCGTCTGCCTGATGCGGGTCCGCTGGCTGACCTGGGCGACGGTGAGATCAGCCTGCCGGCGCGCCTCCGCAAGTGCCTCGCCGATGCTCATGCCACGCCTCCGGCTGCCTGACGACACTGCGCCGCCGGGGTGCGGGGCGCAGCCGGCCATGACTTCCCAGCACCGTTACTCTGCCCCGGAACCGGCCCGCTACGCGACCCAGCCGGCCGATCGGCCGGTAAAGGTTTTCTGTGCCCGCCCGCCCGGCGGGGCCGGTCAGTGGGCGGCCCAGATCCCGCCGTCCACCGGGATGATGGCGCCGGTGACGTAGCCTCCCGCCCGGCTGCTCAAGAAGATGGCGACGCCGGCCATGTCGTCAGGACGGCCGATGCGCCCGAGCGGGGACGCGGCGGCGATCTGCTCGCCGAACTCGGCCAGGGTCGCCGCCATCATCTTCGACTCGAACGGGCCCGGTGCCACCGCGTTCACCGTGATATGCCGGGGCCCGAGCTCACGGGCCAGCACCCGGGTGAGCTGGTGCACGCCGGCCTTGCTCGCCGCGTAGGAGTAGGTGGGGAGTTCCGCCACCCGCAGCCCGTCGATGCTGCCGATGTTGATCACCCGGGCGGGGTCGTCGGCGGTGCCCGCCGCCTCCAGCAGCGGCAAGAACGCCCGGGTGAGGTAGAACGGCGCCTTGAGGTTGAGGTCGAGCGCCC
>Ga0335076_10005415_pt1 | contig 12905 bp, 11 predicted proteins | sample Lox_Sample_25_FD_206717 | JGI IMG/M metagenome (GOLD analysis project Ga0335076, IMG submission 206717) | Soil microbial communities from Loxahatchee National Wildlife Refuge, Florida, United States - Lox_Sample_2.5 | ecosystem: Environmental > Terrestrial > Soil > Wetlands | place: USA...
TGCAATTTGCAAATCCTCTGTTTCTACTGCCTCGTTGAGCCAAACTTCAATTCTTTACCACATCGCCTACTTTCGCCGGCCCCGATCCGCTGAACGTCGCCGTTGCCGAATCTTCATCAACGTCCGTTACCGTGGCGTCTCCTACCTTATCTTCCACAGACTTGATCACTTTTCCCGTTGCGGGATCCTTCACCACGCGCACTTGCCGGGAGATCGTCAAGTGGTCGCCCACTTTCACTCCCGCCTTTTTTCCCACATTCAGGATCAAGGTATTGCCCGTCGCGTCTGCTACCAGGCCATTAATCACGAAGGTTCGTGCAGGAATCTTCTCCGCCTCGTCGTCCAATTTCGCTCCCACATCGTCCACGGCCTTGTGAGTAGCCTCGCCAAGGATCGTATTTGCGAAATTGCTGCTACCCATATCCAGGCTTCCGCCTCCGCCTCCGCTCCAACCGCCGCCTGCGCCCAGCAGGGAAGTGCTCGAACGCGTAGACTCGCCTTGCCCTTGCACCGACGCCAGAATCTCGCCCGTGGACACGTTGACCACGCGCGCCGTGATTGCAACCACGGCCTTGGCTTTGCTGGTTCCTACTCCGCCGAGCCCAAACCGGCCCAAGCCATACCCACCGCCGCCGACATTCGTGTGTTGGTCGTCGCGCCCGAATTGGGTGATCGAGCCAATGACAATGGCGTCCACCCCAAGCACTTTTCCGATCTTTGCGGCAGTGTTGGAATCTGCGCGGTCGCTATTCGAAAAATTCTGTTCCGCCAGGATCTTATCCAAGGCAGAACGTTCCACGAGCCGGTATTTGCCGTCCTTCAACAACTTATCCACCAGCATGTCCGAAATGCCTTTTCCGATGTCCTGGTTCGAACCAAAAATCTGTTGAACATAGTTTTGTACGGTTCCGTAATCGAAATTCATCACGGTTACGAGTCGCTTCGGACCCGCTGCAGCCGCTGCGGGCGCAGCCGCGTCCTGTGCCGGTGCCTGCGCGCAAGCAAGCGCGCTAAGTAAGATGAACAAACCTGTCCGTGTGATCCGCGAAAACGACATTCTGGGCTCCTTGTGGCAGGCGGTTTTTCCGCTTACTTTCGAGGATTCGGGACCTACCTGCCAACTGCGGCTATCTTAATGAACGCCAGAAACCGTGGCAACGGTGATTTCGCCATTGCGCTGTTCCAGTTATCTGCACGCTGTCTACTAGCAAGGCCAGAACTGCTTTCCCTCCCCTGCCTGTATTAGACTTGTCCGCGCAACTTGCCGCTAGTTACTGGACTCTATGACCAAGCCCATTGTTCGCGAACCCCGTTGGCCCGCATTCGTCGCCATGATTGCTGCTGCGGGCGTATACCTCGCTCTGCCCGAGCCATTGTCGGTCGGCCCCAGTTGGCTGCTGCTCGCGATCATCACCTTACTCATGATTCCTTTGGTGATCTCCCACCGCCGGGGCGATTTCATGGTCACACGCGTTCTCACCTTCACTGCCAATATCATCATTACCCTCGCCATGATCGCGTCGCTTATCCTCCTCGTCGAGGGTATTCCTCGTCATTTGGAGGCTCCCAAGGCCTTGCTGCGGTCCGCGGTCGCACTCTGGATAACCAATATCCTGATTTTCGCCCTCTGGTATTGGAAGCTCGACGCTGGGGGTCCGCTCGTTCGCGAAACTTCTGGCGTCGCCAACCCCTCTTTCCTATTTCCCCAAATGATGCGCGAGAATCTCAATTCGTCGTGGAAGCCTCATTTCGTGGATTACCTCTTCCTCGCTTTCAACACCAGCACGGCTTTTTCTCCCACGGATACCGCCGTTCTCTCTCGCTGGGCCAAGCTAGTTACCATGCTGCAGTCTCTGATTTCCCTCACCATAATTGCCCTGTTGGCCGCACGCGCCGTAAACATTCTCTGACGTATACCAGCTCCGTTGCCTCCCATCGTCAGAGGATTTTCAGCGGCATTGCGCGGTGTAGAATGCCAGCCCAACGCTGCCGGAGTTGCCAAAGCGCGTTCCGGCATTGGAGGTCACTTTGAAGTACGTTCTCGCGCTTGACCAAGGCACTACCAGTTCGCGGGCTGTCTTGTTCGATCAAACCGGCGCCATTCGCTCCATGGCACAACGCGAATTCGCGCAACTCTACCCGCAACCGGGATGGGTGGAACACGACCCGGAAGAGATTTGGGCCTCACAGATAAGCGTCGCGATCGAAGCCCTGAGCCGCGCGGAAGCCAGGCCTCGGGACGTTGAGGCCATCGGCATTACGAACCAACGTGAAACGACCATCCTCTGGGACCGCGAAACCGGCAGGCCTATCTACAACGCCATTGTTTGGCAGGATCGCCGCACCGCCGCCTTCTGCGACCAACTTAAAGCCGCCGGCCACGAACCGTTCATTCAGCAGCGCACCGGTCTTCTCATCGACTCTTATTTTTCGGCCAGCAAGATTCGCTGGCTTCTCGACCACGCCCCGGATGCTCGCCGCCTCGCCGACGCTGGTCGTCTCGCCTTCGGCACCGTTGATAGTTGGCTGGTTTGGAAGCTCACCAGCGGCCGCCTGCACCTCACCGATGTCAGCAACGCTTCCCGCACTATGCTTTTCAACATTCACAGTTGCCAATGGGACGACGAGCTGCTGGAGCTCTTCCACATCCCACCTTCGTTGCTGCCCACCGTTCGCGCTTCCAGCGAAGTTTACGGCGAAGTGACCACTACGCTGGGCTTGGCCTCCATTCCCATCGCTGGAATCGCCGGCGACCAGCAAGCTTCCCTATTCGGACAGAAATGCTTCTGTCCCGGCTCGACGAAAAATACCTACGGCACCGGCTGCTTTTTGTTGCAGAACGTCGGCCTTCGCCCCGTTCCTTCCTCGAATCGCTTGCTCACCACCGTTGCCTGGAAGATCGGCGACACCGTGGAATACGCGCTTGAGGGCAGCGTGTTTATCGGCGGCGCGGTTGTGCAGTGGTTGCGCGACGGCTTGGGCCTGATCCGCAATACTAGTGAGTTCGAGGCGCTGGCTAATTCCGTCCCTGATAACGGCGGCGTTTACCTTGTTCCCGCCTTTGTCGGCTTGGGTGCTCCCCACTGGGACCAGTATGCCCGCGGCTCTATTTTTGGCCTCACCCGCGCAGCCACCGCCGGCCATCTCGCCCGTGCCGCCATGGAATCCATTGTGTACCAAGTTGCGGACTTGCTCGACGCCATGCAACGCGATTCCGGCGCTTCTTTGCCGGAATTGCGCGTGGATGGTGGCGCAACGGCAAACGAATCACTACTGCGTTTCCAGGCCAATATCCTGGGAATTCCCGTCGTTCGGCCGCTTGTTATGGAAACCACCGTTCAAGGAGCCGCGTTCCTGGCAGGCATAGCTGTTAGGTTTTGGCATGATCCCGCTTCCATCGCCGCCCTGCCTGTCGAAGAAAAGCGCTTTGAGCCCAGTCTGCCTCGTTCCCAAGTCGAAGCGCTCCGCGCCCGTTGGAACCAGGCTCTCTCTCGCGCCAAAGGATGGGAGTCGAACTCCTCATGAACTGTACAGTGATGCTCAATCGATTGCTCGATCGCACCAACCCTTGGAAATTGGCAACCGCTTCAAGCACCGCAGCGAATCTTCTCGCTCTTGCTGTCATCCCTTTGCCCGCGATACCCTTGCCCTCACTCTTTCTGCTTGTCTATGAAACGCCACGTCATCATCTACGGCCTAATTGGTGGAATCCTTATCGCAGTCCTCAAATGGACCGAGTATAAGTTCCTGGTCGTCGAGCATGCCTTCGAAATCTACGGAGGGCTCACCGCCGCCACCTTCGCGGTTTTGGGCATTTGGATCGGCCTGAAACTCACCAAGCCGCAGCAGCAGGTGATCGTGAAGGAAGTTCCGGTTCCGGCAAGAGTCCCCTTTGCTCCGGACCACAAAAAGCGTGAGGAACTCGCCATTACACCCCGCGAACTGGAAATCCTGGAACTTATTGCCCACGGCATGAGTAACCGCGAAATTGCCGGTAAGCTCTTTGTCAGCGAGAACACCGTCAAGACCCACTCCAGCCGCCTTTTTGACAAGCTCGGTGCGCGCCGTCGCACCCAGGCCGTGCAACTCGCCAAGGAGTTTGGCCTGCTCCCGTGAATGTCCGTCGGCATGACCGTCCCTTTTCGCTACTCGCGGCGGTTTTTGTGTGAACCACTTCGTTGACAAAGCCTCTCACAGCCTCTAAACTTTACTTTTGTCTTTACAGGGAAAGGTGTGACTGATTGCAATGAGGACGTACGTAGCTAAAGGTGATGAAGCCGAAGCGCTCAAGGTGGGCGCTCAGTGGTTCGTTCTGGATGCTACCGACAAGGCGCTCGGCCGCCTGGCGACCAAAGCTGCCCGCATCCTGATCGGCAAAGACAAGCCGACGTTTACGCCGTATCTCGACTCCGGCGATCACGTGGTGGTCATCAATGCTGACAAGATTAAAATGACCGGCAACAAAGTCGACCAGAAGGTCTACTACTCGCACAGCGGGTATCCCGGTGGGTTGAAGGCGGTTCCGGCGAAGCGCGTTCGCGAAGCTAAACCCGAGTGGGTGGTGCGCGAAGCCATCGTCGGCATGTTACCTAAGAACAAGCTGCGGGCCAGCCGCGCCAAGAAGTTGCGCGTCTATCGTGATGCCGCTGGTCTCGCGCGGCACGCCGGTCAAAAGCCGCAGCACGTCGCCGTCTAAGATTTCCCCGGCGTCGCCGGGTTGCAAGTGCACGAGAGTTTCCGCGTTGGCTGTTCCTTTCTAAGTTGGTCTTAGCAGGGAGCCTTCCGAGCGTGAAGTTCACCAGTTTGCGGATTAGTCTCGTCATTTTCTCGGATTTTCAGGAGGATGTTTTGAGCACTTCGGAAACGCCCGCATTGGGCAATAAGACGTGGTTCCACGGCACCGGCCGTCGCAAAGAATCGATCGCTCGCGTGTTCGTGAAGGCTGGAAGCGGTAAGTTCACCGTGAACGGCCGTCCCGCCAAGGAATATTTTCCGAATCACGCTTGGGAACACGACGCCACAGAGCCGCTGAAGTTCACCAGCTTGGTGGATCAGGTGGACGTCGTCTGCACCGCCAAAGGTGGCGGCGTGGGCGGGCAGTCGGGAGCCGTACGCATGGGCCTGTCGCGTGCCATCAGCCGCTTCAACCCTGAACTCCGGCCCGCGCTGCGTAAAAATGGTTTTCTCACTCGCGATTCGCGCATGAAGGAACGCAAGAAGTACGGCCAGAAGGGCGCGCGCAAGCGCTTCCAATTCACCAAGCGCTAGTCGGCTTTAGCTTAGGTGTTTTGGTTGTTCTCGCTTTAGCTGTCATCCTGAGCCCTTCCAGCGTGGATGGGCGAAGGATCTCAACCGAGTGTTTTGGGCAGGTTTTATGAGCTCTGGGGCGAAACGCTGACTTTACGTTAGCGCCATCGCCCCAAGATCATGGCCGGCTAGAAGCCGGCAAGAAGGCTGCTGCGGAGTGCGGGGCCGGTCCTTAGGCCGGTGAAACCTCGGCCTAATACCGATGTTTCCACCTCGCCACGATAAGCAGCTATCTACTAAGGAGGAAAAGTGGCAGTTGAAATCACCATGAAGGAGCTGCTGGAGGCCGGCGTTCATTTCGGTCACCAGACGCGCCGTTGGAATCCCAAGATGAAGGAATACATCTTTGGGGAGCGCAACGGGATTCACATCATCGACCTGCAGAAAACCCTGAAGATGTTTCGCGAAGCCAGCCGCTTCGTCAGCGAAATCTCCAGTCATGGTCGTACTGTTTTGTTTGTCGGCACCAAGCGTCAGGCTCAGGAAGCCATCGCCGAAGAAGCTAAGCGTGCCGGAGCGTTTTTCGTGAATCACCGCTGGCTCGGTGGCACTCTCACCAACTGGGCTACGCTGCAAAAGTCCATCAAGCGCCTGAAACTCCTCAAGGCCATGACTGAAGACGGCCGTATGGAGCAGCTCTCCAAGAAAGAGCGTGCGCGGCTGGACCGCGAAATGAAGCACCTGTTCCAGAACTTGGAAGGCATCGAGAACATGGCGCAATTGCCCGACGCCCTCTTTGTCATCGATTCGAATGCGGAAGAAATCGCCGTCAAGGAAGCTCGCCGCATGGGCATTCCAGTGGTGAGCGTGGTCGATACCAATTGCGATCCCGACATGGTGGACTGGATTATTCCCGGGAATGATGACGCTCTTCGCGCCATTCGCCTGTTCACCACGAAGATTGCCGATTCTGTCGCCGAAGGCCGCTCCATCTACGAACAATCTCAGGTGGCTGATCAGAAAGCCGCTGCAGACCAGGCTTTGGAGCCCGGTGTCGAATATGTGGACACCAGCGCTTACGAACAGTACGAGAAGCAGGAGGGTGACTTCGTCGAGGGTTCGGAAGCGTTCATCGAGGCTGCCGAAACCACTGTTCCTCCCGACGAGGAAAAGCGCTAACTTTCGCGCGGCTCATTCGTTCTTCGGCCCGGCGCAGCAATAACGCCCACGCCGGGCCATTTTTGTAAGCGGTCCGCGAGCTCTTGATTCGTAATTCCGAACGAAGTCCGCGGAGTGAGAAATATCTCTTCCTTGTGAAGAGGCTATAAAATCAAGTTCTAAGTATTCTGTAGAAACAGAGAGAAAAGGATGAGTACAAGCAAACCAGTCGTGGATATCCCAGCAAAGCTCGTAAAAGAACTCAGAGAGCGCACCAATGCCGGCTTTAGTGATTGCCGCGCTGCGCTTATTGAAGCTAGCGGCCAGGCGGCTGACCCCACCAATAGCGCGCTGCTCATCGAGAAAGCCATCGACATTCTTCGAAAGAAGGGCCAAGCCGCTGCTGCGAAGAAGGCCACTCGCGAGGCCAGCGAAGGTCTCATTGGTCACTACATTCATGCTGGCGGAAAAATCGGAGTGATCGTCGAGATCAACTGCGAAAGCGATTTCGTCGCCCGCACCGAGGCGTTCCAGCAGCTTTGTCACGACCTCGCCATGCATATCGCCGCAGTCGATCCTCGCTATGTTCGCCGTGAAGACGTCACTCCGGAGATGCTCGAGCACGAGCGCGAAATCTACTCTGCCCAGGCTCGCGCGACCGGCAAGCCCGAGCAGGTCATCCAGAAAATCGTCCAGGGCAAAATGGAAAAATTTTACGAGGAAACCTGCCTCTACGAGCAGCACTACATTAAGGACGAAACGCAAACCATCGGCGAGATGATCAACGCCGCGATCGCCAAGCTCGGCGAGAATATCACCATCCGTCGCTTCGCAAGATTCAAAGTCGGGGAAGCTAGCGGCAATACGCCCAACACCGGCACGCCCGAACCCGCACCAACACCGGCCCAGTAACGGCGTTCTCCGCTTTTTCGCCGTTGATGTGCCTAATTCCGTTTTGTAGGGCCCGCCTTCCTAGGCGGGCCTTTCGTTTTTTGCGTCTTCGCCATGAATCCTGTGGCATCCGCCACACGCTAAATCCATTTTTTTGGGGGCTACAATTTCAGGGCGTCCTCCGGTTTTTCGCCGTTAACGTGCCCAACTCCGTCTTGTAGGGGCCGCCTTCCTAGGCGGGCCGTTCGTCTCTTGGGCCTCGGCTATGAATCCTGTGGCATCCGCCACACGCTAAATCCGTATTCTTTGTTACAATTTCAAGGCTTCGCCACTCATCGACGGAGACTCATGCCCACGAAATCGAAAGCTGCGAAATCTGCAAAAGTTCAACCCGCTTACCGCCGCTTACTTCTGAAATTGTCCGGTGAATCTTTACAAGGCACCCAGGGTTTTGGCATCGACGGCCAAACCGTCTACTCCATCGCTAAGGAATTACGCGATGTCCACAAGCTGGGCGTGCAGATTGCCATCATGGTCGGTGGCGGAAACATTTTTCGCGGCGCGCGCCAGAAGGGTTTTGAAATCGATCGCGCCACCGGTGATTACATGGGCATGCTCGCCACGGTTCTCAACGCTCTGGCTCTCCAGGATGCCCTCGAAAAAGTTGGCGTGCACACACGGGTGCAATCGGCTATCGAAATGCATCAGGTCTGTGAACCATTCATTCGCCGTCGCGCCACGCGCCATCTCGAAAAAGGCCGCGTGGTGATTTTTGCCGCCGGAACGGGAAATCCCTACTTCTCGACAGACACCGCCGCCGCTCTTCGCGCCATGGAAATCAAAGCCGACGTCATCCTGAAAGCCACGCGTGTCGAAGGCATCTATGATGCGGATCCCGAAAAGGTCACCGGCGCAAATTTCCTTGCGGAAATCACCTATCGCGAAGTCTTGCATCAGAACTTAAAAGTCATGGACGCCACTGCCATTTCCTTGTGCATGGACAATGGCATGCCAATCGTCATATTTAATATGCACAAGGCTGGCAACATTCGCCGCGCGGTTCTTGGGGAACGTGTCGGTTCCGTGGTGTTGCCGAGCTAGCGGTTGTGATGGCCGGTCCTTCGACCGGGCTTTTTCAAGGTTCCTCGGTTCAGCGCGTGACGGCGGGGTTCCCGCTGCTCTTAGCTTTGAACCTTCAAATCTTTCCCCAGGTACCAATACCGATTTTTCGAGGATCGAAAACGATGACTACGATAAGCAATACCAAAGAAGCACAAGCCACAGCAAAAACCCGCATGGAAAAAGCTGTCGAAGACTTCCGTAAGGAGCTCGCTTCAGTCCGGACCGGCCGCGCCAACGCCGCGCTTCTCGATCAGGTCCGCGTGGACTATCACGGCACCCCCATGCCCGTGAACCAACTCGGCACCGTCACTGTGCCTGATGCCAGCATGCTCCAAATCTCGCCCTGGGATCCCAGTGCCGTTCCCCTCATTGACAAAGCCATTCGCTCCTCCGATCTCGGCTTGAATCCCACCACCGACGGCAAAGTTGTACGCATACCCATTCCAGCGCCCACCGAAGAACGGCGAAAAGAACTCGTCAAGCATATTCACAAGGCCCTCGAAAATCACCGCACCGCGATTCGCAATATTCGCCGCGATTTGAAAGAGGCCATCGACAAACTCGAAAAGGACAAGAAGATTAGCCAGGATGAACAGAAACGCGCCCTCGAGGAACTCGACAAACTCTCTCATTCCGAAACCAAAAAGGTCGAGGACCTCTGCGCTGTCAAAGAAAAAGAAGTCATGGAAATCCGCTGACTCCATTAGGGAATCGAAAATCGGCGACTCCTAGGTGGGTGCCCATTCGGATGCCCGAATGCTTTGATGCGCACCAAAGAGGGTCATTCCGAACGGAGTCCGCGAACCGAGGAATCGATCTGCTCGTTACTGCAGTTTAGCCGGACTGTTCGGCGCGTTCTCTGGTCTTTCGCTCGGTACCAACACGAATCGTTGCGCCTGATCGTTCTGCACGCTCCGCAAAAATGCGTTGTACTCGGTCGCACGCTCTCCAGCAATCTCGCGTTTCAGGAAGTTGATACTCCTGGATGCCACGAGGGTGTTCCCCGACCCCGAGTATTTCGAACTATATGTCGCGAAGTCCCGCGCCACTGCTGTCCCCGCTGGTGTCTGAGCCGTTGTTCCATCCGGCAACTTCAGGGTCATCGCCGTCTGAACGTCCAACGGCACGCCTAACTCGATCTTCGGCGCCATTTTTCCCTCTGCCTCCGGTGGCGGTAACTCCGGCACACCAATCTGCGGCAGCAGCGCCGGGATGCGCACTGGCTTTTTCGACCAATCCACGAATTTCAGCTGCGTCAATTCATACTCCACGGTGAACGGTTCCTCCGTCGCCATCGGGTCTGACGCTGTTGCGCGCGTCACTTGCCCACGAAAACCATCCGAAATCGCCAGCAGTGCGGCCACGTCCTTCCATTTCTCTTTTGGCGTCTGGTGAAACGCCACGCGCAGCAACAGTTCGTTCTCTCCGCGCAAGGTGTACTTCACTTTTGCCGCCAGCTGGCCAGTATCACTGATTTCTGCATCCACACTGACCTTCTGATAAGCCGCAAACGGCGGCGCGCTCGGCGTCCGCACCCACTCCTGTCCCGCCGCGTTTAACGTTGCCGCATCGCGTCGCAACTCCAGCGCGCACTTTGCGTCCGATGGCGCAATCATTCCAAATGGCGCGACTTCTATCGCGGGATCCATCCAATACTCGTGATCCCTTGTCGATCCAATGGCCACCAGATGTTTAAATGCCGTCGGCACCGCCAGCGCCTTCTTGTCGCAAAATCCCGTCAGGACCGCATCCGCGCGCAAACCGTTCGCTGTTGCCATCGCCGCAAGCAGTACGTATTTGTCTTCGCCGATCCCATAACCGGAGTTCAGAATGTCTGCCGCCGTTCGGGCCTCAAATCCCGTCGACCCTACCGGCAAATCCACGGTATTGATTTGCGTCGCCACGAACTGGTACAGCGCTTTCAACTTTTCCGCCTCACTCTTCGACGCCCGGGTCAGTGCCAGCGCTTTTTCTCTCACCGCAGCTTCCACTTCCGGACGCCGCGCCATCTCTTTCGCAACTTCCTCCCGTCCGCTCATTTCCGCCATCGGTTTGGCGCCCGGCATGAGCCGTTCCGCCAGCCTTGACGAGAGCTGTTCCCAACTCAACGTGGATACGCTTACATCCGCCACGCCCTCGGAAGTACTCGGTGCTTCGCCCGGGGAATACCTCCGCCTCCACCGGTAAATCGTGTACGCGCTATCTCCGCTACCGTTCGTTTCTTTGGTAGTCACGGGAGTTTCAGGATTAATTCGCATCTCCACTTTCCGGGCTCTCGGCAAATCCAATTCGTACTGTTCCTCCAGCACCTGGCCCGAACGCTCAAACGAATGTTCCAACCAGAAATCCGGCGCGAGTGGATGGTTCGTTGTCGTTGTAATCACGCGATATTCTACGGTATCGCCTTCCTGCAGGCCCAAAATCCGCACAGACTTCACGCGCACGTTTTGATAGACCGGGAATGGTTGCACCGCGGGATTGGCTACATCCGCGGTCGCGCTGGGCAGCACTTCCGATGTTCCTCCATTTGCGTGGCTGACGTGCACCAACGGAATCTCAATCTTCTGGAACGACCGGTTGTAATCGAACGAGATTCGCGCGAATTGCTGTGCTCCCAGCACATTAGCGATCTTTACGATCGTGTGTACTTCTTTGCGCGAATCTCCATTCGCCTCGAAACGCACCTGTGTTTCCAGTAGTTGGATTACAAAGGGCAGTTGCGGCCCAACGGATTTCTCTTTCTCAGCGGGTGCTGGCTCTTTTCCAACCGCCTGCGGTTTCACCGCAGGTTCCGGCGCCTGTGCCACAGCCACGGGCACGCCGGCCACAAACACCATTAGCGCAGAGAAGAGAATCGCTCGTCTGAAAAGTCCCACGTTGGAAGTTTAGGCGTGGCCACTCGCTGGGTAAAGCTGCCCATTCGCCAAGGTTTCCGACGAACAACGGCTGTTACGCTGATACCCGCGCGCCGGACCACGCGTCTAATCGTGTTAAATTAAATGTTTGCGTTATCGGCGACAGTCTCACAAGGGGAGCGGCATGAAACTACGGTTAGCAGGTCTGGCATTGACAATCTCCTTGGCGGCTGGCTCGGCGTGGGCCAACGACTCAGTCAAGCCCAAGGGTCCCGACGAAGACGGCACCAAGCCTGCTCTCACTACCATCGCCGGCCAAGGCTTCTACAATTCCCGCGCATTCACTTATCTCACGGAACTCAGCGACGAGGTCGGCGGCCGCGTTACCGGTTCCCCCGCAGGGCAGAAAGCCATCGACTGGGGCCTCGGCAAAATGAACAAGATCGGGCTCGCCAATGTCCACGCCGAAAAGTGGTCCATGTGGAAAGGGTGGACCCGCGGCAACGCCTCCGCCGAATTACTCGCACCCTTGCATCGCACTCTATCCATCGACTCCATGGGCTGGACCGGTTCCACTCCCGTCGGCGGAGTCGAGGCGGAAGTGGTCACCGCCAATCTCTTTGACATGGACACCGAACTCACCGACACCTCCCGCTTTCGCGGAAAAATCGTCATGATGATCACTGAAGGTGTCCCCAAGAAGAATTTCTGGATGCTTTTTGCCCAATACGGCGATTTCCTCAATGCGCTTCATAAAGCGGGCGCTCTTGCCGTCATCGGCGGCCAAGGTGGTTTCAAGGCGGAAGGTAGGCACCTGACGCACACTGGAATCCTCGGTTTTGCCCAGGATTTCGCGATTCCTGTGGTCGACATGTCCATGGAAGATGAGGACCAACTCGAACGATTTCTCAATGCCGGGAAAACCGTTCGCGTTCGCATCAACGTGCAAAACTCGTTCACCGGCGGTCCCGTGGAATCCGCCAATGTTGTCGGAGATATTGTTGGTCGCGAGCATCCTGAACAGATTGTTGTCGTTGGCGCGCACCTCGATTCCTGGGACCTCAGTGAAGGCACCACCGATAACGGCACCGGCACAACGTCCGTTCTCGCCGCGGCCGAGGCCATTGTCAAAAGCGGACAACGTCCCCGTCGCACGATTCGTTTCGTTCTATTCACTGGAGAAGAACAGGGCCTGCTCGGCTCCTTGGCCTACGTCAAGCAGCACGCCGACGAAATGAAAAATCATCTCGCGTGTATCGTGCTCGACGATGGTCAGGGCCCGGTAAAGGAATTCCAACTCGGCGGACGAAATGATTTGATTGAGCCGATGAGAGCCTTCTCGGAATCCCTCTCCAACATTCGCGAAATCCCCGTCAACGACAAGCGCGAATTCGGTACAGATACTGGGCCATTTATTCTCGCGGGCCTTCCGGGCATCAATCTCGAGCAGGATTCCCCCGATTACAAATACACGCACCACTCCGCCGCGGACGCGCTCGAAGAAGTAAAGCCCGAAGTCCTTACCCAAGACGCCACGATCATGGCCCTTACAGCATTTTGGATCGCCGATCGTCCGGAACGGTTCGCGTCACCCTGGACCCCCGAGCAAACCGCCAAAATGCTCCGGCAGAA
>Ga0335076_10005416_pt1 | contig 12904 bp, 14 predicted proteins | sample Lox_Sample_25_FD_206717 | JGI IMG/M metagenome (GOLD analysis project Ga0335076, IMG submission 206717) | Soil microbial communities from Loxahatchee National Wildlife Refuge, Florida, United States - Lox_Sample_2.5 | ecosystem: Environmental > Terrestrial > Soil > Wetlands | place: USA...
GCCACCTCTGGCGTGCCGACGGGCACCGACCTCTGGTGCAGTGGCGCAGATCCTAGCCGCCACCTGCCGAAGGGGCGCCGTCGCACCCATCCGAGCAATCCCCGGCTGCTCCCCTCCAGCCTCAGTGCCGCGCTCCCCGGGCACCGCGGCCACCCAGGCTCGGGCGAGCCAGCTCCCGGGTGCGTTTTCTCGGTTCCGGAAGGACGGCAATCAGACTCACGCAATCCCTGAAGGGGTGGCGCCCCGCGGCGTTCCGACGAGAAGCCATCCGGTAGGTGACCGTGGGCGGCGCATCTTCACGGCTGCCTTGGAAAGGTGGCGCCCGACCCGCTATGGGATGGGACCACCCCTTCAGGGATTGCGTGAGTCTGATTGCCGTCCTTCCGGAACCGAGAAAACGCACCCGAGAGCTGGCTCGCCCGAGCCTGGGTGGCCGCGGTGCCCGGGGAGCGCGGCATGAGGGAAATGAAGGCTTGGATCTTCGAGAGATACGGCCCACCGGGGGTCATGACTCTCCGCTCGCGGCCGAGGCCCGATCCCGGCGGCGGCGAGTTACTCGTCAAAATCATCGCCTCGGCCATCAATCCCAGCGACGTAAAGAACGTCTCCGGCCACTTCCGATCCTCCTTGCCACGCGTGCCCGGTCGCGACTTCGCCGGGGTGGTGGTATCGGGCGGAACCCGTGAAGGCGAGGAGGTTTGGGGCAGCGGCGCCGGCTTCGGCGTCACGCGCGATGGCGCCCACGCACAGTACATCCTGCTGCCGGCGGATGCAGTTTGCCGAAAGCCCTCGAACCTGAGCATGGAGGAGGCTGCGGCCATCGGCGTTCCGTTCCTCACCGCTTGGTCCGCCCTGGTCGCCACTGGAAACGTCGAGGCCGGGCAGACGGTGTTGGTGACCGGAGCGTCCGGGGCGGTCGGGCGCGCGGCGACACAGATCGCGCATTGGAAGGGGGCTCGTGTCATCGGCGCGGTTCGTTCCGCCGGGAGCGCGCCAGAAGCCGACATGGTCGCCGAGCTGACCGAGAGCGATCTGACGGCGCAGGTTCTCGCGCTGACGAATGGGATCGGGGTGGATCTCGTACTGGATGTCGTCGGAGGGGCGCTCTTCGAGCCCTGCCTGAAGTCATTGCGTCAGGGAGGGCATCAGGTGGCCATCGTGAGCAATCCGCCCGTGGTCCACTTCAATCTGGTGGACTTCTATCACGGAGCAAAGCGCCTCAGCGGAGTCGATACGATGGCCTTGGGCCAGAGATCGATCTTCGACGTCATGAACCAACTGAGCGCCGGGTTCGAGGCTGGCGCGCTGCGTGCTCCCGAGATCGGGACTTGGCCTTTCGAGATGGCCGTCGAGGCCTACGAGGCGGTGGCGAGGGGAACGCGCAGCCTGAAGCAGGTCCTGCGAGTCGGATGACGGCGCGCTCGAGGGTTCCTACAGGGCTTCCTCCGCGTAGCGGTAGGTGCGCCCTCCCGCGTGTGCGCGAAGTACCCACCAGGACTGCGGCCCGCCCTGCGCCTTCGAGGCGGCTCCTGACGGGTATCAAATCGGCTCCCTGGTAGCGTCGATCCCGCGCGACCCCTGGGTTTGCCGTACCCGCGCCCTTCGTCGCAGGGCGATTGGAAAAGCCCGCGAGATCACCTGAACCCGGTCGGGCACAGGTCCTGCTCCTCGTGAGGGCCTGCACGCCGACTCGGGCAAACGTACTGTATCGCTCCGGAGAAGCCTGGGCCTCTCCGCGGCTCTCGCCCTCACCGCGTGCGGGTACGCCGGCGAGCCGGACATCCGGTACTTCCACCTCGTCGTCGAGTCCCGACTCCCGCAGTTCCAGGACACCCCCGATTTCCGCGACCGCCTACGCGCCACCATCGACCGCGCCTGGGCGTCCTTCGGAGGCGATCCATCCAGGCTCGAAGCGCACTGGCGGATCATCGTCAAAGACGGCCCGGTCTCGTGCGATGGCAGCGAGACCGAGCCTAACGGGGACCCTCTCGACGGGTGCACCGACGCAAACGAGGACACGATTACCGTGTCGACCTACGAGGCCATTGGCGGGCCCTTGACCGGGTTCGCCGACATCGAACACAGCCAGCTTTCCCACGAGTTGCTGCACTTCTGGTTCCACGAGCACGCCTTCCTCCAGATCGGGGGGACAGACGGCGGACATGCCCGGCCGGAGTGGCGCGATTGCGCTCGGTGGACGCAGCTTTGGTCGGAAGCCAACGCCGCCGCCGGCACTTGCGTGGACTACGGCGGGCAATGGTGGGGGGACGGCACCGGTGGCGGTTCCAACGGTTGTGGCTGGTGCCTGGCGCAGGCATGCGATCCGAGCCTTCCCAATGACTTCGAGTGCGGCCACTAGCGGGACCCGGGCGCGACCGTGGGTTCGACGGTGACCGGGGGGTGATCGGACCCTCTGGGATGCGCCCAGGTTGGGCGTGTCGGCCCGGTGGCAGCAGGAAAGCGGGCCGAGCCAGCGAGGGCTGCCAGAGTGGGGCGCCCCGCCGCCCGCCTCCAGGAGCCATATGTCGAACGCTCAGCTCGGCCGACTGCTGTCGGCGGCCCTCTGCTTCTCGGTGAGCCTCGTGTCGCTCCTAATGGCAGCGAAGGGGCTGTCGGCGCGAGAGTGGCTCCCCTTCCACCAGGCGTCGGCTGCAGCCGACTGGGACTCGCTCCCGCCCCGCGTTCAGCGGGTGCTGCTCTTCCTCGTGAGGGCGACCGCGCTTGGCTTCCTCACCGTCGGTCTCCTGCTGGTCGGCGTGCCGGTATACTTGGTCTGGCATCCCGATCCGGTGGTCAGCCTCGAGGTCATAGGTGTCGGGGTGGTCTACTGCGGCGCCCTTGGGATCCTGACGCGTTGGCTGCACCGCGAGACCGGCGCGCGCACGCCATGGCGGGAGTCATTCGGAGCCGCTGGCAGCCTGCTCCTGGCCGCGGTGCTGACCCTCGCGAGAGGGTAGGCGCCATCGGCGGTCTTAAGGGCTACGGGCACCGGAGCGGCCGGGTGCGCGACGCGATAGACTGGGAACGCCCGCGGCGACGCCATGAGAATTCCCTCCAAGCTGCCCCAGGTAGGCACCACCATCTTCTCCACGATGACGCAGCTCGCCAACGATTGCGGCGCCGTCAACCTCTCCCAGGGCTTTCCGGACTATCCCTGCGATCCTCCGCTCCTCGACGCCCTCGGGGAGGCGGCTCGCGCCGGACACAACCAGTACGCGCCGATGAGCGGGGTGCCGGCGCTTCGCCAGGCGATCGCAGCCAAGCTGCGCTCGAGCCCGGGAATCGACGCCGATCCGGATCGCGAGATCACTGTGACCGCCGGCGCAACCCAGGCCATCTTCACGGTCGTCGGGTGCACCCTCTCTCCCGGGGAAGAGGCGATCCTCCTCGATCCGTCCTACGACAGCTACGCGCCCGCCATCCTCGCCCAGGGTGCGCGGCCGGTGCGCATCGCGCTCGCCGCGCCAGGTTTCGCGGTCGACTGGGACGCAGTCGACCGTGCGGTGACGCCGCGGACCCGGCTCGTGGTCGTGAACAACCCGAACAACCCGTCGACGGCGGTCTTCTCGGGGGAAGATCTCGACGCCCTGGCACGGATTGCCAAGCGACACGATCTCCTGGTACTCGCGGACGAGGTGTACGAGCACCTGGTCTTCGACGGCCACCGCCATCGAAGTGTGCTCGCCCACCCCGAGCTTCGCGGTCGCAGCTTCGCCATCTTCTCGTTCGGGAAGACCTTCCACGCTACCGGGTGGAAGATCGGCTACTGCGTTGCTCCGCCGGACCTCACCCTGGAATTCCGGAAGGTGCATCAGTTCCTGGTCTACGCCGTCAACACGCCAGCGCAGCACGCGCTCGCCCACCACCTCGCCGTCCCCGCCCGGTGGGAAGGGCTGGCCGAGTTCTTCCGGAGCAAGAGAAGGAGGCTTGCCGAGGGTCTCGCTCGGGCCGGGTTCGGCCTCATCCCCTCTGCCGGCACCTACTTTCAGCTCGCCGACTACTCTCGCATCCGCCCCGACTTGAATGATGTCGCCTTCGCACGTTGGCTCACCAGCACCGTAGGGGTCGCGACGATTCCCGTATCCGTATTCTATGCGGTTCCTCCCGATCAGCGGCTGGTGCGCTTCTGCTTCGCGAAGCGAGACGAGACCCTGGATGAAGCCATCGCTCGCCTGAGTACTTGGAGAGAGAAACACCCCTAACGAGGAGCGGCTCCGAGCTCGGTTCCGTGAGGCGGCGCGGAGGCCCGCCAGTTCCGCGCGAAGCCGCCGGTCAGGACGAACCGCGGAAACGTGACCCACTGCTCGACGAAGAGGCGAATCGCGAAGTCCGCCGGTCCCCGGAACGCGGCGGGGAGGTTCCGTTCCAGGCGGTGACCGCGCCCCTGCAGCACGAGGGGGAGGACCATCGCGGGAAAGGCGAGGGCGAGGAGCCAGGCGCCCGCCAAAGGGCTCAAGACCAGGGCGACGGTTCCGGCGAGAAACAGCGGGGCCGTCGTCGCGTGGACGAGCAAATTGCGCCGGTGACTGTGTGTCTTCGGGTAGCCGCGGAGCTGCCAGGCTAGGAGCCCGCCCTCGCGCGTCGATTCGGTCGGCTCCATGGGGGAACATCTAACTCGTGCGGGCACCGCGCGCTCGGTCGGGTCGAGCAGGCCCGCCCGTGGGCCTCGTCCAGGCGCCTCCGCGAATCCCCCACCACCCAGGTCCCCGCTCGGGAATCGGGAGCCGCCCCACCGCTCGGAAACGAGCTGGAGGGAGCGAGAACGTGCGTCCGGGCGTTTGCCCACCGCGGCGAGTTGGCAGTATGCCTCCCCTGGCACGAGCCCCGGCGCTCAGGACGCCTGGGGGCTGAGGAGGTTCCGAGCGTGGACATCTATCACGGATGGTGCGACCTCAAGGAAGGGGTCAGCGACGTTGACTTCGGCGAAAAGGTGGCGGCCTACATGTCCCATCTGAAGGACCAGGGCCTGATCGAGGGATGGCGCCTCACGCGCCGGAAGCTCGGTCTCGGCATCCCGGAACTCGGCGAGTTCCACATCGCGATGGAGGTGAAGGACCTGCGCCAGCTCGAGGCGGCCTTCGAGCGAGTGGGGGGAAGGCGCGAGCCCACCGAAGGCTTCCACTTCGGCGTGAACTCGCTCGTGCGAAACGCACGCTTTGCCCTGTATCGCGACTTCCCGGACGCGTTCCGGGCTCGGGGAGAGGAGCGCTTCTAGTACTAGGGGACGTCGAGGGCGGCGCGCCGCTGCGCGGACCCGTTCGCGCCATTAGTGACTTCCGGTGAACGGAGGAGCCGATGCTCGCCGTTTCACTGACAGCCCTGGCCGTGGTGCTCGGTACCGCTCCTGAGGCGGTGCCGCCGGTGCGAACGACGAAGATCACGATCCTCTCCACCATGTTGGCGGACCGCGGGATCGGCGAGTGGGGTTTCTCCGCACTCGTCGAGGTCGATGGCAAGCGACTTCTTTTCGACACCGGTGCCCAGCCGGGCCGTCCTCCGAAACGCGCAGGCCCTGGGTTCCCTCTTCGGCTAGATGGGCCTCGCGCTCGCGCGGGACCGTCGCCTATTGGTGAAATGACTGCGATTCGACGCGCCCCAATTGGCCTGTCTCTTCCAGAGGTGTCGGCGGGTAGATCGCCCGCGTGGGCTCGGAGACTGCGTAAGCGTCTTGTTTCGTGACGAGCCAAGAGGTGAAGCGATATGCGCGAAAGAAGCCGTATCTCCATGATCCTGGCGGCCGTGGTGAGCGGAGTCGCAGCTTGCGGCGGGTCGTCGGGAGGCTCGACGAACATGTCGGGCACTCCGGGCTACTACCTCTCCATCTCGAACCTGAAATTCTCACCCCTCGACCTGGAGGCCCCACCCGGAGCGACAGTGACGGTGCTCAACTTCGACTCGCCCATGATGCACTCGGTGACGAGCGAAGCGACTGCCGGAAGCTTTACGCACTCGACGACAGGGATCTCCTTCGACACTGGGCCCATCTCCGGAGCGAGCGCGAGCTTCACCTTGCCCATGACGGCTCCGGCCGGCACGGTAATCAACTATTTTTGCACCGTGCACCTGGGGACCATGAATACACCCAACGGAACCATCACCATCAACCCCAACGCGCCTCCATCGCAGCCGCCCCAAACCTTCCCGCCCGGATACGGGTACTGACGCTGCGGGAGGGAAGAGACCTTTTCGTCCACGTAGCCGCTCGGTGAGGGGATCTCGCGGCGAGACCTCCTTCGGAGCCCCGATCGGTAGGCAGGGCGGCGTCCCCGGACGGGGAGGAGAATGGGAGCGAGTCCCTGGCCCGCAAGAGACCCCGCGTGGCTCGACTCCTGTGGGTGCCGATCTGGCGCAGCAGCGAGGGGTCGCCCTTGCTATCCGAGGGCCGCAATCGATGGCGCCCGCCAGAAGCCGTGCGCTTCGTGTACCAGACGCATCGTGAATTGCAAATAACCCCGAGAAAAGGAGTCTCGCCATGACCAGATTCGGCTCGATGCTTACCGCGGCCGCGACCGTCGCGGTCCTCTCTGCCTCCCCTGCGCGCGCCCAAGAGTTCGTGGGTCGGTACTCCGGCTTCAACGAGGTCGGTGCCCTCAACAACGAGAGCGGCTCCATTTTCTCCGAGGGCAAAGGTCTCCTCGAGCTGACGCTCGACAAGGCTGCCGGGACCCTCACCTACAAGCTGACCTACTCGGACCTGGGATCGGCCGTCACGCAAGCGCACATCCATTTCGGCAAGCCCCATGTCGCCGGTGCGATCATGGTGTTCTTCTGCTCGAACCTCCCGAGCGCTCCGGCCGGTACGCAGGCGTGCCCAGCGAGCGCCGGGACGGTCACGGGGACGATCACCGCGAATGACGTGCGGCCCATCGCGACCCAAAACGTGTCCGCGGGGGATTTCGAGGCCCTGGTGGCAGCGCTCGAGTCTCACACCGCGTACGGAAACATTCACACGGTCAACTTCCCCGCGGGGGAGATCCGAGCGGACATCGAACGCCGCGAAAGAGACCACGAACGGTAGGGAGCCTGGCGCCGGTGACTCGCAGCCTCGATCGACCGCCGAGGGCGGCAGAGGAGGGCGGAAGGAATTGGACGCACGAGAAGAGGCGAACCGAATCATCGAGGAGATGGTGGAGCGTGAGACGCGCGCGGGACCGGCGGGACGCCGCGGCGTTCGCGGATCTCTTCCATCCGGATACGGTATGGCCCTGGCCACCAACGGCTCACGACCACGACCCCTCCGGTTGGGTGTTCGTGATGGTGGCGAAAGCGCGACCGCGCGCTGCTCCAGGCCATGCCCGACGTGCTGGTGCGGACCGATCGCGACGGGCGCTTCATCGAGGCGCCCCGCCGGGCGCGGCTCTTCCCGCCCACCCTGAGGAGCTGACCGGCCGGAGCGTCTTCGGGCTCATCCCGCCCGAGGTTGGCGGCTCGCATGCGCAACGCCATCCATCTGTCCTTCGATTCGGAGTCCGCCCAGGTGGTCGAGTACGCCACCCGCTACGGAACCGAGGGGGGGAGTTCCTCCACGACGGCGGGAACCTCGCGGCGAGGAGCCCGACCTTTCGCCGGCGAAGCTCCTCCTCGGAGAATGAGAGCTGTCGGTAGTTCTCGCGGATGAATTGCGTGGAGACGCGGCGCTCGACGGCTCCAACCGCCTGCAAGAGCCTTCGGTCGTCCACCGCGACGATCTGGAGGTTCTGCATGCTGTGAGCGGTCGGCGCCCATCGCGCGGCTTCCAGGACTCGCCGAAGGTCCTCTGGCGGGGCCGGGCGCTCGGGATCGAATGGCGTCCGCAGCGAATTCCTCGCCCGAATGACTTCCAGAATGTCGCTCATGCCGTAGCGCTCCCATCGCTCGCAGGTCCACGGTCAGCGCGCGAGCACTCCCAAGGGAAGCCTGCGACCTCCGGCGCCTCCCCGGCATGACTCGCGTCAACCGTCCCGCTGTGGCCGCCGCTCCTTTCCGTTTCCCGACGGCGTTCTTCCACGGGTTGCCCCGTCCAGAGGACCTGATTTGAGGCCTTGAAGTGACGCGGGGACTGCGAGAGGAGCGTGAGGTCCCCTTCAGGGGTCGCCCTGGGGTTACCGCATCGCTCAGGGACGTGGCTCACGGCGCCTTGTCTGCGACCCTGGACCGCGATCGGTCGAAGGCCTCGTTCAGGGAGGATGGGAGATGGAAAAGCTACGGATCGAGCAGCACAGCTTCACCGGGACCCTCTGGGTGGCGGGATGGCTCTTCAGCATCGGGTACCTGCGACTGAGCTTCTGGAAGGGGGTCCTCGCCATCGCCCTGTGGCCCTACTACCTGGGCGCGACGTTCGGTGTCGCTCGCTGACCGGGAAGGTCCCCCCTTCCTGCGGCGCGCGGAGCGGGTCGCGGCGGGGGACAGTCGGGTCTCGCCGTAGTAGATTGCGGCCTTGAGGCGAGTTCTTCCGCTGGGACTCTTCGCCGCCGTGGCGGCCTGCCGATCCTCGGCGCCCTACACGATCCCCGCCGCCGCCATCAACACCGCGATCGCGGCGAGCTCGTCGGCGGTGCAGCGTTCCCAGGGGGGCTGCTACGCCACGTGCACGGGCAACACGGTGTGCAACCCGACCACGGGCTTCTGTGAGCCCTTCGTGATCGGCTGCCCGCCGGGCGAACCGACGACCTCCCCCTGTTCGACGAATCCGGACATGGCCACTACCCGGGCGGCGCCCTCGGGAGGCGCGGGGTTGCCGGTCGGCGTCTCGCCAGCCACCGGTTCGGTGCCGCCGCCACCTGCGGAGTCGTCGCCGAAGTTCCCGTAGCCGGTCCGTTGCCCCATGGACTTCCGCTACGCCTTCGTCACCCATTGGTTCCTCCCGGCTGCGGTGGACCGTGTCTGGGATCAGCTCACGGCTCCCGAGGAGTGGCCGCAGTGGTGGCGCGCAGTCGAGCGAGTCGAGATGGTCCGGCGCGGAGGTTCGGATGGGGTTGGAGCCGTGCGACGCTACACCTGGCGCAGCCGGCTTCCCTACCGCCTTGTCTTCGAGATCGAGACGGTGCTCATCGAGCCGAAAGCGATCATCGAGGGGCGGGCCACCGGTGAGCTGGAGGGGAAGGGGCGCTGGCAGGTTTGGGGAGACGGCGACGCGACCCGGGTCCGATACGACTGGCAGGTCTCGGTCGCGAAGCCGTGGATGCGATGGCTTTCCCCGGTCGCGCGCCCGCTCTTCGCTTGGAACCACGACGTGGCGATGAGGTGGGGACGCGAAGGGTTGATGCGCCGACTCCGGGGATAGATGCCGGCTTTTCAGGGCGCGCCTGTGCCGGTCCCCGCGGGTGGCCTGCGGGCGCCGCCGCGCGACGCCGGCCACCGCGCGGGCACCGCCCGTCAGGGCGAGGTCCAAATGGAATTCAGCCATTCCTGGTCCTCGCGCGATCGGCGAGCGGCCCTCTCCTGCGCCTCCCGCGATCCGTTTGCGCAGGGCGAAGGGGCACGAAGCGCCTCCGGCGTCGCCGCGGCGGAGGGCGACGCCGGGTCCCCGCGCTCGATCGCCGCGGTTGCGGCGCTCGCGGCTCTGGCGTAGCGATCGCGATCACCGGCCTCGCCCCTGGCCGACGAGGAGGCTGTCGCTAGCGCGACCAGCAACCCAGCGCGCAGCCAGGCCTTAGCGGTGGATTCCTTGATCATCTGTGCTCTCCTTCTTCGTGTCTTCTTCGTGCGCCTCGGGCGCCGTGCGTTTCCATCGGGTGCTGCTTCGCCCTGCCTAACGCCCGATGCCGGGATCGGTTCCCTGCCTTGACGTGCTGGCGGGGGCGGCACGGGGCCCGCGACCCCGCCGCCGTCCGGCGTTGTGCGCTCTCCCTGCGCCCGTTAAGAGCGAAGACGCTCGGAGGGTTTTCCATGTGTCGCAACATCCGCGTCCTCTACAACTTCGAGCCGCCCACGACCGACGAGGAGATCCGCGCCGCGGCGCTCCAGTACGTGCGCAAGGTGAGCGGCCTGCGCGCTCCTTCGGCCGCGGACGCTCGGGCCTTCGAGCGGGCCATCGCACGCATCGCCGCTTCCACGGCGGAGCTCCTTGGTACCCTGAGAGCGCGGACGGCTGTGCGGACGAGGGAAGGGGAACGGGAGCGCGCTCGCGTCCGCGGTGCCCGGCGCGAGGCGAGCGCGCGCTCCCTGTAGCCCGACCCCATCGAGCCCCGGCGCCGGGGGCTTCGAGCGAGCACGCCCCTCTCCGGCGCCTCCCCTGGGGACGGCAGCGGCCACAGGCGGGGGACGCGCTTGCCGACGCTTCGCCGCGTCGAGAGGAGGATCGATTTCGGCGATTCCGCGGTGTCCGCGGGCGGTCCACACTTGAACCCCCTTCGAGTGCGGTGCTAGCGTGCCGGGTCGTTTCAGCGGCCGAATGCCGCGCCGCTCGCGTTCTCACCTTCTTGGCCGCGCCCGGGCCCGGGCGCGAAAGGGGTAGTCCCCATGGCCGTCCCCGCAACCGCCCTGACCGAGACCCTCCGCACCCTTCCCGGCGACGACGTCCGGCAGGTGCTCTGGCGCTTCCAGGATCGCTATGACCTCCAGATGCTCGTGCAGTCGGTGCGGTCCGTGGCGCGCGGTCCCGTCGCCAGGATGGTGGCCGAGGGAGCTCGCAACAGCCACGAGTGGACGGAGCAGAAGAACGAGCTGCTTGGGCACTACGACGCGGCGGGGGTGACCGGGGTGTTCATGGAGCCGCACCAAGGCGGCTTCATCGAGGGTCCGAAGAACATGGCGCTGGCGCTGACGGCGTTCGAGCTCGCCTGGGTCGACGCCGGCGCCGCCACCGGCAGCCTGGCGGGCCACCTCGCGCTCTCGCCGATCCACGAGCGCGGAACGCCGGAGCAGCGAGACCGCTACATGAGCCTCGCGGCGCCACCGAAGCCGGGCGAGGATCGCAAGCCGTGGCGGGGGGCCTTCGCGCTCACCGAGCCCATTCCCTACGTCGGCGTGGACACCGGCATGCTCGGCGGCAAGCTGCGCGTGGTCGAGTGGGAGCCGGGCAAGGAGCCCATCCTTCACGTGGAGAAGCGCGGCCGCTTCATCACCAACATGGGCTTCGCCAACTTCGTCACTGCGGCCGTGGACTCGGCCGATCCGCGGATCAAGGGCACGTGCATGATCATCCTGGAGGAGGGGGATCCGGGGACCTGGGATCGAGGCACGCCCACGAAGAAGCTCGTCCACCAGCTCTCGTCCACCTCCGACCCGGTGCTGAGCCTCAAGGTCCCGGCCTCGCGCATCGTGGGCGGCTACGCCGTGAAGGACGGTGTCATCGTCCCCCGCTACTCCCATGACGAGGTCATCGCGGCGGTGTTCAAGCACACCCGCGTGCCCGTGGGGTTGATGACGGCGGCAAAGCTCCTTTCTGCTGTCGAGCCGGTCATCCGCTACCAGCGCGGCCGGTTCCGCGGGTCGGAGCAGGCCAAGCCCGGGACGCTTCGCTATGACCTCGGGCTCCAGCAGCGGGAGGACGTGCTCCACCGGCTCACCGACGTGTGGGCCACCGGCGAGGCCGCGGCGTCCCTGGGTTTCGCCACCGCGCGCCTCTTCGACGAACTCGACCCGCTGGAGAGGGAGAAGGCCGAGATCCTGGCGGCCAAGGGGATCGGCGGGGGGAGGGCCGAGCTCAAGCTGTTCAGGGAGGTCAACGAGCGTGCCATCGAGCTCGTCAGGCTTCGCGGCAAGCCCGATGGCGAGCGTGACGAGAAGAGGATCGCCGAGTTGCAGGCCGATCCGCTGGTCCGCTACGCCATCCTCGATTCCGCCGGAGCGGTGCTCTGTCCGGCGACCAAGCTGTGGAACACCGGGCACGGCGCGACCATGATGCGCGAGGCCGTGAGCCTCATGGGCGGTTACGGGATCACCGAGGACTGCCCGGGGTTCCTGGGTCAGAAGTGGATGGACGCCCAGCTCGAGGCCACCTACGAGGGCCCAGAGGCCGTGCAGCGCCGCCAACTGTCGGTGACGATGACGAACCCCGTCTTCCTGGCCCAGTTCGAGGAGTGGATCAGCGAGCTGCGTGCCATCGCCAACGAGCGCCCGGACACCGGCGCCTGCGCCCTCGCCTCCGCCATGCGGGTTTGGCTCTACAGCTACGGACACCTGCAAATCGCGGCCGACGCCGACGGGGACGCGCTCTTCCAAGGGCCGCGCCAAGGGGTGACCTTCCCCATGGCCGACGCGCTCGGCTGGCTCATGGCGGCTCGCTGCCTGGTCATGGACGTGATCGAGCTGGAGAAGGCGGGCGCCCAGAGCCCCGCGCTGGCCGAGGCCCTGCCGGGCCTGGCCGTGTTCCTGGGAGACCTCGCCCACGTGCAGATCGCGCGCGCCGCTGGCGAGGTGGGCCGGATCTGCGCCGAGCTCGTCTACGGGTACAACAAGCACCCCGAGTGGGACGAGGAAGCACGCCGGGTCTGCTACACCACCGACGAGCTCGAGTCCTTGGAGGGAATCGTCTCGGGCATCGGTACCGCGGCCCTGGACGTCATCGGCCCCGGGGGGACGCATCCGGTCAAGGCGGGCCCCTGCGCTCGCTGCCAGAACCTGACGGACTTCTCGGCGCTCCGCGTCAAGATGGACGCATGCCTCACCGGCTCCCGGCTCTCTAAGGATCGGGCGGCCGAGGCGATCTCTAGGGTCATGATCCCGGAGGCACTCGACTACCCCGCCTAGCGGGGAAATGGCCTGGAACCCATCACTCCTGGAGCGAGCGTGTCGGAAAGCGATCCCGCCGCCGAGCGGCAGACCATGGACGTGGACGTCGTTTGCGTGGGCTTCGGCCCGGCCATGGGTGGCTTCCTCACCACCCTCGCGCGCGGCTTGTCGAATGCCGACGGCACACCGGCAGTGGACAGCGAGGTCATGCCGGGGATGCCGCCGCAGGTGGTGTGCTACGAGCGCGCCG
>Ga0335076_10005417_pt1 | contig 12904 bp, 9 predicted proteins | sample Lox_Sample_25_FD_206717 | JGI IMG/M metagenome (GOLD analysis project Ga0335076, IMG submission 206717) | Soil microbial communities from Loxahatchee National Wildlife Refuge, Florida, United States - Lox_Sample_2.5 | ecosystem: Environmental > Terrestrial > Soil > Wetlands | place: USA: Florida...
GCAAGCCGGAAATGGTCGTCTCCTTTTTCCGCTCCCTCGCCGAAGAAATTCGCAACGGCCTTGCCCAACTCGGCGTGCGCAGCTTGACCGAACTGCGCGGCTGGTACGACCGGCTCGAAACCAAGTCTGGCCTCGACGCCCTGCTCGTTATTCCTGTTTCCAAGCCGGGCCGCGTGCTCCCTCAACAGACTTCCGTCCTCGACGGCGGCGTCGAAGAAACCGAAATGTCCTTCGAGCACGCTCTCACCTCGGGCTCCCCGTCCATTCACAATTTTCATCGCAGCATTGGCGCTCACCTCAGCGGCGAACGCATGACCGAACGTCTCGCGCACAAAGAATCGCCTTCCCTGGTTCGTGAATTTACCGGCACCGCCGGTCAGAGCTTCGGTGCTTTTCTTACCTCAAATCTTGCGCTGAAGCTCTCTGGCGAAGCCAACGATTACGTCGGCAAAGGTCTTTCCGGCGGCACCATCGTTGTTCGCGCCAGCCACAACGCTTCCAAACGCGGTGACGTCCTCGTCGGGAACACCGTGCTCTATGGCGCCACTTCCGGCCAGCTCTTCGTCTCCGGCCAAGCCGGCGAGCGGTTCGCGGTTCGCAATAGCGGTGCCGTCTCCGTGGTCGAAGGCCTCGGCCAACACGGTTGCGAGTACATGACAGGTGGCATCGTCGCCGTCCTTGGCCCCATCGGCCTCAACTTCGGCTCGGGCATGACCGGCGGCCTCGCCTACATCCTCCGCAGCCACACGGATCACGTCCTGAATCTCGAATTCGTTCAGGCCCACGAATTGGAAGAGCAGGAAGAGGCTTCACTCCGTCGCCTCCTCGAGTCTCACGTAGCGCTCACCGACAGTCCCGTCGCCACGCGTCTCCTCTCTCGCGCGCACCTGCCTTTCCTTCGCATACAGCCGCTGCACTTCCAGGGCACCGTCGAGGGCACTTGGGCCGCCATTCCTGGATTATCGCTTGAGCCTCTCTCGATGAAACCCGCCGCCTTGATGTCCGTTCCGGAGAGCGCCGCGCCGCACTATGCCTGAGTGCCACGGAACTTTACTTTTTCCTTACGCCAATTCCGATATAATCGTTCGCATACGCGGGTGAGTTCATTCTATGGACTTCGATCAACTAACTACGTTTGTGCAAGTCGCTAAACTGAAAAGCTTTTCCAAGGCCGGGCAGAAAGTCTTTCGTTCTCAGTCCGCCGTCAGCGCTCAGATCCGCCAACTGGAGCAGGCCTATCACGCAAAGCTGCTCGATCGCTCCGCAAAATCTGTGGAACTGACTCCCGCCGGAGAAGTGCTCTTCGAATTTGCCGAACGCCTCCTCCGCCTTCGCGACGAGTCCATGCAGGTCGTCGCGGATCGCGGCAATGTCGTCCAGGGCCCGGTTACCTTCGGCGCCAATGAAGCCACCTGTCTCTATCTTCTGCCCGATATCCTCGCCGAATTTCAGCGCCGCTATCCGCTGGTTCACATCAGCATCTACCGGAACTTCAGTCACAAGATTCTGCAGCGCCTGGAAGAAGGTTCGCTCGATCTTGGCATCGTCACCCTTCCGGTAAAATCCCCCAACTTGAAAATGCACGTCATCAATCGCGACCGCCTCCGCTTCTTTGTCAGCAGCAAGAACTCGCTCGCTCAGCGCAGTCACGTTAGCCTGGAAGAAATTGCCGCGGCTCCTCTCATTTTTCCGAAAACCGGCTATACCCGCCAGGTCCTCGACAAACTGTTCCGGCCGCACCGTTCCCGCCTGCGTATCACCATGGAACTCCCCAGTATCGGCATGATCAAAACTTTCGTCGCCGCAGATGTCGGCATTTCCATTATCAGCGAGAGTTTTGCCCGCGATCAGGTCAAGAGTGGGGAAGTGAAGCTTCTTAACGTCGAAGGTTTGGATATGTATCGCGAGCTCGCTCTGGTGTATCGCCGCGATCGCAGCCTGCCTCGCGCCGTTCAGGCCTTGATCGGCATGATTCGCGAAAATCGCAAACTGCAGGAATCGGCTTCCACCCCAAGCTGAAAGCTTCAACCGATTTATTGAACGTTGAAGTCCAAACTGGAAGTTGCTCGCGCGATCACGTTCTGTTGAATCTGGATCAGGTCCGTCTCCGCAAACGTCATCCCAAGTATCGTCAAATATTCGCCGCCGTGCCGCACTACCGAGAGCGTTCCGGACCAGTCGTGCGCGTCTGCCACGCCGCTATATTGATACTCCACGGCCGGCTGACCTCCAATCACGCTCTTCCTGTGCGAAATCACCCTGTAATTCTCATATGCGTCCTGCAACCGCTTCTCAACCGACTCCGCCGTTGCCTCCAACGAGTCCCGCGACTTCTCGTGCCCAATAATCATTAACGTCGACTGGTTGGCTGTGCCCATCGCCACGATCGCATTCGGCAACGTCTGACCCGCGCCGTCGATTAACTCCCAGCTTGGCGCCTTGTACATGCGAAACCCAAATTCGTGGTTGGTGTACGTATTGCCCGTTATCTCTTCGCGCTTTTCCGGCGGCAACTCTTTCGGAGCTGCGGGAGGAGGTGTCGCCACCGAAAGCGGCGGCGCCGCGGCAGCGGTCGCCTTCAATTTCGGTGCGCTGAGATCTGTCGCCGATTTGCTTGCTGTGGGAATAGCCGGTCGCGCGTTTGCGTTAGTGACATTGACCGCGGGTTTCTTCGCAGGTTCGACGGGCGCACTCGCCGGCTCGCTGCTCGCATTCGCCTTCGCGCTCGAACCGCTCTTTTCCGTCGACGGCTGTCCGGGAGAATCCGGAATGATCGCGGCGATCTTGTCTTTTTCCACCAGCACATACCCAAAGTCCGTTTTGACTTTGAACATGTTGTCTTCGTACGCGACGATCACTCCATACAGCTTCTTTCCATCCTTTAATCGAATCTCGTCTGCTCGCCCGGCCCGCGCACACAAAGCCATCAAGGCCAAGAGCATCAGGCCGCGAGCCCCAATTCCACGCACCCCCCCATTCATGGAAAAAGTATGCGTCCGACCCATCGCCCCTGCAAGCCTCAGCCTACTGCTGGTGTCTCCCCTGCTACCTCTGTCAAAACTCCCGGACGCGCGTGGCTCGCAGCCGCCGATCGTATCCAAGATGCGGCGCGATTCACCGCAGGCCCCCACTCCCGTCGCGGACGCGGAACATCCATGTCCCGACCTCGCGCGCTGTTCCACAATAGAGTCCCCATTGAGTCGCCAAATCTCGCCGCGAGCACCGGTTTCGGCAGCGACCGCAACCTCCCAATCGTCGAAATTCCCGCCCGGACCAGCGGCTCGATCTCGATTCCGTGCGTCCCTTCCAACTCGCCAATCGCCAAGTCCGCCAGAAACGCCGTCACGAATTCCGCCTCGATCACGCATACACTGCTGCGCGATGCGCTTCGGCACGCCAACGTCGCCACCAGCTTTGTACGTCCGGCCCCGGCAAACACCCGCCAACCCGTCTGCCCCAAAATCTGCATCTGAATGTGCCGCAGCATGCTCTCCACCGTGCCCGCACGCCACGTCGCTTCGGGCAAGACCGCCAGTACTTCCCCCGTCGGCAACATTTCCCAGGATGACGCGTAGCGCTGCACAATTTCACACACTACCTCCGGCAGCCCCTGGCGCTCCTCCGGGTCCATCTGCAGAACGACCCACCATTCGGGTCGCCCGCTGCGTAGCCGCGACCAAAAGCCACGCAGTCTGGCGAATCGCCCACCGGCAAGCTCCCCCGAAACAGCTGGTACCGCCTCAACACGATCACCCATATTCCACCCCACGACCGCCACAATCGTCGCTATATTTAACGGGTGACCCGGCTCGGGAGAGCCCGAAGGCAATGGAGCCGGAATCACCCGTTTCCCGTTTTCCTCTACCAGCCATCACCATAGGCGAATAAAAGGCGAACGTCAACGCTTTTCCTCCCACTCCTTCCTGTGGTACAACTTCCTCCGTCTCAGCTCTCACTGCGGCTCCTTCTCGCTGTCGCTTCACCATTTCACTTACTCTACGGAGATCGCCCCATGAACGCTCGACCTCTCATCGCCAATGCTGTGCTGTCCCTCACCCTCCTTTTCCCATTCCCATCAATAATCTCTGCCCAGAAATCCCCCAATCCACCGCAGCAGCGTCCATTCGTCTTTATTCCCGGCACCATGATTTACGTCAGCGACTTCGACCTCGACGCCGAGAACTTTCAAGCCGACCAGGGACGCCCGGAGGTCCGCCCCGGCATCATTCGGCACCGCAGCGACGATCCCGCAACCCAGGCGAAAAAACTGGTCGATCTCATGTCTACCAGCATCGTCAATGATCTGAAGAAGGCTGGCTATCAGGCGCAGCGCATAGGCACCACCGACGCGCCTCCTTCCTCAGGCGTCTTGGTTCACGGGGTGTTCACCGAATTGGACGAAGGGAACCGCAGGCGAAGAGCCGTTATCGGCTTTGGCGCGGGCGAAGCGAAAATGGATCTTTACGTGACCATGAGCGATCTTTCGCGCCCCGAACAACCTTTGTATAACGTCGCCGAGAATGCAAACAGTGGCAAGAAACCCGGTGCGGCAATCACTCTAAATCCTTACGTTGCCGCCGCTAAATTCGTGATGGAAAAGAATGCGCCGGAAAAGACCGTCAAAAAGACCGCCTCCGACATCTCTGGCGAAATCGTCAAGCACCTCAAAGAGCACGAGGGGCCGGCCTCTGCGGCGCACTAGCCGATTAGCCCTTGAACACGAGGGTTCGCAACCCGTAGAACAGCAACCCGGACAGCATCATCGCCGCTGGCAGCGTAAGTATCCACGCCAGCGCCAGATTTCGCACCGTGCTCATTTGCAGTCCCGACGAGTTCGCCAGCATCGTACCAGCCACGCCGGACGATAACACGTGGGTCGTACTAACCGGCAAACCTAATCCGTCCGCCGCTCCAATCGTCGCCATTGCCGTAATTTCCGCCGCTGCTCCTTGGGCGTACGTCAGGTGCGTCTTGCCGATTTTCTCGCCCACCGTCACCACAATTCTCTTCCAGCCGACCATCGTCCCCAGACCTAACGCCAGCGCCACCGCCACCTTGACCCACAGGGGAATGAACCGGGTTGCCCGGTCGATATGGGTTTTATAGTTCTTCAACACCGCCACGTCGGCCGCCGCCAACTCCGGCTTGCCCGACTTTTGCATCAGCCGCAGCGCTTCACTCACCAGGTACATGTCGTTCCGGAAATTGCGCACCTGCGTGCGCGGTACGGCGGACAACTGCTTGAATTGCGCCATTTCCGTTCCGATGCCGTTGATCATCTCCCGCAGCGCCAGCATCGTTCCTGGCTTGAATTCCTTCGTACGAATGTAGTCCGTGATATCTTCGTGCGGATCGCCCACTACTGTCGCACTCTGAACATACTTGCCGACAGTATCCGCGGCTTGCTGCGACACGGCGACAAAATCCGCCGATTGTCGCGCCGTCACCGCATGGTTCAACGCGTACGTCGTCGGCACGGTTCCAATCAGAATCAACATAATCAAGCCCATGCCTTTTTGCCCATCGTTCGATCCATGGAAAAAGCTCACACCCGTGCACGTCAGAATCAGTAACCCCCGAATCCAGAACGGAGGAGGTTCCGTGCCTTTCGGCGCTTCATACAGCCGCTTGTCCTTGATGATCGCCTTTACCGTGATAAATAACAGCGCCGCAAGGATGAAACCGAAAATAGGCGAAAGCAACAGAGACTTCCCGATATTCGCCGCTTGATTCCAGTCTACGCCGCTCGTTCCGGTCCTCGCGCTCATCAGTTGGTTCGCAATGCCTACTCCAATAATCGAACCGATCAGCGTGTGCGAGCTTGACGCCGGCAGCCCGAACCACCACGTCCCCAGATTCCACACGATCGCGGCGATCAACAGCGCGAACACCATCGCAAAGCCTGCGCTGCTCCCCACTTGCAGGATCAATTCCACCGGCAGCAGCGAAACGATTCCAAACGCCACCGCTCCCGTGGACGTAACCACACCCAGAAAGTTCCAGAACCCCGACCATACCACCGCAAGATTCGGATCCAGCGAATGCGTGTAGATTACCGTCGCCACCGCGTTTGCTGTGTCGTGGAATCCGTTTACAAATTCGAATCCTAGCGCTACCAACAGCGCCAATCCCAGCAAAACGTACGGCCACGCTGACCCCAGCGTCACATCCCCAAGATCCCGCGAAATACTCGTGCCAATGAAAATCAGCCCAGCGATCAGTACCAGCCCAAAAACCAGCGTGCCGATTCGACTCGGCCCGCGATTCAGCTTTTCTGCGATGATGTGCGAGCTTGACGGCGCCGCCGGTGCCGGTGTCGTGGCAGTGGCCATAACTGTCCTTTCGGGAACAGACCTGGGTGGTTCCCTAAACCAGTTTCGGAGCCACTCTTATAATTACGTTTTGTTACGACAGGATGAATGCCTCAAAAAACCCGCCCTAGTTGGAAGAACCATTTGTGGTGCCCTGTGTCGCCTACGCTTCCGCCGATGAAAATAGGACCGAACGCCGTCTCCGCTACCACACCCGCTGCCCCGTCTGCCGAAAGCGCCGGCGCCCCCAAGGGGTCCCCGTACATCTTTCCAAGTTCCCCGTACCCGACCAGATACACGCTTTTCCCCACAAACGGTGGCAGCTGGGCGATTTCTCTCAAATAGCCTACTCGCCCGACGAAATACTGGTTTCCCAACAGTTCATTCAGGCCGTACGCTGTCAGGCGCCCTACCCCTCCCAGAAAGAACTGCGGATCGCCTGTTTGGCTCAGGCTCGATCCCAGCGTGGACCCGCCCTCCGCGATCAGGAAAATCGAATCCCGATGCACTGGCTGAAAGTACTGCACGGTGGCCTGCAGCTTCGGAAACGCTTCTGTGGCGAAGGGGTACGTGTCAAAGAACTGGAAATTCGTCTGCACGTAATACCCCCGAGTCGGAATCACCGGCTCGTTCGTGTGGTCCAACACATACCGCGCGTGCATCGCTCCCACTCTTCCACTGTTCGATCCGAATTCCGGTGTGCCCAATCTCAAATCTTCGTTCGTATATCCGATTCCGTACCCTGCCCGTACTTCGCTGAATCGGCTGATCGCGTACCCGACGTCCGCTCCACCCAATACCCGGTCGAATCGGTAATCTGCTCGCGGGTTGTTCTTCTTATAAATCATGAACGTATACCGACTTGCGTCTACGAACGGATCCACGAACCACTTCCCGAACGGATGAATCGGCCGGTACAGGTCCGACGCGATTCCGTACGTTTGCCCAAACTGAAGATCCGTGCGCCACTCGGAGCGGAAGCCCGCCACGTCCATGAACGTCAACCGCGCTCCCGCCGTGAACGTCACATCGTCCGTCTGGGTTCCATCGATCACAATGCCCGGACGCAGAATCGGTGGCGCATAGCTTTTCTCGTGAATGCGCACCAGTAGCCCGTTTTGTCCATTCTGTTCGGTCATATCGTACGTCACGCTGTCGTACCGGCCGATCCCGCTTAGCCTTGTCAGCGCCTGTTCGATTTCCGCTTGTTTGATTGGCTTCCCGATCAGCGGCTTTAAAAAACGCTCGACGTTTGCCGCTGACTCCCCGCTTATTCCCTCCACCTTCACGAACTTTGGAACGCCAATCTCCGTTCGAATCCGCGAGTTTTTCTCTTTTAGATATTTCGCCCAGGCTTCGTCGTCTAGCGCATATTTCTCCAGAATCTGTGATTTCGCTTCGGCCGCTTCGTAGCCGATTTTCACCAGCTCGTCGGTCTTCTCGTAATCCATCGTTGTGTATTTCTCGACGTCGGCCTTCACCATCAAGTCTGCCCCGGCCATTCCCCGGATCTCTGTCTCGGCAATCACCAGTTCCACCGACCGCCCCAGGATTCCGAACGCCGACTGAATCTCTTTCGCCGCGGCAGGCGCGATTTGCAGATGCACTCCAACCACCACGTCCGCGCCCATCTTCCGCACTACATCGGTAGGCAGGTTATCCACCAATCCACCGTCGACGAAAATCTGGTTATCCCTTCGCACCGGTGCGAACACACCCGGAATGGACATCGTTGCCCGCATCGCATCCGACAGCGATCCGTTTCGGAAAACGTATGCCTTGCCCGAAACGATCTCCGTCGATACACACCGGAACGGGATCGGTAACTGGTCAAACGATTCGATCGTCGAATACGGCAATGTTTCCCGGTCGACGAGCAAATTGACTGCTTGCCCCGAATTCAAACCCGGCGGAAGGCTCACTCCATTCTTCAATCCAATCTGGATTGCGTTTGGGATGTCTCGTGCATCTTCCTTCCGTCGGAATGTCAGGTCGCTGTATGGCGTGTCGCCACTCAACAATAACGCCCAGTCGGCATGCTTCAGGATTTCTTGCAGATCGTCGGACGACTTCCCGGTTGCATATAAGCCTCCCACCAGCCCGCCCATGCTCGTGCCTGCGATGTAATCGATCGGAATGTGGTGGTCTTCAAACCACTTCAGCACCCCGATGTGTGCCTCCCCTAGCGCGCCTCCACCCTCCAGTGCCACCCCAATGGTGGGCCGCGACTTTGGGGTTGGCTTGTCCGCCGGGTTCACCGGCTTCGTCGTTAAAGGTTGCTCCGGTTTCTGTTGTGCTCTTCCGGGCAGGCACACCAACACCAACGCGATACTGATCGCAAAACGCAGGAAACGCATGGTAGTTCCTCGGGGCGGAAAAGTTGTACGGCAGATCAAATTCGCAAACAGTTTTACTCACCCGGCGTACGCTGGCAAGCGCGGGTTTCCCGCTGAGGCTCGCAGGCCATGGGTTTAGAGTCGCAGAAATAGCTGCCTGGCATGAAGGTCGAACTTTAACTCACACGTAAATTGCGTGCTTTAGCTTTAGTTCCCCGAGGAACTGTTTTTCAGCTTTTTCCGTCGTCTCTTCAACGGTCAGGCATGTCGTAGCGTAGGGGAGGCTCGCCCCCGAAGCGTCGAAGCCCATTGGGCCATGCCCGGAACGTCACTCTAAACATTCGCCTCTTCTTCCGGATGCCGCTGCCGATGCGCCAGCGCCACTCCCGACAGCACCAGCGCCCCACCTATGATCTGCGCCCACGTCAATGGCTCCGCCAGCAGAATCGCCGCCAGAATCGCCGTCAGTGGGCCCTGCATCAACAAACTCACCGACGTAATTGTCGCGGGCAAATGTCCCAACGCATACGTCAACGCCAGATACCCTCCCAGTTGCGACACCAACCCCAATCCCACCACCGCCCACAATGTTCGTCCGTGGGGCACCTTTAGCGACACTCCCGCGATCACATTGATGAAGAACAGCGCCACCGTGCTCGAAATCATCGCCAGTCTCAAAAACCCCAGCGTGCTTGTCTCCGTCCTCACCCGCTCCGTAGCCAGCAGGTACACTGCGAAGCACGCCGCCGCGCCTAGTGCCATTCCGTCTCCCACTCCCAGGCGCGAAAGCTTGTCCAGGTCCGACCACAGAATGACCAGCGTCCCGGCCACCGCCAACAATAGCCCAACCCAGAATGCCGCCGAGGGCCTCTTCCGAAACACCACCCAGCTCAGCAGCCCCACCACAATTGGCGTGTTGTTCCCCAGCAGCGTCGCGTTCGCCGCGCTCGTCTTCAAGATCGACGTGTTGTAAAGCGCCAGGTCCAGCGCGAAAAACAACCCGCCCACTGCAATAATCCCCAGCAATCGCTTGTTCAGAGCCACGGGTCGTCGGTCAAACAGAAACGTAGGCAGCAGTACCACCGCAGGGATCAACATGCGATAGAACGCCGATGCCGGACCCGGAATGTCCGTCCAGCGCACGAAGATCGCCGACCACGAAATGCACACGATGCCCGCCACCAGCGCCAGATACGCCGGCATCAGGCTCGCTGTAGCGCGCTGCACCCGCACTGCTGCATTCTCGGAACTCACGTGGAACCGGAAGGATCTCCTCTCCGCAGTATCACACGTCCGGTTTGCCACCACAGGTGCCGTTTTGGCCTACTAGCCCACCAGTCCCATTGCCGCAACCTTCTCCCCCCGCTAGGGTTAGAGGTGACCTAGGATGTGGCCCAGGTGTGGCCATTGGCGAGGTACCTTGCATGAGCAGCGCAAACACCCCGAAGCTGACTTCCACCCCTCCTCCTACTAATTCTGTGAGCGTTTGGGTTTGGGCCTTCCGCTTCCTTCGCTGGTCCACTTACCTTGCCGCCTTAATCACCCTCATCCTGCTATTGCACAAGACTCCTCCGCCGCCGGTGCAGGCCACTCCTCAGGCCGCCGCCAGCGCCGAACAGAAACTGCAGCAGGTGCAAGACTCCGTGGCCCAGGGACAGAAAGCCACTGTGCGTCTCGATGAGACCGAGGTCAATTCTTACCTCGCCTCCCACCTCGATTTGCAGGGAAACACGGCATCAACCCCGCCACCGGCCGCGGCCGCATCCCCTTCCGATTCCTCTCAGCCCGATAATTCCACGGGCAGTCCAACCGCGGACGATGTGGAGCGCGTGCGCTCCTCCGTTCGCGACGTCAAAGTTCAGATGGAAGGCGATCAGGTTCGCGCTTACGTTGTCTTCGATGTCCACGGCAAAGACATGACCCTTCAACTCGTCGGCAAGCTGAATTCCCAGGATGGCTACCTGCACTTCGAACCCGTCAGCGGTCAACTTGGCGCGCTTCCCATCCCGCAATCCACTCTCGAATCTGCGGTGAAGCGCTTGATGGATTCCCCTGATAATCGCGACAAACTCAAACTTCCACCGGACGTCTCCGACATGCACATCGAAAACGGCCAGCTCGTCGCCACCTACCAGTGATACTTTACACGCGCGTATTTTTAGGGTTGTTCTGCCCTGCCACTTTTCGACCCTCGGCAGCCGCCACCTCACTCTGACGGGCGATTTTTATCACCCGGGGTGACCGCTATTCGCAAACCCTGCTAAAAATGTGTAGAGATGCTTCTCCAAGGTTATACTACGCTCCTCTCTGTTCGGGGCGAGGCATGAGCCAAGCAAAAAAAGATAAAGTATTGGGTTGTGACCGGGAACTTTCCCGCCGCGATTTCCTCAATGGCGTTGCTGTCGGAGCCGGCGCCTCGCTCTTGACGGGTGCGCTCGAACCTCACCAACTGCTCGCAGCCGCTGTTCTGGACGATGCCGACCCCACAAAATCTCCGGATTACTACCCTCCCGCCAAACTCGGTATGCGTGGTAATCATGACGGCAGTTTCGCCATGGCGCATCGTATGCGCGATGGCGAACACGCTGACGCCCTCGGCACTCCTGCTTCCACCGGCGAAGTGTACGACCTCATCGTTGTCGGCGGCGGAATCAGTGGTCTCGCCGCCGCCTACCGCTTCCGCCAAAAAACCGGACACCAAGCGCGCATTCTGATCCTCGACAACCACGATGACTTCGGCGGCCACGCCAAGCGCAATGAATTTCCCACCCGCTCCGGCCGACTGCTCCTTGGCTACGGCGGCACGCAGAGCATCGAAAGCCCCGGCAGTTACAGTGCCGAAGCCAAAGGCCTTCTCCGCGAACTCGGTATCGACACCGAAAAGTTCCACAAAGCTTACGACACGAAGCTCTATGCCAACCTTGGCACCGCTGCCTTCTTCGATAAAGAAACCTTCGGCGCCGACCGTCTTGTCACGGGCATGAACACTTCGCCATGGCCTGCGTTCCTGGCCAAGAGCCCTCTTCCCGAACCGCTGCAGAAAGAAATCGCCCGTGTCTATAGCGAAAAAGTGGATTATCTTCCCGGCTTGTCGCAGCAACAAAAAATCGATCAGCTAAAGAAAATCAGCTACGCCGAATATCTCACAAAATATTGCCACCTCCCCGCCGCCGCCTTACCCTTCTTCCAAACTTTCACCCACGACCTCTTCTGCGTCGGCATTGAGGCCGTTCCCGCTATCGCCTGTTACGAGGCCGGCGACGACTACAACTCCTTTTCCTATGCCGGCTTCGACGGCCTCGGCCTGCCCCCTCATGAGAAAGAAGAACCCTACATCTTCCATTTTCCCGACGGTAATGCCTCCATAGCCCGCCTGCTGGTGCGTTCCCTTATTCCCTCTGCGGTTCCCGGATCCACCATGGAAGACGTGGTCACCGCCAAAGCCGATTACACCCAACTGGACAAACCCGCAAATCCCATTCGTCTTCGCCTCAACTCGACCGTCGTGAATGTGAAACACTCCACCGGTCCCGATGACGCCAAAGAGGTTCACGTCACCTACACCCGCGCAGGAAAACCCTTCCTCGTCCGAGCCCACTCCTGCGTGCTCGCCTGCTACAACGTCATGATTCCATACATATGCCCCGAACTGCCGCAACCTCAAAAAGAAGCGCTCTCGTATCTCGTCAAAGCGCCCCTCCTGTACACCCATGTTTCTCTCCGAAACTGGACTGCTTTCGCCAAACTCGGCATCCACCAGATCGTCGCTCCCGGCAGCTATCACACCTACACCGCGCTCGACTTTCCCGTTACCCTCGGCAGCTATCAATTTCCCGCCAAGCCCGAAGAGCCCGCAGTCCTTTTCATGCTCCGCACTCCCTGCCAGCAAGGTCTCTCCGTTCGCGATCAGAACCGGCTAGGCCGCTACGAATTGATGCAAACGCCCTTTGCCAAATTTGAAAGCAACATCCGCGATCAGTTGGCTCGCATGTTAGGCGGCGCCGGCTTCGACCCTGCCAACGACATTACCGGCATCACCGTCAACCGTTGGGCCCATGGCTATGCCTACACACCGTTTGGTCTCGACACCCCGGATTGGAAACCGGGAGACGAGCCCTGGGTGCGCGGCCGCCAGCCTTTCGGTCGTATCACCATCGCCAATTCCGATGCGGGTGCCAGCGCGTACACCGACGTCGCTATTGACCAAGCTTATCGTGCCGTCGGCGAACTCCTCCGCCAAACCTCTTAGCCCACAAT
>Ga0335076_10005418_pt1 | contig 12904 bp, 9 predicted proteins | sample Lox_Sample_25_FD_206717 | JGI IMG/M metagenome (GOLD analysis project Ga0335076, IMG submission 206717) | Soil microbial communities from Loxahatchee National Wildlife Refuge, Florida, United States - Lox_Sample_2.5 | ecosystem: Environmental > Terrestrial > Soil > Wetlands | place: USA: Florida...
CCTCGCCGCGGAACCGGATCGACCCGCGGACGCGCACATGCGGCGCCAGCAGGCCCATGACGGCCAGCATCGTGACGCTCTTGCCGCAGCCGGATTCGCCGACCAGGCCGAGCGTCTCGCCGGGCGCCACCGTGAGGTCGACGCCGCGGATGGCCCGGAGCGCGCGGCCGGCGGCCGGGATCGTGACCTCGAGACTCCGGACCTCGAGCAGCGCCTCCGCCATCACTGCGTCCGCGGATCCAGGATGTCGCGCAGGCCGTCGCCGAGGAAGTTGAAGCCGAGGGCGACCGACAGGATGGCCATGCCGGGCCCGAAGGCGATCCACCATTGATAGAAGTTGCGGGCGCCCTCGGCGATCATCTGCCCCCATTCCGGCGTCGGCGGCGAGGCGCCGAGGCCGATGAAGCTGAGCGACGCGGCCAGCAGGACGACCTGCCCGAAGTCCATCGTCGCGTTGATCAGCACCGGGCTCCAGCAGAGCGGGAGGATGTGCCGCAGCAGGACGCGCGGACCGCCGGCGCCGGCCGCGACGGCCGCCTCGACATGTTCGCGTTCCTTGACCGCGAGGACCTGCGCCCGCATCAGGCGGGCATAGTTCGGCCACCAGACGATGATCATGGCGATGGTCGCATTGCGCAGGCTCGGCCCCAGCGACGCCGTCACCGCCATGGCGAGCAGGATCGCCGGGAAGGAGAGCGTGATGTCCACGAGCCGCATCACGGCGGCGTCGGCGATCCCGCCGAGGAAGCCGCCGACGGCGCCGAGCGTCGCGCCGATCGCCACCGCCGAGGCGATCACCGCCAGCGCGATCGGCAGCGAGTATCGGGCGCCGTTGAGCGTGCGCGACAGCACATCGCGCGCCAGCGCATCGGTGCCGAGCCAGTGCGCACCATCGGGCGGGCTGAGGCGGCGGCCGACCGATGCCACGGGATCGTCGAGCGGCCACCATTGCACGGTCAGGGCCGCCGCGATCCAGAACAGCGCGATCGACCCGCCGATCACGACCGGCGTCGTCAGCCAGCGCGGGCGTCTGAAGGCGGCGGGGGTGTCGACGGCATCGACCATGACCGCTCCACCTCTACCTGAATCGGATGCGCGGATCGACGCAGGCATAAGCGATGTCGGTCGCCAGGTTGGTCAGGAGGAAGGCGGCGCCGCCGACGATGGTGACGCCCATGATGGCGGGATAGTCGAGACTGCGCGCCGCGTCGACGGCATAGGAGCCGACGCCCGGCCAGGAGAAGATCGTCTCCGACAGCACGGCGCCGGTGATGAGGTAGGCGAAGGTGAAGCCGATGATGGTGAGCGTCGGGATGAGGGCGTTGCGGAGCGCATGGTTGACGAGCACGCGCGGTTCGCTGGCGCCCTTGGCGCGGGCGGCGACGATGTAGTCCTGATGCAGCACGTCCAGCATGCTGGCACGCACGAGCCGCGAGATGAGGCCCATCACCGCCCAGCCGAGCACGCAGGCCGGCAGGATCAGGTGCGTCATGGCCTCGCCAAGCGTGGAGAGATCGCCGGCCAGCAGCGAGTCGACGGTATAGAATCCGGTGACGAAGGGCGGTGCCGGCGTGCGGGCATCGAGCCGGCCCGGCCCGGGCAACACGCCGAGGCGCACCGAGAAGATGAAGAGTAGGATCAGTCCCGACCAGAACACCGGCAGCGACGAGCCGATCAGCGCGAACAAGCGGGCGAGGTGGTCCGCGGCCCGGTCCCGATAGCGGGCCGCGACCACGCCGAGCGTGATGCCGACGACGCTCCCGAGAAGCATGGCCGCCACGACCAGCTCGAGCGTCGCCGGCAGCCGCACGGCCAGATCGTGGCCGACGCCCAGCTTGGTCCGCAGCGACGTGCCGAAGTCGCCGCTCAGCAGGTTCCCGACATAGATCAGGTACTGCTCAGGCAGGCTCCGGTCGAGGCCCCACCGCGCCCGCGCCGCCGCAATGACGATCGGGTTGTCCATCTGCCGCTCGCCGATGATGGAGATGAGCGGATCGCCCTTCGTGAAGTGCGTGATCAGAAAGGCGATGCTCACGATGCCCAGCAGCAGCAGCGGCATGGCGATCAGCCGGCGGATGATATAGCGGTACATCGCCGTCGGCCTCGGACGCGGTGGGGTCGGTGCTCAGGGTAGTTCTCCCGCTACTCGCGCGTGATCTCGTCGAGCGGCAGGTTGCAGCAGGCGCTGTAGCGCACGCCCTTCACCGACTTCGCGTGGGCTAGCACCACGTTCGGGCTCACCAGCGGAATGATCACGCGATCGCCGATCATCTCCATGGCGATGTCGTGGAAGAACTTGTCCTTCTCGCCTTCCGGCGCCGCCAGCGCCTGCTTCAGCAGGTCGGCTTCCTTGGCGTTGGTGATGCTCGCGTCGTTGGCGCCGCCGGCCCGCTTCCACCAGGGCGTCCCCTCGGACATGGCAAAGTACTGGATGTACTGCGCCGAGCCGAAATAGTCGGGCGCGTAGAACACCGCCGTGAGCGGAATGCCGTCGCCGCGCACATGCGTCCGCCACACCGAGAACTCGAGCGGCGTCAGCGAGACCTTGATGTTCACCTTGGCCAGGTCCTGCTGCACTTTCTGCATGAGCAGCGACAGGTCGACGCCGTAGACGTTCATGTTCGGGAATTCGGCGTTGATGTCGAAGCCGTTGGGGAGCCCGGCCTTCACCAGCAGCGCCTTGGCCTGTGCGACGTCCTGCGTCGGCGTCGGCAGGTCGGCGGTGCCGGGGAAGCCGTTCGGGATCGGCGCCGGCTGCAGCTTGCCCTGGCCGCCGACGGTGAAGTCGATCGTGCCGTTGTAGTCGAGCGCGTAGCCGATCGCCTGCCGTACCTCCTTCGTCAGCTTCACGGTGTTGCCCTTGGCGCCCGGGCTGATCGCGACATAGACGAAGTTGTAGGACGGCACGCTCTCGATCGTGACGGCGTCGTTCTTGATCGTCTTCGCCGTGTCCGGGTCGATCTGCATGGCGACGTCGGCCCCACCGCTCTCGAGTAGCTGGGCCTGCGCCACGGCGTCCTTGGTGTGCTTGATCACGACCTCGGAGATGCCGACCTTGCCGTGCTTGTAGTTCGGGTTGGCCTTGAAGCGCAGCTCGTCGTCGGCCTTGTAGTCGGCCAGCATATAGGGGCCGCTGCCGGCCGAATTGGCCATGAACCAGGGCTCCGACGTGTCGGACTTGTCGGCGTCGGCATTGGCGTTGGCGCCGTTGGCGATGGCCACGTCGCTGTTGATGGCGCCGGTGTAGGGCGCCGTCAGGATGCCGAGGAATTCCGAGTTCGGCGCCTCCATCGTCACGACGACCGTGTGCGCGTCCGGCGCCTCGATGCTCTTGACGCCGTCCATCATGAAGGACGGGCCGCCCTTGATGTTGTGCAGCCGCTCCCACGACCACTTCACGTCCTTGGCCTCGACCGGCGAGCCGTCGGAGAACACGGCGTCGGGATCGAGATGGAAGGTGAACTGCGTCTGGTCGGCGTTCGACTCCCATTTCGTCGCCAGGCGCGGCGTCAGCGTCTTGTTGTCCGGCCCGAGACCGATCAGCGACTCGTAGACGTTCGACACGTAGATCTGGCAGGTGTCGCACCAGGTGCGCGCCGGATCGAGCGAGTTGATGTCCATGTCGCGCGCGATCACCAGCGGCTTGTCGTCCGCTCGCGCCATGGCCGGCGCCAGCAGCGCCGCGCCGACAAGGACCGGCGCTGCCATCCACAGCGCCGTGCCCGATACTGCCATGTGTCCATCCCTCATTCTCGCCTCCCTGGTTGACCGGGCGCTTCTCATGCTTTCGCCCGTGGTTTTGAGGATCGTTTTGCCGGCGTCCGCTTGGGCGCAGCACGCTTCCCCGGCTTGCGGCGGCTGTCGGCCAGCAGTTTCCGTGCGACGGCCGCGATGCCCGCGGCATCCAACCGGTAGTGCGCGTAGAGAGCCGCCGGCGGTCCCACCGGCACGAACTCGTCGGGAATGCCGTGCTTGCGGAAGGGGACGCGCTCGCCGTCCACGAGCACCTCCGCGACGGCGCTGCCGAGTCCGCCCGTCACATTGTGCTCCTCGACCGTCAGGATGGCCCTGCACTCGGCGGCGGCCTTGCGGATGGACGCAGCATCCAGCGGCTTGATCGTGTGCATGTCGATTACGCGGACGGCGATGCCGTCCTCGGCAAGCTGCGCCGCGGCGTCGAGCGTCGCCCGCATCACCGTCCCCGTCGCGATGATGGCGAGGTCACCGCCCTTGCGCAGCGTCGTCGCCTTGCCGATGCGGTAGTTGGCGGGCACCTCCGGATAGACCTCGGGATCGCGGCCGCGGCCTAGCCTTATGTACATGGCACCCGGATGATCGACGGAGGCGCGCAGGATGGCGCGCAGATGGTTGGCATCGCTCGCGCACACCACGGTCAGCTCGGCAATGGTGCGCATCATCGCAATGTCTTCGAGCGCGTGGTGGCTCGTGCCGTAGAAGCCCATGGACATGCCGGAATGGTGGCCGATCACGCGCACGGGCATGCGCGGATAGGCGCAGTCGGTGCGGATCTGCTCGGCGGCGAGGATGCCGCTGAACGCGGCAAAGGTCGCGGCATAAGGAATCTGACCGGCGGAGGCCATGCCCGCGGCCGCGGTGATCATGTTCTTCTCGGCGATGCCGAAATCGAAGAAGCGGCCGGGATGGCGCAGCTTGAAGTCCTTCGTCCGGTTGGCCGAGGCGAGGTCGGCAGTCATCACGACGATGCGCGGATCGCGGTCGGCGAGGTCGGCCAGTTCCTCGCCCAGCACGAACGCCGGCAGCAGCCGCGCCGGCGTGCCCTGCACCGAGGCCTTGTCCTTGAGCGAGACGTCGCCGCCGGCGGTGCCGCGGAAGATGGCGTCCTGTTCCTGCGCCTGCTCCTTCGCGCGCACGTCAGCCATGGGCGGCCTCCGTCATGGCGCGCGGCTTCAGGCCGGCCTGGATCTCAGCGACCGCATCGTCATAGTCTTGGCCGACCAGGTTGGCGACGTGCCAGTCGAGCGACAGCTCCATGCGCGCCACGCCGCGGCCTTTGATGGTGTCGGCGATGATCATCTGCGGCCGGCCTTCGCCGGCCGGCGCCAGTGCATCGAGGGCACCGAGGATCGCCGTGAAGTCGTGGCCGTCGATGCGCCGGACCTCCCAGCCGAAGCTGCGGAAGCGGTCGGCCAGCGGCTCGACCTTCATGATCTCCTCGGTGTGGCCGTCGATGCAGAGCTGGTTGCGGTCGACGATGCCGACGAGGCCCTGCAGCCGGAAATGGCCGGCCGCCATCGCCGCTTCCCAGATCTGGCCTTCCGCCAGCTCGCCGTCGCCGAGCATACAGTAGACGCGGTAACTGCGCTTCTGCACGCGGCCAGCGAGCGCCATCCCGACGGCGATCGAGAGTCCGTGCCCCAGCGAGCCCGAGCTGAAGTCGACCCCGGGGATCTTCTTCATGTCGGGATGGTCGCCGAACGGGCTGCCGAGGCGCGTGTAATTGTCGAGCAGCTTGGGGTCGAAATACCCGAGGTCGGCGAGGATCGGATAGAGCCCGATCGCGGCATGCCCCTTGCTCAGGATGAAGCGGTCGCGGTCCGGCCATTTCGGGTCGGCCGGATTCAGCCGCAGATGCGCATAGTAGAGCGCCGCGAACAGCTCGGCCGCGGAGAACGTGCTGGAATAATGGCCGGCGCCGCAGATGCGGGCCAGCCGCAGCGTCTCCAACCGCACGAACTTGGCGCGGTCGGCAAGGAAATCCGGTGAGACGTTGCGGCCGCGTGCGGCAATATTCGTGTTCATTCGGCTGCGGCCTCCGCTGCTTCGCGTTCGAGCTTCTCCAGGTGGCGCACGAAGTAGCGGCCGCCCTCGAGCATGTCGTTGCGGATGGCGGCGCTGAGCGCGGCGCCATCGCGGGTGCGCAAGGCCTTCAGGACATGCTCGTGCTGATGCCGTCCGTCATAGGTCGGATGGCCGTGCGGATACAGGTGGTTGAGCATCGGCCCGACCTGGATCCACAGGTTCTCCAGCAGGCCGATGAGCTGCGGCATGCCGGAGCGCAGATAGATGCCGAAATGGAAATCGAAATTGGCCTGGATCGCGCTGTAGTAGTCGCGGCTCCTCTCGGCCGCGATCAGCGATTTGTGGATCGCCGCCAGGCGATCGATCATGGCGTCGTCGATGTGTTCCAGGGCCCGCTCGGCAGCGAGCGGTTCGAGCAGCAGGCGGATGTCGCGCAGCTCGAAATACTCCGCCAGCGACAGCCGGCGCACGCGGATGTAGTGATGCGGCTTGAGCTCGAGGCCGCCGTCGCGCACGAGCTGGAAGATCGCTTCGCGCACCGGCGTCTCGCTCGTCCCGAGCGCGGCGGCCAGCTCGCGGATGCGCAGCCGCTGGTGCGGCTTCAGGATGCCGCGCATCAGCCGTTCGCGCAGCTGGCGGTAGACGCGGTCCGACCGGCTCGGCGCCTCCACGCGCTCGAAACTCAGCGCTTCGACAGGAGACTTCGGAAGCTTCCGGGCGGTGGCGCCTTGGCTCATGGCATTCAACCGAACTGCCGCGCGACTTCCGCCATGGCCGCGTCCGTGGCTTGCAATGCCTGATCGATGTCGGCCTCGCCGTGGGCAGCCGACAGGAACATCGTGTGCGCCGCATGCAGATAGACGCCGCGCTTCAAAGCCTCCGTGCAAAAGAACCAGCCCTTCTTGCGTTCGGGATCGTCGTCGAAGAAGACGACCGGCATCTGCGGCGGGCCGCTCTGCCGGATGCGGACGCCATGGGCGGCCGCCTGGCGGGCGAGGCCGTCGCGCAGCCGCTCGCCCATGCGCCGCATCTGCCCGATCCCATCAGTGGCGCGCAGCTTGCCGATGGTTGCGATGGCGGCAGCCATCGGCACGGCCTCGGTCCAGAACGAGCCCGTCACGAAGATCTTCGCCGCGCCCTCGCGGAACCGGTCGTTGCCGGTAACGGCGGCAAGCGCGCGGCCGTTGGCGATCGCCTTGCTCCAGGCCGCGAGGTCCGGCCGAATGCCCACGAGCTCCCAGCTGCCGCCGATATGCAGGCGGAATCCGGCGCGCACGTCGTCGACGATGAGGGCGGCGCCGTTGGTGTCGCAGAGCGCGCGCGCCGCCTGTGCAAAGGCGGGCGTCGGCATCTCATGGTGCTTGCCGTAGTCGTGCTTGAAGGCGGAGACGATGACGCCGGCGAGGTCGCCGCGGACGGACTCGACCGCCGCCGTCAGGCTGGCAACGTCGTTGTAGTCGTACGGCACCACATGCACCCGGTCTTCGGCGGTGGCGCCGATGGGGTAGGGGGTGCACCAGGGCACGGCGCCGTGATAGGCCCCGCGCGCGACCAGCACCTTGCGCCGCTCCGTCGCCGCGCGGGCGATCACGACGCAGGTGGTGGTAGCATCGGCGCCGTTCTTCTGGAACATCGCCCAGTCGGCATGCGGAACGGTCTCGACCATGAGTTCCGCCAGCTCGACCAGCCGTTCCGTCGGGCCGTTGAGGCCGTTGCCGCGCCGGCGCTGCGCCTCCGCCGCCGCTTCGACGTCGGGATCGCCGTAACCCAGCACCATCGGCCCCCAGGCGCACATGAAGTCGATGTACTCGCGCCCGTCCGCATCCCAGAGCCGACAACCCTGTCCGCGCGAAAAGAACTGCGGATAGTCCGCCGGGATGCGCGCCACGCTCTGATGTCCCCACATGCCGCCGGGGATCACCCGCCGGGCGCGCGCACGGAGATCGGCATCGGCTGAATGGCGCGACAGATTCATGGCTCGCCCCCGTCTCGCCCAGGGGCTTAGCACTGCCCCGGTGGCAACGGATATATCATGTATCCGCAGCTGATCGGCTGTCAATTCGGTTGCTGGAAAGCTGCCGGCGAACGATGAGCGCATCGAGGGCGTAGCCGCCCTGGCCGCGCGGCAGGGCGAGAAACGGGTTGATGTCGACCGACTCGATCTCGTCGGCATGGGCTGCCGCGAACTGCGACAGCTTGGCGAGCGCATCCGCGACCGCCTCGATATCGCAGGGTGGACGGCCGCGCGCGCCGGCGAGGATGGAGTGCCCCCGGATCTCGCCGATCATCGCAAGAGCCTCCCTGCGATCGATAGGCGCGAGCCGCAGCGCGACATCCTGCAGGACCTCGACGAAGACGCCACCCAGGCCGAAGACGACGACGGGCCCGAAGATCGGATCGCGCTTGATGCCGAGGATCGTCTCGACGCCGCCGGCGACATGCGGCGCGACGATCGCGCCGTCGATTCGCGCCCCCGGCGCACGGTCGCGGGCACGCTGCATCAGAGCCTCGAACCCGTCGCGCACGGACGCGTCGTCCGCGAGGTGGAGGAGCACGCCGCCGATCTCAGTCTTGTGCGCGATGTCCGGCGAGGCGATCTTGAGGACGACCGGCGCCCCGATCTCGCGAAAGGCCGTCACTGCCTCCTCGGCGGTCCTGACGAGCCGCTCCTTCAGCATGGGTATGCCCCATTCGGCGAGCCGTCGCTTCGCCCCACGCTCGCCGTCGATGCGACCGAGCGCGCTCCGTCCCGTCTGCGCCGAGGGTAACGACCGCGGCGGTCCGCGGAACCAGGTGCCGAAGGCCATCAGCGCCGCCACCGCCGCTACGGCCCGGGAGGGATCGTCGAAGACCGGCACCCCGTCGGCTTCGTAGGCAGCCCTGATCGCGTCGGGGACGACGGCGGACAGGATGAACGGGCAGTCGGGCCGCAGGCGGCGGACGTCCCGGATCGCAAGCCGCAGCGCCTCGGCGATCGCGGGCGAGCCGGCGACGCTGGTGAAGAAAGCGATGATCGCGTCATAGCCGCCCTCGCGCATCGCGATCTCGAGATTCTTCGCCACCAGCTTGATGTCGTTGAAGGGTTGCGCCGTGAGATCGATGGGATTCCGGGGCGCCGCGAACGGCACGAGTTCCTTGAGCTTGCGCTGCGCTTCCTTCGGCATCGGCGGCACGTCGAGCCCGCGGTCGGTGGCATCGTCGGCCATCAGCGCGCCGACGCCGCCGGAGATCGTGATCAGGCCCAGCCGCTTCGAGGGCGGGTAGAGGCCGCCCGCGGCGGCGTAGGCGATGTCGACCATCTCCTCCGGGCTGCGCGCGCGGTAGGCGCCGTACTGGCGCAGCACGGCATCGTAGACGGCGTCTTCACCGGCGAGCGACGCCGTGTGCGAGCTTACGGCGGCGGCGCCGAGCTCGGAGCGGCCGACCTTCATGAAGATCACCGGCTTGCGTCGCGACCGCGCCGCTTCGAGCGCGGCGATGAAGCGCGGCCCGTGCTTGACGCCCTCGGTGTAGGCCATGATCACGCGCGTGCCCGGGTCCTCGGCAACTGCCTGCAGGCATTCGGCGAGATCGATGTCGGACTCGTTGCCGGTCGCGATCCAGTAGCGCATGCCGAGGCCGCGGCCGATGGCGACGAAGAAGAGATGGCTGCCGAAGGCGCCGCTCTGGCTCACGATCGACAGCCCGCCGGGTTTCGGGAAGCCGCGGTCGAGCGTTGTCGTGAAGGTCGGATAGTAGCCGATCTCGGTGTTGAAGACGCCGAGGCAGTTGGGGCCGAGCACGCGCATGCCACCGGCGCGGGCGATCGCGGCGATATCATCCTGCAGGCGGCCGCCGGCATCGCCCGTCTCGGCGAACCCGGCGCTGAAGATCACGGCGGCGCCGACGCCGCGCGCGGCGCAGTCGCGCACGACGCCGGGCGTCTGGTCGGCCGACACGGCGATGACGGCGACGTCGACCCGGTCGGGCACCGCGCCGATCGTCGGATAGGCCGGCAGGCCCTGCACCGTCGCGCGCTTGGCGTTCACCGGATAGATGGCCCCCTTGAATCCGGCGGCGAGGAGGTAGGCGAGGGGGCGGCCGCCGATGCGGCTCGGCTCGTCGGAGGCGCCGATGATCGCCACCGAGGTCGGGCGCAGCAGCCGCTCGAGTCTCGGTCGCGCCGGCGGTTCTCCGGCGGCGACGGTCACGCCTTGGCCTTCTCGATCATCTGCCGCGCGATGATGAGTTGCTGGATCTGGCTGGTGCCCTCGTACAAGCGGAAGAGGCGCACGTCGCGATAGAACCGCTCGACGCCGTAGTCGGCGATGTAGCCGGCGCCGCCGTAAATCTGGACGGCGCGGTCGGCGACGCGGCCGACCATTTCCGATGCATAGAGCTTGCAGCAGCTGGCCTCGAGGGTGACCGCTTCACCCGCATCGCGTCGGCGCGCGGCGTCGAGCACCATGGTGCGGGCGGCGTAGGCCTCGGTCTGGCTGTCGGCCAGCATCGCCTGGATCAGCTGGAACTCCGCGATCGGCTTTCCGAACTGCTTGCGGTCCAGCGCATAGGCGAGGCTGTCGCGGATCAGCCGCTCGGCGACGCCGACGCAGACCGCGGCGATGCTGAGCCGCCCGCGGTCGAGCACCTTCATGGCGGTCTTGAAGCCCTGGCCCTCCTTGCCGCCGATCAGCTGGCGTGCCGGCACGCGGCAGTCCTCGAAGATGACGTCGCAGGTGTGGCCGCCATGCTGGCCCATCTTGCGGTCGATCTTCCCGAGCTTCAGGCCCGGGGTGCCGGCCTCGACCAGGAAGGCGGAGATGCCAGCGGCGCCCTTCTCCGCCGGATTGGTGCGGGCCATGACCGTGAAGACGCCCGCTTCAGGGGCGTTGGTGATGAAGCGCTTGGTGCCGTTGAGAATATAGTCGGCTCCATTGCGCATCGCGCTCGTGCGCAGCGAGGCCGCGTCGGAGCCGCTGTCGGGCTCGGTTAGAGCGAATGATCCCGTGATCTCGCCCGCGGCCAGCCGCGGCAGATAGATGCGCTTCTGCTCCTCCGTCCCGTCGATGACGATGCCTTGGGCGCCGATCCCGAAGCTGGTGCCGAAGCGCGAACGGAAGGCGGGCGAGGTCTGCCCGAGTTCCAGCGTGACGAGGACCTCCTCGGTCATGGTGAGCCCGAGGCCGCCATACTCCGCGGGAATCGCAAGTCCGAAGAGGCCGAGCGACCTCATCTCCGCGACGATCTCGTCGGGTATGCCGTCGGTATCGGCGACGCGATGCTCGTTGGGCACGAGTCGCTCGCACACGAAGCGTCGAACGGTGTCGAGCAGCTGATCGAAGGTTTCGGAGTCGAGAGCCATCCGTCGACGTCCATGCGTGTGGGCGCAGAACAGCACCTTACAGGCGCCGCGGTCGACGTTGCAAACGGGGGTGCCCTGTGCCAAGTGACTGCCATGCCCGACCCCGCCGCTTCCTCGCCTGTTCGCATACAGCGCGTCGGCACGATTGCGATCGTGACGATCGACAACCCGCCGGTGAACGCCCTGTCGCAGGCGGTGCGGCGCGAGTTGCTGGCGGCATTCAAGACCTTCGCCGCGGACCGGAACACGACCGGGATCGTGCTCGCTGGCGCGGGCCGCGATTTCGTCGCCGGCGCCGATATCCGCGAAATGGATCTGCCGTTGCTGGAGCCATCGCTGCCGGATGTCATCGCGGTCATGGAGACCTGCCCGCAACCGATCGTGGCCGCCATCAACGGCAACGCGCTCGGCGGCGGCTTGGAACTGGCGCTCGCCTGCGACCGCCGCGTCGCCGCGCCGAATGCCACCGTGGGACTGCCGGAGGTGAAGCTCGGCATCATCCCCGGCGCCGGCGGCACGCAACGCCTGCCGCGCATCGTCGGCACGGCGCGCGCCATCGCCCTCATCGCGGCGGGTCGGCGGGTGCAGGCAGCGGAGGCGCTCTCGCTCGGCATGGTCGATCGGGTCGTCGACGGAGACGTGTTGGCGGCGGCGCAGGCCGAGTTTGCGCAGGCCGGGAAGCGGCGCCTGTCGGCGGTGGCCGTTCCGGCAGACAACGCGTCGGCAGTGGAGAAGGCGGCGGGCGAAGCCGTGCGGGCGGCTCGTGGCGTTCCCGCCGTCGGCAAGGCCATCGAGCTGGTCCGGCAGGCCGCATCCGTTCCCTTCGCCGACGCCGTCCGGACCGAGCGTGCGACCTTCCTCGCCCTGCGCGACAGCGCCGAGGCGAAGGCGCTTCGCCACCTGTTCTTCGCCGAGCGCCTGGCGCAGAAGGTGCCGGGCATCGCCGGCGCCAAGCCGCGGCCGCTCGCGCTGGCCGCTGTCATCGGCGCGGGGACCATGGGCTCCGGCATTGCCGTCGCGCTCGCCGACGCCGGTTTGCCGGTCGCCGTCGTCGAGCGCGATGCCGCGGCGGCGGTCCAGGGGCGCGAGCGCGTGCGCGCGATCTACGACCGGATCGTCGCCGGCGGCCGGCTCTCGAGCGGCGCCGCGGACGAGCGCTTCGCGCGCATCGGCTTCGGCGACGACTGGTCGGCGCTGGCCGACGCCGACCTCGTCATCGAGGCGGTGTTCGAGGAGATGGACGTCAAGCTCGAGACCTTCCGGCGCCTCGACGCGATCGCGAAGCCCGGCGCCATGCTTGCTACCAACACGTCATATCTGAACGTCGACCAGATCGCCGAAGCCACGCGCCGCCCGCAGGACGTCCTCGGCCTGCACTTCTTCAGCCCGGCAAACGTCATGCGCCTGCTGGAGATCGTGCGCGGCAAGGCCACCTCGCCCGACGTCCTCGCGTCAGGCCTTGCGCTCGCGCGCCGGATCGGCAAGGTCGCTGTCGTCGCCGGCATCTGCGAGGGCTTCATCGGCAACCGCATCTATTCGGCCTATCGCCGCCAGATGGAGTATCTCGTCGAGGACGGCGCCTGGCCCGAGGACGTCGACCGCGCGCTCGAGGCGTACGGCTTCGCCATGGGTCCGTTCGCCGTCTCCGATCTCTCAGGCCTCGACATCGGCTGGGCGACGCGCAAGCGGCGCGCCGCCACCCGTGATCCGCGCGAGCGCTATGTCGCGATCGCCGACCGGCTCTGCGAGCTAGGCCGCTTCGGGCGCAAGACCGGCCGCGGC